>ERZ802830.330-NODE-330-length-46959-cov-18.6299_pt1 | contig 46959 bp, 35 predicted proteins | sample MGYA00345654_ERZ802830 | MGnify/ENA primary metagenome ERZ802830 (study PRJEB30503, sample SAMEA104212375) | marine metagenome | biome: Westerlies Biome; feature: [SRF] surface water layer (ENVO:00010504) within the epipelagic zone...; material: water...
GTTGATTTTTTTGCCAGCTTGAGGGCCCCTTCATTTGCTTCAGTTCCACTGTTCACCAAGTACACTTGTTCCAATGGCTCCGGCAATAACTCTACTAATTCTTTAGCAAAATTCCATTGTACCTCTTGTACAAACTCTCCATACACCATTACATGAAGGTGTTTATCCACTTGTTTTTTTATAGCCGACACCACGGCTGGGTGGCGATGGCCTAGACTACTAACAGCGATTCCAGAGATAAAATCTACATAGCTTTGCCCCTGCTTGGTGTGTATAAATGATCCTTCTGCCTGCACAATTTCTAGGCCTATTGGCGCATCACTCGTCTGGGCTACAAAGTGTTTGAATTGCTCAAATGAATTGGACATGAGTATGTGGGCAAAATGGGTTAGTGATTATGAAAGTCATAAGCTGGCTATTTAGTATGATAGTAAGCCTGTGCTTTGTTCAATTTAGTTAAATATACGTACTGTTAACTTCACTCGAAACGCTACTACCATTAAATGAGTTCACTATAAAAAATCAGAAATAATTTTAACTAAAATAAGTATACTCAGATGTGTATTAATGTATACCAAATCAACAATAGTCAAACAATTCTGATTTATTTCATTTTCTTATTCAATTCTATTTACGCTGTGTACGTGAATACAACGTTGAAAAATACAATTAAATATAAAACTAATAATTTACCATTGTAGCTGATCAGCAGAATCATTACAAACAAAACCATTCTGCTTTTTAAGCCCAGTTATTAACTCCTATGAAAAAATCATATTCATCTTTCATTCTTACAATCTTTAGCCTACTTGTGCTCTTGTCTATTTGGGTATTACCTAATCTTTGGTCCAGCCAACAAGGAGACACTCCTATTTTATCCAGTGAGTCTTCTGTTATTTTACCCAAAATGAATAAAGCGGTAGATTACCGTGCTACAACTAATGAAGGCCGGCAAGAATACCTATTTAATCTTCTAAAAGATCCGGTAAGCCAAGAAATTCCCAGAGGAATACGCTTAAGAGAGCTAAATTTTGGCCAAGAACTTGCTAAAGAATTAGCTCCAAAAGCCAAAATGCTAAATGATATGGCTTGGTCAGAAATTGGACCATATGATGTTAGTGGACGAACGCGTGGTTTGGCTATAGATCAGCGTAACTCCAATATTTTATTGGCAGGTGGAGCTGCGGGTGGAATATGGAAAAGTACCGATGGTGGGAAGTCATGGACAATCAAATCAAACCCTGGGGAGAATTTAGGCGTTACGGATATCTTACAACATCCCAACTCACCAAATACTTGGTATTATACAACGGGTGAGTACTATAGTTCAAACGACGCACGTGGTGGTGGTGGTGGAACTTATTATGGCTCTGGAATCTATAAATCCACCGATAATGGGGAAAGCTGGAGTGTTATAGCCTCTACTGAGGATACCGACAACAGTTTCAACTCCCCCTTTGACTTTATTTCTGCTATCGAAATTAACCCCACCACCGGGAGCATCTTCTTTACGAGTAATGCTTTTGGCATTTTTAGAACAACGGATGATTTTAATACCTATTCACTAGTTTTAGGTGGTTTAAATGAGCATCGATATGCCGATATAGAAATCACATCTACCGGTAAACTATATGGAGTTGTCTCTTCCGGCTTTAGTAGTAGTGAGGGTAACTCAAGCCCTGGTGTTTATGTATCAACCGACGATGGAACCAATTGGCAGGATATTACCCCTGACGATTTTCCAACTACTCATTATCGCTCTGAGATTGGAGTAGCTCCATCGTTTGAAGATCTTTTTTACTTGCTTACCGATACGGGTGGCGGAGCAAATGGACTTAGCTTTTATTTGTTTGTTACTAGTGATTTAAATTATGTAAGCGCAATTAATAGAAGTGATAATATTCCAAATTTTGGTGGTAGTGTTGGAGAGTTAAACCCTCAAGGCGGGTATAATTTGGTGTGTGTAGTTTCTCCAGAGAATCACAACATCGTATTTATTGGAGGCACTAATTTATTCCGATCTAAAAATGGCTTTGGAAGTCCAATAAATTCCAGCAACGATCCAGATATCTGGGTTGGTGGATATGCCTATGCAAACAATGTAAGCGGATACAAAAACCATCACCCTGATCAGCATAAACTGATTTTTGATCCAAATAATCCTAAAAAAGCTTTTAGTGCCCAAGATGGTGGAATTAGCGTTACATTTGATGCTACAGTTACCCCTGTTTCATGGAGTTTACGTGAGGATGGATACAACGTAACCCAATTCTATACAGTAAGTGTACATCCAGACTCCGCAGATAGAAGAATCATTGGCGGGACGCAAGATAACGGTTCCCCCTTCTTTAAATTTAATACTTTTGGTGATCATACTGCATCAATTGATGCATCTTCTGGGGATGGATCATTCACCTATATGGGTAGTAATTATTTTCTGACTTCTTCACAACGTGGAAGAATCATTAGGTATAACTATAATTCAACCGGTGATCCAACTAATTGGTCCTATATTTCTCCATCTGAAGCAAGTGGACAGTTGTTTATTCATCCCTTTGCGGCTGACCCAACTAACGAAAATTATGTTGCCTATCCTTCTGGAAATCATATTTTCTTGAATAAAGAAATGACCACTCTTGCCCGCAATACCGGCGAAGAAAACATGAACGGTTGGTCCCGTTTGCGACATATATCTGTCGGTTCGGGTCATACTGTTACTGCGATAAGCTTTAGTAAGAGGCGCCCCTCCTCGCGCCTGTATCTTGGTGGAAGTTCAGACACTGGTAAACCAACAATTCTTCGCATGGATGACATGGAAGATGACAGCACATTTACCGTTACTACGATAAATGGGGCGGATGAGGGTTCTTATATACATGATATCCATGTCAATCCTGAAAATGGTAATGAAGTATTGGTTGTTTTATCGAACTACGAGGTAGAAAGTTTGTTCCATAGTTCTAATGGAGGTAGTACATGGACCGCTGTTGGGGGTAATTTGGAGGGTGAAAACGGTCCTTCCTTCCGAGCAGCGGCTATAGCACCTACCGATGGTGGTGGCTCTTATTATTATGCTGGTACTAGTATTGGTTTATACATGACCGATGAGTTGAATGGCGCTGATACCGAGTGGGTTCCTACAGGATTGCAAACGATGGGAGCTCCTATCATTGCCGATCTAGACTACCGGGAATCCGACGATCTGTTAGTTGCAGCAACCCATGGTCGAGGAATATTTGTGGGTGAAGTTCCCCTCAAAGTTTCCAATGAAGAAGAACTAGCGCCCTTAACACATGACAAGAAAATCCAACTTTTAGGTAACTATCCGAATCCTTTTAACCCAAGTACTCAAATTGCTTTCGAGTTGTTAGTTCCTGCTCGAGTTCAGCTTGATATATATGATATTCAAGGCCGCAAAATAGCCGCGTTACTTTCAGGAAGTGTAGTCTCAGCTGGTCGCCACGAACAATTATTTGATGCCGCTCGCCTATCAAGTGGCACCTATTTCTATCGATTACAAGCTTTCAGTCTGGGTGGCGAAATGCTCATCAATACGACACGCACGATGAGTTTGGTGAAATAGAATGAGGGTTTAGCAATAATCAAACTTGTGTAAATTAGCATGCATACAGCACATTAGCTTGATTTAATCAAACTATTTCAAACTAGCATGTAAATACCAGGCCGCAATTAGTATATATAGAAGAAAGCTAAAAGATGAGAGGTATTTGATACTCATTACTTGCTTATACTCTTTTTCTGTACCTCTTAGCTTGTGGAGAACACTATAGGTTAACGAAAAACCCGTTAAAGAGGCAATAAAGAAGAAAACAGCAAGTCCAGGATTGATGAGCGATAAGCTGCCACTCAGCAGTATGGTCCCAAAAGAATACATAATGGAATAATAGGTACGCACACCTTTTACTCCAATCTGTAATGCAAGCGTATGGTCCCCTCTCTGCTCGTCTTCTTCTAACTGGAACAACTGTGATATGGGGTATAAACTCACGAGTATGCTTGCTACACCGAGAGCAGCCAGGACCGAAAGCAACGAAAAGGACATTCCACTACTTGAGAAGTAGCCCATAAAAAAACCATTAGTTCCTGTGCTCAGAAATATCACGAGTACGCTAAGATAAGGATGACCCTTCCACCGAATTACAGGGCTAGAATAGGCCCAAAAAAGAAAAAAGCTAAGTACATACACCCCCATACTAACCAAGGGCAAGGTATCTGATACAATATCGTACATTAGAAATGGCGCGGGAACCATCATCAAGAAAAAAGAGGCCCATCGCATCCATGGTCGCATAGGTGGTGGGTTTTTTAATCCCCCAATGGGGCCCTCATCTTTATCCCAATATGAATTAAATGCGGTTGCCCCACCATACAAGCCAAGATGCCAGAGTAGGAAATACTCTGTAAAAAGACTAAAATCGGGCTCTTGAACAAACAAAATAGATATACCGTAGGTGCCTGATAAAAGTAGGATTTGGTACGGCCATCGAAGATGTGCTGTGAAATGGACTATTTGTCGGGTCAACATCGGTTCAGCATAGAAGTGAAAAAAAGGTGACAATCGGGGTGGATGTAACGTGAATGTAGTGATTTAGCTAATGAGATTTTTTCACTGAATAAAAGTGAATATGGGTAAAATACGGCTGTTTAAGTTGTAGATGCTAGGGAGTTTATTCTTCGTTGATCCTTCGATTTTGTTATCTTTCATCATGCAAAAAAATCGCATACAAAGTATTGAAGCCATAGAGCTATTGGAAATTGAACATATACTTTCTTTTGAGGAGTGGACTCGTAGAAAAAAAGCCCATGAACAGCGCACGGACGCCCTGCTATCAGAATATTTAGAGAATAGATCGCGACATCAAAAGCAGCCAGTACTCGATTTCCTTTTTGAATATTATCATTTTCGACCTAGCAAACTACGAAATTGGTCACCCGGAGTAGGACTGTTGTTAGCATTGGATTCAAACTTGAATTCTATTGAGAACAGCGCTACGCTCACTAAAGATGAAGATGGTGGATTACCTGCTTATCTACCGGCCCTAAGTGAACTTTATTTGGCCCCGGATATGGCCTACCTAGATCCTAAACTGTTCCCCGAGAAACGACTCTCTTCACTTGCATGGGTGATCAAATTACTCCATAACACACAAGATAAAAGACCCCAATTTGGCTGCTTTGGTCTGCATGAATGGGCGATGGTGTACCGTTCTCATGAGCCTAGGCATAATCAGGTCCCTTTGAGATTTAGCCACGAAAAGATTGCCGAAATTGTAGATAGCCATCATTTGTTGTGTACCCACTTTGATGCTTTCCGTTTTTTTACGCCCCAAGCACAGCCACTAAATCGGCATTCACTCAGCCGAGAGGTGTTTGCTGAATCCGAACAGCCTGGCTGCATTCATACTAATATGGACGTCTATAAATGGGCCTATAAGTTTTATCCTTGGGTATCTAGTGAACTTATTTTAGATGCCTTTGAACTAGCTTATCAAGCTCGGCATATCGATATGAGGGCGAGTCCCTACGACTTAGGTTATATGGGGCTCAATCCTATTAAAATCGAGACAGAAGCAGGAAAAAAAGAATATCGTTTAGCCCAAGAGTCCTTATCGATCAAAGCCAAAAGTATACGTGCACGGCTTATCCTTGAGCTCGAACTACTCCAAGATACCCTCTCTCCTGGTTGATGCTGCTACCAAGCTTGTTCATGCAGCTACCAGGCTTGTTCAAGCAGCTACGAAGCTTGTTCATGCAGCTACCAGGCTACACACACAAATGCAATCAAATAATTTGCTTACGAAGCCTAGCCACCGGCTCATTTAACTGTTCTCTATATTTACTCACCGTCCTTCTTGCGACTACATACCCTTCTTGTTTAAGGGCATCTGCTAGAGCTTGGTCACTTAGTGGATTTTTTTTGTCTTCGAGATCAATGATTTTTTGAAGAAGGTTTTTTATTTCTCTGTTTGACACCTCTTCACCTGACTCAGTTACTAAGCCTTCATTGAAGAAATATTTTAGTTCATAAACCCCAAAATGGGTTTGTACATATTTTCCGTTGACTACCCTAGAAATCGTAGAAATATCCATACCTATACGCTCTGCAATATCTTTCAAAATCATCGGTCGTAAGGCCTCACCATATTTGAAAAAATCTTCCTGCAAAGCTACGATGGTTTTCATGGTGTTCATTAAGGTTCGTTGCCGTTGTCGAATGGATTCAATAAACCATTGCGCAGAATCTAACTTAGTTTTTAGAAACTGCTGCGTTTGAGGGTCTGGACCTTCTGTTTTAGCTTTAATATTCGACCACATATCCTCATAATCGGGTGAAATTCGCAGCTGAGGTGAATTTCGCTGATTTAGTTTAATGACAAACTCACCTGTTTTAGATGCCTGATGGTCATTGGATTCCCAGTACACCTCAAAATCTGGGTCGATATACTGGTTATTGTGTTCATCCTCATTTTGAACAGCACCTGGTTTAGGATCCATACGCCGTATGGCATTAAAGGCTTCTTTTAAATCTTCCTCTGTCACTTCGAAACGAGTCATTATCCTTTCGAAATGCTTTTTTTCAAAAAGATTCCACCCTTCTGTAACAATGCGCAAAGCCAACTTTTTACCTGGTATGTTCGCTTCAGAGTAACTTAGCTGAACTTGTAAACAGTCTTGTAAGTCCGTAGAGGCAATGCCCAATGGTTCTAAACGTTGGATTTTTCGACGAACCACTTCCACATCCTCCTCGTCAACATACACTCCGTGATTGAATGCAATATTATCAGCAATGGCGATGGCTTCTCTTCTGAAATATCCATCCTCGTCCAACGAGCCAAGAATTTGATCGGCAATTAATTGCTCATCCTCCGCTAGATTTAGTAGACTCACCTGCTGTTCTAAGTCTTCTAGTAAGGTAGAATGATAGGGATCCGGCATATCACCAAACTCTTCATGAGATGCATTCGCATAGGTATAGCTCTCTCCGTCATATTCGGTGTTATCCTGATAGGTATCCCAATCCACCGTATGTTCTTCTAAACTTTCTAACCCTTTTTCCGACGCTTGAGTGGTGGCATCCGAAACATCCAAATCTGGGCTATCCAAGGAAGAGGAATCCATACGTTCCTGTTCGGACCGATCCCATTCTTCTTCACTTTGAACTTGTTCTAAAATTGGGTTGGTTTCAAGCTCTTCTTTTATTCGCTGCTCCAAGCCTTGCGTGGTTAGCTGTAAGAGTTTTATATACTGTAATTGCTGGGGAGAGAGCTTTTGCTGCATCCCCTGCTGTAATCGTTGCCCTAAATTTTGTTGATTTCTTAGCATGTAACCTGTGATAAATTTAGACCCATCCTGACTTCCCTTTTTACCGCCTTAATTTTTAGGCGCCGCATTGTTAATCCCTTTGTTGATATCCTCCAGTCCTGTTTTTTCAGGTAATTCCCCACTGCTTGATTCATTTCGAGGACCCCCAATACTTGATTCATTTCGAGGATTCTTCGAATACTCCGCTTTCATCGCTCGAATATGTTCACAAGCAGCAACAAATTCTTCATACCAAGCTTCACCATACCTACGAATCAATGGTTTTTTTAAGAAATCTGCAAGATAGATTCCTTCTTTTTCCGCCCGATCACACGCAGCCGAACAAAGCGTTGGAATATACTCATAATTAATCCATTCTATGCCACTAAGCTTTTTTATACGCAAGGGATAAAGGTGACAACTAATGGGTTTCTCCCAATCAAATTCACCCTTATAAAAGGCATTTTGAATGGCACAGGTAGCAACGCCCTTATCAGTATACTGAACAAACACACATTCTCCAGTGGAGACACAGGATAACTCGAGCTTTTGATCACCTGATTCCTGAACCAAGCCTTTAGCTGAGACCATATCACGCGCCTCAGCACTCAACCCATCCTTGAGCTGTGAGTACGCCTTATTGAGCACGGCTACTTCTTTTTTGGACACAGGTGCACCAGCATCCCCAACCACACAACAAGCACCTTTACAACGTGAAATATCACATGCAAAACGGGCGTGAGCTATATCCTCAGATAATAAAGTATGTTGGACCATAAACATAGTAGAATATACGAACTCGTTTTACTATCCTTTTTATTATTTTATTTGAGTAAAATATGTACCAATGCGAATAAGATTTGCCACTAATAACAAGCCCATGTCTTTCAATTCTTCCATTTTAGCTTCCATCGAGCATCAACTTGATTCAACAACAATAACAAACATTAAAAAATGGCTTGATGGTTCCTATGATTCAGCGACTAAAGAAGAAATAAAGCAGTGGATTAATGAAAAAAAAATCGAAGAGCTTACCGATAGTTTTTACAAAGACTTAGAGTTTGGTACTGGGGGACTCCGAGGTATTATGGGTATTGGCAGTAATCGAGTGAATAAATACACCTTTGGAACTGCTACTCAAGGGCTCAGTAATTTTCTCAATAAAACCTATCCAAATGAACAGATTAAAGTAGCCATTGCCTACGATTGCCGGAATAATTCGGATACTCTTGCACAAATAGTGGCCGATGTCTTCTCTGCAAATGGCATTAAGGTCTACTTTTTTGAGTCCTTACGACCCACTCCAGAACTTTCTTATGCGGTTCGACGCTTAGGTTGCCAAAGTGGTGTGGTGCTTACGGCCTCTCACAATCCCAAAGAATACAACGGATTTAAAGCGTATGGGGCTGATGGGGGACAATTGGTGGCCCCATATGACCGTGACGTAATGGATGAAGTTCGTTCAATCAGCTCGATCGATGAGGTACAGTTCACAGCAAATTCTGAGCTCATTCAACCTATTGGAGAAGATATAGATACCCCCTACATAGATGAATTAGTCCAGTTATCGCTTTCTAAAGAGGCCATTAAGCACCAAGGTGACCTTAGTATAGTTTTCTCACCTATTCATGGCACGGCGGGAGTCTTGGTACCCCCTGCTTTAGAGGCATTTGGGTTCACTAATGTGCAACTGGTCGAGGAACAAATGGTGGTGGATGGTAACTTTCCAACCGTTGTTTATCCAAACCCTGAGGAACAAGAAGCCCTTTCCATGGCTATAGAAACGGCTAAAAAAAATGATGCGGAGCTGGTTATGGCAACGGATCCAGATGCTGACCGAATTGGCATAGCCGTTAAGAATACCGAGGGAGAATGGGTTCTTCTCAATGGGAATATGACGGGAAGTTTACTTATTGGATACATGCTAGCTGCCTGGAAAAACACCAAAGGTTTTGCCGGAAATGAATATATCGTAAAGACCATAGTGACCTCTCAACTTATGGATGCAATCGCGGCCCATTACGGCGTAAAATGCTACAATACCCTCACTGGTTTCAAGTTTATTGGCTCGCTTATGACATCGCTGGAAGGCAAAGAACAGTTTATTGTAGGTGGGGAAGAAAGTTATGGCTATTTGGTTGGAGATCATGTTCGCGATAAGGATGCGGTGGTTTCGGCTGTTATGATTGCTGAAATGGCGGCGTATTATAAGGATCAGGGATCTAGCTTGTATGAGGCTCTCATAAACTTGTATGTGGAGCATGGTTTTTATAGGGAACGGTTGGTTTCTGTGACTAAAAAAGGAAAGGCAGGTGCCGAAGAAATTCAAGCTATGATGGCTGGATACCGGACAACGCCTCCCTCTCATCTTGGTGGTTCTAGAGTGGTACAAGTGAAAGACTACGCAAGTGGTGAGGCTAAAAATTTAGTGGATGAATCAGTGGAACGCATGGATTTTCCTAGCTCAAATGTGTTGCAATTTATTACCGAGGATGGCTCGGTTATATCCGCGCGTCCTTCAGGCACCGAACCTAAAATTAAGTTTTATTGCTCGGTGAATACCCAACTGGTGAGTGCGTCAGAATTTCGGCGAGTCGAGGGGGTACTGGAGCAGCGGGTTCATGCAATCCTTGCCGATTTAGGTGTTTAAGCAATTATAACCGCTCATCCTCTTGGTAGATAGAGGGTAACTCTGGTAGAAGACCGGACGGGGGTAGCCGTTCTATAAAGGCCTCTACTGTCGTAAATAGGCCTGCAGCGCCATCAACCACAAGAGAAATATTTCCCGCTCCTCTTGGATTGTCCAAACTATGGGGTAATACCGCCACTTCTCGGCCTTGATTTAACCCCGTGTTAGCGGTATGCATACTCCCTCCCATCAACCCGGATTCCATCACAATAATGCCATGGCTCAGCCCCGAAATTATTCGATTTCGTTGAGGAAAATGATGCGAGCTAGGGGGTGTTCCAGGAGGATATTCTGAGAGTAATAAACCACCCTTAGAACCGATGATTTCGGCCATATTTTTGTGTTCATTGGGATATATTCGGTCTAGGCCGGAACCCATGACGGCAACAGTGGGTAACTGATGCCGCAGACATTCGGAATGAGCTAGACCATCGATGCCCCGGGCCAATCCGCTCACAATTACAAAACCTTTTCGTGCTAAATCTCGGGTAATTCTCCTGGTATGAAGCTGAGCATAGGCGGAAGGTCGCCGGGTTCCTACAACTGCGATCATAGGCTTAAGCAAAAGGCCCGTATCTCCTTTAGCCCAAAGAATGATGGGTGGATCGGTAATTTGCCCAAGATGGGTTTGTAGTAATGAAGATTGATACGGTATAATGACAAAACCCATTTCCCGAGTATGTCGTAGGGTTTGATGTACCCAGCTCCAATTAGCAAAGCTACGAATGGCTTGGTATTCTGTCTCTCGAATGGCTGTTTGCCAATGAGGAGCCTGCTCGGGATCTGATACCTTGGCCCAATAGGCATCTGGGGCACTCCAAATGTCACGAGGAGATTCGAGCTGTGATAGTAACCACCCCACTTTTCTGCTACCCAACCCTTTAATGGATTGCAAAGCCAGGAGTGTGGCCAAGTCACCTTTTTTAACTAAACTCGGTGAACTTTTTGAATGTGTATGTACAAATGGTACAGAACTAGCTGCTTTCTGTTTGTTCTTGCTCTCTTGCATGTTGTATTCCCTTCCAAAGTGCTTCTCTTAACTGATCGAGGCCATACCCAGTGGCCGATGATATAGGAATAACGGGAATATCTTTAGGCAAACGCAAATCTTTTTTTAACTTAAAGTCTTGTTTTATATCCATTTTGGACAAGGCAATTATTTTTGGTTTATCCAAAAGATCCTTGCGGTATGCTTGTAATTCGTTGAGTAGTGCTTCGTATTCATAACAAACATCTGATTCTACACTCAAGACAAACAAGAGCACATTGTTTCGTTCAATATGGCGTAGAAACTGTGCTCCCAATCCTTTTCCCTTGTGAGCTTCTTCTATAATTCCAGGTATGTCCGCCATTACAAAACTACGGTAATCCGAAAAACTCACCACGCCTAAATTTGGTTCTAGTGTGGTAAAGGGATAATCCGCAATTTTTGGTCTGGCCTCCGATAAAACCGATAATAACGTGCTTTTACCAGCATTTGGGAAGCCTACCAAGCCCACATCGGCGATAAGTTTCAACTCCAATTCAATGGTTCGCTCTTCTCCCTCTTTACCTTCTTGGGCATAGGTCGGACTTTGTCGGGTAGAACTTTTAAAATGCCAGTTCCCCAAGCCTCCTCTTCCACCTTTCGCGATAATTAACTCCTGCCCTTCCTCGGTGATTTCACCCACTCGTTCTCTGGAATCTGCATCAAATGCAACGGTTCCTAATGGTACTTCCAAACGCGTATCCGCTCCTGAAGAGCCTGTCTTTCGACTTCCTGATCCATTATCCCCTTTATTAGATTTGATAAACTTTTTATATCGTAAATCCAGTAAGGTATTTAACTGATGTCTTCCCACTAACACTACATCTCCCCCCTTTCCTCCATCTCCCCCGTCAGGACCCCCTTTTGGAACATATTTCTCTCGCCTGAAGTGAGCAGAACCATCTCCTCCTTTTCCAGCAGTGACATAAATTTTAGCGTAATCTGCGAATCTCATAATTATTCGGTGTTAGTGAGGTCTGAGCCTATGTTTATAGGTCTTTGTGGGGAGGCCTGCGTACGAAGCTAGTTGGAGCTAGGAAGCGCTAAAACCAAGCAGCTGAAAGAGTTCGGTTAGCTTGTTTTTCATCTCTTTACGAGATACAATAAAATCTAAAAATCCATGATCTAATAAGTATTCCGAGGTCTGAAATCCATCGGGTAGGTCACGACCAATGGTTTGGCGAATCACGCGTGGACCGGCAAAGCCAATTAAAGCCCCAGGCTCAGCTATATTAAAATCTCCTAGCATAGCATAGCTAGCTGTAACTCCTCCTGTCGTAGGATTGGTCATGTACGAAACATAAGGGATACCTGCCTCAGATAACTGTGCTAATTTAGCCGATGTTTTAGCCATTTGCATTAAACTTAGAACGCTCTCCATCATTCTGGCGCCCCCAGTTTGGGATATAATAATTAGGGGTATTTTTTTCTCTCGCGCATAATCGATGGCTACCCCTAGACGCTCACCTACTACAGACCCCATACTTCCACCTATAAAACTAAAATCCATACACCCCACCACTACGGAGATACCATTCATAGTTCCCGTACCAATTCGAACGGCGTCAGTGAGTCCCGTTTTTTCCTGAGTTTGTTCGAGACGGTCTTTGTATTTCTTTCTATCGGTGAAATCTAGTGGATCCGTTGGCAGAATGTCGGCTCCTAATTCGGTGTACCTTCCTTCAAATAGTAGGTCGAAATACTCTTTTGAGCCTATTCTAAAGTGATAATCGCTAACAGGATCCACATACAAGTGCTGCTCGAGTTCTCTTTTATGAATCATCTCACCGGTAGTTGGAACCTTTATCCAAACCCCTTCCGGCATTTCTTTAGGGGTGGCCGTTTGAATGTTGTTGTCTTTGCGTTTAAACCAAGCCATAATGTTCTGTACAATTTAATTGAGTAAAAATAGGGAATATTGGGGTCAATAGGGAATTAAAAGCATTCAGGCAATACCATCGTAGACAACACTGCTGCTGCTCAGTCCTTTAGTGTGGTTATAGAAGTATTATTGACCTGGTTATTCCCTAGGTAATAGGGTTCGAGCTTATCCATCAAAATAGAGCTTAGACCTGTTTGTGAGGGCAGATGCAGCAGCGTAAGGAGATTTCTTGCATGAAAAAACTGCGTTTGGTTTTCCTTTTCTTCTTGAAGGGGCTTAGACTCTCCCGCAATAAAATTAGCCCATCCTGACCCAACTATGAACGATGGTTCCTCAGCAGCTAATGCGGATTGTATCGTTGAATTCGCCACTCTTCTTGGATCTGCCAATGACATTAGCCCCGATTGCCCCAAAAAGAAGGGTTGGTAGTAACTAAACCCCCCACGAGCATCAATGACTGCATGAAGGATCGATTGATCCGCCTGAATCCCAGCATAGTTTGACCGAATGCAAGCCGGGTCAAGAATGTCCAACGAAAGCCGCTCCTCTTGTGCTTTAAAGACTGAGCAGGCAATACCAGCTAAGGTAGAAGCGGCCCAAACGTCCACATTTCGATTGAAAAGTACACCCCTGAGTGCGCTACCTGCAATTCTAAGACCTGTATAAGACCCAGGACCATTACTGATAATCACTTTCTGCAGCATACTAAGCCCCTGTTCAATCGATCCTGAGGCCTCTTCCAAAAGTTCACCAATGAACAGCACTAATTTCTTTGAATGCTCGGCACGTCCTTCGGTCCACCGATCAATGATGCGTCCAGATTTGGTTTGCAGGCTAACGGAACAAACCGATGAACTACTTTCAATAGCTAAAATCATAGGAGTGTGTGTTACTTTGCTGGCAATGGCTGAACAAAGGTCTCCGATTCTATCACAAACTGCCAATTGCCTCTATATTGAGACCATCTTCCAATAAACTCTATCGGTATGCTATCCGCTCTTTCTGTTTGATCCGCCACGGTTTGATGGATGAGCTGCTTTGCAAAATCACCAAAATTAAAAGCTGGAGCATAGACATCGATTTTAGTTCCCATGACCACGACTTTGCCATCTGTACCTAACTGGCCTTCGAGTTTAAAATACTGATCGTAGTAGCGCATATCACGGTATGCCGCACCGCTTTCAAAAGCTTGGGAATCCATCAGTTGTTCGGGGCGTGTGTACTCTACAGCAATGGCTTGCCACAAATGATCGTCGTTCGAACTGAAAGGGCCTTCAAAGGGCCCTTTAGCTTTTGTGATAAGCATCGATAAAGGTAAATGATCCGAATAGCCACTGCCTGTACCAAACGATGACCACCGCTTAGGCATGCCGGAGACAGAATACGTATTAAAGCCAAAATCATCGACGTTGAAACTTTGATCTACATAAGAAAGGCCTTGATTGTCGTACATTCCGTTGGATACAATGAGCTGCATAAGAGTACCCCAATACCCCCGATAGGTATCTGATCCACGCTGATCAATAGGCCACTCGTACCACAAATTATACCATAGGGGTTGCATTTTCTCAGCAGCATTGACCACTAAAGCTTCGTCTCCTTGTACCTGCAGGATATCCTGTAAGGCAGTTTCGGAAAATCCGTATCTTGTTTTTTGATTGTAGTCGGCATTAAAATCACCTGCGAGGACCAAATCGGCCATAGGATTTTCTTCAAAAAGTTGTGCAACCCGAGCCTTTAAGACCTTTGCGTTTCCAACACGTACCCTTTCCATTTCTTCGCTTCCAGCTCCCGATTTCCAATGATTCACAAAAACTCCTAGCTCATCTCCGTCCAAGTCTATCCACACCTCTAAAATGGGCCGCGCACGTTCGGTAGGGTGTACACGAGTTTTTTCGCGTAAAATGGGATACTTAGAATACACCACATTCTTCTGGACACTTTCAGGCTTGCCCGAAGCGCCGAGACTAGGCTCCCCTACCTCCAACTCATAAGGCCCTAACAGCGCATCCTGCATTCCTTTAACCAGTAACCACTCAGAGGGTAGTTGCGCGATTTGTTCGTCAAACTCTTCGTTCAACATACGCTGTAGGGTGGTATACGCATACTGCCCTAAAAAATCAGCCGGGTCCGCAAATCCATGATCCCTTGGTGTGTGATCACTTTCCAATTCCACTAAGGTTACGATATCGGGCCCTGCACCGTCTTCATATGCCTTAAGCACCTCTATAATATGGCTTATTTTGGTGTATACATCCGCTGGTGAGTATTGCGAATTCCCTTGGCGATCGGTTGGTAGATAATCAGAATAAACAGCCACACCGTCTGCATCAAACAGATTTTCAACATTATACGTCACCAAGCTATAACTGGTTGATGCACTTTGAGCCCGTAGATTTGTACAGCTATTTTGAACGGTGAGTACGAGGAGCAGGACAAATAGTAAGGTAGTTTTTTTTGACGTAGAGGTGTTTAGGTTCACGAGTACTCAGTTTATTTTAACGTGTTTAGTTGTAACTGGCCTTTGTTCACAATAGCCACAGCACGGCCAGTCATATTCCTGTTTAAGTAAGGAGAATTATGGGATTTTGAGCGCACATTTTTATCATCAAACACCCACTGCTCATCGGTATTAAAGATGGTCAAATTGGCTAAGGATCCAGGCGCAATTTGGGGGACTTCCAAGCGTAAAATTTTCCGAGGTTGATCGCATAACTTATCAATCAACGATGTCAAGCTAAGATGGCCCGGAGCGAACAGTCGCTCATTGGTAATTGCCCAGGCTGTTTCTAGCCCGATTATACCATTAGGAGCATAGTTAAATTCAACCTCTTTTTCTTCAATGGCATGTGGGGCATGATCGGTACAAATCACATCGATAGTACCATCCTTTAATCCCTCTATCATGGCATCTACGTCGTGCTGCGTACGCAATGGCGGATGCATTTTTATATTGGTACTAAAGTTGGTTTTCTCGACCTCTTCATCGGTCAAATGGAAATGATGAGGGCATACCTCTGTAGTAACTGGAATCCCTTTGGCTTTGGCTTTTCGGACCAAATCAACCCCTTCTGCTGTACTGATGTGAGCTACATGAACATGGCCTCCGGTATATTCAGCAAGTAATATATCACGAGCTATCATGACTTCTTCCGCTATACCTGGGGTGCCATCTACTCCTAATCTCGTGGAAACAGCCCCCTCATTCATGTGTCCAGGCCTGGATAAGCTTACATCTTCTTCATGATTAATAATTGGAGCATCGAGCATAGAGGAATACTCTAAGGCTATTCGCATAACCTGTGCATCGTACACAGGATCTCCATCATCACTAAAAGCAACTGCACCACCCTTTTTCATATCTGCCATTTCGGCTATACTCTCCCCTTTTCTATGTTTGGTTACACATCCAATGGGATGTACATCTACCGGGGTTTCTTTAGCTTTGGATATGATGTATTCGACCACATCTCGCGTGTGTATGGGTGGGTTGGTATTCGGCATACAAGCGACTGCCGTAAATCCACCAAAAGCAGCAGCGGCACATCCTTGAACGATAGTTTCTTTATGCTCGTATCCTGGCTCACGCAAATGCACATGCATATCCATCCAACCAGGACTCACATAGGCCCCCTGAAAATCATGAACTTGCTCGCCATCTTGAGCACGTAATTTAGGTCCAATTTCAGCTATTAATCCATCCGTTATTCTAATATGCTGAGTTTGGTCATTTAAGGTAGTGGATGTTACAATTCGTAGATTTTTTAGCAGCATGTTCGTACCTAAGCAGGCTTAATGTAATGGGTAAGGGTAAATGAGCAATTAGATAGCGTAAATATACATAGAACAAAGCAAAGGATGTAGAAACATCTAAGAATTGCTATCTTACGACATGGATTTATTTGAAACACCACAGCAGAATATCCCAAAGGTTAGCGAACTTACCCAACGCATTAAAGTACTCTTAGAACAACATTTCACTAACATTAGCGTACTTGGTGAATTAAGCAATGTAAAGAAGAGCTCAAACGGACATATTTACTGCACATTAAAAGATTCCGAAGCCCAGCTACCTTGTGTTATGTGGAGAACCCAAGCTCAGCGATACGCCTCCTTATTTGAAGATGGAAAAGAAGTCATTCTACGAGGGTCTATACAGGTCTACAAACCTCAAGGGAAATATCAGTTAATCATTGACGAGGTAGAAGCGGTTGGCGTGGGGAAACTGCAAATGGAATTTGAGCGACTTAAGAAAAAATTAGCTGCAGAAGGACTGTTCGATGCGAGCCACAAAAAATCACTCCCCCGTTTCCCCACCAAGATTGGTGTGGTAAGCTCGCGTACCACCGCCGCTTTTCAAGACATTATATCCACCCTATCTACCCGATGGCCACTGGCCGAAATATCGCTCTATCACGCCAGTGTGCAAGGCGAGAGAGCCGCGGGAGAAATTTGTGAGGCCTTAGAGTTTTTAGGAAAATCCAATGACATTCAAGTCATCATTATAAGTAGAGGTGGTGGTTCACTCGAAGATCTGTGGCCATTTAACGAGGAGTCCGTCGCTCGCGCTATTTATTCCTGTCCTATCCCGGTTATCAGTGGTGTTGGCCACGAGATCGATTTCAGTATTTCTGATTTCGTAGCCGATCAGCGTGCAGCTACCCCCACTCAAGCTGCTGTACTAGCGACGCCTAATCGGGACGATGTATTAGCCGGCTTGGACGAATATGCCGAAAGACTTCATCGTCGTTTAGAGCAACGTTGGAACCAGGCCAAACAAAGGGTGGACTACTTAGCTAAATCGTATGCTTTACAAAAAGTGCAGGAACGTTTGCATATTTCAACCATGAAAGTTCGAAATAATCGTCAGTCCATAGAGCATTATTTGAGCCAACGGGTGCAACAAAATAAGACGAACTTCACCAACCTTAAGCACCGTTTAGAGCGTTTAAATCCGAATGAGGCCTTGGAAAAAGGATATACTCGAGTTTGGCAAGATGGTCAATGGATCCGGCATTTAGAGGTCCTGAAGCCAGAATCCGTTGTTGACATTGAATTTAAACAGGGTCGAAAACGTTTCAATCCAGAAACCAGTTGAGTTAGATCAGCCAAAACACAATCGCTCCGTGTTAGGATGTCTTAGAATGAGGCGTGGGCACCGTGTTAGGATCGCTTGAATTCGTGTTAGGATCGCTTGGATTTAGGTGAGAGCCTGTCTAGCGTTTATCGCCGTTTAATTGTTTTGGATAACTACCAAATATTTTGACTTCTTCTGCTTCTTTTCGGAATTCATCTATTGCGACAGCCGTATGACTATCGAACACATTAGCTTCAATATCTACATAGAAAGAATATCGGAAAGGTTCGTTCATGCGTGGACGAGATTCTAACTTGCACACATTAATCCCATGCCGATGAAACACATTAAGACATTCAACCAATGATCCCTCTTGATGGGATGTGACCATCATGAGTGAGGTTTTTGAAGGGAATTGTGGATCGACTTCTATGGCCTTGCGAGAGACTACTACAAATCGCGTATAATTCTCTTGTTGATTAGCAATATCGTGTGCTATTATATGAAGTCCGTATAAATCAGCGGCATGAGCTCCTGCTATGGCAGCTTGGGATAAATCTCCATCCTCGAGTACGCGTTTAGCTGAAATAGCCGTATCTAAATAGGATTCGACGGTACATCTAGGAAGGCGTGATAAAAAATGTGTGCATTGTTCTATGGCTTTAGGGTGTGACAAAATACGTCTAACCTTATTCACTTCTACCGGCTCAACTGCCAGCAAGCAGTGTACAATTTTAATGATCTCTTCTCCTACAATATGCAGATTCGACGCTCCCAGAATATCATAAATATCATTTATAGAACCCGCTGTGGTATTTTCAATGGGTAACATAGCATAATCTACCCGTTCATCTTTTAACGCTTGAGCCGCTTCTTGAAAGGTATCGTACCCGTAGTAATCTATTTGTTTGTGCCGCTCCTCAAAATGTCGCATAGCCGCTAGATGGCTATATGCCCCATCGGTACCTTGGTAGCTCACTCTAATGTGCCCCTGACCATTTTTATTTTGAAGATCGACTAAGGAATGCGTTTGATATCGCACCGAATTGGTAATAATTTCTCTAAACAAATGTTCCGCATAATATCGATCTAAGCCTTCTTCATTGGCAAAATCACGAATTTTACTAAGAAGTTTTTCTTCTCTTTCTAGATCTCTAATTCCGCTATTATTAGCGAGTTTAAGCGCTGCTACTTCTTTAACTACTTGTTGACGTTGGGCTAATGCTTTGATGATACGCTTGTCTATATCATCCAGTCTGTCCCGTATGGAATGAAGTTTTTCTTTCATCGAATAATCAACTGCGAATATATTATGGGTGATTGTGAGGTGTAATGAGCAGCTTTGAGTAGGTTCGGAAATAACTCATCGTTGCGGTTGCAGAATATAGCATAAATTTTCCCCTTTCAGAATCCGTATTCTGAAGCTATGATAGGCTATCGGAAAAATGAGCTTTTTTTCTTTCTTCTTCACATAAAGTTCATAATAAGGCTGTATTATTATAACTCTATAACATAAAATATTTTGTTAGACCGTAATTCACCATCAATCACTTACAACACCGACAAACTTTCGGGTTGGGTGGGTTGGTGATGTATACTATTATTCACATTCATTATTAAATCATTCATCTAATTATTACATCATCATGACATTACTACTTAGTGTATTATTCGCTTACTCTAGTTTATCTACCTCTGTGCTTACTCCTAGTTTATCTTCTATGAGTGAGATGGAAAATTCAAGTGACAAAGTTGAAATCGTTATCGAAAGTAACGATCAAATGCGCTTTAACCTTTCTGAAATCACTGTAAAGCAGGGTCAAACTGTTGTGCTAACTTTAAAACATGTGGGTAAATTACCCAAAGCTGCAATGGGTCATAACTGGGTTTTACTCCAATCAGATACTGATTTAGCCTCTTTTGCCATGAAAGCCATGAAAGCTAGGGACAATGAATATGTACCAGCTGAAGCCCCTGAAGTTGTGGTCAACACCATATTATTAGGTGGTGGTGAAGAAACCACTATTGAATTCGAAGCACCAGCACCAGGTACCTACTCCTTTATTTGCAGTTTTCCAGGTCATTATGCCCTAATGAAAGGAACGTTTATTGTAGAGTAAGGCATTAATTACATTGCTAACATTTAAGAGAGCTTAGTACACCTAGGCTCTTTTTTTATGTGCGCTGTCAGATATTAAAACGCCAAAGTAATAAAACAATGAGTACTACTTTTAAAACGCCGGTCAAAAGTCGCCGAGGCCTCTCCTTTTTTGTTGGATTTATTGGCGCTTACTTAGTGCCCATTGGACTCAATAACCTCTTAGTAGCTTTTGGTCTAAGAGAAACACTCAGCGCAACGAATACCGAGTACATAGCGTATGGTGTGTCAGGTCTAGTCTTAGGATATGCCTGTATGTCAATTACCCCAGTTCATCGGGTGCGCATACTTTCCTATTTAATTGGAAGTATTCTAGTAATGGATGCCATCGCATTTTTTTCGGGTCGTTTACCCTTGGCTTTTTTAATTGACCGAATGGTTTTCTTAGGCTCATTTAGTTTTTCTGGTATCATAAGCCTATTTCTAAATAAAGAATCGACTATTGAAACAGAAGCAAACCTAAGTGGCTAATTAAGCTATCCTGAAGCGTAACTCTTCAATTCGCGAGAGTAACTCTTGCCGATCCATTTGCGTATAAACATCTGGTAATAATTTCTTAGAGGTACATTCTAATACAGCCAATAAGGTTTGTAATTCTACCTCTTCAGGATAGGTTGGTGGAATAAAGTTTTGAATGACCTGTTCAAGCATGGCTAGATCTACCGACTCTTTACCATGTGCAACTGCTTCAAATTTGGCCCGTGTCAATACCGCTTCCATGTCGGCACCCGACAAATGATACGAATCTGATAAAAGTAGCTCCGGTACCACCTCGACTTCTAATTTAATCTTAGTTTTTTTCGCCATTGCCCTAAAAAGTTCTTCTTTTTCCTCGCTATTTTGAGGTGGAAATAAGGCAAGGTGTTCTTCGGCTCTACCCTGTCGTTTCAAATCAATAGGCATTAAATCCGGACGAGCTGTCATTAAAAACCAAATAATTCGCCCCCGATGCTCAGTGTTACTCATAAAACTGGCAATTTGAGAGAATACCCTACTCGACACACCACTATCACCTGAGGCTGAACGATCTCCTAAGTAAGCATCCGCTTCATCAATCATTACCGCTACGGGTGCCATAGCCTCAAGCAGGTGTAGTATTTTTTCTAGATTCCCTTCGGTAACACCCTGCCATTGACTTCGAAAGTTTTTTAATTTTACCATCGGAATACCTACGTCCTTAGCGAAGCACTGAACTAAAAAAGTCTTGCCAGTACCCACAGGTCCACACACCAAATACCCCATGGGAAGCACTTCTGGATTACCTTCTTTCAATGCTTTCGCAGTTAATTGTAAGTGCTCCTTTACTAGACGATGTCCTGCTACATCTTTTAATGAGAAGGCAGATTCAACAAATTCCAACAAGCCGTAGGCTTCGGCCTCAATAAGTTCTTTTTTTGTTTGAGTAATCGTATCAAGATTCAATGGCTCTTTATTTTCTTTCGCATTGAAATAAAGCGATTGCAGCTGAAGTATGGTCAATCCGGCTGTTTGTTGGGCCAGAACATGAATAGGCAGCTCAAAAACCTTTGCGTACTCATCTTCTGGTATTTCTGATTCCAAATACCTGCGCCGTGCAGATGCGTCCGGATGTGGTATGGAAATTTCAGAAGTATAGGGATGCTGAATTAATGTTCGATTTAGGTCATTTAAGTTCTCTGTAAGAATTATATGAGTAAAATCACCTCCTAACAGAACCGGGTCTTGAGCCCAACGAGTTATGTATACTAAGGCATTCCTATCCTCTACGCCCGTAGATCCCGCATCATTCATAGGAACGATGGTTTCTGCATGCTCTGTAATAAGCGCTACACTTTTATTTTGACCCAATCGTAACCTAAAGTAAGACTCCAGTATGGAAAAGATTCGAACTGGATCTTTGGGTAACGACTTTGCATAGCTCGTGCCTAAGAGTGAATCTCGTGCTTGTAATGCTTGCTCAAAATCTTCTCGGGATGCTTTATCTCTAAAATAAACGCCAGAAGCGCGGTTATAAAAAAGAACGATATCTCGTGCACCAAAAAACTCATCGGCTAAAAATTCATGCAACCTCAAAAATTGAGGCGCCGATTCTTCAGAACCAATACTGACCAAGTCATGCACATTACCATGAATGAGGAAGGTATTTAACGTTCTACTTAAATACTTTTTCGCACATTCTTGTGACCAAATTGGATAGTGTGTAATCATAGGCTGAGTATGGTTATTAATAAAACAGAGCTAAACATCACGACCTAAAATCAATCGCGATCTAAAACAACCATTTTTACGGTTTCAATTCGACTTTGTGTCGCTTTACTGATAATAAATCGAAATTCCTCAATAACACATTCTTCGTTCACTCTAGGAATTCGACCTAAATGATTGATAATAAATCCTGCTAGAGTGTCATATTCGTTGGGTTCTTCAGGAACATTTATTTCCTCAAATTTTTGATTGAGTTCTTCTATCTCCACATTCCCACTAATGATGTACGTATGGTCAGCAATGCGTTTCATAATCTCATCTTCCACGTCATGTTCGTCCTGAATATCACCCACTAGTTCTTCTAATACATCTTCTATAGTTACCATACCAGCCGTTCCACCGTATTCATCCAGCACTATGGCAACCGATAAATTTGCCTGTCTAAATTCTGCCAATAGATCTTTTGACTTCTTGGTATAAGGTACCAACTTAATTGGTCGCAGAATTTCTTGTATGGTTTTGGGGTTATTAAATAAATCATAGGCATACACAACCCCTATTACATCATCAATTGATTCTTTGTAAACGGGTAATTTTGAATGCCCCGAACTAATGAATAGCTGGCTGACCTCCTCTATTGATGTCCCTTTTTCTACCGCTTCGATTTCGATCCTAGGCACCATACTTTCTTTTACTCGTTTATTTGACAACTCGAGTACATTATGCAATATCTCCGAGTCATCCTGATCCAAGTCCCCATTACCTCCACTATCTCGAAGCTCCTGAACAATCCGCTCAACATCTTGTCGACGATAAATAGAGGAAGTATCCTCTGATTCATTGGAAATTAACGAGATGATTTGCCGTGAAGCTCCATCGGCAATAATGATCAGTGGTCGCAACACAAAGTGTAAGACTCGAAGTGGTAGTGCGATAAAATGGATGAGTGAATCTGCTTGTGCTCTAAAAATAGCTTTGGGTAAGATTTCACCAAAAATCATGATAAATACAGAAGCCAGTATGGTCTGCAAACTCAACACCATGAGTTCGCTTGGAACTTCCCCTACATAATCGAGATATATCTGAGTAATTGGGTCTGCTAAGAATATAGCCATCAAAGTAGCATAAACTACATTGACAATGTTATTACCCACCAATGTGGTGGTCAGAAAACTTTCCGGTCTACTTTTGAAAAAGTCTATGGCCTTCGCCACCAAATTTGTTCGGCGCGATGCTACTTCTAGTTTAAGCTTGTTAGCGGAAACAAATGCGATTTCAGAACCCGAAAAAAAACCGCTTAATACCAAAGTCCCAAGAATTAGAAGCCACTCATTCATTTTGTGGCCTCCTTAGATGTGTAGTTTATATGTAATCTACTCGATGGAGGTTCGTCGTTCATTAATTAATTATTGGTTCTCATTTATTTAGAAACCCAGGATTTCTTTTTTCTAGGAAGGCATTAACTCCTTCTTCGAAATCAAGTGTTTCGAAAAGCGTACCGAAAAGACTCGCTTCTTTCTCAAAAAATTGTGTTGAATACGTATTATGTTGTGATTTCATAGCAAAAATAACACTTTTTATGGCTAAAGGTGCCATCGAACACAACGGGGTGATCCATTTTTTTGCCTGATCCAACATATCCTCGTTTTCTTGCTCTAATATAGCATTAAATATCCCTACATCTACCCCTTGCTTTGCGGTAACTGTTTTGGCAGTGGTCATCCACTCCATTGCATTGGCATATCCGATTAGACGTGGTAGCCTAACGGTTCCTCCAAAGCCAGGGATTAATCCCAACTTGACCTCTGGGAACCCAATGATGGCGTTTGGAGCCGCTAGCCTAAAGTCACATGCAATGGCCAATTCCGCTCCACCACCTAGTGCATATCCTTCTACGAGCGCTACGGTCGGCACAGGAAGCTGTTCTATTTGTCCAAAGATACGTTGACCCCTGGTCGATATAGCCTGCGCCTCAACTTTGGTTTTCCCTTTAAATTCTTTGATATCCGCACCTGCTACAAAGGCCTTGGACCCGGCTCCTTGTAAGATAATACAGCGTATTGGGTTAGTTGACTGCTCTAATTTCGGGTGGATTTGAGTGGACCATTCATCCAATTCCTCAAGTACATCAGCATTTAGCGCATTCAAGACCTCAGGCCGGTTTATAGTTAGCACAGCTACTTGCCCCTCTACCTCCCAAATAAGGTGCTCAAATGATTTTCGCATGGTTATTGCCTCAGTTGCTTCTTGGATGAGCCATTTGAACTGGTTGATTCTGTTGATTCAGCTGTTCTGAGATTTTCATTCAAAGAAGCTTGATTTGAATCAGCGGTGCTAAAGGAAGCATCATTAAATGACCCAGATTCGTTTGAGCTTGCTTTTTTTGCCTCAATTTGCATGAGTAACTCATCTAGTTGTGCTTCAGAGTAATATTCCTGTGCTTGACTTTCATGTGTATCTAAATCCATCGCATCCAGTAATTCAGCTGTTTCATCCACATCCGTCAATAAATTATCCAACTGGAATCCAATTTCCTCCGGCTTATTCATAGTCATTGATTGCTCGTATATGTATCGAATGGCATCTTCTATTGTTTCTAGGTGGGTCTCACACATAGCATATTTGTCTTGTGCCACAGTAAATTTTTGCAACCGCTTCTGTAAAATAGTCACACGCCTAGTTTTTGAATCTTTCAATTTTCCAGGTTCAAGCGTTTTAATATGATTGATTAATTGAACCAATTCTGTCTCGACTTGCTTTTCTACTTGAACATTCAAATAGACATTATATCGTCTGATAAGATCTAAAAGGTTTAGATGATTGGTTAATAAACTATCTAATTTGTCAGAAATAGCTCTAAGCAAGCCCTGTGAAGTGTAGGGTAGTTTGTCAAAATTTTCAGTTATGAGCTTAGTGAGGTGTTTCGATACCAAAAACCGCTTTTGAGAGGCTTGATCCAACGATTGGAAAATGGCTTTGTCGTTATTGGTATGGTAACGCTCTTGCATTTTTTTGAGTTCAATACTTTTTCGAACCTCCGGTAATTTAGTGGCAATTCCCAGATACATGAGCTCAGCCCCCATGAGCCCTGACAAAAGGGCTATTCCTAGGTCTGGCACATAGGATGTTAAGGCCACCGAACCAGCCCCTCCTATAATAAGTACTGCAATATTGATGGGGTGCTTAAAAACTTCTCGAGCATAATTTATTGAGCGTTCAGTATTCATTGTTTCTCTACTGCCTACCTATAGTTTTACTTGTTTTACTAGCTCTGGCTCTTTTGTTTATTTCGTCGTTGATTAAACCCATTTCGTTTTTGATTATATCTAGGCTCTCTTTCGCCTTTATCTGTTGGGTTTTACTAGCCTCTTTAACCGTAATAGCTTTTTCAAGGCCCGAATCAATATGGGTTTTATCAACGTTTCCGGTGTGCTCTTGCGATTTGGAAAATTCGGTTGGTCCCAACGAATCAATCTCGTTGAATGTCAACCCTAAACGTGACAAAGATGCTTCTACCCCGTTTAAGGCACGTTGTACCGTTGCACTTCGAACCGCCGCTTTATGCTCTTTCTTCAGCGCTTTAACTTCCGCATAATGCTGTTTCCAAACGTTTTTTAATGCTTCAAACTCGGTATGTTTCGTTTCCTTTGACAAATAGACTAGTTTTTTGAACCAATTGATTTCTTTGTAGACGTATTTTCCTGAGTTGAGGTGCTACGTTCTTCCTCCGAAGACTCTACATCAACACTGCCCTCACGGGTTAATGCACCTTGTTCATCTTCGGTGTCAGTTAATTGCTGCTTTGATACGGCACTTTCAGGATTCATTTCCAGTTTAAACTGTTCTACTAACTCATGAGCTCGTAATTTTTCTGCATTAGCCTCAATTTCCATGGTTTGGGTATCTAAGCTATCCAATGCAATTTCCATTCTAGCCTCATTTTTAGCAGATTCTTCGTTGAGGCGATTAATCATTTCGTCATGCGTCTGATCTATTCCACCCACCTCAAATTGCTCTAGGGTATCAGCAATTTTCGCCTGCCATTCGGAACGTTCACTTGCTCTCAGAGCTTCTTTGGCTTCCTGTATCTTACGGTCTTTTTCCCGCATGAACACCTCTTTCACCTTTAGTGCCTTTTCGTAGGCTTTCTCAGCAAATTCAAGTTGATTTTTGGTTGAAATCAAATCCTCTTTAGCTTTTTCTAATTGCAACGCATACCCTTCTGCTATGTCGTCCCGATTTGCTTGAATGGCCGATTTAATTTTTCTAGTGAGATCTTTGACCCGTTCATCTCCTCTGCTAGCCTCTTTTTTTAGCATGATTAAATTTGCTTTGACCGTAGCAATATTCTCGTTCATTTGAGGAATTTGGTCATTAAGTTCGCGGATATTTTGTTCCAAAATCAACTTTGGATTTTCCATAGAGCTCACTACGCCCCCGAACAAAGATTTAATGGCACGAATAAAACGTTGAAACATAACTTATTGGACTATTTGATTGATTAATTTGGCTGATTTGCTATTACTACAATGTATTTAAAAAAACGGATAAACTCTGTTAAGAATACGCTCTTGGGCCGTTTTTATCTACTATGTGTGAAACTAATGGCTGCGGTTTTGTCTGAGTAAACCCCCATTCTATGGATGAAAACACCCAGCGTTCAATTTCATCTACATCAAGGTCTTTATTCGTATGCAGGGTCATTAAAGTTTCACCCTTTTGAACATAATCTCCAAGCTTTTTTTCGAGTATAATTCCTGCTAATGGATCCACATCATGTTCTTTTTGCTGCCTCCCTGCACCCAATCTCACACTTAACGCACCTAGTTGATAGGCATCTAAACGGGTGATATATCCTTGAGTGCTACTCAATATTGGATAACAATGTTTGGCTGTACCCCTTGAATCTGGCCTGTCTATATAACTCAAATCACCACCCTGTGCTTCAACAATATCCTTGAATTTTTGAAAGGCTTTTCCAGATGATATGGCCTTTTTTGCTTCAACAATACCCGCTTCAATCGTTGGTACGGTACCCGCTAGGTACAGCATCGCCCCAGATAGAAGTGTACTTTGATTCTGGGTATCTGAAGGCCCATTTCCCTGTAGAACATCAATAGATTCTTTCACTTCTAACCAATTTCCTATAGCTAACCCAGTGGGAGTCTCCATATTTGAGATAAAAGCAATGGTAGGCTTATTGAAGCTCTCCCCTATGTCAACCAGTGTTTGAGCGAGTTCAATAGCGTGAGCTTGGGTTTTCATAAATGCCCCTGAGCCATATTTCACATCCAATACCAACGCATCTATTCCCTCTGCTAATTTCTTACTCATGATACTGCCGGCAATCAATGGGATAGATTCGACGGTGGATGTAACATCACGTAGAGCATACATCTTCTTGTCGGCAGGAGCCATTTCATCGGTTTGACCCGCAAGTACTAGGCCATGCTTTTCTACCAATTCGACATACTTTTTCAGTGTGATATCCACCCTAAAACCAGGTATGGATTCAAGTTTATCCAAGGTGCCACCTGTATGCCCTAAGCCTCTTCCTGATACCATCGGAACAGGAACTCCCAAACTAGCTACAATTGGTGCAAGAATAAGGGATAATTTATCCCCTACACCCCCCGTGGAATGCTTATCCACTTTTATGCCAGGTATATGAGTCAAATCCAATATACTCCCCGAGCTCAACATAGCATGAGTAAGTGAAGCGGATTCTCGATCATTGAGACCATTTAAAAAAGCAGCCATCAAAAAAGCACTCATCTGATAATCTGGTACATACCCCTTAGCATATTCATGAACTAAAAAGTTTATCTCCTTGTCTGACAACATATTATTATCTCTTTTTTTTCTTATCAATTCTGCTATTTGGTAATCCATATAGGCCTATCATTTGGTTTTGCTACCTTAAAAGTAGCTAAGCTAATGCATTAATTCTAATTTATTGAACAAGAGTCTTTTCCTAGTATGTTGCTGCGATGAAAACAATGCAAGGCTGGTTATATCATCATAGAAGATGTACCTTCGTTTAATATGAAATGAACATTTTCCTGAATCATGATGGAAATATGCCCTAAACTAAGTTCACAACTATGCCCAAAGCTGCCTTCATGACTAAGCTAATGACTAAGCTCATTAGAACCCTTGTTCGAAATTTGGATTCTAACTAAGGTACATTAGCTGTTAACTGCGGCGTATCAACTAAAACCAAACCAAAACCGATAAAAAATTCTAGTGTCACGTGAGAATATTGGCCGACCAACATATTCATTATTTAGATCAACTTATACCTAGCTACGCTGAAATAGTTCACTATGACAGCTCTGAAGGTATACCAAGACTAGAAGGATTTGACGCTTGGATACTAAGGACCGTGACTAAGGTGAACCCAAAGACCGTACCTAGCCTCCCTGAAGAACTCAAATTTATTGGGTCAGCTTCTGCAGGAACTGATCACATTGACAGGGAGTACCTGAGCGATAATGGCATCCAGTTTGATCATTCTCCAGGCTGTAATGCTAATGCAGTTGCGGAGTACGTACTTACATCGATGTTGACATGGTGCTCATCGACCCGGAGGGAGTTAAGCAACCACAAAGTTGGGATTATTGGCATGGGGCACACGGGAGGAGCTTTAGCAAAAAAACTGGACGCAATTGGGGTGTCTTACGCCAGCTATGATCCGCCAAAAGCCTTGCGAGAGGAATCATTCAGGAGTTGTCATTTGGATACGCTAAAGGATTGCGACATTCTGAGTTTTCACCTGCCCTATATCGATCAAGGCAGGTATCCCACCCATCATTTTATGCCTGACATTTTGTCGCTTACACCAAAACACAAGCTTATCATTAATGCAGCTAGAGGCGGTATTATTAAAGAAGATTATTTATTGAGGCACAATGAATTAATATCATTACCTAATAAAAAAATTAGCTTTGTTTTGGACGTTTGGGAAACCGAACCAGTACCTGATAAAGTACTAGTGAACCTGGCTTTCATCGCCACCCCACACATTGCTGGATACTCTAAGCAAGCTAAGATTCAGGCCTCTAAAGGGGTTTTAAGGGGGCTTTTGAGTTTTTTTGATACAGAATGGACAGATAGTAAATGGCAACATGAACAGATGGATAGTACGAAAACTAAGCTTGGAGAAGCCAGTCACCGTGGATTCAATAAAAAAACTAACACATTAAGCCTTAGTGTTTTACACGGTTTGCATAACTATGATAATGAGATGCGAAAGTTGATTAACCTGCCCGGGCAAGGCGCTGACTCAGGCCCGTTCAACACAAGTATAGCTCGGGGATTTCAGGCATTAAGAAATACCATAGAACTTCGAAATGAATTCGCGCATACTACTTTTCCAAAGGGTCTCCCCGACGATTTACGACCTGTATTTGCACCGGATTAATCAGCCCGTTCTGGTTCATGTATTCGCACCGGATTAACCAGCTAATCTGACTCCGAAGATCAGAATTACAAAGAAAACAAAGAAGCCGCTGTTACGTCGGTTTGCTTCTCTACTTCTGCTTGGCTTAACTCAAAAAGTTCTCCTAGTTTTTTTTGGATAAAGGCTAGATGAGCAGGCTCATTACGCTGACCACGCAACGGAGTGGGTGAGAGATAAGGTGAATCTGTTTCTAATATGAGCTTATCGAAAGGTAGCTGCCGAACAACTTCGGCAACCCCTGCATTTTTAAAGGTTACTACCCCTCCTATTCCAAGATGAAATCCAAGGTCTATGGCTCGCATTCCCTCTTCATATGTACCATTAAAACAGTGCCAAACTCCTTTGACAGAACCATTTTGATGCTTAGCTATGGTTTGCAATAAATCGTGCGTGCTGTCCCTATTATGTAACACAATTGGCTTATTGACACTTTTAGCAAGTTCGAAATGAACATCAAGACTAAGCATCTGTTCTTTTTTATACTCCTTTGACCAATAGTAGTCTAAGCCTGTTTCCCCAATCCCTATATAATGCGATAAGGAGGCGTATTCATGTAGCCAATTCTCTAATTTTTGAGTCCACCTATGCTCACCCCAAATCGGTATTTGCTCATGTACGTCACAGGGATGTAATCCAATCATTGGGTGCAATTTAACACCCTTATTCCCACTGTTACTTTGTGCGATTGCCTCCATTTGAGCAACAGATTCAGGATTGATAGCGGGCATTAAAACGTGCCTTATACCCAAATCTGCAGCCCGACTAATCATCGCTGGTACATCATCAGAATAGTCTGGTAAAAATATATGGGCGTGGGTATCTATCATAGAGTATATTGTTAAGGTAAACTATGGCTTATATGGTTAAAATAGCCAATTTTTACAATAATTTACAAAAAGTCGAACTTGTAAAAATCTCTAATCCTACTGCTTTTACGAGGGTATTACAGTATTTTACAAACTCCATCTAAACACCGAAAATAAACGGTAATAATCGCGTCAATATAACCAATTAGTCCAATGTCAGTATCCCTTTCCGATTTTGATCTAACCAGCCATGAACGCATCCCCACTCTGTTATTCAATACAGCCATTGAAGGATCGTTGTATGTAGCTAATTCCATCGCTGAACTTATTGAATCCAGAAATAAGGAGTCTAAGCCTACCGTATTAGGACTTGCTACTGGGTCCACCCCAACCCAAGTCTATGACGAGCTAGTACGAAAGCATAAGGAGGAAGGACTAAGTTTCGAGCGAGTGATCACCTTTAACCTAGACGAATATTTCCCTATGGCTCCTGATGCACATCAGAGTTATGTCCATTTTATGCATGAATATCTCTTTAATCACATCAACATTAAGCCAGAGAATATTCACATTCCCGATGGAACCCTAAAAAAGGATGAGGTTGCGGCATTCTGTGAAGAATATGAGGCAAAGATTGCGCAGGTAGGCGGTTTAGATGTTCAAATCCTAGGCATCGGTCGGACCGGTCATATTGGCTTTAATGAACCGGGTTCTACCATAGACTCAAAAACCCGACTTATTACACTTGATCGATTAACCATGCTAGATGCTGCTAGTGGATTCTTTGGGATTGAAAATGTACCTAGAAGAGCCATTACCATGGGTGTTGGAACGATTTTGCAAGCCAAAAAAATCTATATGATGGCTTGGGGTGAAGGTAAAGCTAATATAGTTCGGGAAACCATCGAAGGAGCTATTAATACATCTATTCCAGCTACTTTTCTTCAGCAGCATAACCAAACTGAAGTCATATTAGACACAGCAGCCTCTGCTGAATTGACCCGAATTAAAACCCCTTGGTTGGCGGGCCCCATTAAATGGAATAATTTTCTGATCAAAAAGGCGGTCATCTGGTTAAGTCTTAAATTAACCAAGCCTATTTTAAAGTTGACCGAAGAAGATTATCGTGAATTTGGAATGAACGATATTTTAGTTGAAATAGGCACGGCTTATAACGTAAATATTAGGGTATTTAATCAGATTCAGCACACCATCACTGGTTGGCCTGGTGGTAAACCCAATGCCGATGATACCTATCGACCAGAACGTAAAACCCCATTCCCAAAAAAGGCGTTGATTTTTAGTCCTCACCCCGATGACGATGTAATTTCAATGGGTGGTACTTTTATACGGTTGGTCGATCAAGGACATAAAGTCCATGTAGCCTATCAAACCTCTGGGAATATCGCTGTGTTTGACGATGACGCCCTACGATTCGCTGACTTTGTTTCCGACTATCATGATTCATTTAAGTTAGATGATTCACTGGTTGATTCTATTTTTAGTGGAATACGGAGCTTTCTAGCAGAAAAAAATCAAGCGGAGCCCGATTCGGAGGAAATTAAAATTATCAAAGGTCTAATTCGACGCGGTGAAGCAAAAGCGGCTTGTAGATATGTAGGTATTCCTGATGAAAACATTCATTTTCTCGACCTACCCTTCTACGAAACGGGTAAAATTCGCAAAAAACCTATTGGCCCGGATGATATTGCCATAGTGAAGAAACTAATTGAAGAAATTAAACCTCACCAAATTTATGCAGCAGGAGATTTGTCTGACCCTCATGGGACCCATAGAGTCTGTTTAGAGGCCATTTTTCAAGCTTTACGCGAATTAAAAGATCAAGAATGGATGAAAGATTGCTACGTATGGCTTTATCGAGGCGCATGGCAAGAATGGGATATAGAGGATATAGAAATGGCCGTACCATTAAGCCCTGAAGAAACCGATAAAAAACGCAGAGCCATTTTTAAACATCAATCCCAGAAAGATCGCCCACTATTTCCAGGAACTGATAAAAGGGAATTTTGGCAACGAGCGGATGACCGTACCCGTTCTACTGCAGAAACCTATGATCAACTTGGATTAGCTGAGTACGAAGCAATGGAAGCATTTGTTCGTTGGAAGGAGCTGGATACCTAATAGATTAATGTAGTACACATAAATGAAAACACGTTTTTACCTTTTCCTGTATTACTACGGGTTAGTGTCATTACATGTGGCTTAGATGGTTTTAGTAAATTTATGCGAAAAACAATCTGTGATTATTTGAAAATCGAATTTTTACAGCATAATTACTACATATGTACATTATGCAGTGTGTCGCCTGAGTCTGACCTTGCCATTATTGACTAATTTTTTATTATATTACTCTCGTGATATCCAATATAAACCATATCGTTTTCGGTCAGAACATAAGATTTTCAATCAATTATGTTTACGCCCTTATTGCCTTTTTTATCATTTCCAGTGGTAGTGTCTTAGCATGTCATCACCTGGGGCAAACAAGTACAATTCAGCAGACCCACATTAGTGTAAGTAAATTCACAGCTGAATCTTACTCTGAGGTTTTTGACGCTGATTCAAAACACTATTCGTTAGATAAAAAAGTACCCACTTCAAATTCTGGTCATCAGAAGGATGCTGAAAATGATCTGACTCAGAAAACTAGTCATAGAACATCTAGCAATTTTCATACTCATAAGAAGGCTGATTCTGAGCAAAGTTCATCTGATCTTGATTGTTGCATAGATGATAATGCTGAGTGTTCAACTACGCGTTTTTGTGAGTGTTCCTATAATGCTGGAAAGGAAGTACCATCACTTCATATTTCCCCAATAAAAGTTGTTTTAGGACCAAATTTCACTATCACTACAGCTCTTTCGCATAAATTAAATAATGTCCGTCCAGTTACTTGGGCAACCCCTATCCCACACCCTTCCTACTTTAGCTTATTCGAACGTTGGCTATTATAGGTTATTAGAAGATCCAACAGCGATAGAATCATCTCTCTATCGTTCTGAACCCTAGCGTTTAGCAGCATTCTACCCATCCTGCAAAACGTATTTAATGTTCCACTTCTAATACATCACACATGTTCAATCGATATTATCGGTTTGCATTAGAACAACCTCTATTATCCTTAGGAATCTTTTTACTACTGCTATTTTGGGGCTTATCGGTGGCACCTTTCAACTGGAATCTGTCGTTTGAATCTGACAGCATACCGGTAGATGCTATACCCGATTTGGGTGAAAATCAACAAATTGTGTACACCGAGTGGAAAGGACAATCACCCGAGGATATTGAAGACCAGATAACGTATCCCCTTAGCAATTATTTCTTAACACTTCCAGGTGTTAAGGACGTTAGGGGGTTATCTATAACTGGTCGTTCTACTCTCTATATAATCTTTGACGAGGATGTAGACTTTTACTGGAGTAGAAGTCGAATAATTGAAAAAATAAACTCATTGCCATCAGGCTTTTTACCCGAAAACGCAAAGCCCGCCCTTGGACCAGACGCAACCGGCCTGGGCCAAATATTTTGGTACTATTTAGAAGGAGTGGATGACTCAGGAGAAGAAGTGGGTGGCTGGGATCTGGATGAACGTCGAACACTCCAAGATTACTACATAAAACCAAGCCTATCCTCTGTTCCGGGGGTTTCTGAAGTTGCCTCCATTGGAGGATTTGTTAAAGAATTCCAGGTTGATGTTCATCCCACCCTTTTGGAACAATATCAGCTTAGTACAAAAGATGTTTTAAATGCACTCAACAAAGCCCAGGCAGAAGGTGGATTACGAACGCTTGAATACAATCAAGTAGAATATTTACTTCGTGGGAATGGCAGTATCGAAGATCTAAACGATTTAGAGTGGATCCCCGTACGAGTAGTAGACCAAACGCCTCTATACTTAAAAGATATTGCCAATATAACCTATGGACCAGCCGATAGACGTGGTGTGTTAGATGTTTCAGGAAAAGAAAGTGTAGGCGGGGTAGTTGTTGCTCAATATGGAGCTAATCCTAAGAAAGTAATAGAAGCCGTACAACAAAAAATCGACGAATTATCACCCTCTTTACCCAAAAGAGTTTTAGCCACGGGTGAAGCATCTCAATTGAACATTATTCCTTTTTATGACCGTTCAGAACTAATTGAGGAAACAATTCTAACTCTTGAATCCGCTTTATGGCTTCAAATTTTGATCACTATCGCCATAGTATTACTCATTTTACGCCGCCTACGTATTGCTTTACTTATTTCATTAATGCTGCCGGTATCCGTTTTATTGACCTTTATTGCTATGAAGTTAGGAGGGGTTGATGCAAATATCGTGGCTTTGTCAGGAATTGCCATTGCCATAGGAACGGTAGTTGATATGGGAGTTATCCTGACCGATACCATTATCCAGCACATTGACCAAGAAGATAATGATGCACAAGAAAGCCCTGAGCATTCGAGTGGTTCACACTTTTTAGAGAAACGTCTCCAGCTTGTAATTTCAGCTACAAAAGAAGTTGCAGGCGCCATTATAACGGCTATTACAACTACCATAGTAAGCTTTCTTCCTGTATTCTTGATGATTAATGCAGAAGGTAAGTTATTTCAGCCATTGGCATATACCAAAACTTTCGTACTAGCCGCTTCTATTTTGGTTGCTTTATTTCTTTTGCCTGTTTTAGCCTATCTGTTATTTGGACAGCTAGAATCACGATTTAGCGCCCAGAAAAACAACATCAATAGTTTTTTGTTCAGATATATCCTTAATCCAATACAACAAGTCACTACCGAACGCAGACTAACTAAACTCGTAAATGAGCTTAATTACAAGCACTTTCATGATACCTCCTTAATACTCATTATCCTGCTAGTCCTTGGATATTTGACTCGCTCATGGCTACCGCTTGGACCTGAAGTTTCTGTACTACTTCAATGGATATTTATAAGTGGTTTATTACTAATACTAATAGGTAGTGTTCTTAAGATCATCACCTATTATCCCACTTGGTTAGCTTGGTCTTTTTCTAACAAAAAAACCTTTATAAGTCTTCCTATAGGACTGGTACTTTTTGGCCTTTTTATTTGGTTGGGTTTTGCTAAAATAAGTATTGTTCCTACCTCCCTAGCCCAAGCAATTGGGATGGATATAAGTAAAACAGATTGGTGGTCAACACTTGATCAGGAGTATCCTGGTTTAGCTACTGAGTTTATGCCAAGTCTAGACGAAGGGGCATTTTTGTTTATGCCTACCACTACACCTAGTGCAGGAGTCGAACAAAATGTAGCCTTACTTCAATTTTTAGATCGAGCAGTTGCAGACATTCCAGAGGTTGAAAAAGTGGTAGGGAAATTAGGGCGAGTCGAATCAGCGCTCGACCCCGCACCAATTAGTATGTTCGAAAACATCATCACCTACAAATCAGAATATAGCTATGATACTTCAGGGAATAGAACTCGCCAATGGCGTGAACACATAAAATCACCAGATGATATTTGGAATGAAATTGTCCGGCAGACCCAACATCCAGCACTTACCTCTGCGCCAAAGCTACAACCCATTGAAACAAGACTTTTAATGCTCCAAACGGGCTTACGAGCTCCGGTTGGAATACGAATTCAAGGTGAAGATATAGCTGAGATCCAAGAAGTTGGCAGACAGCTCGAGAAAGTATTGACAAACCTTGATTATGTGAATTCTGCCACGGTATTTGCCGAGCGCAATGCCAGTAAACCATATATCGATATTGAATGGGAGCGGGAAAAATTAGCCCGTTATGGGATGAGCGTTTCCGAAGCGCAATCTTGGGCTCAAATTGCCCTGGCTGGTACAGAAACGGGGACGGTAATTTTGGGAAGAGAACGATTTAGTATTCGTTTGAGATTCGCTAAAGATGTGCGCCAAAGTCCAGAGAGTATCAAAAATCTTCGCGTAGAAACCCCTCAGGGTGCAAGAGTACCATTACACGAGTTAGCGAAGGTTGCATTCCGGTTGGGGCCACAGGCTATAAAAAGTGAACAATCGTTTAAAGTTTCCTACGTGTCATTTGATGTGATCAAAGGAGTCGAATATGTTGACGCCATTTCTAAAATTGACGATGAAATAAATCAACAGATGGCACTAGGGACCATTACCATACCTGATGGCATTCAATTAAGCTTCAAGGGCAACTTCGAAAACCAGCTTCGAGCTGAAAAACGACTTAAAGTACTCGTCCCACTAACGCTCGTCTTCATCTTTCTTATTCTATACATCCAATTTAAGTCAGCTGCTGTAAGCCTGATGATTTTTAGTGGAGTATTCGTGGCTTGGGCGGGCGGCTTTATTTTATTGGGATTCTTCGCTAGTGATTTTTTTAGTAGTGTTTCCTTCTTTGGATTTAATAGCCTGCAGGACTTTTTGGGTATTGAGGCGGTTGCATTAAGTATTGCCGTTTGGGTTGGCTTTTTAGCCTTATTTGGAATTGCTACTGATGGTGGAGTTGTTATGGCCACCTATTTACAACAACGATTTAAAGAGTTCCACCAAGAAAACCAAAATGAGTGGGAGCAAATGGCTAATAAGCCTGAGCTAGTAGCAACTCATATTCAACATCTTAGAAATGTAGGGGTTGAAGCAGCTACTAAACGAATTAGACCCACCATGTTGACCACCGCAACCACCATTTTTGCTTTGCTACCTTTATTTAGTATAATGGGTAAAGGATCGGAAATCATGGTTCCAATGGCTATTCCTACATTAGGGGGCATGTTTGTCCAAATAATCACACTTTTTGTAGTACCACTCTTATTTATTTGGAGAGAAGAACGAAAGCTTACTAGTTCATTTAAGAATAATGCTCCCACAAAAGAGACTTTACCTCGGAAAACCCCGCCCCCTGCCCTATTCATTGTGTGTATGCTAGGTATCGTTGGAGTTGGAATTACACCTGAATCTAGCCTCCAAGCGCAGAATACCTTGAATACGTATAAACTAGAAGCTCTTAGTAGTCATCCTAATTTATTGTCAAAATGGAATGAAATTGCCACATCAGAATTTCAAGCTCGTTCTATAGGGATCATGGATCCTACGGTCTCTATCGGAGTGTTCGCTGCTCCTATAGAAACAGCCTTGGGTGCCCAGACGGCCCGAATATCAATCAACCAGAGTGTACCCTTTCCTAATTCACTGAAGCTTCAACGATTGACTCTTGAAGCACTCATTGAGGCGAGGGAATTCGGGTATCTTGAGGAGGTTGAACGTCATTTTCTCGAAATGGATAAAGAATGGGCTTCTATCTACACGGAAACGATGAGAATTACGTTTTTAGACCAACAATTAGATGTCTTAAATGAGTTAACTCAACTACTCACTACCTTCAATAGTGAAGGCTATTCAACCAACAGAAAGATTTTAGAGATTGAACTGCAAGAGAAAACACTCGATCAGCAGCGTGAAGAGGCTTTTTTGGTTAGATCTCAACATGTACGGAATTTTAATAGGCTCCGAAATGCGCCCATTACTGATTCACTTATCTATCCAGAGAGGCTGGAAACTAATGTTGATTCGGGTAATGTAGTTGATGGATTTGATGGCTTTGATCCCCAAGCCGAATGGACCTATTCAACAAATCATAATGGGACTTCCATGGGCGATGATTCTAGTGCTATTCATCTGCTAAAAAGTCCCGGGATACAGAGATTACAAGCTATCGTAGAATCAAAAAAACTGGACCTAAACTCAGCTGAATTGAGTCGCTATCCAAGCCTTGGTGTCGGGCTAGACTATATAAGTATTGCAGAAAAGCCTGGACAAGTTGGCATTCAGAATAATGGCAAAGATGCTGTTCTTGCAAAAGTTTCATTTAGCCTTCCAATAACCCAAAAGAGAAAAAGAGCCGCTATTCAATCGAAAGCATCTGAATTGTCCGTTAGTGATTACCGCTTTCAAGCGCACCTAATTGAAGTTAAGACGGCACTTGAACGATGGATTACTAGCCTCGAGATTAATGAAATACAACAAACCAAAATAGCTGATCAAATGGCCATTATCGACGAATTACTTTCCTTGGAGCAACAAGCTATTGAGGCAGAACAAGGCGACTTGAGTAGATATTTTGAGTATTTGAATAGAAAACTACGCCTCAAAACAGAATTACTCCAACATCAGGAGAATGAATTTTTAACCAAAATGATGGCTCAAAGTGTTTTGAGTCCGCTATCAATAGAATTTAATAAATAACATAATCTCAACTTTAGACTTATGAAGAAACAAAAATACCTAGGCTATCTGCTCTTTTTTGTCTTGCTTACTTTTCAAGCTTGTGGTGAAGTGGAGGCGCCTTTGCCAAATAATACAAATGAGACTCACGATACTGAGCTCCATGATCATTCGGAATCGACTGAGACCTATTATTGCAGTATGCACCCTGAGGTACGGCAGACAGAACCTGGAAATTGCCCTATTTGTGGAATGGATTTAATTCTAGACCAAAATACTGCCCCTGATAGTGCACAAACAGCTTTAGAACATACTAATTCGTTACACCTAAGCCGTTCTGTGAATGAAAATCTGGGCCTACAAACAGTTCAAGTTGAATCTGGTTTAGTCAATCTCGAGATACAATTGCCTGGAAAAATAGAACTAGATCCAACAAAATCGGTACGAATGTCAACCTATATTGCAGGAAGGATTGATCAACTTCTTGTCAATTTTGAAGGGGCATACGTTGAAAAGGGAGAGGTTGTGGCTACACTATACTCTCCACAAATGATTACCGCCCAGCAAGAATTTCTCACACTTATTGAAAATAATCCCTCAAGGGTCAATTTGATTGAGTCTGCACAAACTAAACTAGAACGTTTAGGTTTTAGTGAAGAGGATATTTCTAAGATAAAACAGACAAAAAGGCCTACGATAAACATCGAACTCAGGGCACCAGCTAGTGGCTATGTACATGGCCTTAACGTACTCCCAGAGCAATATATAAATCAAGGTGAGGCGTTATTTTCAATCAATGATCATCGTAAGGTATGGCTTGTGTTAGATGCCTATGAACATCAGCTTCCCTACCTCAAGACCGGACAAGAAATACAATGGAAGTTATTTCATAAAGTACGTGCCAATAGTAACGGAGCTGCTATGAGAGGTTTGATCGAATATATCGATCCTCAACTTGATCCAACGCTGTTCACTGCTAACGTGCGAATTACATTGGAAAATGAAGATCTGAAACTACGCCCCAATCAATTGTTATCGGGTAATTTAGTAGTACCTTATAACTCGTCAGAGGTAATGTATATCCCAAAATCTGCTGTTTTATGGACGGGTGAGCGTAGCTTTGTGTATTTAGTAGTGGAAACAGATGCTGGATCTTTTTATGAGTTGCGACCTATTTATTTAGGCCCTGAAATAGGGGAAATAGTGGTGGTTCATTCTGGTTTAAATAAGGGAGATTTGATCGTGAGTGCGGGCACCTTCGTTATTGACGCAGCTTCCCAATTAAAAGGCTTAGACAACATGGCTCAACACAGCCATTCCGATGCATCAACGGTCATCAATATCCCTGCAGAAATGGGGAGGTCTACTCATACCAACACGAACCGAAGTACCTCCTACTTTAAGATACCGCAGAGTGCTGAAATAGATTCTTCCTTAGCCCTTTATCTTGAAATTAAAGACGGACTCATTGCAGGTGACTTTAATGCTATTACAGGGAAAATGAACAACCTATCAACTATGATAAAAAGCTGGGTACCAGAAGTAACAGAAGGCAGTTCAACTCTAGAGCTTCTAACCCAAACGGCTCAAACTCTTGCTGGCTCGACCGATGTTACAACTTCACGGACTTCTTTTGTTGCATTTTCACGACTTTACATTGATTTTATAAAAGGGCTTGATCGTGATGATGTACTGTTTGTCCAATTTTGTCCAATGGCAAATGAAGGTAAAGGTGCTTATTGGTTAAGCCGAGAACAAGAAATTAACAATCCCTACTATGGAGCGATGATGCTTCGTTGTGGAGAGACCATTGAACGAATATAAATTTTTACTTAGCCACAATCGGAGATTCTCCCTATGAAACAGTTCAAACGCTACAGCCAAGTCGCCCTATTAAATATACTTCTAATGAGCTTTTTGGGGTGTTCTAAACCATCTATAGAACAGGTATCTGTTGACAACCCCAGTTCCCTAAACAGTACCTTTCCGCGTCTATTTACAGATAACACGGGTACCGTTCACATGAGTTGGATCCACAAGATAGGTGAGGTAGCCGAGCTACGTATAGCTACCTTAACACCGCCGAGTAATACCGAAAACGCAGATGACCTTCAGTGGTCTTCATATACTTCCGTGGCAAAATCGGATGATTGGTTTGTCAACTGGGCCGATTTTCCATCCGTAATTGGGTTAAACGGCAATCCTATGGCCGCTCACTGGTTAGATAAAGTGCCTGGATCACCCTATTCCTATCACGTAACCATTCAACCCATACAAGATAAATTTACGACCCAAATAACTGATCAGGCCAACGGTCAAAATGGTCAGGTAGCATTTGAACATACAGCTTTTGTGCCCCACACCGATAATACCAACACAGAACATGGATTTGTAAGTATGCAACCTATGGATAGCTCTACATTTTATGCGATCTGGTTAGACGGGCGAAATACTGGTGGCATGGATCATGATGGCATGGATCATGATGGCATGGATCATAACGAACATTCCAAGGATTCCAATAAGTCAGATACAAAATTAGCCACTGCTATGACACTTAGAGGTGCATTATTAGGCAGGGATGGTGAACTTATTGAATCACATCTAATCGACAATGCCGTTTGTGACTGTTGTAATACATCTTTAGTAAAAACAGACCGTGGTTTAATAGCCGCCTACCGGAATAGAAGCAGTGACGAGATACGAGATCTCTACGTCTCTAGATATGAAAATGGTGTTTGGGATACTCCTAACACGGTGCATAATGACGGTTGGCAAATCGCAGCCTGCCCAGTCAATGGCCCCCAACTTGCTTTCCATTCCGGCGTCACAGCTGCTTTATGGTTTACCGGAGCAGATAATATTCCTCGTGTTAAACTGGCCTTCTCCGATGATTACGGAAAAACCTTTAATGACGCTATTTTGCTATCGGAAAACCAGCCTTTAGGCCGTGTAGACATTGTGATGCATAATGAAGAATCGGCTTGGGTTAGCTACGTTGAACGACACGAAGATGGAGCCAAATTGCACATTAAGCAGGTAATGCGAAACGGATCCATCGCACAAGCCATAATTTTAGATGATATGGAAGCTTCCAGAAGCAGTGGATTCCCTCAACTTAGCTCCTTTGGCGATGGGTTGCTCGTAGCTTGGACCGAAATAGGCGAACGAGCGTCGACCATACGAACTTCCTACATCAAAGGTCTTTAGAAGAACCTTCATTCTGTAAACCCTCACTGGTTGATGCAGCCGGAAGCGTCTTTATAGGTTCCTCAAGTTGAGCAATATCTTGTAGTTTGCGTTCTAATACATTCGTGCGTGTACTTCGTAAGGTTTGTAGCGATTTATGGGCTTTTGCAAAATCACTATCAACTTTTTCAAGATGAGCGGCAAACTTACCAAACTCCGTCTTAACCGATTCTAAAATTTTCCACACTTCACTACTTCGTTGTTGAACTTGCAGCGTACGGAAACCCATATGCAAACTATTCAGCAAAGCAGAAAGGGTAGTTGGCCCGGTTATGGTGATTCTATATTTACGTTGTAACGACTCAAATAGACCTGGATGTCGTAATACTTCGGCATATAAGCTTTCAATGGGCAAAAATAAAATCGCAAAATCAGTCGTATAAGGCGGATTCACATATTTCTCAGAAATATCCTTAGCAAATCCCTCTATTGTCTTAAGCAGTATTTTCTGAGCCTGCTCTATTTCTTTAGGATTCCCATTCTCATACGAATTAAGGAGCACCTCATAACTCTGAATAGGAAATTTTGAGTCTATGGGCATCCAAACGGGTTCATCTGAATTCTTCCCAGGTAATTTAACCGCAAATTCTACATGCCCCTGACTATCTTTTTTGGTTGCCACATTCTTAGCATACTGATCAGGTGTAAGCAGCTGTTCAAGTATATTTTCCAACTGGTACTCCCCTAAAACACCTCTGGTTTTTACATTGTCTAAGACTTTCTTTAAATCCCCTACTCCAGTGGCAAGTTGCTGCATCTCACCTAGACCTTTATGAACTAATTCTAGGCGCTCAGATACCAATTTAAACGATTCACCTAAACGTTTTTGCAGGGTTTCCTCTAATTTTTCATCCACTGTTTTTCGCATTTCCTCAAGTCGCTTCGAATTGTCCTCACGTATCTCTTTGAGTTGATCTTCCACTGTCTTTTTTACCTCTTTAATTCTCTTTTCTGCATCTTCGTTGAGTTTTTCCTGCTTTACAATCACTTCGGCCAGTTTGTCTCGGAGTAAATTACTTTGGTCACTTACCGTTTGTTTTTGAGTCGCCTCAAACTTATCTAGTTTTGCCTCTAGCTCGGAACGTTGAACTTGAGCGGCTTGGGCATTCTCGGTTCGTATCCTAGAAAATTCATCCCTTAACGTTTTTTCATACGATTGTAATTTCTCAAGCATTGGTTTATGAAACAGGTCAGAATCCAAGGCAGAATTCTCCTTAAGCAATCGCCAAATGTATAAGAAGGTGAGCAGTTGTAGAAGTAATAGCGGTATAAATAGATAGATACTTGAATCCATAGAAAGTGCTTTGATGGTTGACTTAGTCAGAGTTACTAATTAATGTAGTCCGATTATTGTGCTTAGATTGATGTTATCAGAGAATGTAATCAGAGACTATGTCAATTTCTGTCACCCTTGTGATAAGTATTTTATTTTGTACTTTCATCTCATCACATAAACATATCAATTTAATCTATCTGTATTGTCTAAAAATATTACCAAAATGTTCAATCTAGATACCAATTTAAAAAAAGAACTTTGGTTTCTAGTACGTTTATTTGTGCTGAGCTTTGTTGGAACCACCATTTTATTCTGGGTAGCTGAGCAGGGTAAAAATGAAATAGATAACTATACGGATGTAATTTGGTGGTGGGTTGTCACATCTACTACCGTTGGCTATGGTGATATTACTCCAAGTACCAATTTGGGGCGAATCGCCGGTGTTATCGCCATTGTTATAGGGATTTTCGGATACACTCATACCATTTCACTCATTCTTGAGTGGGTCAAAAAACGATTCTCCCAAGAAGAAAATGGCGTATTACCCTACAAAGGAAAAAATCATATTGTCATTTGTGAGTACACCGCCTATGCTGATGAATTAATTCATGCTCTCAGGGATTATGAAAAAACTAAAGATATAGATCGAGTAGTAATTGGTTCCCTCATAGAAACTCGACCTTACCCGGATTGTCACTTTATAAGAGGAGTACCCGTAAGCCCTGATGTACAAATAAAAGCTAACATTGAAGCAGCCTCTGCCATTTTTGTTTTTGAAAATATCCGTTTTACCGACCCGGATGTCAAAACTTTACATGTGGTTAGCCGTATTATGCGAAAAAATACCCATGCACCTATCTACGTTGAATTAGACAATCCTGAACATCCTTTACTAAAGCATTTACCTAGAAATATTATACCGATGAAAAGTCATGATATACTTCATGCTATATTAGTGAAAGAAGGTTTTGATATTCAAAGGTATTGGAAAGAAAAATAATGTACTTTATGTATCCTTTAAGCTGATTTAGTATTACTCTAAATGACTAAATCAGGTAATACCTACATATCTACCCCCTTTCCTTACGTAGATGTAACACTCACTAACCAATAAATAACGTTCTATTATGGCAAAAAATCATTCGTTTTATATAGCTGCAATAACCCTAGTCGCCACTCTGGGTGGTTTACTCTTTGGATTTGATAGTGGGGTCATAAATGGAACGGTCGATGGGCTTCAGGAAAGCTTTAATTCTAGCAGTGCAGGTACGGGCTTTAACGTAGCCTCAATGCTGTTAGGTTGTGCCATTGGCGCCTTTTTTGCTGGAAGAATGGCCGATCGGTTTGGACGGCGATCCATTCTAATCGTTGCCGCCGCATTTTTTATTATCTCAGCCTTTGGTAGTGGTATTGCACAGGGCTCGTTAGAATTTGTTATTTACCGTATTATTGGTGGCCTAGCAGTAGGTGCGGCTTCGGTACTCTCACCGGCATACATTAGTGAAATTGCTCCGGCTCATCTCAGAGGTAGATTATCTTCTATCCAACAAGTAGCCATTATTATAGGTCTATTTTTAGCATTCGTGAGTAACTATTTTCTTGCCGAAATCGCAGGCTCCACCCAAGCTGAGTTCTGGTTGGGGTATGCCACATGGAGGTGGATGTTTTGGGTTGAGTTGGTACCGGCTTTTCTATTTTTCTTCTTACTCTTTTTCATCCCCGAAAGTCCACGGTATTTTGTACTTGTTGGCAAGATAGATGAGGCTAAATCCGTACTACAAAAATTATTTTCCGAGGAAGAAATTGAGGCCAAACTTGCAAAAATCCAAGAATCATTACAAGATCAAAAAGCACCTTCTCTAACCGATTTAATTGTTAAAAGTACAAGAAAAGTTCACCCAATAGTCTGGGTAGCCTTGGGCTTAGCAACCTTCCAGCAGCTCGTTGGGATCAACGTGGTATTCTATTATGGTGCCGTTCTTTGGCAATCGGTTGGATTTTCTGAAGGTGATGCCCTAATGATTAATGTTATATCTGGAGCAGTAAGTATTGGTGCTGTTGCCATTTCTATTGCCTTAGTAGATAAAATTGGGCGTAAACCACTACTGTTTTGGGGATCTGTTGGGATGGTAATAACCCTTACCATTATGAGCATTGCATTTTCAAATGCGTTCACCAATGCCGAAGGTCAAATAAGCTTGCCTGATCCTTATGGGACCGTAGCATTAATTGCCGCTAACTTATACGTAGCTTTCTTCAATGGCTCTTGGGGTCCTGTTATGTGGGTAATGTTGGGTGAAATGTTCCCTAATCAAATGCGAGGGTCCGGGCTTTCTATTGCTGGACTAGCTCAATGGCTAGCAAACTTTGGTATTACCATAAGTTTCCCAATTCTTCTTACTGGAATAGGACTAACTGGCGCGTATGGCATCTATGCGTTCTTTGCTGTTGTGTCGGTAGTATTTATTGCTAAAATGGTTCAAGAAACCAAAGGACTGGAGCTTGAAGATATGGACCAATTATGGAATAAGTCTTAACAGTATATGAAATGGGCAAGGGTTAGTTGGTATACAACTCTACCCTTTCCATTCAAAGATTTCCTCAATGGAACAGCTAAAAACCTTAGCTAGTCGAAAGGCCGTTTCTAAACTTGGGCTAAATTTTCCTTTTTCAATCGCATTAATGGTTTGACGAGATACTCCGACAGCTTTTGCAAGTTCCGATTGAGTAAAACTATGTCTAGCCCTTAAAACTTTTATCTGGTTAATCATGATTATCTCATAAGTATTGACGATTTATATACCAAGTTGAGCCTAAATAGATAATTCCCATTAAGCCAACTAAGACACCAATTTCAGCATCACCTGCCATTACATTACTGGTGTCCAAAAGTGAATACGAAATTCCTAATACAAGTGATAACCCTAAAGTAATCCCCGTTGCTTTGAGATGGATTTCTTTTTGAAGTTCATCATAAGTGGCAAATAGTGAGACATTTGCTCGTATCATACCGATCCCAACAAGTAGATTGATAATGATAGCGAGTATAGACAACCCAATATTATCCCAAAGAGCAATAGGACCGAATGTAGCGATGGCCGTACTTAAGAGCCATGCCATCGTCCAAGCTGCTAAATTTTTCAGTGTTGATTTCATGCTATGTAAATAATTGATTATAAAAAATAGGCATGCGACTCATCACATGCCTATCAAATGTAAAACATTATTTACATAATGTAAAGTATACTTTACAAAAAGGCAGGACTCTATTTCAAACCAAAACGATCCAAATCCATGACTTTAGTCCATGCCTTAACAAAGTCCCGAACCATTTTTTCGTGACCATCCTGTGCAGCATACACCTCGGCAATGGCTCTGAGCTCCGTATTAGATCCTGCAATTAAATCGACCCGAGTACCCATCCACTTCATTTCTCCGGTCTTTCGATCGTATCCATGAAAATGTTCATCATACTCGTCAACGGACTCCCACCGTGTGCCTAAATCCAGAAGGTTCACAAAGTAATCGTTGCTAAGCAAACCCACCCTGTCGGTGAATACACCCATTTTCGAACCATCATGATTGGCCCCTAATACGCGCATTCCCCCCAAAAGCACGGTCATTTC
>ERZ802830.332-NODE-332-length-46627-cov-8.23482_pt1 | contig 46627 bp, 45 predicted proteins | sample MGYA00345654_ERZ802830 | MGnify/ENA primary metagenome ERZ802830 (study PRJEB30503, sample SAMEA104212375) | marine metagenome | biome: Westerlies Biome; feature: [SRF] surface water layer (ENVO:00010504) within the epipelagic zone...; material: water...
TATTTTTGGGAGGTGGGACAGGGTGATAAACCATCGTTGATAGGCGCCTGACTCAGGAGACCCAACAAGGACACCTTGCCGACTTTGGATGGCTTCGACAAAGGCATGGGCTTTGGACAAGCTTTGAACAGTTCCAGTATCGAGCCATGCAGTGCCTTGTTCTAAAACAGTAACACCCAACTTACCTGCCTTCCAATATGCATTGTGAATATCTGTGATTTCGAGTTCCCCTCTTGCGCTGGGCTTGACTTGTGTTGCCTTTTCCACTACAGTATGGTCAAAGAAATAAAGCCCTGGAATGGCAAGGTTGGACTTTGGGTGATTGGGTTTTTCTTCAATAGATTTCACTTCCCCATCAGCATCGAGCTCGACAATTCCATAACGCTTTGGGTTTTGTACGTGCATACCAAATATGAGACCACCACTAAAATCAGTCTTTGATGGGCTTTGTTTTTGGATGGCACTGCCATAAAATAAATTATCACCCAAAATAAGAGCAACAGAATCATTTCCAATAAAATCATCACCAATCAAAAAAGCCTCTGCCAAGCCGTTGGGCTTTGGCTGAACAGCATAGGAAAACGAACATCCAAGCTGACTCCCATCACCCAAAAGGGAAGTAAACGCCTCCTGATCCCTTGGGGTTGTGATGATCAAAATTTCGGAAATACCCAAAGAAAGTAGAGTTGACAAGGGATAATATACCATCGGCTTGTCATAAACAGGCAAGAGCTGTTTACTCACTGTTTTTGTCATTGGGTATAAGCGAGAACCCGTTCCACCAGCAAGAAGTATTCCTTTCATATTTTATCGAGATAGGAGGAGATGGTTTTTTGTATCCCCACTTCCCAATTCGTTTGTGGTGACCACCCCAATGTTGACTCCAACTTATGAAGATCAATGGCATATCGATAGTCATGCCCAGGACGGTCGGGAACAAAAGTAATCAACTTTTCAGCAGTGCCATCGGCTTGACCAACATGGGTGTCATAGGCTCTACATATAGATGTGGCAACTGCTAGGTTTGATCGTTCACATCGCCCTCCGATGAGGTAAGTTTCACCTAAAACCCCTTTGTGAAAAATGAGATCCATGGCAGAAATATGATCCTCTACATAGAGCCAATCTCGAATGTTTGATCCATCACCATAAATGGGAAGGGCTTTGTTTTGTTGTAAACTATGAATCAGGGTTGGGATGAGTTTTTCGCTGTGTTGATCGGGGCCATAGTTGTTGCTACAATTTGAAATCACATAGGGCAAACCATAGGTTTCTCCATAGGCGCGAACCATATGATCTGCACTTGCTTTCGAAGCTGCATAGGGTGATCGAGGTTGATAAGGGCTTTGTTCGGTAAACACACCTTCTTTTCCCAAAGACCCATAGACCTCATCTGTACTGATGTGATAAAATCGATGGTTGGACTCTTTTCCCCAATGTGTACGACATGCATTGAGTAGGGTCATCGTTCCGATGATGTTGGTGTTTGCAAAAGGCATAGGTCCTTCGATTGATCGATCAACATGCGATTCAGCAGCAAGATGAATGACAGCGTCTATGGAGTGAGATTGAAACACATTTTCAACCACTGAAGAGTCATTGATATTCCCTTTCACAAATCGATAATTTGGCGCATCTTTCACATCATCCAAGCGAGCTAGATTAGCCGCATAAGTCAGCGCATCTATATTGACAATGGTATAATGAGGATAAGTTTTGGCTAGGTGCCGTACCAAATGTGACCCTATAAACCCTGCTCCTCCTGTGATTAAAATAGTCATAGCTGTAATAAGATAAACGCCAGATTAGTTCCAAAAGTACAAATCATTTTTTGAGCAAGTCTTATGCAATTTTTTACTTTTGCCAACGTTTGTTCATTGAATAACATTAACCATACCCTATTTGGAATCTATACTTAAGCGATTTTTCGATATCCTTTTTGCCTTGTTTGTACTTGTTTTTGTCATGCTGTGGCTAGTGCCTTTGTTATGGCTACTCAATCTTTTTATCAGTGGAGGTCCTTTGTTTTTCAGCCATCAGCGAGAAGGAAAAGAACGCAAATTGTTTTGGTGTTATAAGTTTCGAACCTTTCCAAAATCGGCTGTTCACCCAAACCCTGGCGAGTCGCTAAGTACACCCATCCCTTGGTTGGGAACCTTGCTTCGCAATTCTGGGATTGATGAACTTCCACAAGTCGTGAATATACTCAGAGGAGAAATGTCTGTCATAGGTCCTCGCCCTCATCTTCCTGAGTACAATGCTTATTATCAAAAGGTTGTTGGGCAAGAAAATATGGACAAGCGACATAGTGTTAGACCTGGGCTAACAGGCTTGGCACAAGTGCGAGGCTATCGTGGAGACACACCCAACAATGCTTCTATACAGAACAGAATCAATAGCGATATTGAATATATCAGCAAGCAATCGATTGTTCTTGACCTCGAAATTATATTGATTTCGTTTTGGATGCTTGTTCGTGCTTCCATTCGGCGAATTTTTAATTAGCCAACCCCTTACTCTTCAGCATACAAATTCCTATTTTTGTCAAAAACAAGCATGAATATACTTCTATTGGGGAGCGGCGGTCGAGAATACACCTTTTGTCACCAACTGGCAAAAAGCCCCCAACAACCACAATTATTCATTGCACCTGGCAATGCAGGAACAGCAGCGTTTGGAACAAACCTAGCCGTTTCACCCACAGATTTTGAGGGCTTAAAACAAGTAGCAATAACCCATCAAATCGAGCTCGTTATCGTTGGCCCTGAAGTTCCTTTGGTGGAGGGGGTAGTTGATTTTTTTACGAATGATCAAGCGCTATCTCATATTCCTGTGATCGGCCCTTCCAAACAAGGGGCAGAGCTTGAGGGTAGCAAGGAATTCGCCAAGGCCTTTATGCAGCGTCACAACATTCCAACGGCAGCATATCAAAGCTTTACCAAAGACACTCTAGCAGATGGGCTTACATACCTTGAAACTGTTGTGCCGCCCTATGTGCTCAAGGCTGATGGATTGGCAGCTGGAAAGGGAGTGGTGATTCTCAACGATCTTGCCGACGCCAAAGCGGAACTCACTGCCATGCTTGCCGACGCCAAGTTTGGAGAAGCCAGTCAAAAGGTGGTGATTGAGGAGTTTTTGGATGGGATTGAGTTGTCTTGTTTTGTACTCACTGATGGAAAATCTTATAAAATCCTTCCAATGGCTAAGGATTATAAACGAATTGGAGAGGGTGATACAGGGCTCAACACAGGGGGTATGGGTGCTGTTTCTCCAGTTCCTTTTGCCGATGAGGCTTTTGTACAAAAAATCAAAACCCATGTCGTGGAACCAACCATGAATGGGCTTCAAAAAGATGGTATTCCCTACGTAGGGTTTGTTTTTATTGGTTTGATCAAAGTGGGTGACAACCCCAAGGTGATTGAGTACAACGTGCGTATGGGTGATCCAGAAACCCAAGTGGTGTTGCCACGAATCAAAAACGACTTATTCGAACTCTTACAAGCCACTGCAACAGCTACCCTCGATAGCATAACCCTAAGTGTTGATGATCGCTCTGCGTCTACGATTGTTGCTGTTTCAGGGGGTTATCCAGAAAGCTATGAAAAGGGGAAAGCCATTCATGGCATAGACCCAAAAGACTTTGTTGTACATGCAGGAACAGCAATCGCTGACGAGGAGTTGGTGACTAGTGGAGGACGAGTATTGTCTGCTACTGGCTTTGGGGATCATCACCACCAAGCCATCGCAAAAAGCTATGAGGCTTTGGCAAAGATTGCGTTTGAAGGGATGTACTATCGAAAAGATATAGGCTTCGACCTATAGAAAGGAATGGGAAGTGGAATCAGTATCTTCTTCACCACTATCACTGAATTTTTTGAGCTGCCCAATCCAATAGGAGGCTGCGACAAACCCAACAATCAAAAACACCCAATTGATACCATTGGCCAAAAACCAGCTGGTGAGTTCAAGCTCGCGCAGGAAATTGAGGGGTATAAATAAAATTTCTTGAAACAAATAAGCAATCGCTTCGAAAAAGGCTTTCATTTTTTCAGTGTTTGGTTGTACAAAAATAAGGCATAGGGGCATGAGATACAACTCAGTCTATTATATTTGTTAAAAAATCAAATGAAGAGCGCAGCGGCCTATTCAATTTTTGAACAAAGTGTTAAGGATTATCATATGTTGGATCGCATTGATCAGCCCTACAACAACCCTTATCCAGCCAATTCGGTCGAACACCTGATGTATCGAAAAAACTGGATCGACACCATCCAATGGCATTACGAGGATCTGATTCGTGACCCTAACATCAACCCTGTTGAAGCACTTGCACTCAAACGAAAAATCGATGCATCCAATCAAGATCGAACAGATACTGTTGAATATATCGACAGCTATTTCCTCGATCAGTACAGCAGTGTGACCCCTCAAGCCGATGCAACTAGCAACACCGAAAGTCCAGCCTGGGCATACGATCGATTGTCGATATTATCACTCAAAATCTATCATATGCTCGAGGAAAGTGAACGCAGTACTGCCTCGGCAGCTCATCGCCAGCAGTGCGCCGACAAGTTAGCTGTGTTGCAAACCCAACGCGAAGACCTATCTCTTGCTATCGATCAATTACTCGACGAACTCTCATCAGGACGAAAGACGATGAAGGTGTACAAGCAAATGAAGATGTACAATGACGAGGCTTTAAACCCTGTGCTTTACAACCCAAAAACGGACTAAGTGGCAAGGCCAAAACATCTCATGATTTTTCGCTTCTCAGCGATGGGAGATGTGGCAATGTTGGTCCCTGTGCTGCGATGTCTGTATGCACAAAACACAAATCTAACAGTAACCCTTGTCACGCGAAAGCGTTTTGTCCCCATCTTTAAAGAGTTCACAGCACTACAAATTGTGACCCCTGACTATGCAAATCAACACAAGGGGCTGAAAGGGCTTTATCGATTGTATAAGGAACTCAAACAACGCAAACCCCATCGCATTGCAGATATTCATAATAACCTTCGAACTGCTGTATTGCGAATGTTTTTCAAACTGTCTTTCACACGAATAAAAGCCATCAACAAGGGCTATGCAGAGCGCAAACGACTGACACATCCTAGCAAAAAGACAATGAAGCCCCTCACGCCACAACACTATCGTTATGTGGAGGTTTTCTCTCGTTTGGGGTTTCCGATTGATCTCGACCAACACGAATTCCCACCCAAGCCAGCTCTTCCAAAGTCGATGGTGGATATTGATTTACCTGCAGACAGAAAATGGATTGGGATTGCACCTTTTGCTGCTCATCTAGGAAAGGTGTATCCACTTGATTTGATGCAAAAAGTAGTGGGGTATTTGCAACAGCAACATAGTGTTTTTTTGTTTGGCCATGGGCCCAAAGAAACTGATCAAATCAACATATGGGCGAAAGCCTATCCTCATGTTGTTTCGCAGGCTTTGGAGTTGCCCTTTTCCGACCAACTCGACCTAATCGCCAACCTTGATGTTATGTTGTCGATGGACTCTGCCAATGGGCATTTGGCAGCCAACTACAATGTACCTGTTGTTACGCTGTGGGGGATGACACACCCCTTTTTAGGATTTTCGCCCTTTGGGCAAAACAATCACTTGTTGGTCGATCGAGAAAGCTTTCCCAAAATACCTACTTCTGCCTATGGTAAGGTGATTCCAAAAAGGTATAAAGATGCCATGCGAACCATTTCTCCAGAAGAGGTGATCGAAATGGTGTTGGATAAAATCTAGTTATACATCATCAAAGTCAACAACGACACGCTCGCTGGTACAGCTTGCTTGGCAGGTCAATACAAGACCCTCTTCCACCTCGCTATCAGAAAGAATTTGATTGCTTGCCATGCTGACTTCACCTTCTTTTACACGCCCAATACAGCTTCCACATACCCCTCCCTGACAGGAATATGGGGGGTCGATACCTGCATCAATGGCAGCTTCTAAAATGGTTTTACTGGCATCAGCCGAAAAGGGATGTGTCTCATCATCTAACAGTACTTCGTATGCAATTTTTCCCTCTACCGAACGATCGATTTCAGCCCCTCCAGTAAAGTGTTCTACATGGATATTTTCATCACTAACCCCAGAATCTGAAAGCGCCTGAACAGAAGCCTCTATCATACCTGATGGCCCACATACATAAAACATGTCAAAGGTAAGTTGGCTAAACAAAGTGTTTCGCACATAGTTGATATGAGACATATCGATTCGCCCAAACAGAGCATCCGAAACTTTTTTACGACTGTAGATATTGACAATCGACAATCTATTGTCATAAGCAGACTGTAATTGCTGCAACTCTTCCACAAACATAGCGTCTTCTGCTGACCGATTGCCATAGACCAACACCACATTGCTTTCTGTTTGCTTCAGAGCAGTTTTGGCAATTGACATGATGGGGGTGATGCCACTGCCAGCAGCAAGCAATAAAAGGTTCTTGTTTTGGTTGGGTATAAATGTAAAACGCCCTTCCGGAACACCTACTTCAAGGGTATCACCAACCTGAATTTTTTGATTGGCATAGTTCGAAAACAACCCATTGGGGATGGCTTTGATACCAACACGCAACAGCCCTTCATGTGGCGCACTGCAAATAGAGTAGGATCGCCTTACGTCTTCACTATCTATTGTTTGTGATAAAGTGAGGAACTGTCCAGATTGGAACGAAAAAGGCTCTGTTAGATCTTTTGGTACAGCAAACGAAATGGCAACAGCATCATCTGTCAGACGCTGAACCTCAGCAACTTGTAAAGGGTGCAGTTCAGGCATAGCAATTTTTTTACAAACATATAAAAATGATATCTTTGAACGACCAAAAAAAATCGATGTTTCTTCGTTTACTACAACTACAGTGGAAATCATATCGTCGCTCCTCAGCCTTCACTTCAGGGGTTGTTACTTCGATATTCTATCTCTTTGGAATGCTTTATTTTATTGGGATATTCACTTTTTTGGGGGTTGGGAGTTTTTATGTAATTGATGAAGATATGGGGGTTGACCCCTTGATTTTTATCAATAAGTATATGGTTTATGGCACTAGTTTTTGGGTGGTGTGGCGTTATTTTATCCAAAAAATGCCAGTGTTGAACGTAAAAGCACTATTGTCCTTACCAGTAAAGGAAAACACTATTGTTCACTATGCACTTGGGCGAACGATTTTTTCTTTTTTTAATATCTCAAACGCATTTTTCTTTGTTCCTTTTTCTATTGTTCTTGTCAATAATGGATACCCTATTGCTCAGGTGTTAAGCTGGCATCTTGCCATCATTGCAATTGTATTTTGTACAAACTATATCAACATCCTCATCAATGACCGCAACGATGTGTTCTATGCTGTTGCGTCTGTTTTGATTTTGTTTGCAGGGCTTCAGTACTATGATGTTTTTGATATCACCCAGCACATGGGACCAGTGTTTGACAGTTTTTACAACAACCCCATTTACACCCTAATCCCATGGCTGATTTTGATTTTACTCTATCGATCGACTTTTACTCATTTTACGCATCGAATGTATCTCGATTCAGGGCTACAGGAGGTGAAGAAAGAGGCACAAAACATACAGTTGGGCTGGCTCAATCGCTTTGGGCGAACAGCCATTTTTGTCAAAAACGATATCAAACTTATTTTGCGAAACAAGCGTTCCAAAATGACTATTTGGGTATCGATTGGATTCTTGTTTTATGGGCTACTGTTTTTTACAGACTCTTCAGGCGGCTTATACAACGCCCCTGTTTGGAAGATCTTCGCTGGGATTTTTGTCACAGGTGGATTTTTGTTCACCTTCGGGCAATATGTGCCAAGCTGGGATAGCTCCTATTATCCTTTGATGATGAGTCAAAACATTGTTTACAGAGAGTATCTCAATGCCAAATGGGCGATGATTACAATCGCAACCTTGGTCAGTACAGCGCTGGGGAGTTTTTATATCATCTTCGGCTGGGATGTTTATGCAGCAATCCTCACAGGTGCAATCTACAATATTGGCGTCAATGGGCACTTGGTTTTGCTTTCAGGCGCGTTTATCAAATCACCCATTGATTTGACATCAACAACCAAACCTTTTGGCGACAAGCAAGCATTCAATGCAAAGACACTTTTGTTGAGCTTGCCAAAATTATTTTTACCCATGATCCTTTATTTTATAGGCAGCTTATTTGGAGGAGAATGGGTGGGCTATATGACAGTTGCCTTTACTGGGTTGCTAGGATTTTTCTTAAAAAACAAAGTTTTTAACTGGATAGAAACCCTTTATAAAGTAGAAAAATACAAAACCTTAGAAGCGTATAAACAAAACTCATGATTCGGATTGAACAATTGACAAAACAATATGGAGAGACAATAGCTCTCAACGTTCCTGAAATGGACATACCAAAAGGGCAAATTTTTGGACTTGTAGGCAACAACGGAGCAGGAAAAACCACCCTTTTTAGTTTATTGCTAGACCTCATTCAAGCCACAGAAGGCACTGTAACGATCGATGATATCCCTGTGCATTCCTCTGAGGATTGGAAGAAAAAAACAGCTGCTTTTTTAGACGATAGTTTCTTGATCGGCTATTTGACGCCTGAGGAGTATTTTTATTTTATTGGCGAACTTCGAGGGGTATCAAAAGAAGAGGTCGATGAGTTGTTGACAGGATATACCGATTTTTTTAATGATGAGATTTTAAATAAAAACAAATATATCCGCGATTTATCAAAGGGAAATCAGAAGAAAGTAGGGGTAGTGGCAACATTTATCGGCGAACCCGAACTGTTGATCCTCGACGAACCCTTTGCCAATTTAGACCCCACAACACAAATTCGACTCAAGGAGCTCTTGTCAGAAAAAGCAAAAGACGCTAACAAAACAGTTCTGATTTCTAGTCATGATATTCAGCACGTTACAGAGGTATGTGAGCGTATCACTGTTCTGGAAAAAGGTGAAATTGTGAAGGATTTGAAAACAACATCCAAAACACTGAAAGAGTTAGAAACGTTTTTCACAAAATAATCAATAGCCGTTAGATAACAAACCATCAAAAAAAGAGTTTTAGTTGTATGAGGCAAATTGTTGTGGTATTGATTGCTTTGATGTCAGTTGTGAGTTGTTCAACTCGCAAAGACCGCGCTGTGAACAGAGCCTATCACCAAACAACAACAAAGTTTAATGTCTTATTCAATGGGCAAGAAGCAATTGCTGCAGGAGTTGAATCAGAGGTTGCCTCTCACCAACCCAATTTTTGGGAACCATTACCCATAGACCCATTCCCTTTGGTCGATTTGTTTACCCTAAACCCCAAAGAAAACGCCAACTTTTCAAGAGGTGAAGAGAAGGCAGTTATCGCAGTTCAAAAGCACAGTATGCAGTTTGGCAATGAGCAACGCAACCAGCAAATAGATGAGTCTTATTTGCTGTTGGGTAAGGCACGCTATTACAATGGAAGATACCTGCAAGCACTCGACGCTTTTAATTATATCATCGAACAACTTCCAAATACAAGCAGCATAAACGAGGCACAGTTGTGGAAAGCCAAAGTATTGATCCAAATGCTACAAGAACAACGAGCCATTGCAATTTTTGAGGAGCTGTTGTCAACAGCAGAGTTGAGCCAATCGGAATCTGCTGATGCATCTGCCTATTTGGCAAAGGCACATTTGGCTCTCAATCAGCCACAGAAAGCAACCCAACCACTTTCCAATGCAGCTGCTTTGACAAAAGACAAAACCCTTCGTGCACGCTATTATTATTTGTTGGGTCAACTGTATGACCAACTCCAGCACAAAGACTCTGCCGCAGTTGCGTACCAAAACATCATCGACTTCAATCGACGCATACCCAAAACCTATTGGATACATGCGAAGCTCAATCAACTCAATACCAGTCAACTCGATGAGGAGTCTGTTCAAAAGCAGTACTCCAAGCTGACCAAAAACGAAGAAAACAAGCGCTATTTGGATAAAATTCACTTGAGCCATGCCTTCTACAGCTTGTCTATCAACGACACCTTGGCAACCAAAGATTTGATCAACGCTAGCTTGCGAACCAATACCAAAGACAACATTCTAAAAGGACTGGCGTATGAGACCATGGGGAATGTGCTTTTTGAACAAAACGAATTTGTACTCTCTGGGGCTTACCTTGACAGCACACTACAAGTCCTCACGCCAAAGACACGTGCGTTTCGAAAAATCAAGCGAAAAAGAGACAAACTCAATGACATTATCAATTACGAAACTACTCGAGAAACGACAGATAGTTTGTTGACCCTTATGGACAAAACACCTGAGGAACAAAGACTTGTATTTGAAGATTATATTAAAGCGCTCAAAAAAGCAGATTCCCTTCAACTGGTCAAGCAAGAAAGCCAACAACAATTGGCTTCCAACAACTCTTTTTTTGAAGGCGATTTTTACTTCTACAATCGTTCGATGCGTGCTCGTGGGGAAAGTGAGTTTTTTCGCATTTGGGGGAATATCAAAAAAACAGACAATTGGCGATATTCGAGTTTGCAGTCAGTCGAACTTGCTGCTGAAGACGATGTAGAAGAACCCACTGAAGAGGAAGAACCACCTGATCCACGTTATGTGGTTGAGACCTATACAACTCAGATTCCACCCCCCGAAAAAAGAGACAGTTTGACGCAGGTGCGCAACAAAGCATATTTTGAAGCAGGCTTGGCTTATAAGGAACAGTTTGAGGTATATCCCAAAGCCAAAGACAGACTCCTCACACTGCTGTCGCTCAACACCAGATACAACCTACCTTCATTGTATCACCTTTATCAGATTGAGATTGAGACAGAAGGAGATCAAGCAGAAGCCTATAAAAATCGAATTATAATTGAGTATCCTGACTCTCAATATGCAATGATTCTTCAAAACCCTGAAGCGATGGAAGATGCTTTGTCCCTCTTTGAAGAGCGATATACTATCTTGTCAGAGCAATTTAAATCCCAGGCATTTGAGGAGGTTATCGATGGTTGTTTTACAGCTATTTTATCGTTACAAGACGAATCATTGCGCTCACGATTTGCCTTGTTGCGAGCGCATGCAATCGGCCGGTTGGATGGCGTAGAGGCCTATGAAACTGCCTTATCTGAAGTGGCACTCTCTTTTCCCAATCAAACAGCAGGGAAAGAGGCAAATAAACGTCTTAAGGAAATCAAAGAAATCACTCCTACCAATGCAGAAGAGGGCGATCGATTTTTGGTTTATTTTGTTTTTGACAGAGACGACCATGAAACCACAAAAACCATCCAAAACAAGGTGTCAAACACAATTTCAAACCAAGGACTACAACGAAGCGTGAGTGCAACGATTGATGTCTTCGATCGAAAAACCGAATTGTTGGTGGTTCAGCGATTTACCTCCGAAGAACAGGCGATAGATTATCGCAACAACTTATTGAGAATACACCCAGAACTACGCAAAATCAAAAATTTTGTAGATTTGACGTCCGGTTTACGAGATGTTCTCATTTTCAAGAACTTAACCGAAGAATAAACACAATGGTATTTAAATCAAAAAAACAAGTGGACAACTCTAGAAACAACATCAAAATCAACTTTATTGAGCCGAACACCAAGGTCATTGGCGAAATCCATTCCGAATCAGATTTTCGTATCGACGGAACTCTTGAAGGAACAGTGCAAACGACCGGTCGTGTTGTGGTAGGTCAAGAAGGAAAAGTAAAAGGAAAAATCATCTGCACAAACGCAGATATCATGGGGATGTTTGAGGGTACAATTGAAGCCTCCAACCTTTTGTCGATCAAAGACGAAGGAGCGATTGAAGGCAAGGTTGTTGTTGGAAAGCTGGCTGTTGAAGCAGGTGCTACACTCAACGCACAGTGCTTGATGAAAAAGTCCATCAAATCCCTACAGCCTGTTGATGAAAAAAAATCCGAAAAAACCGCTTAAGCCAAACCCCTTTCGCTGGTTGGCTCTCTCGGGTTTTGGCATCCAACTCGGCATCACAATTTATGTATTCATTCGATTCGGGCAATGGCTCGATCGCACCTACAACACAGATCGCACATTTACCTTGGTTTGTGTTTTGGTTGGGCTTTTTGTTTCATTAATTATTTTGTTGCAGCAACTCAAAAAACTGAACAATGACTAAACCACTTTTCTATCTAGCTGGGGGCTTGCTCATTGCATTGTCAGTTGCATTTGTTGTTCACTCCACATTGATATCCGACCAGCTTTGGGGGCAAATCCAATTGATGTGGTTGTGTTATGGACTAAATTATGTATTGGCAACCCTTATTTTTTTGGGGGTACTCGTCACAAATAAAAAAAATGCCATGCTCGTTGGCTTTGTATTTATCGGGGGCAGTGTATTGAAGTTTGCTGTTTTCTTTCTACTGATCTACCCCAATTTTAAAGATGATGGTATTGCGGGTCGTGATGAACTCAGCTTGTTTTTTGTTCCCTACCTGATTTCTTTGTTTGCCATGACTTATGCTGCGTCGAGGGTTTTGCAACGAAAATAGTTCAGATTTTTTGTCCAAATCCATTTTATTTTTAATTGTAAATAAATTACATTTGCAACCGGAATTCGCATGAAGAAAAAACAATATATTTCGGCGATACTTTTGGTCTTCTCCAGCTTCTTTGCTCTGGCAACTGATGGAACAATAAAAGACGAAAAAAAATCAGGCGACTTAAAGTCCGAAATCAAGGCATATATCCGCCACCACTTAGAAGACACACACGACTTTTCGATTGGTTCCTACACCACAGATGATGGCAAGAAAAAGTACATTGGATTTTCGCTCCCAGTCATTTTGTGGGATGATGGATTGGTAACATTCTCTTCTGGGAAACTCAAGCATGGGAAAGCAGTTCACAAAGTTGGATCAAAATACTACAAGCTCTACCATGGCAAAATGTATCGAACAGATGCTGAAGGGACAATATCTTATGATGCAAACAAAAAGGTGACCAACGACAAACCTCTTGACTTGTCGATGACCAAAAGTGTAGTCACCATGTTGTTTACAGCTGCTTTGATGTTTTTCTTGTTTCGCAGTCTGGCAAATTCATACAAAACCAATGGCAGTATTGCTGCTGGTGTTGGGCGATTTTTCGAACCGATTGTCTTATATATTAGAGATGATATTGCCATCCCAAATATTGGAGAGAAACACCACCGAAAGTACATGAGTTATTTACTCACGATTTTCTTCTTTATTTGGTTTTTAAACATTTTGGGATTGTCTCCATTGGGGATTAATGTCACAGGGAATATTGCTGTTACCTTTGGCCTTGCCTTGCTCACTTTTTTGATCACCAACCTAACAGCAAATAAAAATTATTGGGCACATATTTTCTGGATGCCAGGTGTGCCAGTTTTGATGAAAATTGTATTAGCACCCATCGAATTATTGGGTGTTATTATCAAACCGTTTTCATTGCTTATCCGTTTGTATGCAAACATCCAAGCGGGTCATATCGTATTGATGAGTCTTATTGGTCTGATGTTTATCTTCAACAATTGGCTCGGGAGTAGTTTATCATTTGTATTGGCATTTGCAATTTCGATTATCGAGGTTTTAGTTGCCTTATTACAAGCGTATATTTTCACCATGCTATCCGCATTGTATTTTGGATTTGCAGTGGAAGAACATGAAGAAGCACATTAACATTTTTAATATTTAAAACAATAATCATTATGGAAATTCCAGCAATTGTAGGCGCAGGACTAGTAGTAATCGGAGTAGGAATGGGAATCGGCCGCATTGGCGGTTCTGCTATGGAAGCGATCGCTCGTCAGCCAGAAGCCTATGGAAAGATTCAAACTGCAATGTTGATTGCAGCTGCCCTTATCGAGGGAATCGGTTTTGCAGCATTGTTTGCAGTATAAGTCAACACCTCAACAGCAGTGGGTTGTGTAAGTACACCACCCACTGCTGAATAAATATAAGGATATGGAAAAGCTATTGGGAGAATTCTCGTTTGGACTATTTATTTGGCAGACATTCATTGTCGTTGGCCTTCTTCTTTTGTTGCGCAAGTTTGCTTGGAACCCGATTCTAAATGCGATCAATGATCGTGAGGAAGGGATTCGAAGTGCACTTCAATCGGCAGAGGATGCTCGTGCAGAAATGCAAAATTTACAAGCTGACAATGAGCGCATTCTCAAAGAAGCCCGCGCAGAGCGTGATGGGCTCCTGAAGGAAGCAAGAGAGATCAAACAAAAGATGATCGACGACGCAAAAGATGAAGCTAAAACACAAGCAGCTCAAATCATGACGCAAGCGCAAGCAGCAATTGAAAGCGAAAAGCAAGCAGCTGTGGCAGAACTCAAGCAACAAGTTGCATCACTTTCAATTGAAATCGCTGAAAAAGTAACCAAAGAGACTTTAGCAGACGACAAAAAACAAAGCCAACTGGTTCAAAAGTTACTCAAAGACGTAAATCTTTAATTCATGAAAGGAACGAGAGTCGCCATTCGTTATGCCAAAGCACTACTTGCAACTGCACAAGAACAAAAAGCAGTTGACCAAGTTGCGCAGGATATGGAGGCGATTTTCACCACTGTAGAAAACAGCCAAGAATTAAAGGCAGTGTTGTCTAGCCCAGTTATCAGTGCTGAGCTAAAAGGCAATACATTGCAATCGGTATTTGGGAAAGTATCCCCTGTTGTCAAAACGTTTTTGGCTTTGGTTGCCGAAAACAATCGTGCCAACCATTTGGATGGAATAGCGCTTAAATACAAACAACTCTATCAAGACCTTCTCGGCAAACAAGAGGCCAATGTGACAACAGCCACACCACTGACGCCCGAGCTTGAAAAGGCAGTGATGGAAAAAATCAAAACACTTACTGACAAAAAAGTTGAGTTGGTCAGTACAGTTGATAAAGACATAATCGGAGGATTTATATTGCGTTTGGGCGACCAGCAATTTGATGCAAGTGTTGCCAACCAATTGCAATCCTTAGAACATAAGTTAAGTAATCGAAAAGCATTAGCATAAGACTATGGCAGATGTAAAAGCAGCGGAAGTATCCGCAATCATAAAACAACAATTAACAGGGTTTGACACTGGCGTTTCGCTGGATGAAGTCGGAAGTGTACTCCAAGTCGGAGATGGAATTGCTCGGGTGTATGGTTTATCCAATGCACAATATGGAGAGTTGGTTTCTTTTGATTCAGGATTGGAAGGGATCGTTCTAAACCTTGAAGAGGACAATGTTGGAGTCGTACTTTTGGGCCCTTCAAAAGGGGTGAAAGAAGGAGACACAGTAAAACGCACGCAGCGCATCGCATCTATTAATGTAGGGGAGGGTGTTGTTGGACGTGTTGTCGATGCCCTTGGAAATCCAATTGATGGCAAAGGAGCCCTCACTGGCGATCTCTATGAGATGCCACTTGAGCGTAAAGCACCTGGTGTAATTTTCCGTCAGCCAGTAAACGAGCCACTCCAAACAGGAATCAAGTCGATCGACGCGATGATTCCCATTGGGCGAGGGCAACGTGAGTTGGTGATTGGCGATCGCCAAACCGGAAAGACAACAGTTTGTATTGACACGATCCTCAATCAAAAAGAATTTTATGATGCTGGTGAAACTGTATATTGTATTTATGTAGCAGTTGGTCAAAAGGCATCGACTGTTGCAGCCATTGCCAAGGTATTGGAAGACAAAGGCGCATTGGCCTATACCACAATTGTTGCTGCCAACGCATCAGATCCAGCACCAATGCAGGTGTATGCACCTTTTGCAGGAGCTGCAATTGGAGAATATTTTAGAGACACTGGTCGCCCAGCACTGATCATTTATGATGATTTGTCAAAGCAAGCAGTTGCCTATAGAGAGGTATCTCTTTTGTTGCGTCGCCCACCTGGACGAGAGGCTTACCCTGGAGATGTATTCTATTTACACTCGCGATTGCTTGAGCGTGCAGCAAAAGTCATCAACGATGATGATATTGCCAAAGGCATGAATGACCTTCCTGAGTCACTCAAACCAGTGGTCAAAGGTGGAGGTTCATTGACCGCTTTGCCGATCATCGAAACCCAAGCAGGCGATGTTTCTGCTTATATCCCAACAAACGTTATATCGATTACAGATGGTCAGATTTTCTTAGAGTCGGACTTGTTTAACTCAGGTGTTCGCCCAGCGATTAATGTGGGGATTTCAGTATCTCGAGTTGGGGGATCTGCACAGATTAAATCGATGAAAAAGGTTGCGGGAACACTCAAACTCGATCAAGCACAGTTCCGCGAACTTGAGGCCTTTGCCAAGTTTGGCTCTGACCTCGATGCAGCAACACTCAATGTGATTGAGAAAGGAAAGCGAAACGTTGAAATTTTAAAGCAAGCCCAAAACGATCCTTTCACTGTTGAAGATCAGGTAGCGATTATTTATGCAGGGTCTAAAAACCTATTGCGTGAGGTCCCTGTTGAAAAGATAAAAGAATTTCAGCGTGCATATCTCGAGTTGCTCAATGCCAAGCATCGCAAGGTACTCGACGATCTCAAGGCAGGAAAACTCACAGACAAGGTCATCGACACCTTGACCAAAGTCGCATCGGATGTGGCAGCCAACTATAAATCTTAAATCAATAGGGTAAAGCATGGCAAACCTTAAGGAAATTCGCAGTCGCATCGCATCGGTCTCTTCGACCATGCAGATCACTAGTGCCATGAAAATGGTATCTGCAGCGAAGCTCAAAAAAGCGCAAGACGCAATCACTGCCATGCGACCTTATGCCGATACCCTGACAGAGCTTTTGCAAAATCTCAGTGTTTCGATCGAAGATGCATCGGGAAGTGTGTTTGCCACCGAAAGACCTGTTGAAAAAGTACTTTTAGTTGCGATTACCTCCAATCGAGGACTCTGTGGAGGGTTCAATTCTAACATCATCAAGGAGGTGGTTGCACAGCGTGACAACAATTATGCTGGCAAACAAGTGGATGTATTCACCATTGGAAAGAAAGGAAACGATATCCTCAGCAAAGATTTTTCTGTCGCTGACAATCGTGGTGATGTGTTTGACGATTTGACCTTTGCCAATGTGGCTGCAGTTGCCGATCAGCTAATGGAACACTATGCCAATGGGGATTATGATCAAATTGATTTGGTTTATAATCGTTTCAAAAACGCAGCGACACAACTCGTTACGACCGAACAGTTTTTGCCAATTGTTCCTGTCGAAGCGGAAACAGCTTCAACCTCTGATTATATCTACGAGCCAGCCCAAGAAGAGATAGTGAGTACACTGATTCCTAAGGCCCTTAAAACCCAATTGTTTAAGGCCCTGAGAGATTCTTTTGCAAGTGAGCACGGCGCTCGAATGACTGCCATGCATAAAGCCACTGATAATGCCACAGAGTTAAGAGACCAACTCAAACTCACCTACAACAAGGCGCGTCAAGCAGCCATTACCAATGAAATTCTCGAAATTGTTGGTGGTGCTGAAGCACTGAATGGTTAATTACCTTTTCTGTTGGGTATTTTATACCTTGCAAGGGCATGAAACCACTTTTTTTATCTGTTATTTTCTGTTTATTCGCAAGTTGTAGTACAGCTCCTCGTACGACTACACCCAATGTTATGGAAGACACACAAGTCGAAAATCCGCCCTTTGAGATCATTGACCTAACGATTACCCCATGGGTTGCAGGTAGAAAAGAAAGTGGAAAAGGATATATGCTGAAACTCATTTTGGCGCAACCCTTTGCAACGCTGGATAGCGTCTTATATGTCAATGCCTCGGGTGTTTGGAAAACCGAAGATTCATCTTCCAAAGAGGCAGTTTATTCTGCCAACATCAGCGAAAAAAATCAGCATCAAAATGAATTAATTTTAGATGCAGACCCAGTAAAGGAATATGGAAATCAACCACCGAAGTTCCCAAAAGACCAAGTGATGATTTATTATCGATACAAGAATAAACCCCAGCGATATATTCATAAAAAACCAAACATAAAACCAACACTACTGTATATGTAGTTTGGCAAAGCAATTGATTCGACGTATTTTAGAAAGAAATTCAACTGCTTGTTCAATCCGAGACAGTTTATCAGATAAACATTCACCAATGGTGTTGCCACCATTATTCCCCGCTTACGCGACTTCCTCCTCAATGCTTTTTGTATTTTTGTTCCTGGGTCTTATTTTGGAAAAAAATGAATGAAAACAATTGATCACAAATGACAATTCAAATCGTAAATCAATCTGACCACGCGCTTCCCTCCTATGAAAGCAATGCTTCGGCAGGGATGGATCTACGCGCACAACTCGACAGCGCAATCGTCTTAGAGCCTTTTGAACGAACGATTGTCAAAACAGGATTGTTTATCGAACTCCCAATAGGTGTGGAGGCGCAAGTGCGACCACGCAGTGGTTTGGCAATCAAAAGTGGAATCACAGTACTCAACGCCCCTGGCACGATTGATGCAGACTACCGAGGCGAAATTGGAGTGATACTGATTAATTTATCCAACGAACCCTTTACCATCAACAATGGCGATCGCATTGCACAGTTGGTCATTGCAAAACATGAAACAATTCACTGGAAAGAAACAGACTCACTCAGCGATTCCGATCGTGGAACAGGGGGGTTTGGAAGCACAGGCATAAAATGAAAATATGAATATCATCGTACCCATGGCCGGACGCGGCTCTCGCTTACGACCACATACACTCACCACCCCAAAACCCATGCTCACTGTGGCAGGAATGCCCATTGTCAGTCGATTGGTAAGCGATATCGTTAAGCTTATCGATCAACCAGTCAACAACATTGGTTTTATTTTGGGAGACCCTGTCTTTTTTGGGGATGAAATGGTTGATGAGCTCCAAAAACTGGCAGAAAGCCTAGGAGCAAAGGCACATATCTTTCGACAGCTTGAAGCATTGGGAACAGGACATGCCATCATGTGTGCTGAGCCACTGCTCAACGGCCCGACTGTTGTTGCTTATGCAGACACCCTTATTCGTGCCGATTTTGAGTTGGACAACAATGCAGATGCTACGATTTGGGTTAAAAAAGTGAAGAATCCTGAAGCCTATGGGGTTGTTGAAATCAATGGCCAAGGGGACATCAAAGGGCTGGTCGAAAAGCCAACAGATCATGTGTCTGATTTGGCTGTGATTGGAATCTACTACTTCAAAGAAGCGATGGATTTGAAAAACGAACTAAATGCTGTGTTGGATGAAAACCTAACACGTGGTGGGGAGTATCAAATCAACGATGGTATTTTGCGAATGATGAAAAAAGGTAAACGATTTACCACTGCAGAAGTATCAGAATGGATGGACTGTGGAAACCCATCAATCACCATAGAAACCAATCGACGAATGTTGCAAATTCTTGAAAAGGAAGGGGAACAATTGGTAGGAAATTATCAGAGTAATAACAGCACGATTATCCCTCCTTGTTATATCGCTGATGGAGTTGAAATCCACAACAGTACGATTGGACCCTTTGTGTCGATTGGACCACAAACTCGAATTGAAAACAGTACAATTGAAAACAGCATCATTCAATCTCATTGTGAATTGAGTGGTGTCAAATGTAAAGAAGCGATGTTGGGTAACCATGTTAAATTCAATGGGGACTTTTCCTTCATCAGTCTTGGAGACTTTTCTGAACTAAAATAGAGTGATGCGCAGGGTTTTGTTTTTGGGGATGATTGCATTGACTGTCAACAGTTGTGGCGTCTTGCGACCAAAACCGACAAGTGATATAAAAGTCACAAACGCCAAAGACCTGATCGAGCAGATTCAAACAACCCAACCTTCTTGGAACACCCTTGATATGCGTGGATCGGTCACAGCATTTCAAGGAGATTCCAGTCAGCGAATATCGACCAGCATTCGAATTCGTGCAAACGAATTGATTTGGGTCAACGCAGCGATGATTGTTCCAGTTGGGCGAGCGAAAATCGATAAGACAGGGGTTTCTTTTTACGAACAAATCGGCAAAACTTTTTTTGAAGGAGACTTTTCAGCAATTGAAGATGCACTGGGTTTTTCGCTGAACTATGCTCAAATTGAGAATAGTTTGCGAGCTGTTCCTTTGTTTGAAAGCCCAAAACGCAGGGTTCGATTTGCAGTCATCAAAGATGGATATATCCTCAAATCTCGTCAAGGCAACTTGCGATTGAGCAATACATACAACCAGCAGTTTATGATGACCAAACAGTTGCTAACCCTGGGCCAAAAACGATTGGTGATTCACTACAGCGACTATCAACAAATGTCAGGTCAATGGATTCCGATGAAGATTCGTTATGAAGGACAAAGCAAGGGCGAAACAGCTCAGTTGGAGTTTGAATTTAGAAAAGCAGAAATCAACACTAACATTCGTACGCCATTTTCCATTCCAAAATCTTATACACGTATATGAGGAAACTGTTGTTGTTGGTATTGTTGGGGTTGGTTTATGGGGAAATCTATGGACAAGATGCACGTGCTCGTTTGGAGGCACAACGAAAACAACTTCAGCAAGAAATTGTGCAAATCAATGGGATGCTTCAAAAAAATAAAAATCAAAAAGCCGATGCCTTAGAATCGCTCGAAGATTTGTTTTTGAAGATTGATCGCCTACGAGAATTGATTCGACTGACCAATCGCCAAATCAATGCGCTTACCAGTCAGATCAATAAAAACCAGGCTGATATTTCTGCCTTAGAGGAAGAGCTTGCGATTTTGAAAGAGGACTATGCATCTATGATTGTGAAGTCTCGCAAAAACTCTTCTCAGCAAAATCGATTGATGTTTTTGTTTTCGTCTGAAAATTTTTGGCAAGCCATCAAACGCGTTCGTTATATGAACCAATATGCAGCCTATCGCAAACAACAAGGGAAAAACATTGCTAAAAAAACAGAAACACTACGCCAACTGAATGAGACCTTAGTGTCGCAAAAAGCAGTGAAAGAGGAATTGTTGTCAGACAATCGCAAAGTGCAAGAACAGTTTGAACAAGAGCGAAAGAAACAGCAAAAGGTGCTTCAGAACCTTCGATCGAACGAGAGTAAATACGCAGCACAGATAAAAAAGAAACAGCGTCAAACGGCAAAGATCGACAAAGAAATCGATCGCTTGATTCGGGAGGCGATTGCAGCTTCGAACAAAAAAGCAGGAACAACCAATGTAAGCTTTGCACTTACGCCAGAGGCCAAAGCCTTGGCAGCAAATTTTAATGCCAACAAAGGCAGGTTGCCTTGGCCTGTGAGAAAAGGAGTGGTGATTCAAAAATTTGGCACCCAACGCCATGCTGTTGTACGCACCACGACCATCAAAAGCAATGGGGTGACCATCGCCACAAGCCCTGGAACAAAAGCACGCGCAGTGTTTGAAGGAACAGTGTTGAATATTGTCCAATTTCAGGGTAGTAATCCTATTGTGTTGATCCAACACGGGAACTATGTGACGGCTTACAAAAACTTAGCATCAGTATCTGTGCAAAAGGGTGATAAGGTCGTTTCCAAACAAGAGATAGGCACCATTTTCACCAACCCCACGACCCAACGCACCACCTTACAGTTTAGCGTCTTTTACAATACCACCCCCAAAAATCCCGCCGATTGGATTTTTCAGATGAGGTGAAAACATTTGCGTTTATACTATATTTACAATCATACATTTTAATATAAAAATGAAAAAACTGTCTTTGCTTTTCTTTATTTTACAATTTGCATTTACAAATGTGTTAGCATCTGACTGGGGTCAAACAGGCCATCGGGTGATTGGGCTTGTGGCCGAACAACACCTAACCCAAAAGACCAAGGCTGCTGTTGATGATCTTTTACAAGGCGAATCCCTTGCGTTTGTCTCTACTTATGGAGACGAAATCCGATCGAACAAAGAGTTCAAACATTTTGATCCTTGGCACTATGTCAATATGCCTTTGGACAAGCGCTATGGCGAAGAAACGCCAAACCCAAAAGGGGATGTGTATCATGCCATTCAGCACTGTGTGGGAGTGCTTCAGGACAACGAATCCAGCCGAGAGGACAAGGCCTTTTACTTGCGACTACTTGTACATTTTGTAGGTGATTTGCACCAACCCCTGCACGTGGGTCGTTCGGAAGATCGTGGAGGAAACGACATCAAAGTACGCTGGTTTGGGAGAAACAGCAACCTTCATCGTGTGTGGGATAGTGAAATGATCAATGGGTATCAAATGAGTTATACAGAACTCGCCAATAACCTACCGATGTACAAAGCAGAAAAACAACAAACCATCGTTAGTACTTCTGTCCTTGACTGGATGCATGAGTCTCAGCGTCATGCCAAGCAGATTTATGGCAGTGTAGCGCAAGACGAATCCCTAGGATATACCTACCAAGGAGAGTATTTTCCGCTTGTTCGCCATCGCCTTTACAAAGGAGGGTTGCGATTGGCCAAACTGCTCAATGACATCTTTGACAACTAGCGCACCACCAATTTTCTTGTCAGTACTTCATTGTTGAGGGTGTGAATTTGAACGATATACAACCCACGTTGAAGGTCACTGACTTGTATGGTTTTTGGATTGATCTTTTCATAGACCAACTGCCCACTAACAGTATACATTTGCGCTTTTGTTGGACTGTCAACCCCTTGCAGATATACCATTTCAGAGGCAGGGTTGGGATATAGCGACAAACCTTGTTTTTGCGTTTCTATGGATAGGGAATAAGACGTAAGTTCAAAATCGTCGATCATTAGACGGTCATCATTTTGAACAGAACGGATGCGAAGGTATAAGGTTTCAGAGTCTTGATTTACAGTAAACGTTTGTTTTGTATAGCTTGCTGAAGTGACTTGGGTTTCTGCACCAATTGGAGTCCAATCATTAGCATCTTTTTCTTTGTATTCCAACTGAAACGAAACGCCTTCACCGCCATTGTCGTTCCAGTGTCTTGTCCAAAACGAAATGGTTCCGATTCCACCTGTAATTCCTTCGGTGTTGTTTCCGCGAAATTCGAGGTATGACTTGATAGTATTGTTGTATCCAAAGCGCACCGCCTTCCCGGTATCTCCTCTAAATTTATCGGCATTGATAATACAAGCGAGGGAAGCCCACTGCCCAGAAGTGTATGCATGTGTTTGCTCTTGATCACCATACGACTTGTCAGAAATGGCATCAAAATTTTCAGTGGTTTGGCTAAAAGAATAGTTGCTTATCGTCAGTGTGAGTATGAGGATAAAGCATTTGATTTGAGTAAAATTGCAAAACATATTTTTAGAATTTGGGATTAAAAATCGTTGGCAATCTAGCAAAAAAATTTGTTGATAGTCGTTTTTAAACGTTTAATGTCGGATAATAGCTTAAGCCTTGCTTTTGGCAACGTATTTGCCAATCATATCAAACTCCAAATTCACTTGGTCGCCGGGCTGTAGTTGGTGGAAGTTGGTGTGTTCATAGGTATAAGGAATAATGGCAACACTACAACTGTTTTCAGTTACGTTAAAAACAGTCAAACTCGTGCCGTTGATACACAGCGATCCTTTCTCAATCACAAGACTGTGATTTTTGAGAGAAAAACGAAAATCAAAACGCCAACTGCCACCTTGATCGTCGATGTTTATACATTCACCAACCTGATCCACATGACCCTGCACCAAATGACCGTCGAGGCGATCACCGAGCTTCATGGCACGCTCCAAGTTGATCTTTCGACCCTCACGCCACATGCCCAATGCCGATTTTTGAAGCGTTTCATGCACTGCCGTCACAGTGTACACATCACCTTGAATATCCACCACTGTCAAACATACGCCGTCGTGTGCCAAACTCTGATCGATTTTGAGCTCCTGTGCCAAAACACTTCGAATATGGAAATGGATATTGTTTTGCTCCTTTTCCACTTTGACAAGCTCGCCCATACTTTCGATTATACCAGTAAACATCGCTCCGAATTTGATTAACTTTGCCAAAAATACGTATAAAAATGAGCATGACCATCGGCATATCAATTGGTGATCCAAACGGCATTGGTTCCGAGGTAGTGCTGAAGACCTTTAGCGACGCAAAACTCTTGGCTGCTTGTACGCCCGTCATCTATGCTCATGTTGATTTTGTGGCGCAACAAGCCAATCATTTCAATCTACAACTCCCCATCGAACGCTTGCATGGCCAACCCAAACATGGAGTGCTGAATGTGGTGGACTGCTGGTCAGAATCCTTCCAACCCCAATATGGAACAGTGGATGCAAAAGCAGGCGCGTGTGCAGTGAAATCATTACAGGCAGCAAGCAAGGCTTTGCAACAGGGCACGATCGACGCTTTGGTGACTGCACCCATTCACAAGGCTGCCATTCAAAGTGAGGCGTTTAACTTCCCAGGGCATACCGACTTTTTGGCGCAAGAATTTGATGGCCAAGCATTGATGTTTTTGGTACATGCCGATCTCCGAGTTGCGTTGGTGACAGATCATGTCCCTGTCAAAGACATCGCCAAGCACATCACTGCCGATCGAATTGAAAGCAAACTCAAAGCAGTGGCCCATTCACTTCAGCAGGATTTTGGCATCCCAAACCCTCATATTGCTGTATTGGGCCTCAATCCCCACGCTGGCGATCAGGGAGTCATCGGCAAGGAAGAAATAAATACCCTATCACCTTTGCTGCAAAGCATAGATATTGACAAGGTAGAAGTCAATGGGCCATTCTCAGCAGATGCTTTTTTTGGATCGAAATCTTACAAAAACTACGATGCCATTTTGGCGATGTATCACGATCAGGGCTTGATCCCATTCAAAACCCTATCCTTTGGGCAAGGGGTTAATTTCACAGCTGGCTTGTCAGTGGTGCGCACTTCACCCGACCATGGAACAGCTTTTGCGATTGCTGGAAAAGGAGAAGCAGACCCTGAATCCTTTGCACAAGCAGTACAAGCTGCCATCGAAATTGTCGAGAGACGAACCTAAAAATCGATCGAAAAACCCTTCACAACAACAAGATACCAGCAAGGGGTTTGCCATTGAGTGTTTTTTGTTATCTTTGGCGACCGTAATGTTGAGATAAAATGGAAGCGAACGCAGATTTTGACATTCAGTTTTCAGGACTTAAAGATGGCGTTCACACCTTTGAATTTCAACTGACGGAATCGTTCTTTGAGACTTTCGACAATGAAGAATTCAACGCTGTTGCAGCCAAAGCAGTGGTAAACCTTCACAAGAAGCCCACACTAATGGAAGCCGAATTTTCATTGGCAGGTCATGTGAATGTAAACTGCGATTTGACCAATGAGCCTTTTGACTTGGCGGTATCCAACCACTTTCAACTGGTGATTAAGTTTGGGCCAGCATTCAGCGACGACCATGATGATATGATTGTATTGCCTCATGGTTCACATCAGTTCAATGTCACCCATCAGCTCTACGAGTTAGTGGTTTTGAGTGTTCCGCAAAAGCGCGTACACCCAGGCGTTGAAGATGGCAGTTTGAATTCAGAAGTTCTCGATAAACTTGATCAACTCAAGCCCTCATCGAACAGCCACGCATCACAAAGTGAAACAGACCCACGTTGGGATGCATTGAAAAAATTAAAAAAGTAAAGTATGGCACATCCTAAACGAAAAATATCCAAAACGCGTCGCGACAAACGCCGAACGCATTACAAAGCCACGAGCCCACAGATTGCTGTTTGCTCAACAACTGGCGAGTCGCATCTATACCATCGTGCGCATTGGCATGAAGGAAAATTGTATTACAGAGGGAAAGTGCTTATCGACAGCACTACCGAAACAGCTTAAAAGCTGACTGATCTTACTGATTAAACGCCTTTCGGGGCGTTTTTTATTTTTGACAAAGTCTAAAAATATCTAGTTTTTTCTGTATATACGGTCATCTTTTAGTACTTTTCGCCCCACTTCGCTTCATTTTTAACTAAAACAGCGCATATGACAAAAAAACGAACCGCAGCTATTACAGCCGTGGGAGCTTATGTTCCCGACCAAGTGCTCTCCAATACAGATTTAGAGCAAATGGTTGACACTTCCGATGAGTGGATTCGCTCGCGAACAGGAATTTCGGAGCGGAGGATGTTGAAAGACAAACCCACTTCGTTTATGGCCATTCAAGCTGCGAAAAATCTCATCGAGCGTTCGTCGATCGATCCAAAAACCATTGATCTTGTTCTTGTCAGTACCTCAACACCTGATATGGTGATTGCAGCAACTGCAGCCCATGTGGCAACTGAAATTGGGGCAACAGCTGCTTTTGGCTATGACTTACAAGCGGCGTGTTCGGGCTTTCTTTATGGGATGTCCACTGCTGCTGCTTATGTCAGTTCGGGGCGCTACCAGCGTGTGTTGCTGATCGGAGCAGATAAAATGTCATCGATTATTGACTATAAGGATCGTACCACTTGTATCATATTTGGAGATGGTGCAGGTGCTGCGTTGTTCGAGCCAAATGACGAAGGACTTGGACTGATGGACGAGCACTTCCGCTCCGACGGAATTGGGCGTGATCACCTCTATATCGAGGCTGGAGGGTCGATGCTACCGGCATCATCAGAAACAGTTTCGAATGGGCAACATTTTTTGCGCCAAGATGGCAAAACAGTTTTTAAATTTGCTGTTTCTAATATGTCAGAAGCAACGACCAAATTGATGGAACGAAATGAACTGGTTTCAGAAGACATTGATTTTTTTATACCTCATCAGGCCAACCAAAGAATCATAGACGCGACAGCACAGCGCGCAGGGATTGAGCCCGAAAAAGTGCTATCCAACATATCATCTTACGGCAATACAACTGCCGCAACCCTACCACTGATTTTATCAGATTTCGAAGATCGCTTTCAAAAAGGAGACAACATTATGTTTGCTGCTTTTGGAGGTGGATTCACGTGGGGTGCAGCATGGCTCAAATGGGCTTATAATACTTAATAAAAACAATAACAAAACAATATGGAACTCAAAGAAATCCAAAATCTAATCAAGTTTGTCGCAAAATCAGGCGTAAACGAAGTACACGTCGAAATGGGCGAGACTAAAGTCACCATCAAAACAGGTGGAGACGTGGTGCAACAAGTGGTCACTGCTCCTGCTGCGATTGAAGTCGCAACACCAGCAGCTCCTGTGGCAGCACCAGCACCAGCACCTGCTGCAGAGCCAGCACCACCAGCGCCAGCAGCTGCGACAGCAGAAAATGATAATCATATCACAATCAAATCACCTATTATTGGAACCTTTTATCGCAAACCATCTCCCGATAAACCTAATTTTGTAGAGGCTGGTGATCAAGTCAATGAAGGTGATGTCCTTTGTGTGGTTGAGGCAATGAAGCTGTTTAATGAAATTGAGTCTGAAGTGTCAGGGACTATTGTCAAGGTTCTTGTGGATGACTCTTCACCAGTTGAGTTTGATCAACCACTGTTTATCATCGACCCATCTTAACCATCAAACCAAACATAGATGTTTAACAAAATTCTTATCGCCAATCGTGGCGAAATCGCTTTACGAGTGATTCGTACCTGCCGTGAAATGGGTATTGGAACAGTTGCTGTTTATTCAAAAGCAGATGAAGAAAGCTTGCACGTTAAGTTTGCAGATGAAGCTGTTTGTATTGGTCCTGCACCGAGTTCGGAATCGTATCTAAAAATTCCAAATATCATTGCAGCAGCCGAAATCACAAATGCCGATGCCATTCACCCTGGCTATGGTTTTTTATCAGAAAACGCCAAGTTTTCCAAAATTTGTGATGAGCATAAGATCAAATTTATTGGGGCTTCTGCAGACATGATCAGCAAAATGGGAGACAAGGCAACAGCAAAGGCCACAATGAAAGCTGCTGGAGTGCCAACCATTCCTGGTTCAGATGGCCTAATCAAGGACTTTACACAGTGTAAAAAACTCGCCAAAAAAGTGGGATACCCTGTAATGCTTAAAGCAACAGCTGGCGGCGGTGGAAAAGGGATGCGCGCAGTTTGGTCAGAAGAAGACCTTCAAAAAGCATGGGATAGCGCTAGGCAAGAAGCCAAGGCGTCTTTTGGCAACGATGGGATGTATATGGAAAAGCTCATTGAGGAGCCACGTCATATCGAAATACAAGTCGTTGGGGATTCGTTTGGAAAGGCATGCCACTTATCGGAAAGAGATTGCTCTGTTCAGCGTCGTCATCAAAAATTGACCGAGGAAACACCCTCTCCATTTATGACCGATGAACTAAGAGAAAAAATGGGGAAAGCCGCTGTGAAAGCTGCCGAATATATCAAATATGAAGGTGCAGGTACAGTGGAGTTTTTGGTTGACAAACATCGCAATTTCTATTTTATGGAGATGAACACTCGGATTCAGGTCGAGCACCCAATCACCGAGCAAGTCATCGATTATGACCTCATTGCAGAGCAGATCAAAGTCGCAGCTGGTCATCGACTGAGTGGTAAGGATTATTATCCAAAACTACACTCGATTGAGTGCCGCATCAATGCTGAAGATCCCTTTAATGATTTTCGTCCATCTCCAGGGGTTATTCAAACCCTTCACACGCCTGGTGGTCATGGTGTTCGTTTGGACACCCATGTGTATGGAGGTTATGCGATTCCACCCCACTACGATTCGATGATTGCCAAGTTGATCACCACTGCACAAACGCGGGAAGAGGCAATCAATAAAATGAAACGTGCTCTCGATGAATTTGTCATTGAAGGAATTAAAACCACCATTCCTTTTCATCGTCAGTTGATGGATCATCCTGACTATGTGGCGGGAAATTACACAACGAAGTTTATGGAAGACTTTGAAATGAAACAGGTGTAATCCAATAATTCAACCCAATCAAAAAGCCCTCAACTGAGGGCTTTTTTTCATCCATATCTTTATGATTGTTGAATGAGATATTCAGCGATTTGAACTGTATTTGTCGCAGCACCTTTGCGAAGGTTGTCGGCAACAATCCATAGGTTCAGCCCCTTTTCTTGAGATTCGTCTTTTCGAATACGCCCGACAAATACGTCGTCTTTTCCTTCTGCGTCGAGTGGCATGGGGTAGCCATTGTTGTCCAGATCATCAATCACCACCACTCCTGGAGTGTTGTTGAGAAGCTCTCGAACCTCATCCAAGTCTGCTGCTTGAGAAAGGGTGAGGTTGACCGATTCGCTATGACCTCCAACCACAGGAATCCGCACAGCTGTTGCAGTCACTTTGATATTGGGATCCAAAATTTTGTGTGTTTCATGGACCAATTTCATTTCCTCTTTGGTATATCCATTCTCCATAAAAACATCACAGTGTGGCAGTGCATTGCGATGAATAGGGTGGGGATAAGCCTTTTCGCCATCAACTCCCTGGTACTCGTTTTCCAATTGTAGTACTGCTTTGACTCCTGTACCAGTGATTGATTGATAGGTTGAAACAACAACTCTCTCAATGCCATATCGCTTGTGTATGGGGGCCAGAGCCATCACCATTTGAATCGTAGAACAGTTGGGATTGGCAATGATTTTATCATCGGGGGTGAGTTGATCTGCATTGATTTCTGGAACGATAAGCTTGTGATCGGGGTGCATTCGCCAGGCAGAGGAATTGTCAATGACAGTAGTACCCACAGCTGCAAATTTTGGTGCCCAGTCAAGAGATGTTTGTCCACCAGCCGAAAACAAGGCAAAGTCGGGTGCTTGCGCAACAGCATCTTCAAGACCAATCACAGTGTAGTCTTTTCCTTGAAAGCTAATTGTTTTACCTACCGAACGCGCCGAAGCGACAGGAAGGAATTCTGTGATGGGGAAGTTTCGCTCTTCAAGAACATTTCGCATGATTTCACCAACCATGCCTGTGACGCCGACAAGTGCAATTCTCATTTGTTTGATTTTAGGTCAGCAAAAATAAAGATAAAACCAACACTGTGCGAGAAAAGTATTTGAAAAATCAAAAAAATAACAAAATGTTGTAATTTTAACAATTAAGGAATGATTACTCTGGGAACGCGTTGTGAGATGGCAGTTAGCAACTCATAAGAAATAGTATCGGCATGTTCTGCGACGATTTCTGCGCTTGCATCAACACCACCAAAAACAATGACCTCATCTCCTTCATTACAGTCGATGCTTGTCACATCTACCATAATCATATCCATGCATACATTCCCCAAAATGGGCGCTTTTTGACCATGGATCATAACTGCTCCTTTGCCTTTGCCATACAATCTTCCGATACCATCGGCATGACCAATGGGTAGGGTCGCAGATCGCGTTGGTTTGTTGGCAACAAACCCACGATTATAGCCCACAGCATCTCCTGTCTTAACGTCATGAATTTGTGAAACAATTGTTTTTAACACCCCTACTGGTCGAAGTATTTTACTGACTTCCTCTTGATTGCCATAGCCATATAACCCAATCCCACATCGAATCATATCATGATGCGCTTCGGGGTACTGAAAGACCCCAGAAGTGTTGAGCACATGATAAATGGGATCGCTACCAAAAATGGGCTTTAGCAGGTCAAATTGCGCAAGTTGTTTGAGTGTAAAAGCCCTTTCAGCGGGGTCTTCAGTGGCGGCGAGATGCGACAATACACCCTGTAAGTGAAAAGGGGAAGAGGCGAGATGTTGCTTGAGCGATGCCCCTTCATCAATCGAAAAGCCCAGCCGATGAAGACCTGTGTTGAACTTTAGATGAATTGGGTAGGTTGTTGATTGTTGCTCGACCAACACTTTTTCAAGTGCATGCAGGATTCGCGAAGAATACACACAGGGTTCGAGTTGATGCTCAATCAAAGTAGATAGCTGATGCATTTGGGGGTGGAGCACCAAAATTGGAATTTCAACCCCAGCTTTTCGCAAGGCAACGCCCTCACTGACATAGGCAACGCCGAGATAATCGGCACCCTCTTTTTCCAAACAACGCCCAATAGCAGAAGCATCTGACCCATAGGCAAATGCTTTGACGACTGCCAATACTTTGGTGTGGGGTTGTAGTCGTTTTTTGATCTGCTGGAAGTTGTGACGTAGGGCGGGCAGATGGATTTCAAATCGTGTTGCTTCAGCCACTTTTTCTTTTTTTGTTTTCTTTCGATTTATTAGGGCTTTTTTGTTTTGTTTTGCCCATTCCCATCGCATGATAGTATGCTGCTCGACTGAGGGGCTCATACTCGCCAGTCTGTCCAAGAAACACCAAATTTTCATCGTCGGATTTACGAAAACTATACTGTGCAAGATTACCAGTGCGTGTGCATACAGCGTGAACTTTGGTGACGTATTCAGCAGTGGCCATCAAGTTGGGCATGGGACCAAAAGGGTTGCCTTTATAATCCATATCCAAGCCAGCTACAATCACACGAATGCCTTTGTTGGCGAGGTCATTGCAAACCGAAACGATTTCGTCATCAAAAAACTGCGCTTCGTCTATACCAACCACATCACAATCATCGGCTAGAATGCGAATATTGGCAGCAGCAGGAACAGGGGTGGATCGGATTTCATTGGCATCATGCGAAACCACTTTGTCATCATCATATCGATTGTCAACAGTTGGCTTAAAAATTTCGACTTTTTGTTTGGCAAACTGTGCTCTCTTCAATCGTCGAATGAGTTCTTCTGTTTTTCCTGAAAACATCGAACCACAGATGACTTCAATCCAACCGAACTGCTCTTCTTGATTAACTGTATTTTCGAGAAACATAGTCTGTGATTTTATTGCTCACCTGCCACTTACAAAGGTATTAAAATCATAATACCCATGTAAGAACTGGGGATAAATAATCATAATGTTTTGGAAAGGAAGATGATTGCAAAAGAAATGACTTATCTTTAGTCCTCAATATATCCACCCCCCACATAAATAAAAGACCTTGGAAATCCAGTCATCCACACTTTATGTTGTTCCTACGCCGATTGGTAATTTGGCTGACATCACTCATCGTTCAATTCATGTTCTTTCACAAGTGGAGTTGATTTTGTGTGAAGACACGCGGGTAAGTCAAAAGCTGCTCAAACATTACAATATCGATACGCCAACCAAGTCTTATCACATGCATAATGAGCACCGAACAGTTGATCGACTTGTCGAACAACTTCAGCAAGGGATGTCAATGGCGTTGATTTCGGATGCGGGTACACCAGCGATTTCAGATCCTGGTTTTTTGTTGGTCAGGGCATGCTTACAATCAGGGGTCAATGTCACCAGCCTTCCTGGGCCGACTGCCTTTGTGCCAGCATTGGTGCAGAGTGGATTTCCCACAGATCGCTTTGTTTTTGAAGGGTTTTTACCTCACAAAAAAGGGCGAAAGTCTAGACTATCTCAACTGGCTGAAGAAACCAAAACAATAGTATTATACGAGTCACCTCATCGTATTTTGAAAACCCTCGCACAATGCGCGCAAGTGATGGGACCCGACAGACAAGCATCGATTTCTAGAGAGCTGACCAAAGCTTTTGAGGAAACTGTACGAGGAACATTAGAAGAACTTGAAGCACATTTTACTACACATACACCCAAAGGCGAATTTGTGCTTGTCATTCAAGGAAAAAACTGATATGCGCTGGCTTGTTCAACCCAACCCCAACCAAGAAACTGTGCAATCACTTGCCAAAGCATTGAGTGTACCATCGGTTGTTGCGCAACTCTTGGTGCAAAGAGGCGTTACCACTTTTGATGCAGCCAAACAATTTTTTCGTCCCGATTGGAGTGATCTGCACGATCCTTTTTTAATGAAAGACATGAAGAAAGCAGTTGATCGTTTACAAGATGCCATCAAGAATAACGAGACCATCATGGTATTTGGCGATTATGACGTAGATGGTACAAGTGCTGTGGCATTGCTTGTTCATTATTTGAGGAGTCAAAAGTGCAATGTCATTTCATACATCCCTGATCGCTATGCTGAGGGCTACGGACTTTCACAGCAAGGCATCGACAAGGCAGTTGGTGAAGGGGTTGGTTTGCTTTTCACATTGGATTGTGGTATCAAGGCAGTTGACTTGATTGCTGATGCCAACCAAAAGGGGCTTGATGTCATCATTTGTGACCACCACACCCCAGGCGAGCAACTTCCTGCTGCACATGCAGTTTTGGATCCCAAGCGACCCGATTGCAGCTATCCCTTTGATGGCCTTTGTGGATGCGGAGTAGTGTTTAAACTCATCCAAGCCCATGCAAGCACATTGGGAGTTGAAGTACAAGAATTAGAGCACTATTTAGATTTGGTAGCAACAGCTTCAGCGGCAGATATTGTGTCCATTCTCGACGAAAATAGGGTGCTTACCTATTTTGGGATGCAAGTCTATCAGCAGTCTCCACGTCCTGGGTTGATGGCCTTGTTGGGCGAGCGAAAACAACGAGCAATCACTGTTACCGATCTGGTTTTTCGAGTAGCACCGCGCATCAATGCAGCTGGGCGTATGAAGCATGGCACCTATGCAGTGGGGCTATTGTTGAGTGAAACGACCGAGGAGGCAAGCAAACGTGCGGAGGCGATTGAAGCCTTTAATGAGGATCGAAAAGCACTGGACAGGGACATCACAGAACAGGCCTTGGCACAAATCGAAGAGAGTGGTCAAACCAACAAAACGAGTACAGTTGTTTATGATCCAAATTGGCATAAGGGGGTTATTGGGATTGTTGCCTCACGACTGATCGAAACCCACTACAAACCAACAGTTGTGTTTACACGTTCAGGGGATGTACTCACTGCGTCGGCACGATCGGTTCGGGGGTTTGATTTGTATGCAGCCTTATCCGAATGCCAAGAGTATATGATACAATTTGGGGGTCATAAATATGCTGCTGGATTGACGATCAGGCCCGAACAGTATGATGGTTTTTGTGAGTGTTTTGAACAGGTCGTATCTCGACAAATTCAACCCGATCAGCAAGAGCGAACCTTGCGAATTGACATGGAAATCCCTATCGAAGAAATCACGCCTAAGTTTTATCGAATCATCAATCAGATGGCACCATTTGGCCCTGGCAATATGCGACCGGTGTTGTTGTCAAAAGAGGTTACTGATCGAGGATATGCCAAGCGAGTTGGTTCTGACGAGACCCATCTCAAGTGTTCGTTTGTGGTGGGTGCTCAATCGATTGATGCCATTGGTTTTGGCTTGGGGGATGCTTTAGAAACTGTGCAGTCTTCGGCTTGTGATATTGCTTATGTTGTTGATGAAAATGAGTGGAATGGAAAAATGAGTTTGCAGTTAAATCTCAAAGGGATGCAAGAAGCTACCTAAGTGCAAACTTTTTCCGAAATTTGAAAAAAATGAGCTTGATGAATTCAACGAAAAATTATATGCAAATGTTATCCTCTCGCGGTTATGTGACGACGCCCATAGCCGAGGGCCTCGATTATGTAGAGGAGATCAAGCGGCTCAAAAAAGAAAAAAACGCAGTCCTGTTGGCGCATTATTATCAGGAAGATGCGATTCAAGATCTCGCCGATTTTTTGGGCGATAGTTTGTATTTGGCTCAGTCAGCAGCCGAGGTTGATGCGGATGTGATTGTATTTGCAGGGGTTCATTTTATGGCTGAAACAGCAAAAATCATCAATCCGACAAAAAAAGTATTACTTCCCGACTTGAAGGCAGGATGTTCGTTAGCGGACGCATGCCCACCCCAAGATTTTGCGGCCTTTACCGCTCAACACCCTGATGCGATTGTGGTAACCTACATCAACTGTTCGGCGGAGATAAAAGCCTTGAGTGATTTGGTTTGCACCTCAAGTAATGCAAAAAAAATCATTGAAAGCATCCCAAAAGACCAGCAGATTATTTTTGCGCCAGACAAGCATTTGGGTCGTTATCTGATTAAAGAAACTGGACGTGATATGTTACTTTGGGATGGGTCTTGCATCGTGCACGAGGCCTTTTCATTTGAAAAAATTATACAGCTTGTCAAGCAATATCCCAAGGCAAAGTTTATTGCACACCCTGAAAGCCCTGAGGATATTTTGGCAATTGCTCATTTTATCGGAAGTACATCTAAGCTCATTGATTTTGCAATAACTGATGATGCCAATGAATTTATCGTAGCTACAGAGGCAGGGATTCTACACGAAATGAACAAACGCGCACCGAACAAAACCTTTATTCCTGCACCTGTCGATGATGATACGTGTGCCTGTAGTGAGTGCGCCTTTATGAAGCTCAACACTTTGGAAAAACTCTATCGTTGTCTAGCTTTTGAACAGCCCGAAATTCAGCTCGATCAGTCACTGATAGGTCAAGCTAGACTTCCGATTGAACGCATGTTAACCCTTTCTAAATAAATGCACTCCGATGTTTTGGTTATCGGAACGGGTTTGGCTGGCTTGAGTTATGCACTACAGCTGAGTCAACGTAAACCAAAGACAAATATACTGCTGATTTCTAAGCGAGACCTTTTGGAGGGAAACACCAAATATGCACAAGGTGGAATAGCGGTTGTTTCAAATTTTAAATCCGATTCTTATGCAAAGCATGCTCAGGATACGATAGCAGCGGGAAATGCCGAAAACAATCCTAGAGTAGTTGACTTTGTGGTGAGAGAGGGACCATCAAGATTGGATGAGCTCATCACTTGGGGTGCCAATTTTGACAAGGAAGGAAATCAACTACATTTGGGAAAAGAGGGTGGCCATTCAGCCAATCGAATTGTTCATCACAAGGATCAATCTGGCCTTCATGTACTCACGACCTTGATCGACAAGGTGAGGTCGCTTCCCAATGTTACCCTTTTGGAAAAACATACCTTGGTGGATTTAATCACCGACCACCATTTGGGAGAAAAAGGAGGAAATCGGTGTTATGGGGCTTATGTCATATCTAAAGATGATGAAAAGATATTAAAACTCACAGCACAAGTGACGATTCTTTCGACTGGAGGTGCAGGGCAAGTCTATGAAAATACGACCAATCCCAGTGCAGCCACCGGAGATGGTTTGGGAGCTGCATACCGGGCAAGGGTTCGGATTAAAAACCTCCACTATGTCCAATTTCACCCTACAGCTTTATACCCCAAAATCAATGGATCTACCTTTCTGATTTCAGAAGCTGTTCGGGGGGCTGGGGCCTACTTGCGAAACGAAAAAGGCATTCGCTTTATGAAGCAGTACGATGAACGCATGGAACTCGCACCTAGAGACATCGTCTCACGATCGATATATGCGGAAATTCAACAACAAAAATCTCCTTATGTAAATTTGGATTTATCCCACCTTGATTCAAAAAAGGTTCGAGACCAATTCCCTACCATTTTAAGTAGTTGTCAGCAAGTCGGAATAGACGTATTTGAAGAGGGAATCCCTGTTTACCCTACTGCTCACTACTTCTGTGGAGGGATAGATGTTGACGATCATGGCCAATCGACTATGGCGGGGCTTTATGCCATCGGCGAATGTAGCCATACGGGTTTGCATGGAGCGAATCGACTCGCCTCAAACTCTCTATTAGAAGCCTTGGTTTTTGCTGCTCGAGCGGCAGCACATAGTGTCGAGTTTATGCATGAGAACCCACTCCCAAGCTCCTTTTTTGAAAAGATACCACAGTGGAATGGTACAGAAGACATTTCCAATGAGAAAAATGGAAGCATTCAAAATCTGCGAAAACAATTACAAACGATGATGACCCAGTATGTTGGAATTGAAAAGTCACATCAAAGTTTAGAAATCGCCGAAGATCGCTTACACGATATTTACACAACCACAAAAGAATTATACCAAGAAAACAAACTCACGCCACAACTGACCACACTGCGAAATATGGTGAGTGTCTCTTATTTGATTATCAAGCAAGCACAGGCAGCCAAAGAAAATAAAGGCGTATTTTATAATTTGGACTATGTCAACTGATTTTGCAAAAACATATCAAGATCAATTGTCGATTTGTATCGATCAAGCCATAGCAGAAGATATCGGTCATGGCGACCAAACCTCACTTGCCATTTTTGACACTACTCATCAGTCGTCGGCTCAGCTGATCGCTAAAGGAGATGGGGTGTTTGCTGGGTTGGGATTTGTTCAAATGTTGTTTGAACGTCATGCACCAGATGTACGAGTGATTGAGCAACAGAAAGAAGGGACTTTGTTTGAGGCAGGGGATATATTGCTACAGTTGAAGGGGAATACCCAATCGATTCTTTCCTTAGAACGCATTGCCCTAAACGCACTTCAACGCATGAGTGGGATTGCCAAAATCACACAATTTTTACAACAAAAGATTACACGTACGCCTTGCCAATTGTTGGACACCAGAAAAACCACTCCTAATTTTCGCATTGCTGAAAAGTGGGCTGTTGCGATCGGAGGGGGGACCAATCACCGCATGGGGTTATACGATGCGATAATGGTCAAAGACAATCACATCGATTTTGTGGGGGATATTCCCGCCACGCTTGCAAAAGTCAAAGCATATTTGGATCGTCTCGATTACCCAATTCCAGTGATTGTAGAAACAAGGAACTTAGAACAAATCGATGACTGTTTGGATTTCCCTTGGGTGGAACGCATTTTGCTTGACAATATGACGCCAGAAGAAGTAGAATCTGCCGTATCCCATATCGCTGGAGCTGTTTCAACTGAAGCTTCTGGTAACATTACCCCCCAAAATATTGTTTCCTATGCCGAGACGGGAGTTGATTTTTTATCCCTAGGGTTTTTAACACATTCTGCCCCTATAGTAGATATGAGCTTGCTAAAAGTCTAAAAAAAAACCCTCCACATGGGAGGGTTTTAAAGTGATCAAACACACTAGAATCGGTAAGTTAATCCAAGTGTATATGTTCTTCCATAACCAATGTCAACGCTGTTCTCAACGTTTACTCCTTTGTAGCTATAAGTCGAAGGAGTCATAGGGTCAGCATCAAACATTTGCTCGATATAAAACTCATCGAAAAGGTTGTAAACGGACAACCTTGCTTGAAGTGAATTATCACCAACGGGAATTCGATAGTTTAATGAGGCATCGACTAGAGTGTAATTTGGAAGTTTAGGTGTTCCATTGTTATCAGACGTAGAGAAAACACCTGGTAATTCATCAACACCATCTTCAAAATCAGCGTAGCCATATAAATCAGCATAGTGATTTAAAGAGATATCAAAAGTAGATACATCGCTAATCACATGTGTCAATTCAAAACCTCCAGTTGTTTGGGCAGCAGAACCGACTTTAACATCTTTAAGATATAAGGTTCCACCTTGTGAAATTTCAGCTCCAGATTCATTAAAAGTAGTAGAAGTTACATTTGAGTTGTATACCCAATCTCCGATAGACGCATATGCTCTTAGCATAAAATTAGAGGAAGGTCTATACATCAATTGAGCTTCTACACCAGAGTGGACTTGACTGATTGGACTTGTTTTTGAAAAACTTTGCAACTGACCATCTTCAAAACTAGACGAGGTTAGAATTCTATTATCCCAAGTTGTTGTGTAAAAGTCAACAATCGCTTTAAAATTGCTAGACTCGTATGTATACCCCAATTCAAACCCAGTAATTTCTTCATTTACAACATCAGGGTTCAAATCGTTCGAATATCTCTCGTTACTAAAGAGATTCGAGTGGAAAGGCTGACGATCATAAAATCCAAAGTTTGCATAAACCGAAGAGGATGAAGATAAATCAATCGAGGCACCGAGCTTTACATTAAACCCTTGATTTGTTACTTTTTCAGCTTTGCCAAGATTAAACATAAAGTCTTCTTTCTGATGCGATTGTGAAGAAACATTTGTCGACACATATAGAGAAGAACTATCTCCTTCATATTCAAGTTGAGCAAAACCACCGATGTAGTTTATAATCTCTTCATAGTCGTATGAAATGGCATAATCACTTCTATCACCAGTTTCTATGTCCCCAAAAACCTCCCATGGGTTGTAAGACACAGATTTTGTTGCGTCTCTATAAGACGAAAGTCCTAAAAAGTTGACAGGCGTTCGGAAGTGGATTCCATTATACAATCGTCCATCTAGACCGACATTTAGCGTAAGGTTGTCAGAAAGATCAGTATTATAATTTGTTACAAAACCGTACCAGTTGTGAGAGTTGATGGATGCCTTGATGATACCACCCCTATCCGAATAGCTAGGATCTGTATTTTGCGCTACTACAGCATCATAATCAAGATAATTAAAATCCATATCCTCACCAGCAGTAGAGTTTGCAGCACCATAAAAATCTCCTTCAGGATACGCAAAACCACCTCGCCCATGTGAACCATAAACAACAGTTGACAGAGAACTGTTATCGTTTATATTCCAGTCCCATGAGATGTTATAAAGTGGCTTGTGGTAAAAGTTTCTTCCCCATGGAATTTTTTCACCATCTAAATAACCACCACCATCTGAAAAATCTCTTCCATATTCAATGTATGCTCCAAGTGAATCTTGACCACCAGCACCATGCCATTGGGGAGCTCCTGTAATGAACATATTAAAGATATGATTGTCGTTTGGCTTATATCCAATAGAGAAGTAATATGTTTGCCCTTGACCTTGTGAAAACCAATGGTTTCCATCCCCTGACCAGTGTCCCAAAAGCATAGAAAATGCCCAGCCATTGTCATTCAAACCAGTTGACAAATAAGCTGAATTTCTAAAGTAGTTGTTTGAACCAGCAATGGATTTATAAAACCCACTAGCCTGTTGATCGACAGTTTTTGTTATGATATTCACTGTACCACCAACTGAAGACACAGCAAGTTTAGATGCACCCAAACCACGTTGAATTTCAACTTCTTCGGCAACATCCATCAGGCCACTCCAGTTTGACCAGAAAACTTTTCCATCTTCAACAGCATTTACTGGCTGACCGTTAATCATAAAGGCAATGTTGGTTTGTTCAAAACCTCTTAAGAACATATTTCCATCTCCAAAACCACCACCTCTGTTGACCGTAATTGAAGGAGTCGATCGCATGGTTTCTATGAGATCAAAGTATCCTCCCTTTTTTTCAATATCACTTGCAGTTATTGTACTCACAGCAATAGGGGTAACCCTGTCCTTTGCAAGGTCGATAATTCCACCCATGACTTCAACTTCATCGAGATCAGTGACTAGAATGGAATCATTTAATTGCCCATTGTCTTGAGCAAATACTACAACAGCAACAAAGCTGAAGCACATACTTAAAATTAGTTTTTTCATAAAATTAAAAGTTAATTAGTTAGTGATACAAAGGTATTGATTAGTCAAGTGATGATGTTAAAAAATTGCTATGGATTTCTCAATAATTCATTAACGATTATACACACGAAGTAAATTCGAAGTTGAACTGTCGTGTGCACCCCCCTTTTTGTTGACAATTTCTTTTAAAATTGTACTCGCCAGTTGCTTGCCCAATTCCACGCCCCATTGGTCGTAACTGTAGATATTCCAAAGGATACCCTCCACAAAAATTTTGTGCTCATACATCGCAACGAGTTTACCCAAACTAGAAGGTGTGAGCTTGTCAACCAGCAGGGTTGTTGTGGGCTTGTTCCCAGCAAAGACTTTAAATGGCACCAAGGACTCTTCGACCTCCTCACTGCGAACCACTTCTTCCGACTTCCCTTTCATCAAGGCTTCGGTTTGTGCAAAAAAGTTTGCCATCAGTTTATCGTGATGATCTTGCTTGCCATGCAGGGGTTTTTTAAAGCCAATAAAATGGGCAGGAATCAGCTTGGTTCCTTGATGAATCAATTGAAAAAAGGCGTGTTGGGAATTGGTGCCTGGCTCTCCCCAAATCAGGTTTCCAGTTTGATAGTCAACCGCATTGCCCTCGCGGTCAACACTCTTCCCATTGCTCTCCATGATGCCTTGTTGCAAGTAGGCAGGCAAACGGTGGAGGTATTGGGTGTAGGGGATAATTGCTTCGCTTTCTGCTCCATGAAAGTTATTGTACCACAAGGTTATCAGCGCAAGGACGACAGGGATGTTTTCATGCAAAGGCGTGTTCGCAAAATGTGTATCCATGGCGTGAGCCCCTTGAAGAAGTTCTTCAAAATGATCTGAACCAACGCCTAGGGCAATCGATAGTCCGACAGCGCTCCACAAGGAAAAACGCCCACCAACCCAATCGTTCATTGGAAACACATTGTTGGGATCAATTCCAAAGTCGATTATCATTTGCAAATTGGTTGATACTGCTACAAAGTGATTGGCTACAGCCTTTTCTCCGAGGGCATCCACCAGCCACTGTTTGGCAGTGGTAGCATTGCTCAAGGTTTCTTGGGTGGTAAAGGACTTCGACACCACCACAAACAGAGTCGTTTCTGGGTTTAGGTTTTGAAGGACTTCAGTTACATGATCCCCATCCACGTTGGACATAAAGTGCAAGTTGAGATGGGTTTTATAATATGCAAGTGCTTCTGTAATCATCACAGGTCCCAAGTCCGAACCTCCGATGCCGATGTTCACAACGTCGGTAAAAGCTTGTCCGTTGCTGCTGGTAATGCTTCCGTCAATCACCCCTTGGCTAAAGCTTTTGATTTGATCGATGACGGCATGAACGCCTGGGATAATATTTTCATCATCCACTCGTACATCCTGATTGCTAGGGGAACGCAGGGCAGTGTGCAGTACTGCTCTCCCTTCTGTGGCGTTGATCATCGACCCACCAAAGTAGTGATTCATCGCTTCTTTGAGTTGACATTCTTCTGCGAGTGCAGTCAACAGATCGAGGGTCTCTTGCGTCAGGTGATTTTTGGAAAAATCTACATAAAAATCTTCCCAACTCATGCGAAACTGCTCTCCCCGTTTGGGGTCATTTGCAAAAAGGTTTTGTAGCGATACTCCCTGTGTTTCTTTACAGTGTTTCTGTAGTTTTTTCCAAGCTGCTGTCGTCGTTGGATTGATTGTTGGTAATGGCATTGGTATTTGTTTTTTGTTCTTCAAAATAAATGCAATCGAGTTTGTCCTTCCACGGAATCATGTGCTGCAAATATGCATCTTTCAATTCACTTGCAATGGGTTTGGCGTCGGGTAATTTGGTTTTAAACGGATCGACCTGTTTTCCATTTTTCCAAAAGCGATAGCACACATGCGGACCTGAGGTATATCCAGTCATTCCGACAGTTCCTATATAATCCCCTTGATTGACATATTTTCCCACGCGAACCCCTCTTTTTTTCATGTGGAGGTACTGGGTCGAGTAGGTTGCATTGTGACGGATGGTTACATAATTACCATTCCCTCGAGTATAGCCTGACTTGACAACTGTTCCTGCTGCTGTTGCGCGAATGGGCGTACCGACGGGAGCAGCAAAGTCTGTTCCCAAATGGGGTTTGACACGACCATAATAAGCAATGCGACGTTTGGTGTTATAGCGAGATGAAATCCGTGAAAAATTGACAGGTGCTCGTAAGAAGGCACGACGAAGATTTTTTCCTTTTTCATCAAAAAATTCAGTGATTCCACGAACAGAATCCGATTCGAATTCGATAGCGTAAATCGGTTTTCCACGATGCTCAAAATAAGCAGCATGCACCCTGTTGTGTCCCACAAAAACAGAGTCATTTACATATTTCTCTGTGTATAGCACCTTGAACCGATCGCCTTTTTCCAAACGAAAGAAGTCGATTGTCCAGGCGTAGATATCCGACATATCATAGGCAACCAGTGGACTGAGGCCTTGCTCGTCGAGAGTTTCATACAAGGAACTATTGATGACGCCCCAGGATTGGCGTTCGAGTAGCTTGACTTCTTTTTGGTCTTTTTTTGCCCACAGAGAATCGGTGAGTCTGACGGTTACATAGTCAATCGCGCTGGGCTGATAAATCAAAAATTCGGGGGTTTGCAATGAGTCCTTTCTACGCAGTATGGTATAAGGTCTTCCTGTGCGGATTTTACGAAAGTTATATGCCTTTTTTGCAACAGTATTGATGTTGTAAATCTGTGGATAATAGATGCCATATTTTTCCAAAATCCCACCAAAGCTATCTCCACGAACAACAGTATCTCTCACCACATCATAGTCGTTGAGTAAAAAACCAAACTCAAAGACTTGTGGTTCAACTGGCTTTGCTGGTTCACGTTCTGCACGCGATCCACAGGCTGAAACAAGACCAGCCAAAACAATAAAAAGTATAAAGTGTTTATTCATTTACAATAATATTAAAGGGGTGTTTTAGACCTTTAAAATCTACTAAATCGACATCGAGAGAACCCACGCTCAACTCTGCAACTACTTTAATGGGGACTCTATTGTTGTCATTGCTTACCCAAAGCGACAGTCCACTCTCTTTTTTAAAAATTCGCCCTTCTTCAACATAGGGCCGAAATTTGACACAAGGAACCACTCCAAACTTGGTTTTGACGTTTTCATACCCAAGAAATCGAAACCGAAATGCAAATGGTTTTTTGTCATAAATCATATGTAGGGAAGCAGTCTCTCCAACTTGAATTCCTTCCAAATCAAAATGGTTTCTCAAAAAATAAAAGGTAGAAACCAGGTCTTGTAGGTTTGGGGCAAAGTCAATTTCAGTTTTGGTTTTTCTCAGCAAATCGTTCATAATGCCCGATTGAGTGTTGTGGTCAAAGTCAATTTCAACATGACGCTTATAGTTTCCCTCTGAAATATTGCGTACAAAACGAATGGGACGAACAATATCTTTTTCAAAATAACTATCAAAGTAGTCATCGACTTTAAAAAACCAACGTGCAAAGCCTGTTGTTTTTCCAGTCGCAGCAACATGATATACAGCTTGGTCTTTGAAGGTTGTTTCGCGGACTGTAGCTGTTGCATAACTGGCATTGAGAAAGCCATAGCGCATTCGAAATCGAAACCATTCACCATCTTGAAAAGCATCATTGACCTTTTGATCTGTGACAATACGATTGGGTTGGATGGAGTCGCCAGTGTTTGGTTGGGCAATAGCCCCTGGGAAAAAGATGAGGAAAAGGATGAAATGTCGAATCAAATACATCAATTACAAAATTAAAAAAATCCCTTGACAAGATGTTTTCTTAAAATGTTAAATGTGAAGTTTTATTTTGCCTTCTCTTTTGCAGGGTGAAAATGGGAATAAAGTTCTTTGGCTTTTGCCGTACCAATCGCTGCACCTAGATCTTTCAACTCAGCTTCTTTGATTCGCTTGACGGACTTAAACACTTTGAGCAGTTTGATGATTGTTTTTTCACCGATGCCGGGGATGTTGTCAAGCGATGAAGAAACAGCATGTTTGCTTCTTCTGTTTCGATGCAATCGCACGCCAAAGCGATGGGCTTCGTTTCGCAATTGTTGAATAATTTTAAGTGTTTCAGATCGTTTGTCGAGGTACATTGGAATGGGGTCGTTTGGGTAATAGATTTCTTCCAGTCGTTTGGCAATACCGATCACTGCAATTTTGTTGCGTAATCCTAGGGCATCAATACTGAGTAAAGCAGAGCTCAACTGCCCTTTACCACCATCGATCACAATCAGTTGTGGGAGGCTTTGTTTTTCATCTAGAAGACGTTTGTATCGCCGATAAATGACCTCCTCCATCGAGGCATAGTCATTGGCACCAGTGACTGTTTTGATGATGTAGTGACGATACTCCTTTTTGGCAGGCTTGGTGTTGCGAAACACCACACAGGCAGCAACAGGGTTACTCCCCTGAATGTTGGAGTTGTCAAAACACTCGATATGGTCGGGGAGGACTTGTAGACGAAGGTCTTTTTTCATCTGACTGAGCAAACGATTGGTGTGTTGCTGTGGGTCAGAGATTTTGATTTGTTTTAGTTGTTCCAAACGCCCCTGCTTGGCATTGCGCAACGATAAGTCCAACAGCTTTTTTTTCTCACCTTTTTGGGGGATAGTCACACGAATATCATCTCCCAAGTCGATGGCAACAGGTAAGATCACATCTTTGGAGGAGGATTGAAATCGGCGACGCAGTTCCACCACCACCACTCGAAGGACATCCTCATCGCTTTCCTCCAGTTTCTTTTTGATTTCCATGTTGTGAAAACGAACAATCGATCCATATGCCACATGAAGATAGTTGACAAAAGCAGTATGTTCATCGCTGATCACAGTACACACATCCACATTGCTGATGGTGGCACTGACCACAGCAGATTTGGATTGATAATTGGTTAGAATATCGATTTTATTTTTTTGCTTTTGTGCCTCTTCATAGTCAAGCACATCAGCAGCAAGTTTCATCTTTTGTTTAAACCCTCGAATCGCCTCGCTAAAATTGCCACGCAAGAGGGCTCTGATCTGACTGATTTGATGGTCATAGTCACTCTCACTTTGCTCGCCCACACAACCACCCAAGCAGTTTCCGATATGATATTCCAAACAGACCTTATAGTTTTTGGTTTGGATCGATTCTTCTCGCAAATCATAAGAGCAGTTTCGAAGTGGATAGAGCTCTTGAATGAGATTCATCAGCAAACGAACAGTTTTGAAATTGGTAAACGGTCCAAAATACTCAGACCCATCTTTGATGATTTTTCGGGTGGTGAACACTCTTGGGAAAGCCTCATTTTTAATGCAGATCCAAGGATAGGTTTTATCATCTCTCAACAGGATATTGTAGCGTGGTTGATGTTCTTTAATCAGGGTGTTTTCCAAAATCAATGCATCGGATTCGGTCGGCACAACGATATGTTTGATCGATACGATATTCTTGACGAGCCTTTGGGTTTTTTTCGAATCGACTTGTTTTCGAAAATAAGAAGACACCCTGTTTTTAAGATTTTTGGCTTTGCCGACATAAATAATTTTCTCTTGTTTGTCATAAAACTGATATACCCCTGGCTGATTGGGAAGGGCTTGCACATGAAGTTTTATCGCATCTTTCGGCATGTGACGAAATTAATTATTTTATTTGTGTTCAATCCAAACCAATGACAAAAGCAGAGGCTCGACGATACCATCTAGATTTGCGCAAACAGCTCACCCCCTCACAAATGCAAAAAAAGCAGAAGGGATTGATGAAGCATATCAGGTTGTTTGACCTCTCCAGAGTGGGGGTTGTTCATTTGTTTTTATCCATTCAAAAGCAGAAAGAACCCAACACCAAAGCGTTGGTTGACTTGTTGTTTGGCATGGGTAAAAAGGTGGTTGTTCCCCAAACCGATTTCGCAACCAAACAGATGACACATTGGGAAATTTCTCCAGAAACTGCCTTGCAAACAAACACCTACGGTATCCCAGAACCCATGGGAGGATTACCCATACAACCCAGTGCGATTGACCTGGTTTTTGTGCCGCTATTGGGGTACGATGGCAAGGGACAACGGGTTGGATATGGACAAGGGTTTTACGACCGATTTCTCAGCAAGTGTTCACCACAAACTGTTTTTGTTGGGCTGTCTTATTTTCCGCCTTGCCCTGAAATCACAGACTGTGAACCGACAGACATTTGTCTTCACAGTTGCGTCCATTCTGAAGGGATTATAGAGTTTTAATTTTTTGGAAAAATACGCTTGTTAAAAGCAAGAATAATCCCAACCCCAGTGCTGATGGCTGTATCGGCAAGGTTGAAGACTGGTTCAAAAAAAGTAAAGGATTGCCCCCCAATCCAAGGTATCCAATAAGGCCATACCCAAGTAAACATGGGAAATTGTAGCATATCGACCACATGCCCAAAAAACAATGGCGCATAACCACCACCTTCAGGGAAAAGGCTAGCGACTTGCCCATAACTATTGGAAAACAGAAGACCGTAAAACAATGAATCGATGATGTTGCCAAGCGCACCAGCAAAGATCAGACAACCAGAGATCAGCAATAACTTGTGTTGCTGCTTTTTGATTGCGTCCCAAAGCATATAGCCAATCACACTCACAGCAG
>ERZ802830.333-NODE-333-length-46556-cov-18.0773_pt1 | contig 46556 bp, 30 predicted proteins | sample MGYA00345654_ERZ802830 | MGnify/ENA primary metagenome ERZ802830 (study PRJEB30503, sample SAMEA104212375) | marine metagenome | biome: Westerlies Biome; feature: [SRF] surface water layer (ENVO:00010504) within the epipelagic zone...; material: water...
GTCGTTCTTCCTCCTCTAATTCTTCGCGCTCTGCCCCACTCAATAATCCTTGGCTATAGAGTTCATACGCGTAACGAATTGCTGGGACACGTTGTTCAGGTGCCTCTAGGCCTCTACGCTGCGCCCAGTAATTTGGTTTAAGACTAGTAGCTTTGGCATTATTCAATGGATTTTTCAACAAGAAAATATCTAAATATCCCTCATTGATCGAACTAAATGCTACTCTTGAGCCATCTGCGCTTATTGAAAACTGTGAAATTCCTGTCTGTAGGTTGGTGAGTACCTTCCATTCCTTGGTTGAAGGGTCTGTTTGATATAGGTTCTGAATTCCGTTCTGATCCGATTGGAATATAATGGTACCATCTTGGATCTGTTGAGCTTGATGTTCGTTCCAATCCTTACTAAACGTAATCCTTTTTAGGGTATCTCTACCTATTTCTAGTTGATATATGTCACTTTGGTAGATTGTTTTTTGCTCGAGTAAGGTACTCTCTAAAGTGGCTTGTTTAAGTGCTAATAGGTTACCACGCTCCGAACTAAACAAGATACTTTTAGAGTCTAGGGTCCAACTGGGCTCGTAGTCAGAGACAAAATCTTGGGTGAGGTTAGTTAATTGTTTCTCATTTAAATCGTACATGAATATGTCTTGGTATGGACCTATGTTCCCATCAAAGGCTAACTTAGTACCATCCGGTGACCAAGAAACAGATCCAATTGCATCCAATTCAGGCATTGATATTTTTTCTACTTCAGTACTCTGATAATCGATAATGGCAATTTCATCAAAGCCCTTACTTTTTGTGGATAACACTATTTTACGACCGTCCGGAGACCAACTAAGATTGGGTTTCAAGATATTCAACTCTTCGAAGGCAGGATCATCTTCGCCCCGGATGACTGTTTTCAACCTTTTTTTGGTTAGTGCATCTATCACAATAACATCGAAATACCCTCTTTTATTGGTAATAAATGCTATTCTATCCCCTTGAGGTGAAATTTTGGGGGAAGTGTTGTATGACCCGTAGTCCCCTCTTTCTGTCATAAGAGTTGCTATACGATCGGCTAACTCGCGGTCGGCAACTTCTGGGAAGTACCTTTTACGAAGTGCATCTTCCCACCGCTCTGAAAGTTCTTGTACTGTTAGGCCAATAGACTGCTGAAATCCATTCTCAACACTTCTTGTACTTTTAACCTTTTCAAGTACTTCTGCTATCTTTTCTCGTCCATATTCTTCGGCAATAAAATTCCAAACAGACTGTCCGCCTCGGTAGGCATAATACCCACTCAGATAGGGAATTGGAGGCAGATAACTATTAAGTACCGCGTCCCGAATAAACATGTCGGTATTGGTATCCCAACCCAACGCCATATACTCTGCTAATCCTTCTTCAAACCAAAGGGGCAAGACTAATTGAATGTTATTGCGAAGTATAGATTGTATTGACCCGCCATAGAATAAATCATTAAATACCGCATGTACTAACTCATGATGTAAGGTCCTCCTAAAATCATTGTAATCCCCATCAAAAGGTACCGTCATTCTGTTCTTCATCTTATCAGTAACCCCTCCTATACCTTCTGCACTGGTGGGTAGTGCAACCACATTCGTCTGAGAGAAATCGTTATGAGAATCGTATATAATGAGTGGAATCCTACTCACAATTTCATGTTGAAAATCTTCGCTGAGTTGTTGGTAAGCAGATTCAATACTTTTGGCTGCAAATTCCGCTAGTTCGTAGTTTTTATCACCATAGTAGTAGACATCAAAATGTTTGGATTGTATAAATCGCCATTCAAACTGTTGATACTGAACTCTATTCTTACCAAAATTAACATATTGAGCCTGTGCCACAGGCGAATATGCTAAGGAAAAAAGAACACCAAAAAAGAATAGTTTTTTAGGAATAGTGATGCTGAATTTCATCGATGAAATGTTTGGATTCTACGTTTTTACCCATACTGAATATACTGTAACATAACGAATGTAGGAATGTTATTCTTGTGGTATTTATGCAACCTACCTTTACATAAAGCGTTGAAAAAAGGTAATCGTTCAACGCATAGTTTACGAACAAGATGGTTTTTTACGAACGAGTCGATTTGTTTCTACCAACAGGAACAAAATCAATTTGTCTTTTTTCCGGGTTAACTGCATCTACTTTAACCGTAATAGCATCTCCTAATTGATATCTAGCCCCCGATCGCCTACCTATGAGTGCATGTGATCTTGGCTCATAGTGAAAGTAGTCGCCCTTCAAATCACCCACCCGAATCATACCTTCACAAAACACATCATCCAGGGTTACAAATATTCCTCGCTCCATCACTCCACTTATGACCCCGGAAAATTCTTCACCGACATGCTTACTAAGGTATTCAACCTGTTTTAATTTGATGGAATCTCTCTCAGCATCTACGGCTACCTTTTCTCGCATACTACAGTGCTCACCCTCCTTTCGCAATTGATTTAGCTCATAGATTTTTTTGTTTTGGGCATAAGCTTTTAACAGTCGATGAACAATCACATCAGGATACCTACGAATGGGTGAGGTAAAATGAGCGTAATGGTGAAAACCTAATCCAAAATGACCTAAATTATCTGGGCTATATACCGCTTTGGCCATGGCACGCAAAGTAAGCCCATTTACTATATACTCCATTGGGGTTCCTTTGACACGTTCTAATAACTGGTTGATTGATGCAGGTTTGGCAAGCTCTTCCATCTGAAATGAGATCCCCAAAGGGCGAACTTGTTCGAGTACATCGGCTAATTTTTTCTCATCTGGCCGATCGTGTATACGATAGAAAAAAGGAAAGGCATCTTTCTTAGTTTGATCTCTGAGGTGCTGCACGTGTTCAGCCACCGTGCGATTGGCCAAGAGCATACATTCTTCAATTAAACGATGCGCAAAAAGTCGTTTCTTTAAAATCACCTTTTCAGGCTCACCCTTATCATTTAGCACAAATCTTGGCTCCGGCGTATCAAAATCTATGGCTCCTTCTTTAAATCTCTTCTTGAGCAATTTTTTAGCCAACTCACCAACCAAATTAACTTCTTTGGACAGAAAATGGTCGTTTCCATCCAAAATTTCCTGTGCTTGTTCGTATGTAAATCGATGGTCAGAGTGTATAACGGTTTCCTTAATTTCATACCGGACTAACTCAGCCTTAAGGTTTACTTCCATAAAACAACTATAACAAAGTTTGTCTTCTTTTGGTCGTAGACTGCATACCCCATTACTCAAACGCTCTGGTAACATTGGAATAACCCGATCAACCAAGTAAATACTGGTTGCTCGTTTATGGGCCTCTTCATCCAAAGCCGAACCCGACTGTACATAATGAGTTACATCGGCAATATGAACACCTAAACGAAGATGACCATTTTCTAATTCTTCAATACTTAAGGCATCATCAAAGTCTTTTGCATCGACGGGGTCAATGGTAAATACGGTTTTGTTTCTGAAGTCTATCCGTTGATCAATGACTGACTGTTCAATAGTAAGTGGAATGGCATCTGCTTCTGCCTCTACTTGTGACGGGAAATCAGCAATAAGTCCATTTTCAGCTAATATAGACAACATATTTGCATCATTTGTACCGGATTTACCCAACCTACTAAGAATTTTAGCTTGGGGTAATGCCTGCCTATGCACCCAATTTTCTAGATTAAAGGTAACTTTCTCCCCTTCCTGAGCACCGTTTAAATCTTCTTTTTTTACAAAAAAATCGACATTTGCTGACTTCCTATCGCTTTCAATTAAATAGGTGTCTGATTCTGTTTTGCGTAAGGTACCTACGTAAAAGGAACTTCCTCGTTCAAGTACATCTACCACTTTAGCTTTGGGATTTCGTGCCTGCTTTTTACTTTTTAGCACCTTGACCGCTACTCTATCTCCTGCTAAAGCAAGTCCTGCGTCACTAGCGTGTACCCTTAAATCTTCATCCAGCCCTTCTACTATGACAAATCCTGTCCCTCTCTGGTTAAATTCTATACGTCCTTCCATTACCGAATGATCTCTATTTAATCGAACCCAACCTTGATGTATTCGTACTCTTTGTTTATTGCTTAAACTAGTTAGTGCTTTTTGTAGTCGCTTGTATTCTTTTTTGGAATACATTTCTAAGGTTTCCTGCAATTCATTTTGATGGATTTTTTTCTCAGGATGTATGCTAAGTAATTGCAGCAATGTCTCTTCTAAGCTACTTAATCGGTCGTTTCGACTCATATATGGGATAAGGGAATGGTTAAAATTATACCTACACTAAAATAGCTTTATTCCATGCTAAGTGCAGGTTCTTCTTCTTTTCGTGTGAATAGCCTAGTTACAGGCTCAAATAACTGCCCGAGGAAACTTCGCCATGAGCTAAATGAAACTTCCGTTTCTAAACCAATCCCATTTATGTCTTGAGATTGCTGAGAATTGTCCGATCCAGAATAATTACTAAATGTGGGGTCTTGTCGGTGAAATGCAGTTAAAGCGAGTGCCTGATTTATTTTGTAAGTGGCTCCTATATCACCAATAGTGGACTGACTACCTGTAATTTGTCCTTCTCGACTCAAAATAATGCGATCGTTATACAATCGAAGCGCTACTCCCAAGTCAATGTTGTTATAGGTATTTAAGTTAAAATCAATGTCTAAACTTCCAATATCACTACGCAGTAATGAATTCATTTGATTGGAAAGAAGTGGACTTATCAATTGACTAGATAATAGTGGATTTAGTACGGCCGCACTTCCACTAAAATTATTGGTTAAAGAGTTTGTTGCATCCGAAACAGCAGACGATGACGGGATAAAGTCACCCATTAACAAGAAACTAGTTGCTTGAATGAGTTTTTCGTCTTCGTTGCGATTAAGTGCATTAATTTGTGTTTTTAGGGTAGAATTTTGTTGGGTTTCGAAGGTATTTGGGAGCCTAAAAAAGAAATCATTTTCGATGCTTTCTAGTGATCCACCAATACTAAGAACCAATTCAACGGGAACACGAGAGGCTTGTTCTTGGTCGATTTGATCGCGTGTTCTGGTCAATGTATTTATATCTGGCCTAGCTTCGTATAAGGCCTGAACATTTAATTTTGCATCTATTGGGTCGCCATCCCACCGAAGGGTACCACCTGGTATGAGTTCAAAGGTACGTGTAAAGATATCTCCACTCACGAAATTGTATTCACCATCTTGAATATCGAACTGGCCAAAAACCGAAAATGCTTCGTCCTGTAACTGAATACGAATATTACCTAGGCCGTTGGCCGTAATTTGATCGCCTGTTATTGGGTCAAATATAAGCTCTACCGTCATTGGTATTTGAGACTCAAATTGTAAATCAAGAGTGAAGCGTTCGGTAAAACTACGTGCTTCTTGAACCCCCATTATTTCATTCTGACTCCCATTAATCCCCGATTTATTATTCAAATTAGCAAAGTCAACATTGGTAAAGTTATCCACAAATCGAATAAACTTGTTATTTTCTTCAAATTCTGTTCGTTCAATCAACGGTAGTCCTATTGAAGAATATGGCCCAATTTGTATAGGCCCCTCAGAAAATAAGAGCGGATTTTCGTTGGTTCCTGTCATACGAATGAGCGCAGTACCATAGCCTTGGCCAAAAAATGGAGCCTCCTCATCAAAGCCAGTATTCAAGAAATGAAATTCATTCATTTGAAGATTCAGGTCAATATCATGAATTGGACCAAAGCGGTTTAGATTATAACTCCCATTTAAGTTGGCTGTCCCCCCAGAAGGATCCATGATAAAGAAGTCCTGAAAAACCAATCCATTCTCACTTGAAAACTCGAGAGGCCCTGCGGCATAGTAGTATGTATCTAAAAATCTTGGGCGTATAAACACAGGATCAATTTCCCCGATAGAGTAATTTATACTAAAATCATACCCCGTATTGGAACCCCAGACATTCCCCATTCCAGATGCGGTTCCCGACATTTCAGAAAATACATTTGGTGATAGAAACGGGAGTATCCATAAATCAATGTTGTCAAAATTCAGGTCAAAGTAATAGAGTGTATCCGTCGTTAATGTTTGATTAATTCCCGGGGTGTTGATATATCCGTTAAAGGCAACATTTTGACCCGCTCGCCCAGAACTGTTGAAATAGTCCGGGTATAGTGTAGAATCAGTGAATACAGAAATTTGAGTGTCAAACCTATTTTTTAACGAATTAAAGGTAGAACTCAACGATAAATCGCCCACCACTTGGTTGTTTAAAGAAAAACTATTTATCGTCAAATATCCTTGAACACTTGGCGATTTTTGAAGAGTTCGCGTAGAGAATTGACCATCCATGACCCCGTCAATATCTTGTTTTACATTCAATAATTCGGCCAGACGATCTAGTTGAATTTGATCAACTATAAATTGAATAGAATCCTCTGGCGAATCACTGTAGACTCCACGAATATCTAAAAGCTCATCATTGTTGTGCATACTGACCTGATTAAATACTACACTGAGCTCACGATCTACATTGATGGCTATATCCCCTAAATTACTCCAAATGTAGGAACCCGAGCCTAGTTCCAATGCATCAAATACGATATTATGCTGACGTTCTGCGGCAAAAATATCTCCACTCGACTCCAAAAAAGCCCCAGAGGGTAAAGAACCGATACGTTGATTAAACCGAATACTATCCGCCTGCATAGAAACCTGCCATTGAACATCGCCCAGTTCTAGATCTGACGTTTGGATTGCTTTGACATTGGTACGGGATTCCACTACTGAAAAATTCAAACTGGTTGAATCGTACCTAAAACTTGCCGTTAATTGTGAGTTTAAACTATCTATCTGTATAGTTTTCCACTGGAAATCGGAATCAAAAATATCCACATTCATAAGGATTCGATCCCTATTTGCATCTAAGCGTCCATTGACGACCATGGAACTCTTTTGGATGGGGTTTTTTGCCCAAATAGCTTGCACTAATTCATTGTCTTTAAGAGCAAACTCCCACTCTAACTGTGTCTGATAGGACACGCTATCAGCAAGGCGAGACTTAGTCCCGCCTGATTTCTTGAAGGCTATTGACGGAGTTTGAGGCAAGTCGTTGAAACGAAGTCGATTCCATTCTCTGTTTACGTAGTGAGACCAATGATAGTACAGAAAGCTCATACTTGATGGATTAATTACTCCTTCTACCTGAAAATCTAATGGAGATGAAGTTACCCGTAATTGCTGACGTTGAGATGATTCAGCTATATAATCGATAAAAAACTGCCTATCTAACCATGTTGTATCTTGGGTAATGATGGATGGTATATCGGCACTAAACACCCCTTCTGAGAGTTTATTATCTTCAAAACTAGCATTAAAGTTGCCGCTAATTTTAGGAATCGAACTAGTATAATCCGATAGATATCGACTTAGCTCTGCTTTACCGGTCTTTTTAAGGGCCTCATTCAGGTTCATTTGTGAATTTGCTGTGCTTGCTGTATTTGCTGAATTCGCTGAACTCGCTATAGCATCCTGAGGCTTAGAATAAAGGAATAAACTATCCATTTGAAAGCTGCTCTCTATCTCCATCACTGACAACCCGTAACGTCCCATTCCTTCCCAGCTGAGCTTCCCAAACCCTGAGTCGAATCCTGCTGAAATAGTGTAGTGCTGGAATTGCTGCAAATCAGCGCCCGTCCCTACTTCTAAGGGCCCAGTTTGTGTGGTATCCGGTGCTATATTTAGTACCACATCATTAAATTCTAGCTCCCCAATATTCACCTTTGGGAGTTGAAGGCTTAGATCATATTCAGCTCTAGATTCTGCTGAATTGACTTGATTCAGGTCAACAGTGCCGCTTATAGTTACTTGCTCCTCTGGTAACACATCAACTAACCAATCACTTACTACAAATTGATTAAAAGTGGCTGATGCTTTTAATGATGGAGTAAATGAAGAATAAGTGGAGTCAGATTTTTTTTGTCTTCGTATATCAAAAGTTAGGTCAATTTCTGAAACTGGATCAGGATTTATTGGCTGGTTCGATATAGAACGTAGATCTATTCTTTGCTTTTCGCCGGTATCTTCGAATAAAAAATGCATCTTTCTAGAAGCCAACGTTTCAGTAGCCAAAAATGAATGATGCTTGGCTATCGAGGCTAACATTCCTGGATCCCATTCCAATACATCTCCCTCTATGAACCATCGATCACCACTTTTATTTCCTTCCAATACCAGCCTCCCTTGTCTGGAAATTGCCTGCAGATTTTCGATGCCAATATCCTCATTATCGAGCGATAGGGTTCCTACTAATTCCGTAACAACGAAGCCATATGTATCCATCGTTTCTAATGCCGTGCTAGGTAGTATAAGAGAAGCTAAGCCATTGTAAAATGTGGAATCGATTTTAGCCGATTGTAGCGCTAACTCGTACTTTGATCCAGACTGCTTTAGTTCAGCTTCAGTGGAAAACTCAGAAGTAGTTACGATAAGATTTTCTGCCAGCCAGGACGAAGAAGATCCCGTAAAGCGCCCACTAAAATTGATCTCATCTATCCAATTAGGTAGCTTTAATTCAGAACGAAACTCAGGAATATCGATTCTAAAATCCCCCCCTCTTTTTTGAATTCCAAGGGTCGCTCCACCACCTCTGATAACAAGCTCTTTTTGAGAAGATAAAATGGCTCGATCTTTGTCTGAATGACCCAAAAAATCCAGTCCCTTACTGCTCGACTTCACTTTAATGGAATCGATGCCCACAGTTAGCTCGGTTATAAGAAGTTCTAAGCCGCGGTTAAATTCCGATAAAACTGAATCAACGGGCTCATTATGGGCCTGATCAGTAGCCATTGATCCGCCAATAAGTGCGCTAACGCCTTGTGCATGTAGAAATGGGAATTCCAACTGACCTTTGGCCAAAGCGGTCACCTTCCAAGCATACGATAAATCGCTAACAATCAACCTTTGTAGTCCGGCTACACTATCCTCAATGGTAATGTTTAGCTGGTTGATGTGCGTGTTAAACGGGAAAAAACCGGTAGAATGTTCAAAGTCTATTTGATACGGTGTGTCCTCTGGAAGCAATATCGAGTTGATTAACCACTTTTGGGGAGCATCGAGTTGAAAAGACGCCAAAACTAGCGCGAATATAGCGATTAACCCACTAAACCCACCTATCAGGTTGCGCCAGAACAGAGAGGGAGTATGTTGTTCTGAACTATGCATGGATTATGAAAACATGTCAATCGTTTGCTTCCAAATATCGATTAACCGATCCTCTACTTCCACCGTGTAGGCAACTGGCGCTTCAATATCTTGAAGGAGAACCAATCGAATGTGTGACTGTTGTACTTTTTTATCTCGTCTCATTTGCTGTATAAGATCGGGAATCACCGATCTAAGAGAAGCTAAACTAAAATCATAACGAGGTGCGTATTGCAGGATAAGGTTTGGATCAAGCTGTGCGTTCAGAAATTCGTTTGAAGCTAAAATAGCTGCATACAAACCAGCAAATACCGCTTCTCCATGACTAAAAGTGCCGTAATCTGCAATATTTTCAATAGCATGACCAAAGGTGTGACCAAAATTCAAATACTCTCTCCTACCCTTTTCTAAGGCATCCTCGGCCACTATTTCGGTTTTAATTTGAGCACTCCGATGAATTATGTCAACCCATTTTGAGGGTTCATAATCCAGATTATGGTCAAATAGTTCTTCTAAACTGGTGAAAATACGTTGATCTTGAATGCAGGCATACTTAAGAATTTCACTTAATCCGTTGGTCCATTCTTTTTTATCGAGAGTTGATAGGAAATGAGTATCAGCAAAAACCCCTACTGGTTGGTAAAAAGATCCTATCACGTTTTTACCGGTTGAATGATTAATCCCAGTTTTCCCACCAATGGAACTATCTACCATAGCTAATAAGGTGGTTGGAATATGAAATAATGGCAAACCTCGTAAAGTACTAGCAGCTACAAACCCACCCAAATCTCCAACAACACCCCCACCAATAACGATAACGGGGGTATTTCGCTCAATCGGTTGCTCCAAAATCCAGTGCAACAAACTACCAAATTGACTGAGATTTTTACTTTTTTCACCAGATGGAACAATATAACTAGAAAGATACCTAAAGGTTTTTCCCAAGCTACTCTCAATCCAGTCACGATGATAAAAATGCACTTGTTCATCCACAATGACCAGGGCTCTCTCAGAAACTATTGGTCCCAAAAAATACTCCGATACCTTTTCCAACTCATTGTGCACAAGCTGAATGGTATAGGTTGATTCATTAGTAGTTCGAAGTGTGGTAGATCTATTGTCCATAAACTATGATGACTGAAACTGAGATACTTGATCGAAAATCTTACTAGCCACCTGATAGGGTGACCAGTCGGATTCTACCGGTTGAGTGATATGTGCTTGCTCGTACAATGGTAAGCGAGTTAAATATACGTTTTTTATACGTTCTTTTACTATTTCCGGATTTCTTGTCTCCGCCCATTCCCGAGCAATTAACGGGCGCTTTTTATTCGTGATTAACCGTTTAAATATGAGTTCAAAGTCGGGACGAAGAAACACGAGAATAGATTGCTCCTTGATCCCATCCAAAATCTCTTGATTCTGTAAAGCACCCCCACCTAAAGAAATAATCTTCGGGGATTCAAGTATCACTTGCATAACTGTTTTACGCTCTAGATGCCTAAAATATTCTTCACCATGCTCCTTGAATATTTCGGGAATAGATGCTCCTTCTCGACGCTCTATTTCGGCATCGAGATCAACATAATCGGAGTGAATTATAGCCCCCATAGCCTTGGCAGTTACAGTTTTTCCACTGGCCATAAAACCACATAGTACAATAGGATGCGTGAATTTGCTCATAATTCAATTCTTGAACGTTTATACCTTATAATATAGAGGTTTGTCACATATGTTATGCGTCTCTTGGTTCCATAGGTTGCACCATGACTACTTGCTCTTTTTGAACAATTACCGTACCCGGGGGCGAATTTTTAGCTTTTCTAACATACTTTTTGGGGGTGTAGATTACAGGAACCCACTCAGATCCTTTCGCCTTTGACTGATGAGCTGCAAAAGAGGCTGCAATTTCAATGACGGCCTTATCAGGTATTTTTTGCTGAGCCCTTATAATAACATGAGAGCCCGCGACAGATTTTGCATGTAACCAAATATCGTCCTTATGGGCTAAACTGAGCATTTTGTCGTTAGATCGCGCATTTTTTCCAATCCATATTGAAAAACCAGACACCCTACATTCGTGATAGGGCTTGGAAATCGATTGGGTGGAATTTTGTTTATTTTGATGGGCATTCGACCGGGCGACTCTACCCTTTGTACCAATGCTATAATTATTGGTTGAGCCTTGTTCGGGTTGATGATTCAAGAGTCCTTTTTCAAGCATGTCTTTGCGCCAATTATCCAAATCTTTGATGTCGTTTATAGTGCTTAAGGATTCCTGCCCGACCAGCAATGCTTCTAATCGCTGTTTAAGTAAAGGTAATTGTTGTTTTACCGCCTCCATACTGCGTTTAGCATTACTAGCTTTTTTATAGTAGCGCTGTGCATTGTCCACAAAACTTCGGTCTATATCTAGATTAATTTTGGTTTCTTCATTATTTCTAAAATAATTTTGAATGACCAGTATTTCAGACTCTGGCTTTGTTCTATGAGCCATAGTCATTAATAGGTGTCCATATTCCTCCCAAATTGTCGCTTTTTCTTGATTGTTAACGGCTTTTTCTAGTTGATTTACATTCACCTTAGTCCGCTTTATCGCTTTGTCTAATTCTTTTAAACTCGCCGCCATCAGTTGCTTGTATCTTCCCTCACGTTGTAGACTAGAGGTATGTCGAAATAGTAAATCGGACACACTTGAAAGGGTTTCTCTGGTATTTTTAGGTAAATAAGCCTCAGGAAATAGCGTTCTAGAACCATCATCTAACAGCCTAAACTCTGCATGTTCGCTTAGTTGATGATGACATTCTTCTATAAAGAGGTGGATTTCTTTGAGCTCAGGAGCTTGAGGGAGATATAAGTCAATGAGTGATTCTAAATGAGTTCTTTCTATGCTGGGATGCAGCGCACAAAGCTTCTTCTTGAGGTCTTTTGGATTTAAATCTATTTTTAGGACATCATCACTATTGATTAGCGCATCATGTGCGGCGGACTTTTTTATCGCCTCTGCAACTGCACTGAATAACTCTGTATCGCTGCTAGACAATGTGTTTCCGTGCATTGCCCCCTTCCATCTTTCTTCGGCACCCTTCAAATTTGGATGGCAGGTCTTGAAAGAATCACACAGCTCACCTTCTACCTCCAAATACAAATTTGCCCGTGATCCAAATACTTCAAACCAAACGGTTGCACCACCTGAAAAACGTATACCTAGATACCTTTCTTGAGTCAAAGAGAGTATTTCTTCGACTGATTGACCATATACTTCAGGGAAAAAGTTAATTACGTTTTTTTTCTTAGCTGAATTCCAGCTGCGTACATACACATAAGGGGTTGGTGGGACTGCATGAAATCGAACACAGTGCTCTCCTATATAAAGCTCAACAATGTTTTTTTGTGGAGAAATTATACGATGTAAAGTTTCTGACCTTAATTTGACGTTCAGCTCTTTATTTAAATATATTAATTCGTAATAATTCACGGGAGTAATTGCAGTGCTTTTTTTGAGAAACAGGATATATCCATTTTAATAACGGAAATATCCAAGTAGTAAATGAATAGTACACCAAAGGTATCGGAACTAAAATCAAACGGAATGAACTACCCTATCTTCCTTTCCATCGTTAACACTATCCAATCGGATGTAGAAAGTAAACATATCCAAACGGAAAGCTTTAGAACATGGCAAGATAATACAATATTTGCAACTGGATTAGAACTGAACATTAACCTGGAAGGAAATACTCGCTATCTAAAAAAACTATCTATAAACTTTGATTGGGACCAATATCGTGAATTCATACTAGCTGATCAGTTAAATGGACTTGACAGCCATCCATTACTAGATGTTGATGAGTTAAAACAAGCCAAAACTAAGCCAACTATTGATGTTGAACTTATGTGGACATTTAACCCCGAGAACTGCCAACCCAACTTTAAGGAAAGAAAAGGCAATTACAGAACGGACTTCGCAAGTCAATGGATGGATATAATTTCTAAACGAATTCATGCTAATTTTGGACCTCAAACTAATGTCACACGCTGGCATGTAGAAATTGAGGGGGATAGCGAAGGAAAATACTTATCAAATATCCAACTCATTTCTTATTTCCAGTTCGATTTAAGTAAAACAACAGATATGCAAGACTTACAGATCTTTGTTCAAAAGAGCCTTAAATCCTTACTAGTACGCAGTAGCAGAGTGGTCAAGATTTCAGAAGCACTGATAGAACATTCGATTAATTCGGTTACGGATTAACGTTGCTATCGCAATGACTATGTGGCACCGGCCTCGTTAACGTGTCTTTGTAGCAATGTAATGTATAATGCGGCAATGTAGTTCAATTGCACTCTTGTAAGCTACATGTATTTTGTTATACAAAATAAAATCGCACGCATAAAAAAAGGCCTCTTGATAGAGGCCTTAAAAATCATTTTTTCTTCTTATGACGATTCTTGCGTAATCGTTTTTTTCGCTTGTGCTTAGCTATTTTGGCGCGTTTTCTTTTTTTACCACTTGGCATACTTGGTATCCTGTAAACTATTTACGTTAATTTCAGATTTAAAATATAAGAATTTATTCTAGTAAAGACTATTTGAATTCTAAAATAATTCAAATTTACATAGAAAGTGTTTTATTTACCGACTCTTTAAAATCTTTCGAGATTTTCAAAACAGGTGCATATTGTTCAGGTACAATAACCTCTTCGTTCGTTTTTGGATTTCTCGCTACTCTTTGAGCACGCTTTACAACTTTAAAGCTACCAAAACCTCGAAGTTCAATATGTTCTCCTCTTTTCATGGTATCGATAACTGTTTCCATAAAGCCGTTTACCACCGCTTCTGTTTCTACTTTAGTTAATCCAACCGACGAGGATATGATATCTACTATGTCTGACTTTGTCATAATAAGCCTATTATTTTAATAACTTAGAGAAAATTCTAATTAAATAACGACAGTTCTTTATTAAATCGTTCATTCTCTAAAAATTAATCCTCCCATCTCATTATTTATTAATCTAACGCATACTTTCCGAAATCTTTATTACTTTGATTGGTATGTTTCGACAATAATTAACCAATAATCACCACATCTACTAGCACATGGAAACTTTTGAGAATATAGTTGGCACGTTAAATGATTTGGTTTGGAGCACTCCATCCTTCTTCCCGTTCATGGTTGCCGTACTACTCAGTTTTGGAATTTTTATCACCCTTCGATTAGGTTTTGTTCAAATACGGCATTTTAAGCATGGGATTTTAACCGTGATGGGAAAATTTGACCATCCTGACGCAATTGGGGACGTCAATCACTTTCAAGCATTGACTACAGCCTTATCAGCTACAGTGGGGATTGGTAACATTGCAGGTGTTGCCATTGCCATACATTATGGTGGTCCAGGAGCCTTATTTTGGATGTGGGTTACCGCTTTTTTTGGTATGGCCGTTAAATATACTGAGTGTACTCTGGCCGTGAAATACAGAATACAAAATAGTGATGGGTCGGTCTCTGGTGGTCCTATGTATTACATCGAGAAAGGCCTAGGTGAACAGTGGAAATGGTTAGCCGTCTTCTTTGCTGCTATGGCCGTTATATGTTCTTTCTTAACTGGAAATGCCGTACAGGCAAATACTGTTGCTGACACTATGAAAGCCACCTTTCTTATCCCAGGATGGATAACTGGGCTAGCAACAGCCTCTGTTGTTGGATTCGTCATAGTAGGTGGAATCAAACGTATTGGTCGAGTAACAGCCAGTTTAATGCCCGTAATGGCAATCATATATGTACTTGGAGCGCTCATTATTTTATTATTGAATGTTGAAAAAGTACTACCAGCATTCGGAACCATCATTGAATATGCCTTCACGCCTAAGGCAGGTGCTTTTGGAATTGGTTCGGGCTTGTTTTTAACTACCTTAGTGTGGGGTATTAAGCGAGGTTTATTTTCAAATGAAGCGGGCCAGGGTTCCGCGCCCATTGCTCATGGCGCTGCCAAAACTAAAGAGCCCGTTCGTGAGGGAGTTGTTGCCCTTTTAGAGCCTTTTATTGATACACTTGTGGTTTGTACCATGACCGGTTTGGTCATTGTAAGTACTGGAGTATGGGAACAAAAACACCCGACTGTTTTTACCACCAACGCCTTAGAAGCTAGCTTCGAAATAGACGACGAAAGCACCATTTTAACCATATCAAATGGTGTTCCAGTCAATGGTGATATTCTTCGGAATGATTATTCATATGGAGAATTTTACACAGATAAAGACAGAGAAGAACTGTTTAGTGGCCAAATTGTTGTCTTAGAAGACGGATCTGTGACTATTCAAACATTGACCGGTGAAAACTTAGGTGAACTTCAGACCAGTATTGTTGAGAACGGAGCACCTTTAACCGCATTGGCTTTTGAGAAAGGTCTCTCCCCCCTATTTGCCGGTGGTAAATATATCGTTACCATTTGTGTGATTTTGTTTGGGGTTTCCACCGCCATTAGTTGGAGTTATTATGGGGACCGCTCTATTCAGTACTTAGCTGGTGATTCTTCCATCATTTATTATAAAATGGTGTATTTAGTCATGCACTTCTTAGGAGCTATATTAGCCCTTGAAACGGTATGGGCCATTGGAGACATTGCATTGGGACTTATGACATTCCCTAACATCATTGCCTTATTTGCCCTTTCTGGTGTAGTTGCCAAAGCAACAAAAACCTATTTTGATTCCTACAAAGCAAACCAAGGCACGGAATGATATGCCTCAAAACAAGTATCTGCAGGTAATTGAACACCCCCTAGTCCATCTCTACATAACCAAACTCAGAGATCAACACTCAGGAGTTCAAGCGTTCAGAGAAGCAATGGATAAATTGGGGGGTATTTTAGGATATCATGCACTCTCGCACGTAAGTACCAAGGATATACAGGTGCAAACACCCCTGGAAGTTACTTCGGGGGTCGAGTTGGATAAAACCGTCCATGTTGTTCCCATACTTAGAGCAGGCTTAAGTTTGGTTCAAGGAATCCTACATTTTGTACCCAATGCCAAAGTAGGCCATATTGGTGTGTACCGTGATCACCAAACACATGAGCCCATTAATTACTACGACAATTTACCTGAAGGACTAGACCATGGAATATGTATCGTAGTTGATCCTATGCTTGCCACAGGCGGTAGTGCATCCCATGCCATTAGCTACTTAAAAGAAAACGGAGCAAATGATATTGTTTTCACTTGTGTAATTGCAGCTCCGGAAGGTGTTGAGAAGGTGCATAACAATCATCCCGATGTACCTATTATTACCACCTACCTCGATCGTGAATTGAATGAGCAGGCATACATCCTGCCTGGACTCGGTGATGCAGGAGACCGTTACTTTGGCACTACTCCTTCATAACTACTTGTTATGAGAAAACTTCATCTTACTCATATCGCGTTCATTTTTAGTACCGCCTTAAGTGTTGCACTAATTTCCTGTCAGGATTTATCCGAATTTGATACCCAGCAGATTGATCAGGTATTACAAGCGGATAAAATCGGTTCTTCTGAAAGCTGGGGATTCCGTTTAAATCTAATTGATGAGGGTCGAAAAGTACTCGATTTAGAAGCTAGTTACGCAAAATTTGTAGAGAATAATGAGGAAAGCTTTACTGAAATATCAGGGCCTATTTTTATAACTATTTATGACGAAGCAACAGGTGAATTACAGAGTACTATAACCTGTGATAGTGCTCTGTATAGGTCATCTATTGGAGTATTTGAAATGTATTACAATGTTGAAATTAACACAACGGAGGAAAAAGTCTTGAGATCTGACTATCTAAAATGGCAGCGTTTTCAGGATCGCATGAGCACTCCCCTATTTGTAACCTTTATTGCCCCTCCGGATAGTATTTCTGCTTTAGGTTTTGAAGGAAATACAGATTTAAGCGAGTACACTTTAAACGAAGGGGGTGGTACTGTTGTCATCGATTAAGCGTACCTATTGCCGAGTAAAAAATCATTGGGCGCCTTCAGCGAACAGTCAAAGGAGTTTATTCTTACTTCTAGGTGGCATTGGGATGTTATTTAGCATAGTTAGCCGTCCATTGCAGGCACAAAATGTTGTTGAATTGTTACGTTTCGAATCAGCCGAAAGAACCATATACGAACAAGAGCCTGTTCAACGCTTAATTCAGGCACGTCTCACTGTAGATGGTTTAGCTATGGTATGTGATACAGCTTATCGGTACTTAGATCGCAGTGAATTACTAGCGATTGGTAACCTTCAAATTGAAACAGAGAATGCCATTATTTGGACCGATTCGCTTCGCTATTTTAGTAAAAACGAACGAAGCCTCTTACGAGGCAGGGTCATTATTGAGCAGGAGAATACTCGTCTATTTGGCACATCGGTAGATTATAATTTCGAAGAAAAAATTGCTTACTTCACTAATGGTATAAGGCTTGTAGATAGTACAGGAGTACTCACGGCTAACAGTGGAACCTATTTTGAAGAGCAAGATAGTGCCCTCTTTATTGAGCATGTACAACTGCATACAGAGGAAGAATATGCGGAGAGTGACTTCATGACCCTCGCGCGTAAGTCAAAGAGGAGTTACTTATCCGGTAATGTACTTATCGATAATCTTAGCGATCAGCAACGTATTCGGGCCGATTCAATCTACGCAGACTCGACAGACTTCCGTCAACTCATTGGTAATGCAGTTATACGAACGATTGACTCTGCAGCGAATGATGCTCCAGATGATCCAGCTCCAAAAATCAACATGCCAGATGATCCAGCTCCAGAAATCAACATGCCAGATGATCCAGCTCCAGAAATCAATACCGATACCGAATCGGATACAACCTTTGTATTTGCTCCCATCATTAAGGTATACGATAAAGATAGCACCTTCACATTTCAAAGTGACTCGCTGAGTCAAAGCTGGAGCACTAACTTTTCTACCCGTTCGGACAGTTTACAATACGATTCCGAGCTCGAAGAATTCACCTTAACAGGCCAACCCATTGCCTGGTATGACAATACCGAACTAAATGCAAAAACTATTATTGCCCAAACCGATAGTAATGAACTAAGCCTACTATACCTACTTAATGAGGCCTTTGTTACTGTTAAAGCAGAGAAATCGGGACGTTTTAATCAACTAAAAGCCGATACAGTGATAACTCGGTTTATGGGTGGACGCCTTCATACTATGACCTTAGAACCTAATGTGACCATTCTTTATTTCACCCAAAATGAAGAGGATGAAAACGATGGGGCCATTGAATTAAACACTCCTCTGGCGAATATACGTTTTGTGGAGGATGACATTGATGAATTAGCTGCTACTGCTTCACAGGGCTTTGTTTTTGAAGAAGACAGTAGCCTTTCTCTACGGAGACTGGAAGGCTTTCGTTGGAGTCCGAATGATCGTCCTAGTAAACCCTCTATTGATTTGGAGTATCGATTTGATGCCGTGCCAAATGAACCCGCATTTATCTACCCCCTTCGATTCCAACAGTATGTAAACGATAAAAAAAGTGTTAATTTTAATCCAAAATAATCACTCGATATGATGATGGATATGTTCAAAAATCCCCCCTATTTATTGCTTCTAAGCGTTTTTATGATGCTTGGTTTTAATGGGTGCAGTAACACCCCCGAAACATCTAAAGACAAGTTGGCTAATGAGACGAAGAACTCCTTAGAACCAAGAATAATGGTTGAATCTATTTCGGATTGGGTCGTACTGTTTGATTCGCAAACCCACTCAACTATGGATGCCTGGACTGGGTTTAATCAGGAAGCTATACCGGAAAAATGGGAAATTATCGATGGAATACTCACTGTTTCAAAACAAGGAGATGAGGTTGAAAAAAATACGGGATTTGGTCAATCCATTGTGAGTAGAGACCTCTTCGATAATTTTGAGTTAGAAGTCCACTACAGAATGTCCCCTGGCGGAAATAGCGGTATCATGTATCATGTGACCCAAGGCAGCGACTACAAAGATGACTATGAAACCGGACCTGAATATCAATTATTGGACAATGAATTAGCTCCCTCTGAATCACTTCCTCATCGTCAAGTAGCCTCTTTGTATGATATGTATGCTCCCAATTCATCACCTTATCTACCCGCAGGGCAATGGAATGTAGTAGGAATAAGAGTGCTTGATAACGAAGTCGAGCACTGGTTAAACGGAGAACTAGTTCTCCAATATAATCTTAAAAGTGCCGATTTTCTCCAACGTAAACTGCAAAGCAAGTGGAATGACGATGCTGATTGGGCCAAAGCAGGAATCGGACACATTTCCCTCCAGGATCATGGAGATAAAGTCGAATTCAAGCGAGTGGCCGTTCGTCGTATTAAATAACCAGTACCATTGGTCCAAGCATTCGAACAAAGCTCGTTCAACCCTGAGTAACGACTCTATTCTGGTCTAATTAGAACGTACAGGCTGTTGTTGACTAAGGCAATGAAAGGCCCCAAGTCCCCAAACCAATTCACGTGCATTTATTCCTCGTACCACTTTATTAGTAAAACACTCCTGTAAAACACCTATAGCTTGCTTATCATTAGGGTCGTCAAAGATAGGAACCCAAACAGAATCATTGCTAATATAAAAGTTTGCATAGGAAGCAGGTAATCGTTGCCCTTCATGGACGACTGGGGAAGGCATTGGAAGGGCAACAAGTTCGGGTTTAGAACCATCGGCAAAGTAGAAGCCATGGAGGCGTTCCCAATTTTCTTGTAACGCCTGATAGTTTTCATCTTTACTATTGTTCTCTACAGCACTAACAATGGTATTGGGTGAGACAAATCTTGTCATATCGTCAATATGACCGTCTGTATCATCCCCTACTATACCATCACCTAGCCACCAAATTTCCTTGGCGCCATAAAAACGTTCTAAGTATCCCTCAATCTGCGATTGATTTAGATTGGGATTACGGTTTGGGTTCAGCAAACATGCCTTGGTGGTCATTATCACGCCCTGGCCATTGGTTTCTATTGCACCCCCTTCCATTACAATTCCTGGTCGGATACTAGGTATGGCTAAAAAATTCGCTATCTGCCCTGGAATTGCATTATCCAGATCATAAGGGGAATATTTTTGGCCCCATGCATTGTATTCCCAATCCAGCAGTATTAACGAGTTAACCTCCTGATCTCGAACCAAGAAACAAGGCCCATGATCGCGACACCAAGCATCGTTGGTGGGGAATTGATGCAACTCTAGACTGCTTAAATCCCCTCCTTTCTGCTTAATTAATCCGCGAACATATTCCGCCATTTTAACTGTATTAACATTAATGTGAACTCGTTCTTCATGGGTAAGACCTGCTGCAAATTCCGCATAAATGGGAATAATCCGGTCCAACATTCCCGGCCACGTATTGGGATTGTGTGGCCAACTTAACCACGTTGCCTCATGAGCTTCAAATTCTCCTGGGAAACGATATCCCATCTCAGTGACATGAACCCGAGAAGTATCTATACGGTCAAATGAGTACTCATGTGAATAGGCATTAGACGGTATTTGATCGGCGTCTGCTGAATGTCGGTCTGCATTTAATTCAGGATTCATCGTCTAAAAACCGCTTAATAATGGGGTGATAACTGTCAATTCTTCGGTCTCGTAGAAATGGCCAATGAATTCTGTAGGCATCCGATTGGCTATAATTAATCGGTTGAATCAACACTTCTTCTTTACCTTCAGAGGCTTGACAAAGCACCTTGCCAAAGGCATTGCATGCAAATGATTGTCCCCAGAACTGCATGTCACCCTCTACCCCAACTCGGTTAACTGAAAGTACGGGTAATCCATTAGCCACAGCGTGAGATCGCTGTATGGTATGCCAAGCTTGATGCTGCTCAACGTTGGTTTCAAGATCTTGTGATTGAGCCCATCCAATGGCAGTCGGATACACCAACACATCAGCACCTTTTAACGCTGTTAATCGAGCCGCTTCTGGATACCATTGGTCCCAACAAATAAGCACTCCTATTCTGCCAAATCGCGTGGGGAAAACCTTGTAACCAAGATCTCCCGGAGTAAAATAAAATTTCTCGTAATAGCCAGGATCGTCTGGGATATGCATTTTTCTGTACATTCCAACCATCTCACCATCGGCATCGATAACAACTGCGGTATTGTGGTAAAGTCCTTGAGCCCGTTTTTCGAACAGCGAGGCCACTATAACCACCCCGAGTTCTTTTGCTAGTTCAGAAAAGATTCGAGTCGATGTACCAGGTATCGTCTCTGCTAAGCCAAAATGATCATAATCTTCAGTGAAGCAGAAATATTGTGAGGCAAATAACTCTTGCAGAACCATCACCTGTGCTCCCTGTTCTGCAGCCATTCGAATCTTGGTAACCGCTTTTTCCCGGTTTTCATCTGGATCGGTATCACAGCTCGTTTGGATGAGTGCAAAAGTGGCTTCTCGGATTTGCTCTGAATGGATAGAGGGACTCATAGACATAGAATTAAACTCTGGATCGTAGAAAATTATCTGGACAATTTACGTAGAACCAAATCCTGGATAAATACCTTGTATGCGTTCGAGTAAATATTTTTTTATCGGTTTGTTCCCTGCAATTATTTGCTTTCCAGTAAGCCACTGATCTCCGCCTTCCCAATCGCAAATATATCCCCCCGCTTCTTGAACGATGAACCCGCCCGCTGCTACATCCCATGCCTTTAAGCCTTCTTCAAAAAAACCTTCAACCCAACCAGCGGCAACCGCACATAAATCATACGAAGCAGCCCCCGCCCTTCGAACACCATGAGTTTCTTGAAACAATACCTCAAGCAAAGTCAACAATGAATGAACCCCTGAGAATTCCGTATAGGGAAAGCCTGTAGCTATGAGAGAGTCTTCGGGCTGTGTACAAGGACTAACGGAAAGTACAGTGCCATCCAAATAAGCCCCTTGTCCTTTTGTAGCATAGAAACATTGTTTATGCGCCAACTCATATACTAGCCCAAGCACCAACTCCGTTCGATCCCAAAGAGCGATGGAGACACAATAAGGCGCAAAACCATGTGAAAAATTGGTCGTGCCATCGATGGGATCTATAATCCAAATTCGTTGATCTAACTCCTCTGGCTGGGCATGATTTTCCTCGGCCCAAATCACATCATCCGGAAATAATTCACTCAACCGATTAACTATGAACGCCTCTGAGGCAAGATCCGCGGATGTTACTAAGTCATTTTTAGCTTTACGCTCGATTTTAAACTGGTTATCGGCTCTGATCTTGTGAATAATTTCATCCAATTCGGGCAATAGCGCTTTAATGGCATTGAGTTCGGTTTCGTAGCTTTTTTTAGTTAAACTTTTCATCGATATGACTGGTTATGAGATAGTCTTTTTGGCAATAGAATGAGTTCAATGCCTCTTTTCTGCACCTTTTCGCCTGCTTTTCGCCTGCTTTTCCGCCTCTTTGATTGGGGGGCATAAGCTTACAAGCTCCTTCACAATTTAGGCTTTCTTCTTTAAACTAAGCGTTTTTTTAAAGATATTTAGCGTACTTTTTATTCCTCCCAGTAACCCTACTTAATTTTATGAAAATCCCCATTGCAAGCGACCATGCAGGATATGCAGCAAAATGTGTTGTGCTTCAAATATTAAAGGATCTGCGGGTAGATGTAGACGACCTAGGCACTCACAGTGAAGATTCCGTTGATTACCCAGAATATGCCGTTCAGGTAGCCCAAAAAATTGATCAAGGCGATGCCGAATTAGGCATTCTTATTTGTGGCAGTGGTCAAGGAGTCTGCATGACGGCCAATAAGTATAGTGGCGTGAGAGCCGCATTGGTCCAAGATGCGCAAACCGCTGCCCTGACTCGGCAGCATAATAACTCCAATATATTATGTCTGCCAGGGCGAAGTTTAGAAAACGAACCTGAAATACTTAAAAATATTCTAAAAAGCTGGTTAGAAACACCGTTTGAAGGGGGGCGCCATGAACGTCGCGTCCAAAAAATCTCTAGCCTAACCTCATCTCACTCATAAATTATTAGCTAACATCTATGAATAGTATTCAATCTCAAGACCCCGCTATCTTTGATTTATTGCAAAAAGAAACCACTCGCCAAAATGATAATCTAGAGCTTATTGCGTCTGAAAATTTTGCCTCTAAGGCAGTTATGGAGGCAAATGGATGTGTACTAACCAACAAATATGCAGAAGGGTATCCAGGAAAACGATACTACGGTGGGTGTGAGTTTGCCGATGTTATCGAAGACTTGGCAAGAGATCGAGCTAAGAAATTATATGGTGCTGACTGGGTGAATGTACAACCTCATTCTGGAGCTTCAGCGAATGCGGCGGTGTACTTAGCACTTATGAAGCCAGGTGAAACCTTACTGGGTTTTGATTTAGCTCACGGGGGACATTTAACCCATGGTTCACCAGTAAATTTTTCAGGAATTTATTTTAAACCCGAGTTTTATGGGGTGGATGAACATACTGGACTTTTGGACTACGACAAAATCCGAGACAAAGCAAAAAAGGTTCAACCTAAGCTCATTTCCATTGGAGCCTCTGCCTACTCTAGAGATTATGATTATGAAACATTCCGTGCCATTGCGGATGAAGTAGGTGCTTTACTTTGGATGGATATGGCTCACACTGCTGGACTTATTGCCACGGGTAACCTAAACGATCCACTGCCTCATGCCCATGTGGCTACCACCACCACCCACAAAACACTGAGGGGACCTCGGGGTGGAATGATCTTAGTAGGTAAGGATGGCCCTAATACGCTAGGCGTGGTTGCAGCCAAATCAGGAAGAACAAAAAATTGGTCTGAATTATTTGATTCTGCTGTATTCCCAGGTACCCAAGGCGGACCTCTTATGCATGTGGTTGCGGCTAAAGCCGTCGCCTATCAAGAAGCGCTTAAGCCCGATTTCAAACAATATCAAACCCAGGTTCAAGCCAACGCTAAAGCGCTAGCGAACCGATTTTTAGAGCTAGGATATACTATTGTAAGTGGCGGAACCGACAATCACCTGATCTTAATTGATTTACGGAACAAAAATGTAACGGGTAAGGTAGCCGAGGAAGCGCTAGGCTTAGCTGCCATCACTGTGAACAAGAATATGGTTCCCTTTGATACAGAAAGTCCTTTTGTAACCTCTGGAATACGAATAGGAACCCCCGCAATGACCACCCGAGGATTCAAGGAAAGTGAGTTCATTGAGATTGCAAACCTGATCGATCAAGTAATACAACATCCAGAGAGTGAATCGAATCACAAAACGGTGACGGGTCGAGTTAAAGAGATGTGTGATCAATATCCGCTTTATTAATCTAAACGTAAATAGAGGCCCACTTTGAAGGAACGCCAAATCATGGAAGGCACTCCACCGAAGGCTCAACAACCTAAGGATCGTACGGATCAGATGTCTTTTTTGGAGCATTTGGAAGAGCTTCGATGGCGCGTGATTAAGGGTATGGTCGGCGTTGTAATGGGTGTAATCGGAGCCTTTATTTTTTCTGATTTCATCATAGATACCCTGCTTCTTGGCCCTACTAGAGCGTCATTTTTTATGTATGATATCATTCGTGTAGATGCAATTGATCTCACCCTACAATCCAGGAAATTACCCGGGCAGTTCTTCACCTATTGGGGCATGCTATTTATTTCTGGATTCATTATTGGTTCGCCGTTGTTTTTCTATCAAATATGGGCTTTTATTGCGCCTGCTTTAGAGAAACAAGAACGTTGGAAAACTATTTTAACCGCTTTTTTTATCACGTTCTTTTTTGGCGTTGGAATCGCATTTGGCTATCTCATCCTGGTCCCCTTTGCCTTGCAATTTTTTGCCAATTTCAACATCTCAGATAGTGGACTGGTTCGAAACGACTTTGACATAAACGCCTACTTCAGTTCATTGGCTATGTGGGTCGTAAGCTGTGGGATTATTTTCCAAGTACCTGTTCTTAGTTATGGTTTATCCAAAGCAGGTTTTTTAACCCCCCTGTTTCTTCGAACCTACCGAAAACATGCTATCATTTTATGCTTAGTTTTGGCAGCATTTTTAACTCCACCAGATCCAATTTCACAAGTCTTAATTGCTATCCCGTTGGTTATTTTATACGAAATCGCAATCGGAGTTTCTGCAATAGCAGTCCGTCAACGTACTAAAGAATTACGTAAAGCGTTTGGTGAGGAATAACTCTTACGCACGTGAGGGAAAATGTCGTAAAAGAGCCTTATATTTCAACATCCTAACATCTACGAGTTTTATGCAAAACAACACTTTTTTTTCTTCTATTTCTAGAACATCCTTCGGTTTTTTCGTGCTAGTGCTAATCGCCACACTAACCTCAGGATGTGAAGAAGATCCCTTTTACTTCACCTACGATTATTCTGATGCCCCTAATTTACCCGACGTCTCTGAAGCCATCGAAACTATAAACTATGACGATGGACTGGTAGTATACATCATGGAGCGCGGAACGGGCACCCAAGAAGTAACAATCCGCGATAATATCTTTTTATATTATACGACTTTTAGAGGGGGGACTTCCCGAGATAATATCGTTGATAGCTCCTACCTAAATGGGTCACAAGCTTCTACTCAATTTGCTGAAATAGGCACTTATCAAGACTCTCGAGGTGTCGGATTTGTTCGAGGCGTTTTGGGAATGACCGAAGGAGAACATCGCGTGATTCAGGTTCCTGACTCACTCAACGCTTACGGAGATTTGGTATACTGGAATCTAACACTAGATTATATCGCCTATTAGCCTACATATTCCCTAGGTACCTTGGGGGATATTCTTGTCGTAATCTCATAGGCAATGGTCTGGGTTTTCTCCGCCCATACATTGGCTCGAAGCTGATCAGCATCTAGTAAAAAAACAGGTGACCCTAGTGGGATTTTATTCTCACCAAGCCAAATAAGGGTGAAATCCATCGTAATTGAGCCAACCTGTTCGTACAGTGTGCCTTCGATACTGAGTTGCATTTGATTGCTTAACAAGCGAGGCAAACCATGAGCATAGCCAACAGGAATGACCCCTACCCAACCGTCGCGTGGCGCTCTCCATCGTGCTCCATAACTCACCGATTCCCCTTTCTTCACGGGTTGATGATGCACCAGCCGGCTCTGCCATGAAAGTAACGGGCTCAATGAGTCTATGGCTTGATTACCCGCACTATACCCGTACAAACATACACCTGGTCGTACTGCATCAAATGATAACGGTAGCTGCTTTGCATAATGAAAAATAGCCCCACTATTAGCAGTATGCCGAAGCCACTCTGTTGGAAACTGAGATTGAAGCCTTTGAAATAAATCTAGCTGTTCGGCTACTGTTGTTGAACCGGGATCATCGGCCTTATAAAAATGGGTATAAACCCCTTTTCCATAAATATCTTTTCGCTTTTGAATGGCCTGGGTAAGCACCGGTAGCTCTTCGATCGGGGCCCCTAAACGCTTCATCCCGGTATCGATATTCACATGATATGAGCAGCCAGACTCTAACAGGTCTAAATGCCTGATATGACTCACAGAAGCGATTAAATTATGCGATGTATATACAGCTATGTTACGCTCATTTGGAGGCTCAAACACCAATATTGGCTGCCTAATACCAGCCTCTCGAAGGATGACCCCCTCCAACGGGCGAACTACGCAAAATCCATGAACTTGGGGGGCTAATCGTTTCGCAATAGGAATAGCTCCATGGCCATACGCATCATCTTTAATCACAGGCCAAAGTTGGGTATTAGGAGCCACGTTGTTGGTAATGGCTTCAATATTTTGATCCAACGTTAAAAAGTCTATCGTTATATGTTGATTCAAACTAGCTTGATCAACCATTAGACTAGGTTGGTTGTTTGAATTCACTGTGGAAGAATCATCCGGTGGTAATTCTATGTACTCTGAAGCCATGAGCGTTTTTTATACTTTTTCAATATAACCTGAGCCGCATTGTAACCCGCCGCACCAAATACCCCACCACCAGGGTGGCAGGAAGCACTGGATAAGTAAAGGTGCTCAATAGGTGTTTCATATGCACTCATTTCAGGAATAGGTCGAAACATAAACATTTGATCAAAACTCATTTCGACATGCATTACATTACCCTTGAGCAGCCCATGCTTTCGCTCAATATCCAGGGGACTTTGGATGTACCAATCGATGAGTTTGTCTTTCATATTTGGGGCGTAATCAACTACTACATCGTAGATTTTTTGAGCTTCCCGCTCACGGATATCGTCCCACTTTTCGCCATTTGCTAGGTTGTAAGGATGCCATTGAGCCCAAACAAACATGGTATGTTTTCCATCCTTCGCCACTTCTGGATCAATTTTAGAAAAAGTCATCGCAAGTGCTGCTGGTTTACGTGGCGGTTTGGATTGCATGTAGTCTCCAATAGCTTCGTTCATGTACTGCACAGATGGAGCCAGTAACTGAATACCATTATGAATAAATGGATCTTCTGGGGCTGCTGTGTAAACAGGTAACTCCTCTACCGCACATCGAATGACCATTCCAAATCCGTTCCCCACGTTAATATTTTCGACTTTTTTCATCATAGAACTAGCCAAATGATCCGGGCCTACCATTTTTAGCATGGTCGTTTGAACATGAGCGTTAGAAACGACAATGGGCGCAAGGAATTCTTGGCCTTTTTCGGTTTGAACGCCGATGGCACGACCAGAACGAACCAGAATTTTTTCTACAGGGGTATCCGTTAAAATAGTTCCTCCATGAGCCTGAATGAGGTTCTTCATGGCTTGGGTAAGCATCCCGCTACCCCCTTTGGGATGCTTTGCACCGGATTCATGCAACATAGATTGCCATCCCACAAAATCACCGGTGGCGCTCTGATCCGGTAAAGGCCCAGATTGAGCAGCAAACCAAACTAAGGCCGCTTTCAAATAGGGACTTTCAAAGGCATCATCAACTACTTTTCCATAGCTAGATAAAATACGTTGTAAGCCACTCATGTGTTCCCCTTTATTAAACATAGATCCATCTCGGATCTGAGCTTTCACTATTTCACTTACAATCTTACCTCCCTTAGGGGGAGTCATGAATGAGGCAAGAACTCCTTTGTTAATCTTTGCCCAGAATTCAATAAAATCCTTGTAGTTTTTAACATCTTTGGGAGCCACACTAGCGATGGATTCGAGGGTTCTTTCCAGGTCCTTCCAGAAATGTATGACTCCTTTTGCCGTTGGAACTGGGTAAGACATAATTGGGTCCATGTCTATATATTCCAATCCGTACTTCTCCAATTCTAACTCTTCGATGATTCCTGTTTGGTGAATCATAATATGAACCGATGAACCCACATCCATGCGAAACCCATGAGGATTTTCAGCAGATTCAAACATGGTCTCGGTACGTACTGCCCCACCGATGGTATCATTTTTTTCGGTAACTAAGACTTTATAACCGGCTTTAGCAAGATAACAAGCCGTGACTAACCCATTGTGCCCCGAACCCACTACTATGGTATCAAAAGATGGAGATGAAAGGTTCATATATACTATTTAATGGTTAGTGTTCTACCGTTAGCCGATTGTATACCAGGCTTTGGCTTATTAAGCTTCTTCAAGCAATAAATAGGTGTATTACGTTGCCTTTTCTCCTGCTAGCCCACTTATCTGTGTTCGTTAAGGTGAACCCACATTAGCGTTTATTCATTGAGACTAGAAAGTCTAAATTATCTCGAGTTCCTTTTATTTTATCAAGAATGAATTCCATGGCCTCAAAGGGACTCATATTGGTTAAATGGCGACGTAACAAAACTACTTTCTCACGCTCTTCTTCACTAACCAATAGCTCCTCGCGTCGCGTTCCAGATCTAAATATGTCAATGGCTGGATAAATTCTACGATCTGAAATACGTCGATCTAGTACAATTTCACTATTTCCTGTTCCTTTGAATTCTTCAAAAATAACATCATCCATACGAGAACCGGTATCAATTAATGCGGTTGCAACAATAGTTAGTGAGCCACCTCCTTCTATGTTACGAGCAGAGGAGAATAGTTGTCTTGGTACCTTAAGTGCTTCCGAATCTACCCCGCCACTCATCGTCCTTCCTTTGTTACCCGCACATACGTTATAAGCTCGTGCTAAACGGGTAATTGAATCCAACAATAGTAGAACATCATGCCCACTCTCAACCAGTCTTTTAGCTTTTTCAAATACAATTTCCGATAAACCCACGTGATTTTCTGGTTTTTCGTCGAAGGTAGAAGCAGCTACTTCTGCCCCTAGTACACTTCGCTCCATTTCGGTAACCTCTTCAGGGCGCTCATCAACCAGTAAAATTAATATTTTTGCTTCTGGATGGTTTTGACTAACTGCGTTGGCAATGTTACGCAGTATGGTGGTCTTACCCGTTTTCGGCTGTGCGACAATTAAGCTACGTTGACCTTTACCTATTGGGGCAAACATATCGATTAAGCGGGTGGTGTACTCATTTGAAGCGTATTCTAAACGATAACGGTCCTCGGGATGTACGGGCAACAACTCATCAAAATAGCCTCTGTTATCTACATCACGAGGGATGTGCCCATTAACCCCTTCCACTCTAAGCAGAGCAAAATATCTCTCACCCACTTTAGGAGGGCGAATGATCCCAATTACACTATCACCTTGCCGAAGTCTAAATCGTTTAATCTGTGAAGGGGACACATAAATATCATCGGGACTTGCCTTATAATTATAATTCACCGATCTCAAAAACCCATACCCATCTGGAAGAATCTCTAAGGTTCCCTCATTAATTAGATAAGGACCAAGCTTCGGCTCCAATTCCGCTAAACGTCCTTTTAGAGTAGGTGCATCCGAGGTTGGAAGTTCGTCATGTTCATGCTTTTTACGATTTCTCGATCTGTTAGAGGCGTTAGGATGTTGGTCATTGGAATCCCTGCTGCCTCTGCGCCCCTTGTTTTTTGGCTCCTCGGCTTCCGCTTTTTCTTCTTTATAACTAACCACATGTTCGCCGCCGCCATAAAGGTTATTCGCAGCGGTATTAATTTGGGTCGCTGTGCGAGTTTCGTTGAATAAATCTGGGGTTCTGCCTGCTTTTGAGCTATGTTCTGCTTTAACTTCCTGATTTGATGCATGCCCGGCACTTGCCTCTAGAATGGCGTCAATAAGCAATTGCTTCTTTAAGCCAGTTACCCTCTTCACCCCTACAGACTTAGCTATAGCTTGTAAATCCGGTAGTTTTTTAGATTTCAATTGCTCAGGGTCATTCCAAGAATACCCATCATTCGTTAGTGATGACATAAAATTTAATTAAATAAACGTGTTAGTACCGACTTCATGAATACTTCGAACTCATGGATGGTAAGGGAGTCAAAATTCTGGCCGCACAAGAAAAGCATATTCACATTCGGCTCATCCAATCTTTAACAATAGAGTAAAAGTAAAAACTTCCGGTAAAAATAACCAAAGATGTCTTCAATTCACTTAACATATATTCTACATCACCGTCATTCATGGCTTTCATATGTAAATGAGACGGAATACCTGCCAAAGAAGCGGCCCTATCCCCTTCTAATTTGTAAAAAAAACGATCCGCAAAACCAAGTGTTTCATCTAAAATTTCCTTGCTTATTTTATCTTTCATCATTCCCATCACAATAACTTTTTTCTTGTTTTTAAACGACTTAACAGTGCGAATGGTAGATGTAATCCCTTCTAAATTATGAGAGCCTGAGAAATACCAAGCGAAGGTGGGATGCATCCGCTCAAATCTTCCAGGAACGCCAGGGAATTCTTCAACAGCCGCAATAAAATCTTCTTCACTTACTGGCAACTGATCCTTTAAACACTGAATTGATTGGTAGGTCATCGCTACATTCCAAGCATTAACAGGTTCAAAAAAAGAAGTTTTGAGCGTAATATTGGGTTCGCTCAGTGTGATATTCTTCTTTGAAAAACTTGGGTTTAATTGTTCCGCTTCAAATAAAGGGGCATTCTGTTTAATTGCACGCTCTTCAATTACCTTATATGCTTCATCCGGTACCTTACCCACAATACAAGGAACTTTCTTCTTAATGATGCCTGCTTTTTCCCAGGCAATGGAAGCTAAATCTTCTCCAAGTATGTCGGTGTGATCGTAGGAAATACTTGTAATAACACTTAATAGAGGTAAAAGTACATTGGTTGCATCTAATCTTCCTCCCAAACCTGTTTCTATAATAGCTATATCGACGAATTCATGGTCAAATAGAGTGAAAGCAATGACCGTACTTAACTCGAAATAAGTAAGGTTGTATGTATCTAGTAAGCTAGAAACTTGGGCAAAAAAGGCCACTAATTTCTTATCAGAAATGGGCTTGCCGAGTATGCGAAATCGTTCGTTAAATGAAATTAAATGGGGAGAGGTGAACAAGCCCGTTTTATATCCAGCACGGCGGTAAGTAGCTTCAAGAAGATGACATACTGTACCTTTTCCATTCGTTCCAGCTACGTGAATAGAGGGGAAATTTTTATGAGGATTGCCCAATTCTTGTAGAAAATTCTTGACCTTTTTTAATGAAAAATTAGCGGCTTTGGCTCCAACCATACTAAATTTTGAGAGGGTAAGTAAATACCTCTCTATATCTTTAATATGACTAAATTCCTTTGGCATTGACTACAATTTTGGGTATTTCCTACGAAATAGTTAACTGATATATATTTCTGATCATCTCTAGTAGGGTCTGATCTGTAACAAGTTGATTAGCGCCTATGTTGTGTATGGGTTGAATTCCCTTGATGGTACTAGTAGAAAAAACCAGATCTGCTTCATACAGTGATTCTATGTGATACAATCCCTCTTGAATGCTAAAAAAAGATTGATTGTGTAACGCAGTCAACAATGCGTCACGTCTTGTACCTGCTAATATACCACAATTTATAGAGGGGGTATACACTGTTTGTTTATTTATCCAAAAAATATTGGCCGAACTGCTTTCTCCTACATAACCATTTCCACTACAAAGCAGTGCATCATCATAGCCCTTTTGTAGAGCCTCAGTTGCAGCCAGTACATATAATAAAGCATTAGATGATTTCAATGTACTCATCTCTGCTGCTTTAACGGGCAAATGAAACGAACTTTTCATTAGCCGGAGACTAGATGACGGGTCTAATTGATCGGGCATTGGGTGGTAAGAAAGAAACCAAGACCCCTTCGAGCTTGTACTAGCATACCCTCTTCCCCCATTCCTCCAACACTGCAAGCGAAGAATGAGTTTCACGCCTAAATGACCATTCTTTTTTATTCCAACCTTAAACAAGCGTCCCCACTCTTCGGAGGATATTTGTAAATCAATACCTAAATAGTCTAAGCCTTTAGTTAAACGCTTTAGGTGCAAGTCTAGTAAGATAACCTGCCCATTAACGCTAAGCATTGTTTCAAATAAACCATCCCCATACATCATTCCTCTATTTTCAACAGGTATTCTCGCCTCAGACTCTCGCAACCAAGTCCCATTTAGGCAGACCAACGGCTCGTTTAACACAGTATCTAGGTTTTCTTTCAACGTTGATGGTCCGTCTACTTTTAGCATTCCGGGCTCATCTGTTCTCTTTTTTTCAAACTTATTTGTTCCCAAAATTACCCTCTAAAAGACTGATTAAAGGCTCTAATTGGGATGAATTTCGGTAGCCTACCAGAGTCCAAAGGATGTGTCCATCGGCTAAATAGATAAGGGTGGGGATCCCTGGGATTTGAAATTCGTTAAACAAGGTACTTCCATCGACTACAAGATGCCGCTCGGAAAATACTTCATCACTTTCATAAGATACACCGTTGCTTCTTTCTAGCTTCTCTCCCTCTACTTGTTGAACATATCCCTCTCGCGTATCTAAAACTAGAGCTATAACCAGTTTTGGAGTCATTGGATTATAAACCGAGGAAACAGAATCAAACCTAGCGATAATTTGTTCTAATTGGTCCACCACTTGAGCTGACTTATCCGACCAACGTGCAGCAAATAGCATGATGATCGGTTCATCGGCAAATGTAGCCATTTGTACACTATCCATTTCTTGCTCTAAAAACCCTGTTTGCAATACAGGTACATGGGCCTCTAAAAACTGATCGGTGCCTTCTTGTAGGCCGCTATTGAAGGTCTCCAATTGTTTTGAATTAAAATTGAAGGAAGAAAACACGATGGCGACCAACCCAATAAACGCTATCACTAGCACAAAAGGGACAAATTGTTTGGAATCTAATCTCATACTCAAAGTTATGGTTTTCTGCACTTTATCGCCTGATTTAATACGGCTAAGCGTTGGCAATCTGAGTAATAAGAAAAATAATTTACTGAGTTCTGGTACAATTTTTTTTTAATTCGGGTCGATTTATCTGTGCGCTCGATATATGACATATGAATAGGGTGAGATACCCCGCTTTTTCTCCCGAATAACGAGGCCGTTACTTCGAACTTCATAGTTTTGCACGTGTTGAGTATCCCTAGGGTCTGTTTTTTGGTCTTGAGATGTAAACACGGTCACGTACTTAGCTGAAACTTGATTCCAAAGCTTCGATTCCATCCAAAATACACTATCCTGATGGTTGATGATCACTAAAACCGTATCTTTTTGCGTTATACGCTCATAAGCTAGCACCTTCGGGTTATCGGTTTCAATTACCGATAGCTCCCCTTTTCTTAGCGCCTCTGAATTCATTCTAAGTTGAACTAAACCCGAATAATGCTCAAATAAATCAGCGTTAAAACCGACCGAATCTACGCCTCTCTCCCATCCATAAGGGTGGTTTTTTTCAGCTTCATACTGCAAATCGGACCAAATCATAGGTTTTCGATCATCGGGGTCATCAGCCCCCCACATGCCTGTTTCCGTCCCATAATATATCATGGGAGCACCAGGCCAGCTTAGTTGAAAAACTGCCATTAAACTCAGTACTTGAAGCTCTTTCTTAGTGGGTGCTCCTACCTGATAGCCTTCCTTCGGATAGGCATCTGGATTATAAGGTGAACCAGGATTCCTAATTTGAGTCGCAATTCTTGGGGTGTCATGTGAATCGAATAGGTTTTGCAAACTATGCTCATACCCCCGGCCGTAGCTGCGCTGAAGGTTTAGCAAACGACTGCTTAGTTCATTTGCATCAATAGTTTCATCAATAAAAAAACCCTTTGATGCATAGGCAAAAGGATAATTCATCACCGAACTAAATAGTGAATCTCCCACGTATCCTACGCCTTTTTCGTCCCATATTTCAGCCACCGTAAAGGCTGCTGGGTTTATAGATCGAACCAGCGCGTGCCACTCGTTCCAAAACGGTTTCCCAACTTCCGATGCCACATCTAATCTCCACCCGTCTACCCCATCGCTGGGATCTCCATCCCCGTTTGGATCCATCCAGCGCTTGGTAATTGCAAAAATATGTTCCTTAGCTCCAGAAGAAAGGTTTCCACCAGTTTCTTTAAATACCGGTAATCCTTTAAATCCCCACCATCCTTCATAATCAAATTCATTTTCAGAAGTAGATGGATCATCAAAGGACCGCACGGTGTACCAATGTTTATAGGGGGATTCTTCTTGATGTTCCAAAAGATGTTGAAAAGCCCAGAATTCCGTTCCAGTGTGATTGAATACCCCGTCAATAATTACCCTAATCCCTCGCTTGTGAGCTTGTTGTATGAGTTGTAGAAATAAGGAGTCTGCGCTGCTCCACGCCCATGTAGAAGGATCAGCAGGGTTCTCATTGGCAAACTGAGTTAGATCTGCAGTAGGATTGGGGCCAAAATTACGATCAATGTGATGATAGTAGGTTGCATCGTATTTATGCATAGACTGAGCATCGAAAACAGGATTAAAATAAATACCACCGATTCCTAAATCCTGCAAATAGTCTAATTGATCAATGACCCCTTGAAGATCCCCTCCATACCTGCGTTCTCGAACGATATCATAAAAATTGGGCGTCGCTTGCTGTTCCCACTGCGCTCTGGCATACCAATCCGAAGTCCATGAGCTCAGACTCCACCCTTCAGGTCCCCTTGCACGTTCTTTATTGGGTTCATTGGTTAGATCGCCATTTCGAAAACGTTCTGGGAATATCTGATACCAAACCAGTCCATTAGACCATTCCGGTGCCTGTGCCCAACTTACACTAAACGGGCTCAAGAGCAGAATAACAAACCCAATTAGACTAATTCGTTGCATAGTTTAGTATCAAGTTGAAATGGCTGCGTCTCCATCCACATCATTCACCCTCATAACCGACCATGCACCTAGTAGCATAAAGACGCCTGCAGTGACCAAGGCCCAAATCGCCTGCCCACCGTACAAATGCTTAACAATAGGCCCTCCAATAATTCCATTTACAATCTGTGGGAAGGTGATGAAAAAGTTGAATATCCCCATGTAGACCCCCATTTTTTTTGCCGGAATAGAACCAGCTAAAATAGCATATGGCATGGCTAGAATACTAGCCCAAGCTATGCCAATACCAACCATGGAAAGCAGGAGCCAATATTTATCTTGAATAAAATAAATCGAAATAAGACCTAAACCGCCTAGAATGAGGGATATAGCATGTGTTTTTTTACGCCCCATTGATGCGGCAATTTTTGGTAAGAAAAAGGCAAATACAGCAGAAACAGCGTTATACACCCCGAAAATAACCCCAACCCAATTTCCAGCTTCTTGAAATAATGGAGAACTAGTATCCCCTTTAGCTACCCCAAAAACATGTTCGGCGATGGCTGGCGTGGTAAATACCCACATCGAAAACAATGCAAACCAGGAGAAGAATTGAACCAACCCCAATTGTTTCATGGTTTCCGGCATAGATGCAAAATCCTTAAAGATATGAATCAAAGATGGTTTTTCTTCTTCAACTACTTCGTTTTCAAGTTCTTCACTATCGAATTCCTCAAGCTCTTCTGGACTGTATTCAGTGGTAGTGACCACCGTCCACAGTATAGAACCCAGCAAGATAGCAGCACCTACCACAAATGAGATGATTAAATTTAATGGAATTTCCCCTTCTCCGGCTGTTTTCCCCCACCCAAAGCCTTCTGCCAGAATATAGGGTAGCCAAGAACCCACTACAGCTCCAATTCCAATCAGCACGGTTTGAACCGAAAAACCTAGGGTACGCTGCGAACTAGGGAGTTTGTCCGCCACCAATGCCCTGAAAGGCTCCATAGCAATATTAAAGGAGGCATCCATAATCATAAGCATACCAGCACCTACCCATAAAGCTGGTATGAATGCCGCAAATAAGCCCGCATTCGGCATAAGAATGAGCCCCAAACTAGCGAGAACGGCACCTGCCAAAAAGTACGGGCGCCTACGCCCCAAACGAGTCCAAGTGTTATCACTGTAATGTCCGACAATGGGCTGAACAATCATCCCGGTGATGGGTGCTACTAACCAAAACCAAGACAGATGCTCTACATCGGCTCCAAAGGTTTGAAGTATTCTACTGGCGTTAGCATTCTGCAGGGCAAAGCCCATTTGAATACCTAAAAAGCCCATACTCATGTTCCAAATATCAGCTTTTCGCAAGTTGGGTTTTGTTCGTTTCATTGGTTACTCCAAATAATGATTAGGATAAAAAGTGACTAATTTGTGGGTATAAATGTGTAATTATAGCCTAGTGGGTACTAACTATGACCCAGGAATTAGCTGGCACACTCATGACATCGTTGCCTGTTGCCTCGTAATCAACAGTTTCCATTCCATATACCTTATATATGGTGCCTGCTTCTAATGGGAAGCTAATTTCTTGGGTCATTTGGGTATTATTAAGCCCGACATACACGCCAAAATCATCCTTATTTCGTTGGTAGGCATAGGTGCCTTCCGGAGAGGATATACGCATGGGATTTGCTCCATGAGCGCCATTCCAAAGGGCTTCGTTTCGCTTATTCAATGCCAACAAATCGGTATAAAAATCGACTAAGGCATAGTCTTTCCATTCAATTTCATCTTTTTCAAAGAATAGCAGTTGTTTGTCGAGCACTGCTTCTTGTCCACTATAGACCAAAGGCATGCCGTCAATAGTCGCTGAGAGTACCGCGAAATTTTGGAAATTATCCCCGTACATTTCGAGATCGGTTCCATTCCAAGAATTTTCGTCATGATTGGATGTAAAATACATACGATAGGAATTGTCAGGGAACTTTTTAGCATCTTCTACCAGTAACGAATCCAATCGATCGAAGGTCATCGCTCCTTTCGCAATTTCTCTAATGATGTGGGCATATTCCCAGGCGTAATTCATATCAAATGCCTCTATGAGCAATTCAGGCTCCCCATCTTCGGCTAACATAAATACATCCTTTACTTCGTCCAATTCGGCATGTGCCCGTACCCAGAAATCAGTGGGAACCTTACCCGCCACATCGCAGCGGTACCCATCGACACCAAATTCAGCCACCCAATACTTCATCGCATCGATCATTGCGGCTCGCATCTCGTCATTGGTATAGTCAAGTTGAATGACATCGGTCCAATCAGTGCCTAATGGTGGAATGAAATCACCTTCCTCATTGAGTACATACCAATCCTTATTTTCTGTCCATGGATTATCCCAAGCAGTATGATTTGGTACCCAATCCAGAATTACCTTCATCCCGAGTCCATGTGCTTGCTCAACCATGCGTCTGAAATCTTCCTCTGTGCCGTAGTCACTGCTCACCGCCTTGTAATCCTGTACTGAATAATAGCTCCCCATACTACGTTCAGTTTCTTTTCGGTTAATTTTACCAATTGGATGGATAGGCATGAACCAAAGAATATCCACTCCCATCTCTTTTAAGCGTGGCAGATGTTCTGAAAAGGCATTAAACGTGCCTTCAGGGGTGTATTGACGCACATTTACCTCATAAATTGTGGCATTTTTACTCCACTCTGGATGTTCCACTTTGGACACCGGAGCCACCGCGTCCATGGTAGAGGGTTGTGTACAAGCCGCTGAGAGAATAAAGAGACCCACTATACATAAACTAACTATGCGCGATGGTAAAAAACTAGTTGTTGAATTCATGATTAAATAATTGAAAGATTACAGATACAATGGGTTAGGTGTAACATTAAGTGTGAAATATCTGAACCAGCGAGCTCAATGGTGGAAGCTCAACTGAAATAGATTCACCAGTAAAAGGATGCTCAAAAGTGATTAGCTCGGAATGATCGGCCATATTGAAAAACACCCAGACCGATTCATTAAAATAGGCCCGTTCATAAATCAACACCTCATCACTAATGGACTCGAATCGGAGCGATCCATATTGAAGCGCTAGGTGATTAGCACGAAGTCGAGCCATGCTTGTATAATGAGATAAACTTTGCTGTTCGAGTGCACTAAGTCCTTCAAATTTCATAGGTCGCCGGTTATCTGGATCGTTGGCCCCAGGGAGTCCAAATTCATCTCCATAATACGTGACTGGAATTCCTGGAACGGTAAACATCCACGTGTGCATGAGTTGAAGCCGAGCATGGCCTTCTTCTTTAGGATGGGGAATATCCCGTGTCCAAGCAGCCAGTTTCGCATCCTCATTCCAACGCACGTCACCACTAGCCAAACTAATGAACCTGGCTTTATCATGATTACCTGATATAACCCCCATTTGGTTACTCATTCCGTAATAGCGAACACTTTCCCTGAGTTGCTCCGCCAATGAATGCAATGACTGATTCTGACCAAAACTTGCTTGGACCGCATCAAAGAGACTAAAATCAAATTGGGCATCCAATAACCCACTCCGAACATAGCTAGCAATGAGTGGCCGGCTTCCGTAGGTTTCTCCAATTTGATAAAAACTTCGCCCTGGATTGCCCTTCACCTCCTGATTTATTTTTTGTGTGAGCGTACGCCAAAACTCCAACGGAATATGCTTAGTTGCGTCATGTCGAAATCCGTCGATATCAAATTCTTGAATCCAGTACAAGGCAGAATCTGACATTGCCTCCACGACTGCCTCTTGTGAAAAATCCAAACTAGGCATAAACGTGTCGAACCAAGTAGTCAGTCGTTGCTCGTCCCAAAGTTGGGTATTCATGGTTCCGTCAGGTAGGTATAAATCTGTTTTCCATTCCGGATGTTGCTCCATTACCGGATGTTCTTCGTGCACATGATTAGCCACATAATCGAGCAAAATATTCATCTCGCGATCGTGGGCAAGCTCAAGTAATTCCTTCAAGTCTTCTTTTGTTCCCATGCGATCATCGATCCTAGACGACGAAATTGGCCAGTAGCCATGATACCCAGAGAAGGTACTTCGAACACCTCCTTGGTCCCACAATCCGTAGGCTCCTTCTGGATTTTGAATAATTGGAGAAAGCCATAAAGTATTCACCGAAAGTGAATCGAAATAACCTGTTTTAATCACCTCGATAAGGCCCTGTAAATCACCCCCGTAATAATTGACCGAAGGATGAATTTCAGGATCATCAACCTGACGATTATTTTGTGAATTTCCATCCTTGAAACGGTCTAAAAACACAAAGTACATATTCCAAGCAGATCGATCGCTTCGCTTAAGATCATCTCTCTTTTGCACAATTTGCCCATTCTGTAAAGGGATGGTCAAGTTATGCAGCACCTCAACCTCATTGGTCAACCAAAGCCTAAGGTGACTACGATCATGAAAGGCAGCCCGCGCCGGGATTTCCAACTCCCAGTAAGCCCCCATCTCTTGCACTTCCACCGCCTCGTTCTCCCACATTACCAAAAGCGTATGCTCATTAGTAGAAAACTGATTAGGAATTTCATCTTCTTTTCCACTGGTTGATGTAGACTGCTCTGACGAAAATTGTCCTAGGCTTTGGTCCAAAGGAAGGTAGGATTCCATTCTAAAGCTTAGCCGACTTCCATTAGCCTCGGTAGGCAACAACACCGCCGGGCGGGTACTTCTCTGTCCTACTTCTATTACACTATTATAATCTCCAAAGCCATTAGGTGCTTTGCGTGGATTGACTGGATCTATCAATTCAATACCATCAACCACAAATTTATAGGCATATACACCAGATTCTACCTTCATTTCAACCCACCAGGCACCATCGCGATAGTGCATTGGGTTGGCCGCTGCATTCCAGCCGTTCATCTCACCCTTTAGTTGGACCAATTCAACGCTCCTTTGCGAATCTGGGTAACTGAAACTCACCGTAACATAACCGCTATTTTTTAGGAGAATATGTCCTTGCTCATCATCTACCAATAGTTCAACGAATTCAACAGGTTGCTGTAGTCGCCCGATAAAGCGAGAACGCTCTTCGTTGATCCGGATATGTTGTATGCCGGGAGGTAGCTTGGCTACCTTTAAATTTGCGGGTTCCCAAACATAATCGGCCCAAATAACCTCGGTGGTATCGGATAAAATTATTGGGGTATTCAGTCCTATGAATGGAGAGGGCTCATTTGTTTTGGAGGGGCTACCACAAGCAGTCAATAATAGGAGTATTACCGATAATACATAGAAAAAGGAGCCAAAAACGACTCTCTCGTTTGCCAAGTAGTTACGTGGGTAATGATTGCTATGCTTTTTCCTTATTCGCATTTACTTAATCAGGGTGATGGTTTGTGTTTGAGTGTTTGAACCTTGCACTAAGCGCACAAAATATACCCCACTTGACAGCACTGAACCCGAAAACTGAACCGTATGACTTCCCTGGCTCATAGCCTTATCTACTAAGGTGGCCACTTCACGACCTAATAGGTCATAAACCCGTAAAGAGGTAGCACCATGCTGGGCTAGACTGAATGAAATTTGGGTAGTTGGATTAAACGGATTAGGATAATTGGGCAGAAGAGCAAAGCTAGTTTTTTCCGGCAAGATTTCTAGAGGCTCCCTCGAGGTCACTAGTCCCGAGAAGTCCCTATTGGTAAATATATGAAAGGCACCCGGCGCTAAGTTCAACTCTAAGGCTCCACCACTTACCTGTTGTTCGGTCTTGTTAAGATAGTCGAACCATAGGCCATCCTCAGAAAAGTTTATGGTTCCCGTACTAGCACCCACCCCGAAATTACCTACAATAACTACTTTATTCTCACCATGACTGAGTCGGATAAGTTTAATAGAGGTTTGGAGTTGATGAGTAAAGATTTCTGGGGAAGTAAAGGCAGGAGAAGCACGGCGAAGGGCTATGATGTTGCTCCATGTTTCGTAAAGTGCATAGCGTTCAGGATCTTCTCGATAATCCCACCTGATAGGCTTAACGGCCGTTCGACCTGGGGCAATGGATGGGCAGTAGCTAGCCTCATTTAAACACTGTTCGCCTGCATTACCATAGCCATAGCCTAATTCTCCAAACTGCCACAACATTTTAGGGCCTGGTAAAGTAAAAAAGAAGGCTCCAGCCAACTTCATTCGATTTAACGCTGTAGTTAATTCACGGATGTTATACTCACCTGAGGAATTTCCAAAGGCTATATTTTTAAACATTAACCACTGTTCATCGTGACTTTCCATGTAGCCAATTAAATTTCTTTTAGAGACCCCCCTGTGACTGGCCAACACACCTCGTAAATCGGAGTTATAGCCCATTGTAGCCTCATTATACTCATGGTTCATATTTCCCCAAACAAGCATCCCTTCGTTAACCAATGCCTTTTCTTCGGAGTTGTCGGCAAAATGCTCTAAAATGACATAAGCCGTACTATCAATAGAACGGATGAAATTATTGTAGTCTTTCCAAATAGCAATTCTTGAGGCATCATAACTGCCCCATGCTCCCACATCATTTACATTATCCACTTGGGTAAACCCCTTACTCAAATCGAACCGGAAACCATCTATGTTGTATTCTTCTAACCAATACTGCATAACACGTTTAGAAAAATAACGGGTTGCTGCACTTTCATGATTTAAATCATAGCCCACGTTGTAGGGGTGTTTTGCAATGCTATTTGCATAGGGATTTTCACTGGTAGGAGCTCCATAATCCCCTTCGTTCCAAAGGCGAATGATGGGGCTTCGCCCAAATGCATGATTCAACACCACATCCAGTATGACCGCTATTCCTCTAGAGTGTGCCGCATCTACAAACGCCTTAAACGTGTTTTGTGTACCATAATATTTATCCAATGCAAGATGGAATGCCGGGTTGTATCCCCAGCTCAAATTTCCCTCAAATTCATTGACTGGCATAAGCTCAATGGCCGTTACTCCTAGCCGGTCTAGGTAATCCAAGGTATCTATCAAAGTCTGATAGCTATGATCTTCCAAAAAATCCCTAAGAAGAAGCTCATAAATGATCAAATCTTTGGTTTCTGGTCGCTCATAATTCGTGGAGTTCCAGTTGTATTGCTCAGCACCCGGCTGCAATACTCCCACTGAAAAACTGGTTTTTCCATAGGGATAGGCTGGGATATCTGGGTATACATTGGATGGAATGTATGGGTCATCATCAGGATGAAGAGTGAGCTCACTGTAGGGATCTGCAATTCGAAGCCCCCCATCGACAAGATACTGAAATGCATATTCTTGCCCTGGAGTTAAGCCATCGATTTCTAGCCAAAACCAGGTACTATCCGTCCCATGTGATTCTTTATGCATGAGATAATCAGCGGTAGGTGTCCAATCGTTAAAGTCTCCTAATACATAGATAAAATCTTTATAAGGGGCGAATAGGGATACAAGAACGGAGCTGTCGGAAAGGTATTGAATGCCATCCTGGGTTTGAGCTGGCCGAGGTGTAGAACTAAGCTCATCTGGACGCACAACCACCATTGTGGTGGTGGTATCGCTTAAGCCTTGCCCATTGTCTGCGATTAACGAAAAAACAACCTGTTCCTGATTATCGCTGGGCTTAAATACATAAGCAATCGTATCATTAGATGTCTGTTCAATCAATTGATCATCTTCAAACAAACGTAACTGTAAGTTTCCAGTGGTAGCACTACCAAGCCCCATTATTTGCAAAGAATCCGACTGCTTTATCAGACTCAGTTCATTGGCTGGTTGTACAAATCGAGCTTCTACCCCACCAGTGCTCAATTCTATGAATATATCACTGTCTCCTTCATCCCGACCAACCGCTACTGGGGGTCCAGAGAGAGTTCTAGTGCCCTTAAACAACATTGCGATTTCAAGTACGTCTTCACTGGTTCCTGTAATCCCAAAAAAGGACCTAATATCTGGAGAAAATGTAAATTTCCATCGATTTTCCCCCACCTGCTCAGCCTCAAGATTACTGGGATAAGACTCCCACCCTGCGGGTACATATTTCCAATCACTACCACTACTACTCTGCGAGGTGATAACTCCAGTGTGAAGAAAAACCCTCCCTGTATAACCCTCTAAGGCCCCGTTTCCTTGGGTAGCATCGAAATAGACGGTTACTGAGTCGTATTGAGTTGCAAAGCTGGGTTCAAAACTTACAACCTGCGCCTTTAAGGATAATGACAGAATGTTAAATAGAAAAACAAAAAGGCTAAAGAAGAATACGCGGTTTGGTTGCATTAGTTTTGATGTGTGTATTAAGAACCAGCGCGTGGCTATTCTTGAGTCACTTCTGTGATGTTTTTAGAATCCCATTGGTCGATTTCCTAAGGATTAACTGAGGGGAATACATAATCTGCGAAATTGCTTTTCCCTCATTCTTCATCCGGTCCAATAAGGTTTGAGTAGCAATTGAACCCATATCTCGCATAGGTTGACGCACTGTAGATAATCCAATGTATTCGGAGATTTCTATATCATCATATCCAATTAATGGTATAGAAAGCTCCAAATCTTCCATCGCCTTGAGCGCTCCAACAGCCTGAATGTCGGATGAACAAAAACAGGCATCCACCTCGGAATGTAATTCAATCATTTGCTGCATAGCGGTGTACCCACCACGCTCGGTAAAACCGTCCCGGTAATCAGTATCCCCACATACAATTAATTTTGAATCTAATGGTATTTCAGATTCCTCAAATGCCAGTCTATACCCTTTTATTCGATCTTTTATAGGCTTTGAACTCTCCAAAGCTGAGATCATACCTACCCTCTTGTATCCTGCATCTAATAGTGTTTTAGTTGCCGTATAGGCTCCTTGAACATTATCTACGGACACCGAATCAAAACCATCGTAAAATTCATCTACCAGTGTGATTGGAACCGGGTACTTCTGAAGCTTATCCCATTGATCAGGATTTAGGTGAATAGAAATAAATAGATAACCTTCCGCAGCTCGGCGTCTAATCACATGCTCGACCTGCTCAAAAAAACTATCTCCTGTACCCGTTACATTAAAAATACTAAGTTCATAACCTAACTGAGTAAGTTTATCCTGAATACCACCCAATATTTCCATAAAGAAATAATTCGACATAACCGGCACCACTGCCATAATGGTATTTAACTTCTTACTCGCTAAACCTTGAGCGTAAGCTTGAGGATGATAACCTACTGATTCGGCAACTTTTAATACCTTGTTCCGAGTTTTTTGTGAAACACTTGTACTCTGGTTAAACACACGAGATACCGTGGCAATACTAACGCCAGCTTTAGCTGCTATGTCGTAAATGGTCGAGGCCAATTGTTAGTTCATTTAATTTGGTTAAATACACAGAGGCCTTTCATCGCCTCTGTGAGTTAAGACGTTCAAATAACATAGAGCAGGATCAACTCTTCTACTCCATTGTTACTAGAATTTATTTAATTAATGTCATGCGTTTGTTGCTTACAAAACTACCCGCTTCCAAACGGTATAAATAAACACCAGAGGATAATGATGATGCATTAAAGGCAACCGTATGAGTACCAGCATTCATTACTTTACCACTAATTAACCTAGCAACCTCTTGTCCCAATAAGTTGTATATAGTCAATTTAACTGGTGAAGCATCAGCCAAACTAAAACTTATATTTGTAGTAGGATTAAATGGGTTTGGATAATTTTGCTCTAAAGCAAATTTCATAACCATTGATTCATCTAATTCTGAAGAAGTAGTTGGAGTATTGTAATCTGGTGGTGTATCCCAAGCTAAATCTTCAGAAACCCAGGTTAAAGTAGGCATGGTAAAGCTACTAGGCCAAGTTACAACACCTTCATTAGAAACAATTGGTTGTATGTATTGATAATGTCGACGTCCAGCATTAAATCCTGAACCATGCACAAACATGGATCCATCCTGAGATGTGGGCTCTCCATAACCAATGCGGAAGCCAATATGATTCAAAGTAGGTAGTTTAAGATCTAGTACAAGTTCATATACTAAATCTCCGTCTTCATCATTAAACCTTAATGCCTCTCGTTGTTCGTTGGTCATGTTAAGAATACCACTACCATCGTCACCAGGAACAATGATATCATTTGATAAAGCGAAAAATGGCGTATCTACATATAGATAAACCGAATCATTTGAAGCATTAAAGGGCGCTGATGCATTATCTACTGCAGGAGACATATCAATTGAAAAAGTAACTGATACTGCTCCATTTTCAACATTTTGTGAAGTTAACAATGCCTTAGGCTCAACACCGTTGAAAAACTCGGATCTCTTAGGTTGATTTGCAGCATCTTCAATAGTGAAAAATCTATCTGCGCCTCCCGTCACTCCTGGTTCTTCCCAGCCTGAACCGTCGTGTGTAATACCTGGGAGAAAGTTCGTGCTAGCCTCATCATCACGTGAAGCGTCCCATTTAATGTAATACTTATATTTAACTTCTGAATCAACGGTAGCATTTAATGGTACTCCAGATTCTTCATATGTACCAGAAAAAGAATTAAATGCCATTTGATTTTCAGTATTCCAGCCGTTAAATGTACCTCTGACATACACAGTATCAATTGAAGAATTGAAATATCCCAATCCTTCTAATATTCCAACATTTACTTCAAAGTTAAGTGTTGTACTCAATACAGGTGTATTTGATGGAGGCGTATCGTTGAAATACACCCACTTTAATGTGGTATCATGATCCGGTATATGAGTGAATCTGTCATCACGTGATTCCCAAGTAGTTTCACCACCAACTTCAAGTACAAATTTATATCCGACTTCACCGTCAATTGCGGTAACACTATCTTTATGAATTTGAGCAGTTCCAGCATAAAAGATATTATCACCACTACCACCTACTTCTTCCAAATAGAAAGCAGAGGCAGACCAATCTGCAGGATTATTGAAGAATGCAGGATTACCTCTAACCCCAACTTTATCGGTTTCAGGGTTGAAGTCTCCAAGTTGTACTTGTGCACCTACATTTACTTTAAACAGTACAGTTACACTATCTTCAACTGGATCATAAGGTGGTTCTCTGAATTCATACCACTGCATTGGTACAACCGTATCACCAGTAGCCGTAGCAGGAAGAACAAATTGATTATTACCTCCACTTTCCCATCCTTGCTCAGAGCCATTAATTAATGGGGTTTCAGGATCTACACCAGCCCAGAACTTGTAGTTTAGTAAGTCACCTGGTGACATATTGAATGTCGTTCCCCAAAGATCACCATTTATAT
>ERZ802830.334-NODE-334-length-46509-cov-27.4998_pt1 | contig 46509 bp, 54 predicted proteins | sample MGYA00345654_ERZ802830 | MGnify/ENA primary metagenome ERZ802830 (study PRJEB30503, sample SAMEA104212375) | marine metagenome | biome: Westerlies Biome; feature: [SRF] surface water layer (ENVO:00010504) within the epipelagic zone...; material: water...
TATAATTGGAAGACAATTTTATGTTATGGAATTTGTTGATGGAGATATTTTTGATAACCCATTTGTTAAAGAAAAATCAAAAGCTGATAAAAATAATATATATAAATCACTGGCTGAGTCTTTAGGAAGGCTTCATAGTTTTGATGTTAATAATCTGAATCTACCCTTTAAAAAAAATCATGGCTTTATGAAAAGAAATCTATCCCTTTGGTATAATCAAATCTTTAATGAGAAAAATAAACCTGACAAGGATATTGAAAGAGTTTTTAGATCAATAGTTGCTGATCTTCCGGATCACGGAGATTTATCGCTTCTTCATGGAGATTATAAATTAGATAATGTTGTGATTGATAATAATAATAATTGCTTAGCAATATTAGACTGGGAACTCTCTTCTTTTGGAGAACCATTAGCTGATATAAGCTTTCAGATGATAAATTGGTTAATACCTAGCGGTGTATTGTATGGAATCGGTGAAGATTGGGAAAAACAAGGAATTCCCTCTGCTTCGAAATTTTTATCCTGGTATGAAGGCTCATATGGTAAAAATATTGATATAACATCATTAAGAAATGCCTGTATTTTTTCGCTAATTAAGCTATTTTGCATACTTAAAGGTATTGAGAATCGTATTAACCAGGGTAATGCTTTTTCTGATGATGCTGAGCTAAAAGCAAAAGCAGCTCCAGCTATAAAAGATGTTTTAATGAATGCATTTGAGTTAAATCCAAGGGATATAATTATTTCTTGAATATATTAGCTTTAATGCTTTTAGTTTTTATGATTTTATAAATTAAATAAAAGAGGGAAGATAATGACAAAATACAAATTTTCTAATGGTGCCGCTCTTGTTTTTGGAGGTTCTGGTGGTTTAGGTACTGGAATCGTAAATTTACTTGCTGAAAGCGGAAGCGATGTTGCCTTTACTTATTATAAAAATAAAGAAAGTGCTGAGAATAATTTAAAAAATATAGAAGGAATTGGAAGAAATGGACTAATTGGAAGTGTTGATCTTCTAGAAATGAGTAATGTTCAAAGTTTTGTAAATGAGGCAAAAGAAAAATTTGGACGTATTCATTCTGTTATTTTTGCCACTGGACCTTTTCTTCATATTATGCCTGTTTTAGAGGCTAAACCAGAGGATGTATATTATACATTAGATGCAGATATTAAAGGTTTTTATCATGTATTAAGAGCAGTTGTTCCTGCATTAAAGGAAGGTGGCGGAGGCTCTATAACAGCTTTAACGACTGCAGCGATTCATAAGTATATTAGCACTGATGGCTTATCTTCCATACCAAAAGCAGGTGTACAACATTTGTGTACTGCAATTGCAAGAGAGGAAGGACATCATGGTATAAGAGCTAATTGTGTAGCTGTTGGATTAATTGCCGTTGGACTATCTCAAGAAATTGATTCACCTCCTGGTGGAATTTTAGATCAATGGATGAATCAGGTACCACTTGGAAGGGCCGGTGATCCTCAAGAATTATTTGATGCTGTTGTTTTTCTTGCATCTGATAATGCTGGTTATATAAGTGGTCAATCACTTCCTGTTGATGGCGGGTATTCAGGTTAGGTTTTTAAATGAATTTTAAGTCAAAAAATATAGTTATTATTGGTGGAAGCAGTGGAATTGGAAGAGGGATTGCAGAATCTTTCATTGATAAAGGGGCTAATGTTTGCATTACAGGTACACGAGAAAGTATCGATGATTATGATGAGGAAATTACCGAGAATATAAAAAAATGCTTTTATAGAAAACTCGACCTTTCGGAGACTGATAATTTAAAAAATCTATCGCTTCCTTTTAAGAATATTCATACCTTGGTATGCTCTCAAGGGATTGTTGCTTATGATCGTAAGGAATTTGAAATTGATACCTTCAAAAAGATTATAGATTTAAATCTAAATTCTGTAATGGCGTCATGTAGTTTTTTTCATGAAAATTTAGTTAGAAACAAAGGTTCAATTGTTATTATTGGTTCTGGCGCAAGCTATCATGCGGTTAAAGGTAATCCTGCTTACTCAGCTTCTAAAGGCGGCTTGCTAACCCTTATCAAAACATTAGCTGAGGCATGGGCAATTAATGGTATTAGGGTAAATGGAATAGCCCCAGGTTATGTTGCGACTAAATTAACCGAAGTAACTTTTGGGAATGAAAAAAGATACGAGAATTCATTAAAAAATATTCCATTAAAACGTTGGGGGCTACCAAAGGATATGGGCGAAGTATGCTGCTTTTTATGCAGCGAAGGTGCATCTTATGTAACAGGGCAAATGATCACAGTAGATGGCGGAATGAGCCTGTCATAATTTATTATAAGGAAGTAAAATGAGTTCAGAAGAAAGCAAAATTGTATATAAGCATCAGGAAAATTTAGTGAAAACATTCTTTTCTATTACCGATGAATCGATAGGAATGAGGCATTTTCGATACACTAATGATGATTATTTTTCAGCAGATGAAAGTATTAAATCTTGTGGGCAATCCTCTCCAATTGTAGCAGATGGTATTTATGCTCAATGGGTTACAACTGAAAATTCTGATCCTAATAAGAGGATTTTATATTTGCATGGTGGTGGCTATGCAATAGGAACAATTAGAGGTTATTTATCTTTATCGAGTCATATAGCAAAGGCTACTGGCTGTTCAGTATTGGTTATAGATTATAGCCTGGCGCCAGAAAATAAATTTCCTGCAGCAGTAAATGACTCAAAGAAAGCTTTTAATTGGATGTTAGAAAATGGTCCTAACGGAAATAATAGATGTCAAAAGTCTTTTATTTCAGGGGATTCTGCTGGTGGTGGCTTAGCAATAGGAGTAACTTTAGCCTTAAAAGATGATAATAATGATCTTCCAAATGCTGTAATACCTCTAAGCCCTTGGGCTGAGCTTGACCCTGTATCAGAGTCATATAAAATTAATGAAAGATTAGATCCTTACATTTCAAAGGACGCAATTGCTGCGTTTAAAGATCTTTATGTTAACGATGAATTAGATGTTAAAAATCCATATGCATCGCCTGTTTATGGAAACTTTGATGGCTTTCCCCCTATGTTAATTCAAGTAGGTGGTAGAGAGGTTTTGATAGATGACTCAAAAAAAATTGCTAAAAAAGCTAAAGAAGCTGGTTGTAATGTAAGTTTAGAGGTCTGGGATGATATGGTACATGTGTTTCATGGATATGCTCCATTTCTTCCTGAGGCTAATGAGGCGCTAGAAGCAATAGGTGAATTCATTGCCGATAAATGAAAAATGTTTAAATTAATAAATGGAAAATACATACACATATTCACCTCTCGATAGAGTAATTTGGGATACTCCCGCAACGGAAGCTATTTTGAATGAAATTAATCGATTGGGTGTAGAAAAAGTATTTATAGTTTCTTCATCAACTATATCAAATAAAACTGATGAAATATTGAAAATTAAAAATACTTTAGGTAGTAAATTTGTAGGGCTGTTTGATAGTTGCATTCCTCATTCGCCTCTTGAAAATGTTATCGATTGTGCTAATTCTGTTCAACAGAATAATCCTGATATTATAATCACTATTGGAGGGGGAACTCCAATTGACACCGTTAAGGTTGTTCAGTTATGTCACTCTTTAGGCATCACAACTATCGAAGGTTTAAAGAAAATTTCTAATAAACATCAAAAAAAAGTCTCAAAAATACGCCAAATAGCAATTCCAACAACATTATCTGGCGGAGAATATTCTATAATTGGAGGGGCGATGGATACAAAAAAACAGCTCAAAGAGAGGTATACAGGAAATGATATATGTCCTCAGGTTGTAATTTTAGATCCAAAATTAACTTTACATACTCCTGACTGGCTTTGGCTTTCTACAGCTATACGATCCGTTGATCATGCTATTGAGGGCTTATGTTCATCTTCTACTAATCCATTAATTCCTCCAATGGCTCTGAATTCTCTTCAATTATTCGCTCGGTCTTTAAGAGATACTTATAATGATAGAGAAGATATTTTTGCCAGATCATTATCCCAAAAAGCAGTATGGATGATTGCTAAAAATTTAGGAAATACATCCATGGGAGCAAGTCATGGTATTGGTTATTTATTGGGTTCAATAGGCTCTGTTCCTCATGGACACACATCATGCGTAATGCTACCTGCAGTTTTAAAATGGAATGAGTCATTCAATAAGGAAAAGCAAAAATGGATTGCTAATGCCTTAGGTAGACCAAAGTTATCAGCCTCAGATGCAGTTGCTGAATTAATATCTGATCTTGGTTTGCCAAGAACTCTAAGTGATGTTGGTATTAGAAATGATCAATGGGATAAGATTGCTGAATATGGAGTTAAGCACCCAACAGTGTTATCCAATCCTAGACCTATAACAAAAAAAAGTGATATTATTGAGATATTAAAGTTAGCTAGTTAATTAATATTTCTTGAAAATTTATATAATTAGTTTTGAATGAATAAATGTTAGGAGTGTTTTATTGGTAGGTTTTTTGTTATCTATGTTTGGCGTTATTGTTGCTGTAGGTATACTTCTACTTATGGTAAAACTCTTAGATTCTTTGGACGGTAAATGAATAAACTAACTAATTTATCGAGATCTATAAAAGAGAGCGTTGTAATGATTACTGGTGCAGGTAGTGGAATGGGAGAGGCTACAGCCCGCTTATTTGCTGATCAGGGTGCGATAACAATAGTAACAGATATTAATAAGAAAAATGCTGATTCGGTTGCTATTGAGATAAATAATAGTGGAGGTAAATCAGTTAGCCATTATTTAGATGTTGGCGATAAGGAAAATATTGCCGAAACAGTAAGAGAAGTAATAACTAAATTTGAAAAGCTTGATATTCTTATTAATAATGCCGGTATAGCAATACCAACCAATATTGATGATGATGATTATGAAATTTATTGGGATAAAACTCATGATATTTTATTAAAGGGTCAGGTTCGTCTTATCCGAGAATGCTTACCCTATTTAAAAGAGTCTCCTTTTCCTAGAATTGTAAATATTTCATCAACTGAGGGATTGGGTGCTTCACCTAAGCACTCACCTTATACTTCTGCCAAACATGGAGTTATTGGATTAACAAGATCGTTAGCTGTCGAATTGGGCAGCTTAGGCATAACAGTTAACTGTATTTGTCCTGGACCGATTAATACTTCAATGACAGAAAAAATTCCTCAAAAGGATAAAGATATATACTCTAAAAGAAGGGTACCTCTAAGAAGATATGGTAGCCCTGAAGAAGTCGCTCATGCAACTTTAAATTTTTGCTTACCATCCTCTTCTTTTATAACTGGTGCAGTTTTAGCTGTTGATGGAGGTCTTACAGTTAAAAGAGCTTAAGTTAATAGCTTTAGATTTCATTTTATTATTGATTGTGAAGATTTTTTTCTATTTATTGTACTTTAGAGAGGTTGATATGAGTAAAGAAAAATTAATTGATATGGCTTTGAATAATAAAAGGCATGCTGAAGCCGGTACTATGGAGTTGGCTGATAATATTGTCGAAATTCCAGCATCAAATTATTTTGACAAATCTCGATGGCAAAAAGAAGTTGATTTAATATTTAAGAGGCTTCCTCTTGTTTTGGGAGTTTCTAAAGAGATACCAAACGCTGGAGATTATAAATCAATTGATGTCCTTGGTGTGCCTGTTTTAATTTTAAGAAATTCTAATGGTCAAATAAAAGCTTATCTTAATGCATGTATACATCGTGGTGCAGCTTTAGTTGAAAATGGATTAGGAAATAAAAGAAGGTTCAACTGCCCATATCACGGTTGGTCTTATAATGAAGACGGTTCTTTGATTGGAATATCGTCTCAGCAAGATTTTGGTGATTTAGACAAAAATTGTAAAAGCCTTATATCCTTACCTATACTTGAGAAAGCTGGCATTATTTGGGTGATTTTAAATTCAAATTCAAATCTTGATATGGAAAAATTCTTATCAGGTTATGACAATATGTTGGAATTATTTGATTTAGAAAATTGGCATGTTTTTAGTACTCGGGTTGTAAAAGGACCGAATTGGAAAGTTGCTTATGATGGTTACTTAGATCTTTATCATTTACCAGTTTTACATAGTGAAACTTTTGGGAAAGATATTTCTAATCAAGCCAATTATTATGAATGGGGACCTCATCAAAGAGTAGTGTCTCCATTAGCAAGAATTTCATCATCGGAAAAGGGTGGTGTAGTTACTCCAGACCTTGATATTCCAGTTGAAGATTGGCCTATGGATATGCTTATGGCAGGTGTTTGGACAATTTTTCCAAATGTGTCAATTGCCTCTTTCAGAGGAGGAGGGAGAGCGGTAATGTTATCTCAGCTTATGCCAGGTGATAATCCTGAAGAATCTTTTACGACACAGTATTATTTAATGGAAAAAAAACCAACAAAAGAACAAGAAGTCGAAGCTGAAAAGCAATTTGATTTGTTAGAATATGTTGTTCGTGAAGAAGATTATTCAACTGGTTTAAGGCTTCAGAAAAGTTTAAAAACAGGAATGATTGATAGTGTCATGTTTGGAAAAAATGAAAGCGGTGGACAAAATTTTCATGGATGGGTTGATAAAATATTAAAAACTAATGATAAAGACTTAATGTCGTTATTCAGCTAATTGATTTGGAGAATTAAAATGAAAACTAGAATTACAGAACTTTTGAATATTGAGCATCCTATTATACAAGGCGGAATGCATTTTGTTGGCTTGGCAGAAATGGCAGCTGCTGTTTCTAATGCTGGGGGTTTAGGAATAATTACTGGTTTAACACAAGGAACCCCTGAAAAACTTGCTGCGGAGATTGATAGGTGTAAGGAAATGACTGATAAACCTATAGGTGTTAATATGACATTTCTCCCGACACTTACTCCACCTGATTATCCCGCTCTATTTAAAGTAATAATTGACGCTGGTATTAAGGTTGTTGAGACTGCTGGTAATAATCCAGCTCAGTATTTACCGATGCTAAAAGAGGCTGATGTAAAAGTTATTCATAAGTGTACTGCTGTAAGGCATGCTCTAAAAGCTCAATCAATTGGCTGTGATGCAGTTTCAGTTGATGGTTTTGAGTGTGGAGGTCATCCTGGGGAAGATGATATACCTAACTTTATTCTTCTTCCAAGAGCTGCTGAAGAATTAGAAATACCTTTTGTTGCTTCAGGCGGAATGGCTGATGCAAGAAGTCTTGTTGGAGCTCTATCTATGGGGGCAGAAGGAATGAATATGGGTACAAGATTTATTGCTACAAAAGAAGCACCTGTTCATGAAAATGTTAAACAGGCTATTTTAAATGCTAGTGAGTTAGACACCCGCTTAGTAATGAGACCCTTAAGAAATACTGAGAGAGTTCTCAATAACCCTGCAGTAGAGAGACTTCTTCAAAAAGAGAAAGATCTAGGAGCTGATTTAAAGTTTGAAGATATAATTGATGAGGTTGCAGGAATATACCCAAAAGTTATGATTGATGGAGAGCCTGAATCTGGTGCTTGGTCTTGCGGAATGGTTGCCGGTCTTATTCATGATATCCCTACCTGCAAAGAGTTGATTGATCAGATTATGAAGGAGTCAGAAGAAATTATTACTAATAGATTGAGTGGCTTCTTAAATAACTAATTTATCTTTTTGCTTTAAAAAGAGAATAAAAAGTTTTTAACATTTTAATTCTCTTTAGAAAGTAAGGAAAAATCAAAAGATTTAGAAAAGGTATTATAGCTATGTAATGTGATGGAGATAATCTTTGTGCAATCTCCATTATCTTTGCATCTAATCCAACAAAAATTCTTTTTTTATTTCTTTTAACGCCCTTTAGAATAATTTTTGCAGCTTTGTCAGGGTTCATTCCGGATTCTCTAAATGTAGTTCCAACATCTTGAGCTGTTAAAGAATTACCGTTGGTATCTTTTGCATACTCTCCATTTGTTAGAAGAACATCTTTTCCAAATCTTGCATCTAACACAATATTTGTTCCTATATGTCCTGGATAAACACAATTAACTTGAATTGGATCATCCCTTAATTCCATTGCTAAACTCTCTGTAAAACCTCTCACAGCAAATTTTGAAGCATGATAAACAGTATTGTTTGGAGTTGTAATTATACCAAAAATTGATGATGTATTTACTAAAGCAGATTCCTCATCCTTCATAAGGTGGGGTAAAAAAGCTCTAGAGCAATAAACTAAAGAGTTAAAGTTAATATCATTACACCAATCCCAATCAGCCTCCTTTAATTCCAAAAAAGAAGAGGGTGATACCACCCCTGCATTATTAAATAGTAAGTCCACACTCCCATGATTTAATAGTGTCTCATTTACCAAAATATCAATATTATTTTTATCTCTTAAATCTAGGATATGGGATGAGCATGAAATATTGTAATTTTTTATTAACTCTTCAGTTTCTTTTAGTGAGTGAGTATTGATATCACATATTGCTACATTGCAACCCTCTTGAGCTAAGTTGAGGGCTAAATATCTACCCATTCCCGATCCTGCACCTGTAATTACGGCAACTTTATTTTGGAATGATTTCAATTTAAAGCTCCTTAAGCTTAAAATAATTAAAGAAGGCAATAATTATGGTGCCGAAGAAGGGACTTGAACCCCCAACCCCCTGATTACAAATCAGGTGCTCTACCAGTTGAGCTACTTCGGCAATCAATAAATTTTAATCGAAATATTAGATACACTATACATATTGAAAGGTAAAATTAAAAAAGTCGATAAACACAAATCTTTCCAATATAAATTTTGTTCGTTTAATAGTATTTGAAAAGCTTATTATCTCTAATTATCTAGCCATTATGGAGATAAATAGTTAATTTTTTTTAACTTTCTTTTTCAAAGTTAATTTTTAACTCTAATGCTCCAAGCATAATACCTGGTTGATGATCAAAACTGGCATCAGAAGCAAATTCGATACTTTTAATTCTATCTAACAATAAGTCCCATGTTATAGCTTGTTCTAATCTAGAAATACCATTTCCAGGACATGTTCTATGACCTTGTGAAAAAGTTAAATGTCGAGTTAATGCCTTTCTTTCAAGGTTGATTTGATGAGGACATTCAAATGTTTCTCCATCAACGTTTGCAGCTCCATATCTAAGATGTAAAATTGAACCAGCAGGAACCTTTACTCCCTGAAACTCTTCATCTTGAGTTGTCATTCTTGTTGAGAGACCTTGCGTTGGCGCTCTTACTCTGAGAGTCTCTTCTACGAAAGATCTTATCTTTGATCTGTCTTCTTTAAGTTCATTAAAGAGTTCTGGATTTTTGCATAAAATTTGAGCCTGTTCTGATATTGCATATTGAGTCGTTTCGAGACCACCAATTATCATCGCAAAGGCCACACCAATTATCTCAGTATCGGTAAGTTTTCGATCATACGGTTCGTATATAACTTCAGTTAAAAAAGACAACATATCATCTTTAGGATTTTTCTTTTTTTCAGCCAACTGATCTATAACGTAATCACCAAACTCAGATAGAAGTGCCTGCTGTTCTTTTGACTGTTCTTTTGTTAGAAGGTTTCTATGTCCCTGACCATAGACAAAAGGCATAACCATTGCATCTCCCCATTTTTTTAAAAGAGGAATATCTTCTATTGGAAAACCTATTACATTTGCCATTACTATTTGAGGAAGTGGTCTTGCAAATTCAGAAATAAATTCAACACTTTTATTATTTATCCACTTATCTATTAAACTATTAGCTTCTTTTGTTATCATTTCCTCATTTCTTTGAGCCCCAGTTCCAACCCAAGGATCAGTTAGCTGACGTTTATGAGCTTTCCATAGTTCTTCATTGGGCCGTAAACTCATGATAGAAACCTGAAGAGCATTCATCAGGCTTGGATCGTGCCTTGTTACAACACCTCCATCTTTAGGGGGTGGGTTAGCGTCATCTTCTTCAGCATTAAAACCGCTTATTCCACTTTTTTCTAAATCAGAGCTTTTCATAACAGGTGGAGGGAAACGTAAAATATCTTTAACTACAAAAGCAATATCTTCATACTTCGTTAATATAAAGCCATCTGTGTCTGGAGAGGTTCCTTCACCTGGTATACGGTGAACAGGAGAATCTCTATGAAGAATCTCATATGACTCATACCAATATTTTTGAGCTCCTGGAGCAAAAAGGTCTACATCATCAATAGAAAAAGGACATTTTGCTTGTTCGTTATTTTCAATCCCATCTTTAGAGGTCATTTTTAATCCCTTATTTTATTCATTTATGTGTAATTTAATATATTTTTTAATTCCCTAATATCAATCTTAAAGTAACAATTAATATTAGTTTCATAATTTATTTTGCCTTTGAACCATAAAGATCCTCTAATTCTTCACCATACAATTCTTTTATTTTATGGCGTCTTATTTTCATTGTTGGGGTAAGGAGACCATTATCTGTAGAGAAAGGATCTCGAACAATAATAAATTTTCTTATCTTTTCTATTGAAGATAGACTTTCGTTGGCCTTTTTTACCTCGCTGGAAATTAAATCATGAATTTCTGCATCATCAAGTTTAGAGGTTTTATCTTCTTCAGGAACAATTATAGCCACAAGATAAGGTCTTCTATCACCCTCAACCATTGCTTGAAAAATTGTTTCTTGGAATGTTAAAGATCCCTCTGGTCTTGTTGGAGCTATATTGTCACCGCCAGAATTAACTATTAATTCTTTTTTTCGTCCAGTTATTGTTATAAAACCATCATCAGCTATAGAAGCAATATCACCAGTATGAAGCCATCCATCTATAATTGTCTCATTGGTGGTCTTTTCATCCCTCCAATAACCCTTCATAACACAATCCCCTTTTACTAGTAGCTCTCCATCTTCACCAAGCTTAGCTTCAACTCCTTTTACGGCAGGTCCAACTGTCTCAATTTTTATTTTTTCTGGACGATTTGCACTTATTAAAGGGCTTGATTCTGTTTGGCCATATCCTTGTAATATTTTAATACCTAATGCTAAGAAGAAGTTACCTATTTCAGGGTTAAGTGCAGCTCCTCCTGAAACAAAAGCTCTTAATTTCCCTCCAAGCTGATTATTTATTTTATTTCTAATTAGAGCTCCATAAGAATAATATTCAATTATCTCTATGAAATTTAGCTTACTAAATATTTTTTTTAATCCAAGTTTGACAGACCGATTAAAAATAGTTTTTATTATAAAATTCTTACTTTTCATCTGAATTTTAATTCTATCATGTATCACTTCAAAAATTCTTGGAACAGCTGTTGTTAGGGTAGGTGAAATTTCTAACAAGTTAGAAGAAAATTTTTCAGGACCTTCGCAAAAATATATTTCAGACCCTAAATCAACTTGTAAGTAAAGCCCTGCAGTATGCTCATATGAATGTGATAGTGGTATTAAGGATAAGTATTTATTATTATTCTTACCTATAATCTCTATCAAATCCTCTGCACCTAGAAGATTAGAGTAAATATTTTTATGGGTAAGCATAACCCCTTTGGGTCTACCCCCTGTTCCAGATGTGTATATTATGCATGAAGTATCATCAGGCTGAATTTTATCAAGATGATCGGTGGAACTTTCGATTGTATTTTTACCGAAATTATTAATTTCATTATAACTTATTATATTCAAACCTTCCGGTTCAAAACCATTATAATTATCTATTGTTATCAATAGTTTACATTCTTTTGTTCTAGTGGTAGCCAAAGCTAATCTGTTGGCTAAAATGTTATTTGAGGTTATTACGGCTTTAGCACCAGAATGCTCAAGAATATAATGATGATCATCTTCTGTGTTTGTAGTATAGGCTGGTACTGTTATACCTCCAATCATTGTGATTGCTAGATCGGCTACAATCCACTCAGGTCTATTCTCTGAAACAATAACAACTCTGTCCCCGGGTTTTATTCCATGTGCTCTTAATCCACTAGAAAATTCTTTTACTTTTTCTGAAGTTTCTTTCCATGTAAGACTTTTCCATTCTTTATTAATTTTTGCCCAAAGAAAAGGCTTGTTAGAATTTTCTTCTGCACGATCAAGAAACAATTTATTTAAAGACTGAAAGTTCATTTTAATTAGTTATCGATAATTGATAAAGCGATATAGCAGCACTTGCACTGACATTTAGTGTTGAAAATTCATCATTTGTTTTATTTTCAATTACAGCCATAATATCACATTTAGTTTTCGTTAGTCGCCTCAATCCTTTTCCTTCAGAGCCCATTACCAAAACTCTAGGCTGGTCATCGTCTAGCTTAATATTACTCATTTTAGATTCCCCCAACTCGTCTAGACCTATGATTGTAAAGCCTTGTTTTGACAATAGTGTTAAGGTTGCCGACAGATTGGTTACCTCAACAATATTAACATATTCTAGCGCACCTGATGCAGCTTTTGCAAGAGAGCCTGTTTCACCTGGGCTATGTTTTTTAGTTGTTATTATCGAAGATGCGCCAAAAACTTTTGATGATCTCATAATTGCTCCAATATTTTGAGGGTCTGTCACTTGGTCAAGAGCAACTATAAGTTTTGAATTTATAACCTCCCTTAAGTCCTTTTTTTGTAAAGGGAGAGTCTCTAAAACAAACCCTTGATGTGTAACAATTTGTTGTTGAAATAATTTATCAATATCATTCAAATGCAGAATTTTAAATGGATGCTGACCTAAAATGTTCTGTTGATCGATGTAGAGTTTATTTTTTTCTGTTAGATATAATTTCTTTATTATTCTTTTTGGATTTCTTAAAGCAGACAATACAGCATGATGACCCCATAAATAGTGAGGAGTCTTTTTGTTCTTATTATCCTTATTTTTTCTCATTATTTCATATTTTTTTAGTTACATGAATTTATAAATTTTCTTAATGATAATAACAAGCAGAAGATATTTTATGGATTTTTTTCGAAATTTAATATATTTTTTTTTAATAAATGAATTCTAGGTATTGACTTTCGTCGCAGAAGGCACAATAAACCAATTCTGCTTTGGATTAAAGCGCTGGTAAGCTCTCTAAAGTTTGGAGGGGTGCCCGAGTGGTTAAAGGGGACGGGCTGTAAACCCGTTGGCTATGCCTACGTTGGTTCAAATCCAACTCCCTCCACCAGTTGAAGAGCTAGCAGGTGGTGAGTGATAGGCGGGTGTAGCTCAATGGTAGAGTAACAGCCTTCCAAGCTGATGATGAGGGTTCGATTCCCTTCACCCGCTCCATTTTGATCCAAGGAGTGTAAGTTGGCGTTGCCAATTTTAGTTTAATTTTGTGGAGTATAAATATGTCTAAAGAAAAATTTGAGCGTAACAAGCCTCATTGTAATATTGGAACAATTGGTCATGTCGATCATGGTAAAACTACTTTAACTGCTGCTATAACAAAAGTTTTAGCTGATGTTGGTGGTGCAGAATTTTCTGCCTTTGATCAGATTGATAATGCTCCTGAAGAAAGAGAAAGAGGCATTACTATTGCAACATCTCATGTTGAATATGAAACAGACGGGCGTCACTATGCCCACGTTGATTGCCCTGGTCATGCTGACTACGTTAAAAATATGATAACTGGTGCAGCCCAAATGGACGGTGGTATATTGGTTGTGTCTGCAGCAGACGGACCTATGCCTCAAACAAGAGAGCACATTCTTCTTGCAAGACAAGTAGGTGTTCCAGCCCTAGCTGTTTTTATGAATAAAGTAGATCAGGTTGATGATGAAGAACTTCTGGAGCTTGTTGAAATGGAAATCAGAGAGTTATTAAATGAATATGAATTCCCTGGTGATGATATCCCAATTATAAAGGGATCTGCTCTTGCCGCTTTAGAAGGTAGAGATGATGCTATTGGCAAAGAAGCTATAATGGAGCTTATGAAGCAAGTTGATGCATATATTCCTCAACCAGAAAGACCAGTTGATCAACCTTTCTTAATGCCTATTGAGGATGTTTTCTCAATTTCAGGACGAGGAACTGTTGTGACGGGCCGTGTTGAAAGAGGTGTCATTAACGTTAATGAAGAAATTGAAATTGTTGGTGTAAAAGAAACTCAGACTTCAGTTTGTACTGGTGTGGAAATGTTTCGTAAACTTTTGGACCAAGGAGAAGCTGGTGATAATGTTGGTATTCTTCTTAGAGGTGTTGAACGTGAGGCGGTCGAAAGAGGTCAGGTTTTATGTAAACCAAAATCTATAACGCCCCATACAAAATTTAAAGCAAGTGCTTATATTTTAACTAAAGAAGAGGGTGGAAGACACACACCTTTCTTTACTAACTATAGACCTCAGTTTTATTTTAGAACAACAGATGTTACTGGCGTTGTAACTCTTCCAGCAGGAACTGAAATGGTTATGCCAGGTGATAATATTGAAGTAGATGTTGAGCTAATTGTTCCAATCGCTATGGAAGATAACCTTCGTTTTGCTATTCGTGAGGGTGGAAGAACAGTTGGTGCCGGTGTGGTTTCAGCAATTATCGAGTAGTTAGCTTTTTTGGAGGAGTGTAGCTCAATTGGCTAGAGCACCGGTCTCCAAAACCGGGGGTTGGGGGTTCGACTCCCTCCACTCCTGCCAAATAGGTGCAATTCGAAATTTTGATTAGTAAATTGGAGAAGATAAATGGCAAAAGTTGGTCCTTTAATGTTTATCCAACAAGTAAGAAATGAAGTTTCTAAGGTTACATGGCCTTCAAGAAATGAAACTACTCTTACATCTGTGATTGTTATAATTTTTGCTATAATAGCTTCTCTTTTCTTTTTTTTAAGTGATCAAGTTATGAGTTTTTTTATAAGGCTTATTTTAGGTTTAGGAAGTTAACTCATGTCAAAAAGATGGTATATCATTCACGCTTACTCAAACTTTGAAAAAAAAGTAGCTGAGTCTGTTCAAGAGAGAGCCGCTCTCTCTGGTATAGAAGATCTTATCGAAGAGGTTATAGTTCCTACGGAAGAAGTTGTGGAGTTGAGAAGAGGAAGAAAAGTTACTTCTGAGAAAAGATTTTTTCCAGGATACGTTTTAATTAAAATGGACTTAACGGATGAGGCTTTTCATTTAGTGAAGAATACTCCCAAAGTTACTGGATTTTTAGGATCAGACCATGGAACAAAACCGCATCCTGTATCTCAGGCAGAAATTGATAGAATTACTAATAGAGTTCAAGAAGGTATTGATAATCCTAAGCCTTCAATAATTTTTGAAATTGGAGAACAGGTTAGGGTCTCTGAAGGTCCTTTTGCATCCTTTAGTGGTTTTGTTGAAGAAGTTGATGAAGAAAAGACTAGACTTAAGGTTGCAGTTTCTATATTTGGTCGTCCTACACCTGTAGAGCTCCAATATGGTCAAGTTGAGAAATTATAAAGGTAATTAATTATGGCAAAACAGATTGATGGTTATTTAAAGTTACAAGTTCCTGCAGGTGCGGCAAGTCCTTCGCCTCCCATAGGGCCTGCTTTAGGTCAGAGAGGCTTAAATATAATGGAATTTGCAAAAGCTTTTAATGACAGAACTAAAGATGAAGAAAAAGGAACACCTTTACCAACAATAATTACTATTTTTGCTGACAAATCTTTTACTTTTGTTGTTAAAACAGCTCCAACAAGTTACTTATTAAAAAAAGCGGCGAAGATAGATAAGGGTTGTGGTACCCCAGGAAGGGATACTTTAGGATCTGTAACAGTTTCACAATGCAAAGAAATTGCTGAAATTAAAATGAAAGATTTAAATGCAAATGATTTAGATGCTGCAGTGAATATTGTAAAAGGTTCTGCAAGATCCATGGGTATGGAAGTTAGAGATTAAAATGGCAAAAAACGGAAAAAGACATATAGCAAACAAAGAAGGTATTAATCCTGAATTAGCTCTAGATCTTAAAGAGGCTGTTACTTTAATTAAAAGTAAGGCTAATTCGAAGTTTGATGAAACTATAGAAGTTGCATTAAATTTAAATATTGATCCTTCGCAATCTGATCAAACTGTTCGTGGTGTAATCAATTTACCGAATGGGATTGGCAAGGATGTAAAAGTGGCTGTTTTTGCGAGAGGTGATTCAGCTGAGAAGGCAAAAAGCTCTGGTGCAGATATAGTTGGTGCTGAAGAGTTGGTAGAAGAAGTAGCCTCAGGAAAAATTAATTTTGATCGTTGTATTTCTACTCCTGAAATGATGCCTTTGGTCGGTAAGTTAGGTAAAGTTTTAGGTCCTAGAGGAATGATGCCTAATCCTCGAACAGGAACTGTTACAAACGATGTTGAAGAGGCCGTTAAATCAGCTAAATCTGGAGCTGTTGAGTTTAGGGCTGAAAAAGGCGGTGTTATTCATGCTGGAATTGGAAAGGCAAGTTTTTCCGAAAAAGCAATTTCTGAAAACATTATTGAATTTATTGGCGCTGTTCGAAAAGAAAAACCTAGCGGTGCTAAAGGTACATATATAAAGAAAGTTTCTCTGAGTTCCACAATGGGACCTGGAGTTAGTGTTGATACAGGGGGAATTTAATTTCCTTTGTTTCAAGCATACCTTAACCGGTATGTAACTGTCCTAGATTACGGGTGTTTTGCTTAATGTGTTTCTAACACTCCTGTATGAGACAGGTAGAGAGACGAATAAGAATTTTTCTTAATCGGTTCAATATCAGGACAGCTAGTTATTCTATAAATAATTTTTATTTGTAGAATTTTTTGTTGGTAGACCTTGCTAGTTTATAAGGTTTGTTTTGGAGAAAGTTTGTGGATAGAGCCAGTAAAGAAAAGATTGTTTCATCATTAAATAAAGCATTTGATGAGTCAAATTTTTTAATAGTAACTCAAAACGAAGGTTTAACGGTTGAAGAGATGTCTTCCTTGAGAAGAAACCTCAGAGAATCTAACACCTCTTTTAGAGTTGCTAAAAATAGTCTTGCTAAAATTGCTGCTAATAAAACGGCCGCAGAGCCTTTAGAAGAATTATTTAACGGCCCTACAGCAATAGCTTTTTCTGATGAACTGACGTCCTCTCCTAAAATTATTGTGGATTTTGCTAAAGATCATGAAAAGTTATCAATAGTTGGTGGATTGATGGATGGAAAATTAATTGATAGTGAGGTTATTAAGCAGCTTGCAGCTCTTCCTTCAATGGATGAGTTAAGGTCTAAGATTATCGGTGTTTTAAATGCCCCAGCAACAAAAGTTGCGGGTATATTAAACCGCCCTGGTGGTCAGTTGGCTCAAGTTCTTAGTGCAAAATCCCAACAAGAAGAAACTGCTTAATTTATTTTAAAATATTAAATCGATAGGAGATTAAAATGGCTGATTTAGAAAAAATAGTAGACGAATTATCAAATTTATCTGTTCTGGAGGCTTCAGAACTTTCAAAATTACTTGAAGAAAAATGGGGTGTTTCTGCTGCTGCACCTGTAGCTGTAGCTGCTGCGCCTGCTGGTGGGGCTGGTGAAGCTGCCGCTGAAGAACAAGACTCTTTTACTGTTGTATTAACAGCGGCTGGAGATAAAAAAATCAATGTAATTAAGGAAGTAAGAACTATAACAGGTCTTGGCTTAAAGGAAGCTAAGGATTTAGTTGAGGGTGCTCCAAAGGATGTTAAGGAGAATGCTTCAAAAGAAGAAGCTGCTGAAATCAAGGAAAAACTTGAGGCTGCAGGCGCTACTGTCGAGCTTAAATAATTGATTTACATACTTTAATTACTTTATTAAATAACTTTAAGGCTGAATAAATATGTCGCAAACATTTCAAAATCGAAAAAGATTAAGAAAAACATTTCAACGAAACGACCAAATTGCTGAGATGCCAAACCTTATTGAGGTTCAAAAATTTTCTTATGAACTATTTTTACAAAGATTTATTAAAGGTGAAGATAGGCTTGATAAAGGTTTAGAAAATGTTTTTAGGTCAGTTTTTCCTATAAGTGACTTTAGTGAAACATCAACTATAGAGTATATATCATATTCTTTTGATGAACCAAAATTCGATACAGATGAATGTATACAAAGGGGTTTAACTTATGCTGCTCCTCTTAAAGTAACATTAAGGCTTATAGTTTTTGATGTTGATGAAGATACTTTAGCTAAATCTGTTAAGGATGTTAAAGAGCAAGATGTTTATATGAGTGATCTTCCATTAATGACTGAAAATGGAACATTTATTATAAATGGTACTGAAAGAGTTGTTGTTTCTCAAATGCACAGAAGTCCTGGAGTATTTTTTGATCACGATAAGGGAAAAACCCATTCCTCTGGTAAAATTCTATTTGCGGCTAGAATTATTCCTTACAGAGGTTCTTGGATGGATTTTGAATTTGACCCAAAAGATATAGTTAATGCGAGAATTGATAGAAAGAAAAAGATTCCTGCTACTACTATTCTTTACAGTCTTGGTTATGACTCTGAGGAAATCCTCTCTATGTTCTATAAAGCTGAAGTACTTTCAAGACATAAAGATGGATGGAAGAAAGATTTTATCCCAGAAAATATAACTGGCGGTAAATCATTGTTTCCATTGGTTTCTAAAGGAAAAGTCGTAGTTGAAGCTGGTAAGAAATTTACACCTAGGCTTTTAAATCAATTATCAGAAAAAAATATTAAAGAGCTTGAGCTAACCAATGAAGAACTTATCGGTAAGTTTGTTTCTGAAGATATCGTAAATATGGAAACAGGAGAAATTTTTGCTGAAGCAGGCCAAGAAATTACTGAGGAGTTATTGGCTGAATTAGAGTTAGCAAAAATTAACACTCTACCAATTCTAGCAATAGATAATATTAGTGCCAGTCCATTTTTAAGAAATACACTTGCGCTTGATAAATCAATAGATAAGGAAACAGCTTTATTCGAAATATATAAAATTTTAAGACCTGGTGAACCACCTACTGTGGAAAGTGCTACAGCTCTATTTAATAGCTTATTTTTTGATTCTGATCGTTACGACCTGTCCGATGTGGGCAGAGTTAAACTAAATATGAGATTAAATTTAGATACTCCGGACACTGTAAGAGTTCTTACCAAGGAGGATATATGTTCTGTTTTAAAGACTCTAGTTAATCTTCGAGACGGAAAAGGGGATATTGACGATATCGATAATCTAGGCAATAGACGTGTTAGATCCGTAGGTGAGTTAATGGAAAATCAATTCCGTATAGGCCTTTTGAGAATGGAAAGAGCCATAAGGGAGAGAATGAGTTCTGTTGATATTGATGCTGTAATGCCACAGGATATTATTAATGCAAAACCAATAGCAGCCACAATAAGAGAGTTTTTTGGCTCATCTCAATTATCTCAGTTTATGGATCAAACTAACCCACTTTCAGAAATTACTCACAAAAGAAGAGTTTCTGCTTTAGGCCCTGGTGGCCTTACAAGAGAAAGAGCTGGTTTCGAGGTAAGAGATGTTCATCATACTCATTACGGAAGAATTTGTCCTATTGAGACACCTGAGGGACCAAATATTGGATTAATTAATTCATTGGCAACTTATTCAAGAATTAATAAATATGGATTTATTGAAAGTCCATATTTAAAGGTAGTAGATGGAAAAAAGACAAATGAAATTTCTTATCTTTCTGCAGTAGAGGAAAGTAGATATAGAATTGCTCAAGCAGATGAACCTGCTGATAGCAAAGGGAATCTTCTTTCTGAATTATTAAATTGTAGACATGATGGTGACTTTGATCTTGTTCCTCCATCATCAGTAGACTTTGTCGATGTTAGCCCTCAGCAAACTGTGTCTGTTGCAGCAGCTCTTATTCCATTTTTAGAAAATGATGATGCTAATAGAGCTTTAATGGGATCAAATATGATGAGGCAAGCTGTTCCACTTGTTACAAATGAAGCCCCATTTGTGGGAACAGGAATGGAAGCCACTGTGGCAAGGGACTCGGGCTCTGCTGTTGTTGCAAAAAGAGATGGTATTGTTGATCAGGTTGACGCTCAAAGAATCGTTATTACATCTGATGGAGATCTTGAGGCAGGCGATCTTGGTGTTGATATATATAATTTAAAAAAATTCCAAAGATCAAATCAATCTACATGTATGAATCAAAGACCGCTTGTTAGAATAGGGGATAAGGTTTTTAAAGGCGATATTATTGCTGATGGACCCTCTACTGATTTTGGTGAGCTAGCTCTAGGAAAAAATGTTTTGGTAGCATTTATGCCTTGGAATGGATATAATTTTGAGGATTCAATCCTAATTTCGGAAAAAATTGTGAAAGACGATGTCTTTACTTCAATTCACGTTGAGGAATTTGAAGTTATGGCAAGAGATACAAAGCTTGGATCAGAAGAGATTACTCGAGATATACCAAACGTAGGTGAAGAAGCCTTAAGAAACTTAGACGAATCAGGAATTGTTTATATAGGTGCGGAAGTGAGACCTGGTGATATTCTTGTAGGCAAGGTTACACCAAAAGGGGAAAGTCCAATTACCCCAGAAGAGAAGCTTCTGAGGGCTATTTTTGGTGAAAAAGCTTCTGATGTAAGAGATTCTTCATTAAAGCTTCCTCCTGGAACAAATGGATCTGTTGTTGATGTTAGGGTTTTCAACAGGCATGGCATTGAAAAAGACGAAAGAGCTCTAGCTGTTGAAAGAGAAGAAGTTGAAAGATTATCTATTGATAGAGATGATGAGTTATCTATCCTTGATAGAAATATTTATTCTAGATTAAAGTCGGCACTATTGAATAAAATGGCCTCTTCAGGACCTTCAGTAGGTTCTAGTAAGAAAATCGATGAAGCTTTATTGAATGAAGTACCAAAATCTTCTTGGTGGGATTTTGTAATGCAAAATAATAGCATTCAAAAGGATATGGAAAACCTTCGAGATCAGTATGATGAAAATAAAAAACAGATTGAAGATAGATTTGCTGAAAAAGTTGAAAAAGTAAGTCGTGGAGATGAGTTACTACCTGGTGTCATGAAGAGTATAAAAGTTTATGTTGCTATTAAAAGAAAACTACAGCCAGGAGATAAAATGGCGGGTAGGCATGGCAATAAAGGTGTTATCTCAAGGATTGTTCCTGTTGAGGATATGCCCTATTCTAGCGATGGAAGGCATGTTGATATAGTTCTCAACCCACTTGGTGTTCCAAGTAGAATGAATGTTGGACAAATACTTGAAACACATCTTGGCGCAGCATGCGCAGGTCTTGGACGACAAATTAATAATGCAATTAAGGAATACGAGAATAGTGGTGATATTAAAAATATTCGTTCAACTTTAGAGGATATATATCAGCCTTCAGAAATAAAAAAATATGAAGATGGTGATCTTATTGAGCTAAGTCATTCGTTAACAAAAGGTGTTCCAATTGCAACTCCCGTTTTTGATGGTGCTCAAGAAGTTGATATTAATAATTTACTTGAAAAAGCTAATTTAAGTTCAAGTGGCCAAATAACACTTTACGATGGTAGGACCGGTCAGAAGTTTGATAGACCTGTTACTGTTGGTTATATCTACATGCTAAAACTCCATCATTTAGTGGATGATAAGATTCATGGAAGATCTGTTGGGCCTTACAGTCTCGTGACACAACAACCTCTTGGTGGTAAAGCTCAGTTTGGTGGTCAAAGGTTTGGTGAAATGGAGGTTTGGGCTCTTGAAGCTTATGGTGCTGCTTATACGCTTCAAGAAATGCTAACAGTGAAATCTGATGATGTTGCTGGAAGAACAAAAGTTTATGAGTCAATCGTTAGAGGTGAAGAAAACTTTGAGTCTGGTGTCCCCGAAAGCTTTAATGTTTTAGTTAAAGAAATGAGGTCTCTAGGCTTAAATGTGGAATTACAAGATTCTGTTGATTAATTGATTGCAAATTTATAGCAACATTTAATTGTATTAAAATATGAGGATATAATGAATAAAGAAGTTTTAAATCTATTTAATCAGCCTAAATCTAATCAATCTTTTGATCATATTCGAATAGGTATAGCTAGCCCTGAAAAGATTCTTTCATGGTCCTTTGGCGAAATCAAGAAACCAGAAACAATTAACTATCGAACTTTTAAGCCAGAAAGAGATGGACTTTTTTGTGCTAGAATTTTTGGACCAGTTAAAGATTATGAATGTCTATGCGGTAAGTACAAAAGAATGAAGTTCAAAGGTATTGTATGCGAAAAATGCGGTGTTGAAGTAACTTTATCTAAAGTTAGAAGGGAAAGGATGGGTCATATTGAATTGGCCTCTCCTGTTGCACATATTTGGTTTTTAAAATCTTTGCCAAGCCGAATAGGCCTTATGCTTGATATGATGTTAAAAGACCTAGAAAAAGTTCTTTATTTCGAGAGTTATTTAGTCCTAGACCCAGGGCTTACCCCGCTGGAAAACCTTCAACTTCTTACAGAAGAAGAGTATTTAGATGCACAAGACGAGTATGGTGTAGATAATTTTAGAGCTGAAATAGGGGCGGAGGCAATTAGATTTCTTTTAGAGAATATTGATTTAGAGCAAATAAGCGAAGAAATTAGGAAAGAAATAAAAGAAACCAAAAGTGAACTTAAGCCAATTAAATTGGCAAAAAGACTTAAGCTAATAGAAGCATTTAAAGAATCAGGAAATAAACCAGAGTGGATGATTATGAAAGTTATTCCTGTTATCCCACCTGAACTAAGACCTCTTGTGCCATTGGATGGAGGTAGATTTGCTACCTCAGATTTAAATGATTTATACAGAAGAGTTATTAATAGAAATAATAGGTTAAGAAGGTTAATGGATCTTCGTGCTCCTGATATTATTATTAGAAATGAAAAAAGAATGCTTCAGGAATCTGTTGATGCCCTCTTTGATAATGGAAGGAGGGGAAGGATAATTACAGGGTCTAATAAAAGACCATTAAAATCCCTTTCAGACATGCTTAAAGGAAAGCAAGGTCGTTTTAGGCAAAATTTATTAGGTAAACGAGTAGATTATTCTGGTCGTTCCGTCATTGTTGTTGGCCCTGAACTAAAGTTGCATCAGTGCGGCCTTCCTAAAAAATTAGCTCTTGAGCTATTTAAGCCTTTTATTTACTCTAAACTTGAATCTTTAGGTTTTTCTTCAACAGTCAAACAATCAAGAAGAATGGTTGAAAAACAAACTCCAGAAGTCTGGGATATTTTAGAAGAAGTCATTAGAGAGCATCCAGTTTTATTGAATAGAGCTCCAACTCTTCATAGGTTAGGTATTCAAGCTTTTGAACCCGTTCTTATTGAAGGTAAGGCAATTCAGCTTCACCCTCTAGTTTGTGCAGCTTTTAATGCTGATTTTGACGGTGATCAAATGGCAGTTCATGTTCCTCTATCTCTTGAGGCTCAGCTCGAAGCTAGAGTTTTAATGATGTCAACTAATAATATTCTACACCCTGCTAGCGGAGAGCCAATTATTGTTCCAAGTCAAGATATTGTTCTTGGTTTATACTATCTGTCTCAAATGAAACAAGGCGAACCTGGAGAAGGTAAAACCTTTGATAGTGTTAATGAATTAAATTTTTCTCTTGAAAATGAATCTATTACACTTCATTCAAAAATAAATTATAGATTTTCTACAGATGATGGTGAAAGGTCTATTGTGGAAACTACCCCGGGTAGAGTTCTAATTTCAAAAGAATTACCTGATAATGAAAACGTAAAGTTTGATATTGTTAATAAGCTTTTAACCAAAAAAGAAATATCAAGAATTATTGACGATGTTTATAGACATTGTGGTCAAAAAGATACTGTTATATTTTGCGATCATATAATGAAGCTAGGTTTTCAAAATGCCTTTAAGGCAGGAATTTCTTTCGGTAAAGATGATATGATTATTCCTGAGGAAAAAGAAAAAATGATTGAAGATACTCATTCATTGGCAACAGAATTTGAGCAACAATATATTGATGGTTTTATTACCAGAGGTGAAAAGTATAATAAGGTTGTCGATGCTTGGGCAAAATGTACTGACAGAGTTGAAAATAAGATGATGGAAAAAATTTCAACAACTTCTATGAACGAAGGTACTAATAGAGAAAATGATGTTAATTCTATTTATATGATGGCACATTCTGGAGCTAGAGGATCAGCCGCTCAAATGAAACAATTAGCTGGTATGAGAGGTTTAATGGCAAAACCTTCTGGTGAAATTATTGAAACTCCAATTATTTCAAACTTTAAAGAGGGTTTAAATGTTTTAGAATATTTTAACTCTACTCATGGAGCTAGAAAAGGTCTTGCTGATACAGCTTTAAAAACAGCTAACTCTGGATACTTAACTCGTCGATTAGTTGATGTTGCCCAAGACTGTATTATTACAGAGGATGATTGCGGAACCGATGAAGGTATTATTATGACTGCTGTTATAGACTCTGGTGAAGAAATTGTTCCTCTTTCTCAACGATTACTTGGAAGAGTTCCTTGTGAGGATATTATTGACCCTGGAACAAATGAGGTTATTGCGAAGAAGGGTGAGATAATTGAAGAATTCCAAGTTCCTCTTTTAGATAAGGCTAATCTTGTATCTGTTAAGTTAAGATCAGTTTTAACCTGTAGTACTAAGCGAGGTGTTTGTGCAAAATGTTATGGTCGTGATTTAGCGAGAGGTACCCCTGTTAATATTGGTGAAGCCGTGGGAGTTATAGCTGCACAATCAATTGGCGAGCCTGGTACTCAATTAACAATGAGAACTTTTCATATAGGTGGAACAGCCCAGGTGATGGATAATTCTTATGTAGAATCTAATAGCGATGGTTCGGTTAAAATTGAAAACCTTAATACACTAGAAGATTCTGACAAGCGTAATATAGTTATAGGAAGAACAACCATTATTAATGTTCTTGATGAAAATGGAACTGAAAGAGCAAGTCATAAGTTACCATACGGCTCTCAATTGATGGTAAAAGACGGTGAGACTGTAAAGAAAAACCAAAGATTAGCTCAATGGGATCCTTATACTATTCCAATTATCACTGAAACAGCAGGTACTGTAGGTTTTGAAGATCTTGTAGATGGGGTTAGTATTGGTGAAGTTTCTGATGAATCTACTGGAATTAGTCAGAAAGTAGTAATCGATTGGAAAAACTCTGCTAAATCATCTGATTTCAAACCTTCAATGGTAATCAAAGGGGATGATGGCGAAATAGTTTCTCTCGAAAATAATAGAGAGGCAAGATACCTAATGTCGGTTGATGCTATTATTTCTTCTAGCGATGGAACTAAGGTTGGAGCTGGCGATGTTATAGCACGAATACCAACAGAAGGTGCCAAAACAAAGGATATTACAGGTGGTCTTCCAAGAGTAGCTGAGTTATTTGAGGCAAGGAAACCTAAAGACCATGCTATAATTGCAGAAGTTACAGGTAGGGTTGAATTTGCTAGGGATTATAAAAATAAAAAGAAAATAGTTATACACCCTCTGGATGATTCTGAATCTGAAGTTAGTTATCTTATAGCTAAAGGTAAGCATATATCTGTCCAAGATGGAGATACTATTGAAAAAGGGGAATATTTAATTGATGGAAACCCTGCCCCACATGATATTTTATCTATTCTCGGCTTAGAGGCCTTAGCAAGCTACTTAGTTAATGAAATTCAGAGTGTTTATCGACTACAGGGCGTTACTATTAATGACAAACATATCGAAGTGATTACTCGTCAAATGCTTCAAAAAGTTGAGATCTCTAATCCAGGTGATAGTGCTTTTATTTCTGGAGAACAGCTTGATAAATTAGAGGCTGAGGAGATTAACGAAAAGTTAATTGCAAAAAAACAAGAGCCTATGGAGTATAAACCAATTCTTCTTGGTATTACAAAAGCCTCTCTTCAAACTAGGTCATTTATATCAGCTGCATCTTTCCAGGAAACTACAAGAGTATTGACGGATGCTGCTGTTTACCGAAAATCTGATCATTTAGTGGGTCTTAAAGAAAATGTAATAGTTGGAAGACTAATTCCTGCAGGTACTGGAAGCTCTATTAGACGACTTGAAAGCGATGCTGCAGCTAAGGATGAAGCTTTAATTGCTGAGAGAGTGAAAGATGTTGAATCAGTTGAAATTGAATCGGCATAACAAATATTAAAAAATAGTGTTTTTTTCTTGACTGAAAACGAATAGAAAGCTACTAAGACAACGCTTATGACAGGTCGTAGGATTTTCCTAAACGCTGCCGCGCCATTCGCAAAATTTTAATTTATTGTTCATTCTATTATGAATGAATGTTTTATATTGGGAAAATATAATATGCCTACTATTAATCAATTAGTGCAAAGACGCGGAAGAGCTAATATAGCAAAAAGAAATAAAGTTCCTGCTATGGAAGCTTGCCCTCAAAAGAGGGGCGTTTGTACACGCGTCTATACAACAACTCCAAAAAAACCAAATTCCGCTTTACGTAAAGTTGCTCGTGTGAGGCTGACCAATGGATTTGAAGTCACTAGTTATATTCCTGGTGAAGGACATAATCTTCAAGAACACTCAGTTGTTCTGATTAGAGGTGGAAGGGTAAAAGATTTACCTGGTGTAAGATATCATGTTTTAAGAGGTGTTCTAGATACCCAAGGGGTATCTGATCGTAAACAGAGAAGATCAAAATACGGTACAAAAAGGCCTAAGTAATTAATTTATAGAGGAATACAATGTCCAGAAGACATAAAGCAGAAAAAAGAGAAATTTTCCCTGATCCAAAGTACAGAGATGAGGTTGTATCTAAATTCATGAATAATCTTATGGTGGATGGTAAAAAATCTGTTGCAGAAAAAATTGTTTATGGTGCATTTGATCAAATCGAAGGAAAATTAAAAACCGATCCAATTAAAGTTTTTCATGATGCTATTGATAATGTTATGCCTTCTGTAGAAGTTAGATCTCGAAGAGTTGGCGGTGCAACTTATCAAGTTCCTGTAGAAGTTAGATCTGAAAGAAGAAAAGCTCTAGCTATTAGATGGATAATTGCTGCAGCAAGATCAAGAAGCGAAGATACTATGGGGGAAAAACTATCTTCCGAATTAATTGATGCTTCAAATAACAGAGGTTCATCTGTTAAAAAAAGAGAAGATACTCATAAAATGGCTGAAGCAAACAGAGCTTTCTCTCATTATCGTTGGTAATTTTTAAAGGTTTATTATGGCACGCGCAACACAGTTATCAGATTATAGAAATATAGGGATTATGGCTCACATTGATGCTGGTAAAACAACTACGACGGAACGTATTCTATATTATACAGGTAAAAGTTATAAAATTGGTGAAGTTCATGATGGCGCTGCAACAATGGATTGGATGGAGCAAGAGCAAGAGCGAGGAATAACAATTACCTCAGCTGCAACAACCTGTTTTTGGAATGATAAAAGAATAAATATAATTGATACACCTGGTCATGTTGATTTCACTATTGAGGTAGAGAGATCGCTTAGAGTTCTTGATGGTGCTGTTGCAGTTTTTGACTCGGTTGCAGGTGTTGAACCTCAATCTGAAACAGTTTGGCGTCAAGCTAACAAGTATGATGTTCCTAGAATGTGCTTTGTAAATAAAATGGATAGAATTGGAGCAGATTTTTATCGATGTGTTGAAATGATTAAAGATAGACTAGGATCAACTCCTCTTGTTATGCAGTTGCCTATTGGATCCGAGAGTAATTATGAAGGTTTAATTGATTTAGTTCTAATGAAGGAAATAGTTTGGAAAGAAGAAAACCTTGGTGCCGAGTTTGAATATAGAGATATCAGAGATGATTTAAAAGCAGATGCCGAAAAATACAGATCTGAGCTTATAGAGAGTGCTGTAGAGCAAGATGATGAGGTAATGGAAGCTTACCTTGAAGGTAACGAACCTGATGTTGACACAATTAAACGATGCATTCGAACTGGTGTTTTAAATCAATCATTTGTTCCTGTTTTAAATGGAACTGCATTTAAGAATAAGGGTGTTCAACCTCTCCTTGATGCTGTTGTTGATTTTATGCCATCTCCGATTGATGTTGAAGCCATTAAAGGTGTACATCCCGACACCGAGGAGGAAATGAAAAGAGAATCCTCTGATACAGAGCCATTATCACTTTTAGCTTTTAAGGTTATGAATGATCCATTCGTTGGTAATCTAACTTTCGCAAGAATTTACTCTGGCGTTTTAGAGACAGGGCAAACCCTTGTTAATACAGTTAAAAATAAAAAAGAAAGAATTGGAAGAATGCTTGAAATGCATTCTAATTCAAGAGAAGACATAAAAGAAGCTCGTGCAGGAGATATTGTCGCCCTTGTTGGGTTAAAAGATACTACAACTGGCGATACATTGTGTGGTAATGAAAATCAAATCGTTTTAGAAAGAATGGAATTTCCTGAGCCGGTTATTGAAGTTGCTGTTGAGCCAAAAACCAAAGCTGACCAAGAAAAAATGGGACTTGCTCTAGCTCGTTTAGCTAAAGAGGATCCATCATTCAGAGTTTCATCAGATAATGAATCTGGCCAAACTGTTATTAGCGGTATGGGGGAATTACATCTTGATATTCTAGTTGATAGAATGAAGAGGGAATTTAAAGTCGAGGCTAATGTAGGTGCTCCTCAGGTTGCTTACCGTGAAACATTTTCAAAAGAAGCAGAAATTGATTACACACATAAGAAACAAAGTGGTGGAGCCGGACAATTTGCCCGCCTTAAAATTATTATCACACCAAATAAACCAGGCGAAGGATATCAATTTACTAGTGAAATTGTAGGCGGAAATATCCCTAAAGAATATATCCCAGGTGTTGAAAAAGGTATCGCTAGTGTAAAAGACTCAGGGGCACTAGCTGGTTTTCCTATTATTGATTTTAACGTGAGACTAATTGATGGTGCATATCATGATGTAGATTCAAGTGTTATGGCTTTTGAAATTGCTGCTAGAGCGGCATTTAGAGAGGTTTGTAGGGATGCCGGGATTAAGCTACTTGAACCAATGATGAAGGTTGAAGTTGTAACCCCAGAAGAGCATTTGGGGGATATTATTGGTGATTTAAATAGTAGAAGAGGTCAAATTTCTGGTACAGAAACACGGGGTCCTTCAACAGTTATTGATGCTATGGTTCCGCTTGCCAATATGTTTGGTTATGTAAATACACTAAGGTCTATGTCTCAAGGAAGGGCTGTTTTCACTATGTTATTTGATCATTATCAGGAAGTCCCTAAGGCTGTATCTGATGAAGTTATTGCTAAATTAGCATAGTTAATTTTATTAAAAGGGTAGGTAAATGAAAGAGCAGAACATAAGAATTAGATTAAAGGCATATGATCATAGAACTCTTGATACATCTGCAAAAGAAATTCTTGATACAGCTAAAAGAACTGGGGCAGATGTTCGTGGCCCGATTCCATTACCTACACGTATCGAGAAATTTACAGTTCTTAAAGGACCTCATATTGATAAAAAAAGTAGAGAGCAGTTTGAAATAAGAACTCATAAAAGATTAATGGATATAATTGATCCTACGCCCCAAACAGTCGACGCTCTAATGAAATTAGACTTAGCCGCTGGTGTAGATGTTGAAATTAAATTATAGGGACTGAGGTTAATAAAATGAGAACCGGATTAATATGTAAGAAACTTGGTATGAGCCGTGTCTATACTGATGCAGGTATTCATGTTCCTGTTACTATTTTGCATTTAGATAATTGTCATGTTGTTTCTACAAAAACTAAAGCTAAAGATGGCTATTCTTCTGTCCAATTGGGTGTGGTAGATGCAAAAGATAAACACATATCAAAACCCATGAAAGGTCATTTTAAGAAAAATAATGCTCAACCTAAAGTTAAATTATCAGAATTTCGTGTAAGTGAAGAAAATTTACTTGAGAATGGCTCTGAATTATCAGCTTCTCACTTTGTTGATGGGCAATATATAGATGCCTCTGGTATTTCTATTGGTAAAGGTTTTGCTGGAGCTATGAAGCGTCATAATTTTGGTGGTTTAAGAGCATCGCATGGTGTTTCCATTAGTCATAGAAGTCATGGCTCAACTGGACAATGCCAAGACCCAGGAAAGGTTTTCAAAGGTAAAAAAATGGCAGGCCATATGGGTGCAGCTAACGTAACTGTTCAGAATTTAGAGGTTATTAAAACTATGTCCGATGAAGGTTATATTTATATTAAAGGCGCTGTACCTGGACCAAAGGGTGGATGGGTTTTGTTAAAAGATTCTGTAAAAAAATCTTTACCAGATAATCTTCCTTTACCAGCAGGGTTAAAGCTTGCTGGTGACGAAGTTAATAGTGATGAATCTTCTTCTGAAAATGTTGATCATGACCAGGTAGTAGATGCTCCTGAGAGCTCAAATGAAAATACTGAGCTTTCAAATAATGAGGGAGATTCAAATGAAAGTTAATTTAGTAAGTTTAAGCTCCGATAAAAAGTCTTCACAAGAGCTAAATGACTCTATTTATGGTCTTGACCCTAGAGGAGACATTCTTCATAGAGTTGTAACTTGGCAATTATCAAAAAGAAGGTCTGGGACACATAAAGTTAAAGAAAGAGGCGAGATTAAGGGTAGCACAAAGAAAATTATGGCTCAAAAAGGTTCTGGTGGCGCAAGACATAGTACTAGGAAAGTTAATCTTTTCCGAGGTGGTGGCGTTGCATTTGGTCCAAAACCAAGGGATTATTCTACCAAGCTTCCAAAAAAAATACGAACACTTGGACTTAAACATGCTCTTTCAGCAAAAGTTAAGAATGATGAATTAATTGTTATAGATGAAGCAAAGCTCTCTTCCCCAAAAACAAAAGAGCTTGCCTCTAAAATTAAAGAATTAAAGCTTGAAAATGCTTTATTTATAGATTTAAAAGAGTTCGATAAAAATTTTGAATTAGCAATTAAAAATATTAAAGGTCTAGAGCTTATAAATATAGAGGGAATAAATGTTTATGACATCCTTCGTAAAGAAAAGTTAGTTCTTACAAAGAGATCTGTTGAAATGTTAAATGAGAGACTCCAATGAGTGAAAAAAATTATTTCGATATTTTGGTTAGCCCGGTGATTACTGAAAAGTCTTCAATGCTCTCAGAGAGTAACAAGGTCGTATTTAAGGTGGGTATGAAATCATCGAAGAGTGAAATTAAGAAAAGTATAGAAGAGCTTTTTAAGGTTAAGGTTAAGTCCGTTAATACTCTTAGACGTAAAGGTAAAACAACTAATTTTAAAAACGTTAAAGGTAAAAGAAAAGATTTTAAGCACGCGATTATTACCCTTGAAGAAGGTCAATCAATAGATGTTATGGGCGGAGTATAATAAATGGCTTTAAAAACATATAAACCGACCAGTCCCGGTCAAAGAGGTTTGGTTTTAGTTGATAAATCTCATTTATCAAAAGAAAGACCTGTAAAAAGTTTGACTGAAGGTCTAACTAGCTCTGGCGGTAGAAACAATAAAGGTAGAATGACTGCAAGAAGAAGAGGTGGTGGGCATAAAAGACTTTATAGAAAAATTGATTTTAAAAGAAATAAGCTAGATATTTCAGCAACTGTAGAAAGACTTGAGTACGATCCAAACCGTTCTGCTTTTATTGCTCTTTTGAAGTACGATGATGGAGAGCTAAGTTATATCGTTGCACCGCAAAGACTATCTGTAGGTGACAAAGTAATTTCTAGCGAGAAAGCGGATATTAAGCCTGGCAATACAATGCCTATGAAAAAAATGCCTATTGGAACAATTATTCATAATATTGAAATGAAACCTGGAAAAGGCGCTCAGCTAATTAGATCTGCCGGTACTTTTGCTCAGTTAGTTGGTAGAGATCAGGGAATGGCTATACTTAAACTGACTTCTGGAGAGCAAAGGTTAATCCCCGATGTATGTAAAGCAACAGTTGGAGCTGTATCCAATCCAGATAATTCTAATACAAAATTAGCTAAAGCTGGAAGAAATAGGTGGAAGGGTAAAAGACCTTCTGTTAGAGGTGTTGTTATGAACCCAGTAGACCATCCGCATGGAGGTGGTGAAGGTAAAACATCTGGTGGTAGGCATCCTGTTACTCCATGGGGTGTGCCAACAAAAGGTAAGAAAACTCGCTCAAATAAAGATTCTGATAAATTTATTGTTAGAACTCGTCATCAAAAGAGAAAAAGAAGGTAATTATGGCTAGATCAGTTTGGAAAGGTCCTTTCGTGGATCAATATATTTTAAAAAAAGCAGAGGCTGCAAGAGCGTCTGGACGCAAAGATGTCATAAAAATATGGAGCAGAAGATCTACAATTCTTCCTCAATTTGTTGGGCTTAATTTTGGTGTTTATAATGGTCAAAAGTTTATTCCAGTTTTAATTTCTGAAGACATGGTTGGGCATAAGTTTGGTGAATTTTCTCCTACTAGAACGTACTATGGCCATATGGCTGATAAATCTGCAAAGAGAGCTTAAATATGAGTGAGGTTAGTAAAATAAAAAATCCTTCTGACGATAAAGTTTCTAAAGCGATTGGAAAAATGATTAGAACAAGTCCGATCAAACTTAATGATGCAGTTAAAAGTATTCGAGGAAAAAAAGTTGGTGACGCTCTCTCTCACCTAGAGTTTTCTAAGAAAAGGATTTCTAATGAAGCCAAGAAGATTTTAGAAAGCGCAATTGCTAATGCAGAGAACAATCATTCGCTTGATATTGATAAACTTTATGTTGATGAAGCATTTGTCGGAAAAAATCTGGTAATGAAAAGATTTAGGCCAAGAGCTCGAGGAAGAACGGGTAAAATATTAAAGCCATTTAGTCAACTAACTATCATTCTTCGTGAGAAGAATTTAGAGGAAAAGAAATAATGGGACAAAAAGTTAATCCAATTAGCATGAGACTGGGAATTAACCGTACTTGGGATTCTAGATGGTATGCTGGTAAGAATGAATACAGTCAGCTTATTCAAGAAGATATTCAAATGAGAGCGATGATTTTCAAAGATCTTAAAAATGCTGCTATAGCTAATGTTATCATCGAAAGGCCCCATAAAAAATGCTTAGTTACAATTCATTCTGGAAGGCCTGGTTTAATTATTGGTAAAAAAGGTGCGGATATTGAGAACCTTAAAAAGAAATTACAAAATATTACATCTTCTGATGTCGTCGTAAATATTGTAGAGGTAAGAAAGCCAGAAGTTAATGCAACACTTGTTGCTGAAAATATTGCACAACAGCTTGAGAGAAGAATTGGTTTTAGAAGAGCTATGAAAAGAGCTGTTCAATCCGCTATGCGTTTGGGTGCTCAGGGTATACGAATTAATTGTGGCGGTCGCCTTGGTGGAGCAGAAATTGCAAGAACAGAATGGTATAGAGAGGGGCGTGTTCCACTTCATACCTTAAGGTCTGATATTGATTACGGAGTTGCTTCAGCACATACGACCTATGGAATATGCGGAATAAAAGTTTGGATTTTCTTGGGTGAGATTATGGAGCACAATCCTCATGTAAAAGATGAAAAAAAATCTTCACAAGAAAATAATAATATAAGGCCTAGTAAGTAAGGAAATTTTTTATGTTACAACCTAAAAAAACAAAATTTCGTAAAGCCCATAAGGGAAGAATAAAAGGAAACGCCAAAGGTGGAACTACACTTAACTTCGGATCCTATGGACTGAAAGCCCTTACAGCTGAAAGAATAACTGCTAGGCAAATTGAAGCCGCTAGAAGAGCTATAACAAGGCACATGAAAAGAGCTGGTAGAGTTTGGATAAGAATTTTTCCTGATGTTCCGGTATCTAAAAAGCCTACAGAAGTTAGGATGGGTAAAGGTAAGGGTACACCAGAATATTGGGCTGCTAGAGTTAAGCCTGGAAGAATTATGTTTGAGATTGACGGTGTTTCACCCGAGGTTGCAAAGACAGCTCTAGACCTTGGATCATCAAAACTCCCAGTATTAACAAAGATTATAACTAGGCCTGGTGAAGGAATATAGATATGGCTAAGAAAGAAAAAGATATCAAGGATATGAGTTTAGATGAATTAACAGATTCATTAAACTCCCTTAAGAAAGAAGTTTTTAATATTGGCATCCAAAAAATGGCTGGCCAATTTGAGGACACTTCTCAAATATCAAAGAAAAAGAAAAGCATTGCTCGAGTAAAAACAATGATAAATAAACATAAAAATGAGGTGAGTGATGCCTAAAAGAATTTTAAAAGGTGTTGTTGTAAGTGATAAAGCGGATAAAACAATAACCGTTTCAGTTGAAAGAAGGTTTACTGATCCGTTATTCAAGAAAACCGTCAGAAGTTCAAAAAAATACATGACACATGATGAAAGCAATAAGTTTAAAATTGGTGACTTGGTTCAAATTAGAGAGTGCAAACCTCTTTCCAAGTCAAAAACATGGGAAGTAATTGACGAATAGTCATTATTTATAAGGTTTTTTAATATGATACAGATGCAAACAAAATTAGATGTTGCCGACAACTCTGGAGCTAAGCAGGTTCAGTGTATTAAGGTTTTGGGTGGCTCAAAAAGAAGAACAGCTTCTGTTGGTGATATAATAGTTGTTTCCGTTAAAGAAGCTATTCCGAGAGGTAAAGTAAAAAAAGGCGAAGTCCTAAAAGCTGTTATTGTTCGAACAAAAAAAGAGATACGCCGTAATGACGGAACAGCTATTAGATTTGATACTAATGCAGCAGTTTTAGTTAATGCTAATGGTGAACCTCTTGGAACTAGGATTTTTGGTCCTGTTACACGTGAGTTACGTTCTAAAAAATTAATGAAAATTGTTTCATTGGCTCCGGAGGTTATCTAATGTCTGCGAAAATTAAAAAAGGTGATAAAGTTTTTGTTATGTCTGGAAAAGATAAGGGCAAAGAGGGCGATGTTTTAAAAGTTATTAAAGTAGCTGAATCTCAAGATAAAGCACTTGTTCAAGGTATTAATTTAGTTAAAAGACACAGGAAACCGTCTCAGGAGAACGCTGGGGGTATTGTTTCTGAGGAAAGACCAATTCAAATTTCAAATCTTATGATTGTTGATCCAAAAACAAAAAAACCAACGCGTGTTGGTTTTAAATTAGATAAAAAAGGTAATAAAGTACGTTTTGCTAAGAAATCCGGGGAGATCATAGATGGCTGATTCAACAAATTACACCCCTAGACTTCAACAGAAATACAAAGATGTTATTCAACAAGAGTTACTAGCTAGCTTAAATCTTAATAATGTATTTGAGGTGCCAAAAATTTCCAAAGTTGTTATTAATATAGGTGCAGGAAGCGAATCTGTTTCAGATAGTAAAAAAGTGAATGATGCGGCTTCAGCCCTTGAGTTGATAGCCGGTCAAAAACCAATAAAAACAAAAGCAAAAAAAGCTATTGCTGGCTTTAAGTTAAGGGAAGGTATGGCAGTAGGAGCAAAAGTAACCCTCAGAAAAGCTGTTATGTATGAATTTATTGATAGACTTGTTAATATAGCCCTTCCTAGAGTAAGAGATTTTGATGGATTAAACCCAAAAAGTTTCGATGGTAATGGAAATTATGCCTTTGGTATTAAAGAGCATTTAATCTTTCCTGAAATTAATTATGAGTCTGTTTCTGAAATTTGGGGAATGGATATTATTATTAACACAACCGCTAAGAATGATGACGAAGCATTGGCTTTGTTACAGAGTTTTAATTTTCCTATTAAAAAGAGATAAGGACATTTAGATGGCAAAAGTAAGCATGGTGCAAAGAGATTTAAAAAGAAGAAAACTATATTCTAAATATAAGGCAAAGAGAGAGAATCTTTTATCAAGATCAAAAGACAATACTCTTTCTGCCGAAGAGAGATTTGAAGCACGCCTGAAGCTTGCTCAACTTCCAAGAAACTCTTCAAAAAATAGGATTAGAAACAGATGCCTATTAACTGGTCGTCCAAGAGGTGTTTATAGAAAATTTGGTTTATCAAGAATTGCTTTTAGGGATTTAGCTTCGGATGGCAAGTTGCCTGGTGTTGTTAAGTCAAGTTGGTGAGGGTGTAATGAATATTAATGATCCAATTGGAGATATGATTACTAGAATTAGAAATGCTCATATGAGAGGGAAAGAACTTGTAGATTCTCCTTCTTCTGCTCTTAGGGTAAATGTTCTAGAGGTTCTCAAAGAAGAAGGCTTTATTAGAGGCTATTCCGAAAGTGAGAGGGATACAGGTCAATCAGAGATACAAATAGAACTCAAGTATCACGAGGGAGATCCTGTAATTAAAGAGATTACAAGGGTATCAAAGCCAGGAAGAAGAGTATACTCATCTGTAAAGAGTATGCCTTTAGTAAGGAATGGTCTTGGTATTTCAGTTGTTTCTACACCAAAAGGAGTTATGTCAGACTCGTCTGCACGTAATGAAAATGTTGGTGGAGAAATTTTATGTACAGTTTTTTAGTCAATTGAGGTTTTTAAATGTCTAGAATTGGAAAAAAGATTATTGATATACCTGATGGGGTTAATGTAACAATTAATGAATCAGAAATACTTACAACTGGACCTAAGGGAGAGCTTTCTTGTGAAAACTTTTCAGGAACTAAAGTTGTTCAAGAAAATAATCAGATAACAATTGCTCCAATTGATGAATCTCAGGCGAGTATTCAATATTGGGGGATACAAAGAACTTTATTAAATAATAATATTGTTGGTGTTACTGAAGGATATAAGAAAACATTAGAAATTAATGGAGTTGGCTATAAGGCACAAATGAAAGGCAATAATATTCAATTATCCCTTGGCTTTAGTCATGACATAAACTATGAAGCTCCAGAGGGAGTTAAAATTGAAACTGCAACACCTACAGAGGTTATTATTAGCGGTATTGATAAACAAAAAGTTGGCCAAGTTGCTGCTGAGATAAGAAGTTACAGACCTCCTGAACCTTATAAAGGTAAGGGTGTTAAGTATAAAGATGAGTTTATTTTTAGAAAAGAAGGTAAAAAGAAGTAATTAAAATGGTTAGTAGAGTAGAAATAGAAAAAAGAAAAGTACGTGTTAGAAATAAACTGAAAAAGTCTTCATCAGATAGAATGAGACTTTCAGTTTTTAGATCTTCTAAACATATATATGCTCAGGTAATTGATGATAATAATGGTGTTACTGTTGCTTCAGCATCCTCTCTAGAAAAATCATCATCTAGCCTTGGTTCAAATATTGAATCCGCTTCAAAGGTAGGATCTGATATAGCAAAGAAAGCAATTAAAGCCGGAGTTAAAGAAGTTTATTTTGATCGAGGTTGTTATAAATATCATGGCCGTGTTAAAGCTTTAGCTGATAACGCAAGAGAAGCCGGATTAAAATTTTAGGAGTATCCATTGTCTACACAAGAAACAAATCAAAGAGATGAGAGAGATAGTGAGTTTATTGATCGCCTAGTTTTTATCAATAGAGTTTCAACTGTTGTAAAGGGTGGTCGAAGGTTTAGCTTTGCAGCACTTGTTGTTGTGGGTGATCAGAAAGGTCATGTAGGTTTTGGTCATGGTAAGGCTAGAGAAGTTCCTGAGGCTATTAAAAAAGCTACGGATGCTGCCAAAGCAACTATGATTAAAGTACCCTTAAAAGAAGGAAGAACTCTTCATCACGATATTGAAGGAAGACATGGAGCTGGTAAGGTTATTTTGAGATCTGCGCCTCCTGGAACAGGTATAATTGCAGGCGGGCCAATGAGAGCTGTTTTCGAGGTATTAGGTGTTCAAGATGTTGTTGCTAAATCAATAGGATCCTCAAACCCTTATAATATGGTTAGAGCTACAGTAATGGCTTTAGGAAAAGTTAATAGTCCTAGGCAAGTTGCTGCTAGAAGAGGAAAGAAAGTAAGTGATGTAATTAACCAACGCATTACTGATAATGAAGTATCTTTATAAGGTAAAATTATGGCGACTAAAAAAATTACGATAAAACAAATTGGAAGCGCTTTAAGAAGAAGTCCTGATCAAAAGCAAACTTTAATTGGTCTAGGTTTAAATAAGATGCATAAAGTAAGAGTCCTTGAGGATACAAGCTCTATCAGAGGTATGATTAAAAAAGTTAATCACCTTGTTAAAATTGTTAATGAGGAATAGTTAAATGAGATTAAATGAACTTAGAGATAACCCTAATGCGCGAAAATCAAGAACACGAATAGGTAGGGGAATAGGCTCTGGAAAGGGAAAAACTGCTGGAAGAGGCCACAAAGGACAAAAATCTAGGTCTGGGGTTGCTATAAAGGGATTTGAAGGCGGACAAATGCCTATACACATGAGACTTCCAAAAAGAGGATTTAATAATTTCACAAGAAAAGATTTTGCTGAATTAACTCTAGGAAATCTCCAGAATGCAATAACCAAAGGCCTTATTGATAAAAATAAAGCAATTACTGAAGTGGAATTAAATGCAGCAGGTATTGTTAAAAAGAGTAAGGCTGGTATCAAGCTTCTTAACAAAGGTGAATTAAAGGATAAAATTGAAATTTCTTTATCTAAAGCAACTAAATCTTGCATTAATATAATTGAAGGTTTGGGCGGTAAGGTTAGTGTCTTAGAAGTTCCAAAGGTAAAAAGAGTTAGGAAGAAAGATGATGTCTCAGAAGAAAAAAAAGAAATAAAAGTTGAATCAGTCTCTTCATCTCAAGATAGTGAAGAAGTTAAAAATAAAGAGGTTGCTGAATCTTCAACGCAAGAAACAGCAGATAAATAATAATGGCTTCAGTTGCCGAACAATTAGCTTCAAATATAAGTCTCTCGGCACTTAAGAGTGCCACAGAGCTGCGCAAAAGGATTTGGTTCACAATAATTGCACTTATTGTGTATAGGTTTGGAACTTATTTACCTCTCCCTGGAATAGATATTGATGCATTACGTCAAATTTTTGAACAAAATCAGTCCGGTATAATTGGAATATTTAATATGTTTTCTGGAGGTGCCGTTGGACGTATGGCAATTTTCTCTCTTGGGATAATGCCCTATATTACAGCATCAATCATTATTCAACTAATAGTGCCCGTTGTTCCTTCCTTGAATTACCTAAAGAAAGAAGCTGGCGAAAGAGGAAGAAGACAGATTAATCAATATACTCGTTATGCAACAGTTTTCCTTGCGACTGTTCAAGCTTGGGGTATAGCTGTCGGCTTAGAGGGTGCAACCGGTGTAGTTGTTGATCCTGGTGCATTTTTTAAAGTCTCTGCTGTAATAACTTTAGTAGGTGGAACTATCTTTCTAATGTGGTTAGGTGAACAAATTACATCGAACGGTTTGGGTAACGGAATATCTCTTTTAATTTTTGCGGGTATAGTAGCAGAATTACCAAGTGCTCTTTTTGGAACCATAGAGCTTGGAAGGCAAGGGGCTTTATCAATAGGTTTAATGTTTGGTTTGTTAATTCTTGTTTTGGCTACAATTACTTTTGTAGTTTTTATTGAAAGAGCTCAAAGAAGACTTTTAGTTCAGTATCCTAAAAGGCAAGTTGGAAACAAAATGTTCGGAGGTGATAATTCTCACCTTCCTTTAAAGCTAAATACCTCAGGTGTTATACCAGCAATTTTTGCATCTTCATTACTTTTAATGCCTATCACAATTGCAAACTTTTCTTCAGGTCAGGGACCTGATTGGGTGAATAGCATTACCACTTTACTAGGAAGAGGGCAGCCTCTATATATGATAATATATGCAAGTCTCATAGTTTTCTTTTGTTATTTTTATACTGCAATAGTCTTTAATCCAGAAGATACTGCTGATAATTTAAAGAAACAGGGTGGATTTATTCCTGGAATTAGACCTGGAGAAAGAACAGCACAGTATATTGATTTTGTTTTAACAAGATTAACAGTAGTTGGTTCTATTTATTTAGTATTGGTTTGCCTATTACCAGAGTTTTTAATTTCTCGCTTTGCTGTGCCTTTTTATTTTGGTGGAACGTCAGTCCTTATTATTGTAAATGTCGCAATGGACACTATGACACAATTCCAAGGTTACTTATTTGCACACCAATACGAAGGATTATTAAAAAAATCTAAGCTAGGAAGCAGGAAGCGCTAATGATAATTATCCTTTTAGGACCTCCTGGAGCAGGAAAAGGCACTCAAGCAGCATTTATAAAGGAACAATTCAATATTGCTCATATATCTACTGGAGATATGCTTCGTGAGGCAGTCAAAAACGAAACAAAACTAGGACTTACAGCTAAAGCTATTATGGCAAGGGGCGACTATGTTCCTGATGATCTTCTTTTAGAGATTATTAACGAGAGAGTTAGCCAAGATGATTGTAAAAATGGTTTTATTCTAGATGGTTATCCGAGGAATGAGGTTCAGGCAAAATCATTAGACGCAATACTAGGTCAATCAAGCAACTCTATTGATTGTATCCTTCAAATTGATGTAGATTTTTCTATTTTGGAAAAGAGAATAGAGGGAAGGGCTCAGGATAATAACAACGAAATAAGGGAAGATGATAATTTACAAGTAATGAAAAAAAGATTACAAGTGTACGTTGATCAGACTGAACCTTTGATATCGTATTATTCAAATCATAAAAACTTCATTGTTATCAATGGGATGAATGATATATCTAAAGTTTCAGAAGACATTAAAATTAATTTAACTAAACTGAAATAGTGTGTTGACTGTTTCGTTTTCAAGCATATAATCCGCGATTCTATATGGTTTCGCTTTTTTAGGAGGTTTTCTTGGCACGTATCGCAGGTATAAATATACCAACCAATAAAAAAGTTTTCATAGGTCTTACCTATATAAGAGGAATAGGACCTAAAGTCGCATCTGATATATGTGAAAAGGCAAATATACCTTCTGAAAGAAGAGTTAATGAGTTAACTGACTCTGAAGTCATACAAATTAGAGAAATTATCGAAGGTAATTACAAGGTTGAGGGTGAGCTAAGACGTGAGGTATCAACTAATATAAAAAGACTTATGGACTTAGGAAATTACAGAGGTTTACGTCATAGAAGAGGCCTTCCTGTTAGAGGTCAAAGAACGCATACAAATGCAAGAACTCGTAAAGGACCCGCTAAATCTATCGCAGGTAAGAAAAAATAAAATTTATAATTTAGGTTTAAAATAATGGCTGAAGATAAAAAAAGAGTGAAACGTCGGGACAAGAAGAACATTTCTAGTGGTGTAGCCCATGTAAATTCTACCTTTAATAACACTATGATAACTATTTCAGATGAAAAGGGCGATGCTATATCTTGGTCCTCAGCTGGTTTAATGGGTTTTAAAGGGTCTAGAAAATCAACTCCTTTCGCCGCTCAAATGGCTGCAGAGGATGCTGGAGAAAAAGCAAAGGATCATGGTGTAAAGACTCTTAAGGTTGAAGTTCAAGGGCCTGGTTCAGGAAGAGAAAGTGCTCTTAGAGCTTTACAGTCAATAGGGTTTACAATTACATCAATTAAAGATGTTACTTCTATTCCACATAATGGTTGTAGGCCCCCTAAAAGACGTCGAGTGTAAGAAATAAAGATATTTAAATAAGAATTAATTAAACTGTGAGGTTAATGTGATTATTGAGAAAAATTGGCGTGAACTTTTAAAACCAAGTGAAATAAATCTTAATCCAGGTCAAGATCCTGAGAAGTTCTCTAAAATAACTGTAGAACCTCTTGAGAGGGGTTATGGTACAACTTTAGGTAATGCATTAAGAAGGGTTTTACTGTCTTCACTACAGGGTGTTGCTGTTTTCGGTATTAAAATTGATGGAGTTTTACATGAATTCTCATCAATAAATGGCGTTAGAGAAGATGTTACTGACATTGTTTTAAATGTTAAAAAAATAATTTTTAGAGCAGATTTTTCTGGTATCAAAAGACTAACAATTGAAAAAACTGGTCCAGGTGTTGTTACTGCAGGGGATATAAACCTTACCGATGATATTGAAGTCATTAATCCTGATTTAGTGCTCTGTACTCTAGATGACAACTCATCTATTCGTGTTGAATTATCAATTAAAACTGGAAACGGTTATGTTCCAGCTGAACAAAATAGAGATGAGGATAGTCCAATTGGAATGATCCCTGTTGATAGTCTTTTTAGTCCTGTTACTAATGTTGCTTATAACGTTGAAAATGCCAGAGAAGGTGAATCACTAGACTATGATAGACTTACTCTTGAAGTTGAAACTAATGGATCTGTTGCTCCAGAAGATGCTGTAGCCTTTTCAGCAAGAATACTACAAGACCAATTAATGCCATTTATTAACTTTGATGAGCCTGAAGAAGAGATTATTGAAGAAGATGAAAATGAGCTTGAATTTAATGCAGCCCTTCTTAAAAAGGTCGATGAACTAGAACTTTCTGTTAGATCAGCAAATTGTCTAAAAAATGATAGTATTGTTTATATCGGTGACTTAATTCTTAAAAGTGAGAATGAAATGCTGAGAACACCAAATTTTGGCAGAAAATCATTAAATGAAATTAAGGAAGTTTTAACTGAGATGGGCCTCTCTCTTGGTATGGATGTGCCTACATGGCCACCTGAGAATGTTGATGATCTTGCCAGGAAAGCATCCGATAAATTTTAATTAAATAGGTAAAGTAATGCGCCATAAAGTATCAAAAAGAAAATTAAATAGAACTTCTAGCCATAGAAAAGCTCTTTTAGCTAATATGGCGGTAGCTTTAATTAAGCACGAGCAAATTAAAACAACTCTCCCTAAGGCTAAGGAACTTGGCCCTTACGTTGATAAATTGATAACACTTGGAAAGAAGGGTGATCTTAGCTCAAGAAGAAAATTATATTCAATAGTTCCTGAAAAACAATGGGGTTCTAAAGTTTTTGATACCCTTGCAGAGCGATACAAAGAAAGAAGTGGTGGATATACACGTATAATGAAAGCTGGCTTTCGTTACGGCGATTCAGCCCCTATGGCTGTTATAGAGCTCGTTGATAGAGATGTTGAGGCTTTAGGACAAGATTCTGGTCCTGTTATCGAAAAAGATTTTGAAGAAATTGAATCTTAAGCTGATTTAATTATTTTTTGAACAACATCAATCTTTTTAGAATTAAAACCTGCCTTACAGTAAGAAAAATAATATTTAAAAAGTCTTTCTAGCCTATGATCAAACCCCAACTGTCTTATAGATTTAATAGAGTTGATGAAATCTTTATGCCAAATTTCCAATGTTTTTGCATAGGATTGCCCAAATGAACTTGATTGAACTTCTCTAAGTCCTGATTTTTTATAATTTTCATTTAACTTGTCTTGAGACGGAAGCATCCCACCTGGAAAAACATATCTTTGAATGAAGTCTACAGATTTGCTATATCTTTCATAACTTTTATTATTTATTAGAATTACTTGAATACCAGCCATTCCGTCTTTGGTTAAAACCTCTTTTATTTTTTTAAAATAGTCTATCCAATATTTTTCACCAACAGCCTCAATCATTTCTATTGATACTACTCGATCGTACTGTCCTTTTAAGTCTCTGTAGTCACATAAATCAAGAGAAACTTTGTCTTCTAGTCCTTGATTCTTGATTCTTGATTTTGCAAATTCTAGTTGGCTAGGGCTAATTGTAATTCCCCTTATTTTACAACCAACTTTTTTTGCAGCATATTCTGCAAAACCACCCCAACCACATCCAATTTCAAGGATTTTATGATGTGATTTAATTTTAAGTTGATCTATTATTTGTTGATATTTGTTTTCTTGTGCTTTGCTTAGATCTTCTTTTGTATCTTTGAATAGACCGCTAGAATAAGTCATTGTTTTGTCTAGCCAAAGCCTATAAAAATCATTACCCAAATCATAATGATAAATAATATTTTTTTTTGCTCTTGATTTAGTATTTTCTCTGAAGAAATGAATAATTTTATTGTAAAGGATATATACCCTACTTCTTGGTGTAAATGAATCGGGTAGATTTGTAACCATAATTTCTAAAAAAGATTCTAAGTCAGAACTTGTCCATTCTTCTTTTAGATAACTTTCTGCAAAACCAAGATGACCTCCAAAAATTGTTCTTAAAACTGTTTTATAGGAATTTAGTTTAAGATCTGCATTCAATCCTTTTTTTCCAGAAAAATTAAGAGTTTCTCCATTTGGCAGTTCAATAGTTAGCGAGCCAAACTTAATTTGATTTCCAATTTTCTCTAAATATTTTATTAAAACACTCTTAATCATCGTTTAAAGTATACTCATTGTTATAAGAAATTTTTTTATATTTTGATTTTATATGCTTTACATATTTAATATTTTTTAACCACAAAAGCAATGCTTGAAAATGAATTCCAATGATCACCTTAAAGGTTAAAAGTGGATATAATAAAAAATTAAATAATAGATTTTTATCATTTAAATCTTTCGCTTTTCCAACGAATGATGCCGTTAAAAGATGTTTTTTTTCTGATATTTCTTTAATAACAATTTTTACTTGCTTGCTATTTAAGTCAGTCAAAAACTGATACTCTCCATCCATATTTATAAAAGGAGATACATGCATTAGTTTTTTGCTTTTATGATTAAGTTTTTGAGATTCATTGTCTAGCTTAAAAACATATGAATGATCTTCCCCAAATGTATTTCTAACCTCGTAAATAATCATTTTAAGAATGCTATTACTATAAATAAACCAAACACTAATTGGGTTAAAAACATAACCAAGAATTCTTGGGTAGCACAAACAAAAAATTTCTAAATTATCTTTATCTATCTTTTCTCTACTTGCTATTTCTAAAATCCATTCTTTAGGATTAGACCCATCTTTTTTGCCATGATCTTTAAAGTAAAATGAAAAAAAATTAAATCTATTATATGAAAATAAATTGCAGTTTTTTTGGATATTTTCAAGTTCATCAATATTAAATAATATTGAGTAAACTTTATAAGAAAAACTATGATTTTTTGGGATAAGTCTAGAGTGACTTACAACACCATTGTAGATAGAGCTTTTTATTCCCATAGAATCTTTATACCAAATTTTTTTGCTAACTCTACACTAGAATTTATTCCATCTTCATGAAAACCATTTCCAGACCAAGCACCACAATACCATGTGTTTTTATAACCCTGAATTTTTGGTAATTGCTTTTTAGAATCAATTGATCCTAGATCAAAAATAGGATGCTCGTAATCAATAATTTTAAAAATACTTTTTTCTTTTGGAAGTTTGGAAGGGTTAAGGCTTAAAAATAAGGGCTTACTATTATTAATATTTTGCAATCGATTCATCCAATAAGTAACAGATATATAATCCACTTTCTTCTTTGGAATATGAACATTCCAAGAGGACCACACCTCTCTTAGGCTTGGCATAAGTGACTTATCATTATGAAGGTAAGCTGTATTTTTATTGGTTGAAAAGCTGCTTAAAATATTCTTTTCTTTTTCATCGGTATCTTTAACAATTTCAAGTATTTTTGTCGGATTTGTTGCAAAAATTATATGATCAAATTGGTTTTCATTATTATTTGAATCTTTGACAGTAATTGAATTATTTTTTCTTTTTATTTCTGTGATGTTTATATTTTTATAAGTTTTTACTCTTGGATTCGCATCTAAAAATCTAATTACTTTACTTACATATTGAATACTGCCATTTGAAACTGTTAACCATTTTGGCCTATCATTCTTACTATGTAATAATTTATGATTATTAAAAAAATTAAAGAGAGAAATAATTGGATAGTCCATAACATCCTTAGGTGGCATAGACCAAATAGCTCCAATCATTGGAAGAAGATATAAGTCTAAAAATCCTTTTGTATAAGGTTTGTTTTTTAGCCAATCTTCTAGGCTTATTTCATCTAAAGATTTATAATTAATAAGATATTTAATATGAAAATTAAATATTGGTATTTGAATAATTGAATATAAAAAAGATAACTTTTTTGTAAATGTTTTCTTGGAAAAAATCGATTTTATATTTTGACCAGACCATTCAATATTTAAATTTTCATGCTGAATTGATAGACTCATATCACTATCTTCATACATCACATTAAAATATTTAAAAAACTTTATTAAATTAGGGTAATTTAATTTATTAAATACTATAAAACCTGTATCTACATTGATGATTTCATTCTTATAGTTAATTTCAATTGTATTTGAGTGGCCTCCAAATCGATTATCTTTTTCATAAAGAACAACTTCATGGTCTTGTGAAAGGATTGTGGCTATAGATAAACCTGAAACTCCAGATCCAACAACGGCAAATTTCATTTAACTTCCTTAAGGTTAGATTAAATTACAATTAATAAGATTATTTGTAATTTTCTTCACTTATTGTTTTTTCAGATTTTATTTCACTAATTATTTCTTTTTTAACTTTTTGAGGTGCATCAACTATTGTTTCTTTTTCGATATCTTTTTCAGGTTTTTTTGCAGACATTGAGCTCCCTGTGTAAATTCCACCATCATACTGATTTGAACAACTTATTAAAAATAACGGTAGTGTGAAGATTGCTATAGATATGTATATAAATTTTTTCATAATTAATATTAGCAAGTGTCTACACTATTTAAAATAAAAAAATAAATAATTTGGCTCCCCAGGCCGGACTCGAACCAGCGACAAATTGATTAACAGTCAATTGCTCTACCAACTGAGCTACTGGGGAACAGTTTCGATATCTTCTAACAGAAGAATCGTAAATTTACTAGCTTGTTTTAAGTTTTATATTTTAAACTTTCACCATAAGTTTACCAGTATTACCACCTGTAAAAAGCTTTTGAAGGGCTAGTGGAAAGTTATCTATTCCTTCTTCAA
>ERZ802830.337-NODE-337-length-46466-cov-11.2232_pt1 | contig 46466 bp, 32 predicted proteins | sample MGYA00345654_ERZ802830 | MGnify/ENA primary metagenome ERZ802830 (study PRJEB30503, sample SAMEA104212375) | marine metagenome | biome: Westerlies Biome; feature: [SRF] surface water layer (ENVO:00010504) within the epipelagic zone...; material: water...
GCAGAAAATCTGGTGAATGAAACGGGCCGGGAAGATCAGTTTTTTCATGAACGCAATGCTCTCAAGCTTCGGATAGAATCTGAAGCAGCAAAAAACTCCGAGAATTAACTGAGAACGGCCATTCTCATTGCTTCGAAAGTCTCTTCTTTGAATTCAGAGCGCACAGTGGGTCCACAAGTTCAAATTCCTGGATACGACGTCGAATCTCTTCTCGGCGAAGGTGGCTTTGGTGAAGTCTATCGTTGTCGCGAAGTTTCGGGGCTGAAACGTACCGTTGCCATCAAGGTCATTCGGCTGGGAATGGGGACCCGGGAGATTCTCGCTCGCTTCGATGCGGAGATGAACGCCCTTGCAAAGATGAACCACCCCTCAATTTGTAGAGTGATTGATTCGGGTGTTACTTCAGGTCAACAGCCTTATTTTGCAATGGAACTGATTACTGGAAAAACTCTGAATCAATGGCTAAAGAGTAAAAACCCAGACTTTGAAACCCGACTCAATATCTTTGAAAACATCTGCTTAGGAATCAGTCATGCCCACGAACGGGGTGTCATTCACCGCGATCTGAAACCGGGAAATATCATGATCACTGATACCGCAGAAGGTCCCGTAGTCAAAATTATCGATTTCGGTTTAGCCAAAGCCCTTTATGACCCTCTTACTGATCAAACCCTAGTTACTGGAAATAGATACGCATTAGGCACTTGGAACTACATGAGCCCCGAACAGGCAAAGAGCCGGGGCTCCGAGGTGGATATCCGCAGCGATATCTATTCGATGGGTGTCATGCTTTACCAAATGGTCTGTGGCCGTCTTCCCCATGAGGAATTCGGTGAAATGTCAGAAACGGAAATCATTCGCATTCTCGAAGAGCAGCTGCCAAAGAGACCGAGTCAGATCAAGGTCCTGACTGATCAGAAAATCCCGGGAATCCCTGTGAAAAAATTACGCACAGAACTGGACTGGATCATTCTCAAAGCGTTGGCCTCAGAGCCAAAGCGAAGATACGGAACCGTTAGAGAACTCCAAAACGACCTGCAACGATATCGCAAGGGAGACGAAGCAGTACTCGCATGCCCCCCTGGCAATCTTTATGTGGCCAGCAAATTTCTAAGGCGTAACCGTACACTCGTTTCCATTCTGGTTCTGGTCTTTTTCTCATTGAGCATTGGAATCACCTGGGCACTTGAGGAGAGAAGCCGGGCACAGGCTCAAAAAGAGAAGGCCGAGCTGGCCAGAGAGGAAGCGGATAAAAAGTCTGCACAGTTGCAGCAGGTCGTCAATTTTCAGGAAGAACAGCTCGCTTCCATCGATGCCGCAGCGATGGGCTGGGGGATTCGAAGCCTGCTTCTGGAAAAATCTTTGGAGACCCCCCAGATCCGAAGCCTCAGTGAAGATGAAAAGGCAGCGTTTCAGCAAAATCTTGAATCGGGTTTGGCAGGCATCGACTTCACGGGACTCGCATTGAAAACCCTTGAAAAGGATTTCTTTGAGCGTGCCTTGCAGGCTATTGAAAACTTTGAAAACCAGCCCCTCGTTCAGGCCCAGCTCCTGCAAACGATTGCAACCACACTTTCCAGGGTCGGACTCATCGATTTGGCCACACCTCCGCAAGAGAGAGCATTGGAGATCCGACAGGAAAATCTGGGATCGGACCATTTCGATACTTATTTCTCCGCAGGAATGAAAGGTCGACTCCTGCAATCTCAGGGCCACTTTGACAATGCCATTCAGCTTCTGGGTCTCGCCCATCAGGCCCAGGCTAAAATGCTGGGTGAGGAACATCCGGTCTCCCTAAAAACCCTGGACTCTCTCGGACATGCCCACCATCAATCAGGCAATCTCGAAATGGCAGAAGAAATCTATCGCAAGGTCCTCCGCATTCAGGAATCGGTTCAGGGTCCTAATCATCCGGAGACACTGTCAACTCTCGACAAGCTGGCTTCACTGCTCGTCGAGAATGGAGATTATGAGCAACCGGAGGAGATGTATCTCAAAGTGCTTTCAGGCCGTAAGGAGCATTTGGGCCCACTCCACCCTGACACCATGAGTTCTTTGAACAACCTCGGTTTTCTGGCTTACCGGCGTGGCAACTATTCTGAAGCTGCCAGCTGGTTCGAAAAATCTCACGAGGGTAAAAGATCTGCCCTGGGCGCAGAACACCCGACTACCCTGACCACTCTGAGAAATCTGTCTATCACACAAAGAAAAGTGGGTCAGCTGGACCTCGCAGAAGACAACCTCCGTGAAACTCTGGAGGTTTCAGGAAAAGTATTGGGATCCGAACACCCAAGCACTCTTTCCACCATGAATACATTGGCCGGCTTATTACGCCAGCGAGGAAATTATTCTGAAGCAGAACCCCTTTATCAGGATTCTCTGCAGGGACGGAGAAGAGTTCTCGGCGATGACCATGCGGACACCTTAACTTCACTGAGTAATATGGGTCTGTTCCTCAAATCCCAGGGTAAATTTGCTGAGGCCTTCGATTATTATTCCGAAGCACTGGAGGGTCGCAGACGCATTCTCGGAGACGATCACCGGGCAACTCTGACAACTCTGAACAACCTGGCATTTCTTTTGAAAGGTCAGGGGAATCGAAGCGAATCCTTACCCTTATTTCAGGAGGTTCTGGAAAAGCGGACTCAAACTCTGGGTACCGACCATCCGACCACGCTGATCTCTATTTACAATCTGGGTGGCATCTTCCTTGATATGGAAAACTGGATTGCAGCGGAGCAATCTCTTCGGCGAGCTCTTGAGGGCCAAACCCAAAGACTTGGGGTAGACCATCTGGATACGCTGACGACCATGAATGATCTGGGTTCTGCATTGAGAAATCTGGGGCAACTGGAAGATTCCCAAACACTCTGTTTTCAGGCTTATGAAGGATTGAAAACTCTGAATGGAGATCAGCACCCCCTGACTCTGGCCATGCTGTCAAATCTGATCAAAACACTGGTTCTGCAGGAAAAGTGGGAGATCGCACTCCCTCTCGCAGAAAATCTGGTGAATGAAACGGGCCGGGAAGATCAGTTTTTTCATGAACGCAATGCTCTCAAGCTTCGGATAGAATCTGAAGCAGCAAAAAACTCCGAGAATTAACTGAGAACGGCCATTCTCATTGCTTCGAAAGTCTCTTCTTTGAATTCAGAGCGCACAGTGGGTCCACAAGTTCAAATTCCTGGATACGACGTCGAATCTCTTCTCGGCGAAGGTGGCTTTGGTGAAGTCTATCGTTGTCGCGAAGTTTCGGGGCTGAAACGTACCGTTGCCATCAAGGTCATTCGGCTGGGAATGGGGACCCGGGAGATTCTCGCTCGCTTCGATGCGGAGATGAACGCCCTTGCAAAGATGAACCACCCCTCAATTTGTAGAGTGATTGATTCGGGTGTTACTTCAGGTCAACAGCCTTATTTTGCAATGGAACTGATTACTGGAAAAACTCTGAATCAATGGCTAAAGAGTAAAAACCCAGACTTTGAAACCCGACTCAATATCTTTGAAAACATCTGCTTAGGAATCAGTCATGCCCACGAACGGGGTGTCATTCACCGCGATCTGAAACCGGGAAATATCATGATCACTGATACCGCAGAAGGTCCCGTAGTCAAAATTATCGATTTCGGTTTAGCCAAAGCCCTTTATGACCCTCTTACTGATCAAACCCTAGTTACTGGAAATAGATACGCATTAGGCACTTGGAACTACATGAGCCCCGAACAGGCTAAAAGTCAAGGCTCAGACGCTGATACCCGTAGTGACGTCTACTCTTTGGGAGTTCTCCTCTATCAGTTAACAACAGGGCAGCTTCCACACATAGATCTTGATAAGAAATCAGAAACCGAAATTATCCGGACTCTTGACGAAGATTTACCCCGTCGTCCCAGTCATTTCCATTCTTCAAAGAGCGTATCCGGATTGGAGGCGCCCTTATCAAAAGTCACTTCAGAACTGGATTGGATCATCCTTAAATCTCTCGATGCCGAACCTGATCGTAGATACTCCACAGTTCGAGAATTTATCGCCGACATCCAGCGATACCGAAGTGGCAAAGAAGCAGTTCTAGCCTGCCCTCCCGGCACTTTGTATCTGTCAAAAAAGTTTCTCCAGCGAAACAGGGTCCTTGTTTCAATTTTGGCCTTGGTCATCACATCTCTCAGCATCGGTATGTCTTGGGCTATTATAGAAAGAAGAGAAGCCCAGAAGAAAACCGAAGAAGTGCTTCGCCTTTCCGCTCTTCAGAAGCACACAGACTTTCTAGATGAGCTTGATCGGTTATGGCCAGCCTTACCAAATCTAATCCCTAGATATGAAGATTGGATTCGGCGATCAAAAGAGCTGGCCTCTGAACTTCCGGAACACAAAGCCACTCTTGAAAGAATCCGAAGCAAAAGCACCCGAAAATCTATTCCGGCAAATCTGATCAGCTTGACTAACAATAACAGAGATTTCACTTCACTTTTCAATCGGCTCACAATCACCAAAAATCAACTGAAAGATTTGGATTCGAAACCCAGTAATCTCGATACTCGAAAAAGACTTGAAAAAGAAATCTATAAAATTCAGTCGGAAATCGATCTAGAAAGTAATTGGGAGTTCGAAGAATCCCAATCCGAGAATCGCTGGTGGAATCGCCAAGTCGGCCAATTGGTTCAGCGTCTGGAAAATTTCATTGATCACTATATGACAACTGGTATCACCCCTGATCATGGCTGGAGCGTTGCAAAAAGGCTTGCATATGCAAAGAGCATAAAAGAACTCTATTCGAATCAGGGGAAATATTTCCTTGAATGGAAAAAGCACCTCCCTGCAATTCAAAAAGACTATCCCGGATTAAAACTGATCCCCCAGCCAGGCCTACTTCCACTTGGGAAATCTCAAACCACAGGCTTATGGGAATTCTGGCATTTGGCTTCTGGAGAAAAGCCATTCCTAGATTCCAATGGCCAACAAGTTCCGACACCTCAGGGAGCCATCACATTTGTCTTAATCCCAGGGGGAAATTTCCAGATGGGGTCACAGGGACAAGACCCATCTAAAACTAACTATGAACCAGAGCTCCGGGGCGGAGGAGAGACCCCTGTTCATGAAGTGGAACTATCTCCTTTCATGATTTCAAAATATGAACTAACACAAGGACAATGGCTTAACCTGACGGGCCAAAACCCTTCTCGGCATCGAAAAGATCCTGACAAACTGCACTACCCCGTCGAATCGATTGACTGGGTCTCCGGTCAAAAAGTCTTACACCGATTCAATATGAATTACCCTTCGGAAGCGCAATGGGAATACAGTGCGAGATCTGGGAGTTCTTCTCCATGGTGTGGAGCAACCACTCCAGAAGAATTCGAAATAAACGCTCTCGGAAATGTATCGGATCAAACTGCAATAAAGACTGGTCAAAAGTGGTTAGGGTACATAGAGCTACCTGATTATGAAGATGGCTTTACTTACACTTCACCCGTAGGCCATTATTCCGAAAACCGATTCGGCCTTCACGATGTTCATGGGAACCTCTTCGAACGTTGCCTTGATCGCATGGATTGGGACTTCTATTCAAACAGCCCCTCCAGGAACCCCGTCAATCACATAGGAAATGCCACTGTTTCACGGGGAGGAAGCTTTGTTCACGGGATCAGTAAAGCAAGAAGTTCAAAGCGTAGGTCGGATATGCTGAACACAAAAACCGACTATCACGGAATCCGACCGATTTGGGTTATCTCATTGCTTGAGGTGGGCAAAATGGGAACGAAAACTAGAAAAGCAAATATGATGGCGCCCAGTAGGATTGCTCCAAAATCACCTCGTTAAGATAGCCACTCTCAAGCAGCCACACTCAAGCAGCCACACTGCGCTGAACTGTTTTTGGAATCTTCGCAAGTATACGCTGAACGCCGGGTCCTTCTCGCTGAATGCTGACCTTTTCACCGCTGAATTCAAATATGGGGTAAGAACCTTGCGCCGTTTCATCCGCCTGGCAATTTACAAAAAGACCTATTCTCCGTTCTCTAGCGAAATCCATAGCACGCTGTTTATCGACAATCGAACCAAGGGGATCACCACTGAGGTTTGCACTGGTGCAAAGTAATGTGCTGACCTTTTTCCCGCCCCACAATGTCGGATCTACAAGGTCTTGAAGATGCTTCTCCGCCTCGACAAATAAACTCCGATGAATCCCATCCAAAATAAGACTTTGATGAGTTCCATTACGAATAACCGGCGATTCGAAACAACGATCTGTAAATTCAGCCCGGACAAATGCGCCCTGCAATTGCTCTAATCGATCATTTTCCTGGAAGCAGGTTGGCATTGCTCCCGCTCTCGCATGCTCCAAAAAGTTATGAGCTTTCCCCAACACCGTTCCATAGTTTTTCCCCTCCAGACGATTCTTATGCGCATTCAACTGCTCCACTCCTTCTCGGGTAGGTGCTGCAATAAGGGTGTAGACAGTTGGAAGTTGCAACAGAACCACTTCATGACGAACCCTTTCGACGATTGTTTCAATGGCACCTGTATCTTCGATATGAATTGTTTTCATCCCTCAACTCCAATTCGAAATTGGGAATGGTTCATTTGTAAAAGTTGCCCACCCCCCGGAATATCCAGAGACAGATTCAGACTCTCAAGAATCGCTCGCAACGTGGCTGTCGCTGCCGAAAGAACCGGAAGGCCTGTCTCTTCTTCCACTTGCGGAATAGCCTCCAAAGACGGCATCTGCACACAAGCAGAGATAATCACAGCTTCTGCTTCAGTCAGATCTAGATTCCTAGCGATCTCCACTAGGTCTTCAGGGTTTCTTCTTCCCACTTCCAGATTGTCGGGAATTTCTAATGAAATCGTATCGACGACCTCTATGCCCGCCTCTTCAAGGCATTCCACCACCAAGTCGGTCAGAGGTCTCATATAGGGCGTCACCAAAGCAACCTTGCGAACTCCCAATCTTTGAACTCCTTGAATCAATGCGCCGGCACTCGTGATCATCTCGGCAGACGGATGTCCTGACTTCAGTATCTGAGTCAACTTTTCCCCGATTTCTACTGCGAAATCAGGTCCCTCACTCATGACGGCGACGAGACATGCGTAAGCCGCAACATCGACATCTGCATCTGAAAGTTCCTCGGTACAGCGATCTGCTTGGGCATTCATCTGGCCCAACTCTTCGAGGCTGACTTTTTTCATCCGCATTCGAGAGGCATGAAATGTAAAACGGTGCCTCTCTCCAACCACCCGGTGAAGTAATTCAGGAAGTTCAGTCTCCATCGTGGTGTTGGAACTGGGCACGACCATACCGATTCGGTGTGATTGAACGGGAGTATCGGGAGAAACCCGTACTTTCCTTAAGTGGCGATATCGTTGTAGTGGCTTCATTTAACCTCTTTTGCCCAAACGTTCCAGATCAGAGAGATCGCGTCCCTCTCATCGATGAATCCGATCTCTTTTGAATCTCGGACACCTGTTTCCATGGTTTTTAAGTCGATTGAGACAAGTTCCAGCTCCGGCTAGGCTGGACTCAGGGAGGATCTATGAAACAAAAACTATACCTAGGGATCGATGTAGGAACTCAAGGGGTCAAAGGAGTGGTGATCGATTCAGAGGAGCATCCCTGCGTCATCTCCAGAGCCAGTAAGACTCTTGACCTCATTTCTGGACTCCCTGCCGGTGCCGCCGAACAACATCCGGAGGATTGGTGGAATGCGGTCGTCGAGGTCGTGCAAAAATTGATGTCCGCCCCCGCAGTAGACCCCTCTGAAATCGCCGGAATCGGTATTAGTGGACAGCAGCATGGCTCAGTTTTCGTCGACTCTGATGATCAGGTAATTCGGCCGGCAAAGTTGTGGTGCGATACGAGCACTTCCCAAGAAGCAGTGGAGTTGACTGAGAAAATCGGCCACTCCATCCCCGTCGGATTCACCGCCAGCAAGGTCGCCTGGCTCGCTCGAAATGAACCCGAGCACTGGCAACGTACCGACGGTGTTCTTTTACCTCATGACTTCATCAATCTTCGATTGACGGGTGAACGCACTATGGAAGCGGGCGATGCCTCAGGAACAGGTTGGTTTGATGTCAAAAATCGCTGCTTTGATGAAGTGGCCGTTTCCGCCATCGATCCAACTCTTACGAGCAAGCTACCCCGCCTTCTAGAAACCGGCGAAGCGGCGGGTCGAGTCTGCTCCAAGGCAGCACAACAGTTGGGAATCCCCGAAGGGATCGTCGTATCCCCGGGTGGCGGAGACAATATGATGAGCGCTATCGGATCAGGGGCCACTCGCTCTGGGATCGTGGTCATGAGCCTCGGAACCAGCGGAACTGTCTTCACCCGCACCGATCACCCGGTGATCGATCCAGAAGGACTGATTGCGCCCTTCTGTTCCAGTGACGGGGGTTGGTTGCCTCTGTTGTGCGTGATGAATTGTACCAACGTGACCGAAGAGATCCGAAAGGCGTATTTCCCGGATGACCCTGACGCCCTTCAGCGACTGACTGACCTTGCTGCGGAGGTGGAACCCGGATGTGGAGGTTTGGAATTTGTCCCCTTCATCCATGGTGAAAGAGTGCCGGATCTCCCCCACGCCACCGGAACCATCATCGGGATTCGCCCAGGAGGCCTACAACCAGGTGTGATTTTCCGTGCGGCTCTCGAAGGCATCACCGCCAATCTTTGCTCTGGGATTGCCCGCATGAAAAGACTCGGGGTCGAAGTCGACGCCTTGCGCCTCGTCGGTGGTGGCTCCAAGAATCCCCTCTGGAGACAAATGATTGCCGACACCCTGCAGGTTCCCATCACCCTGCCCGAAGAACCGGAATCTGCCGCACTGGGTGCGGCGTTGCAGGCTTACAACTTTTCAGAACGGTGACTCCCATGATGAGCGAACATGCACTTTCGATGAGAAAACTACTGATCAATAGTAGCGATTACGGAACCCTATATTACGGAACCCTATGCAGAGTCAGTTCTGTCCCCAACTGATCTGTGATCTGCCCCTTGATCACCAACTGATCTCGTCCAACGACCTGAATACGACCCCGAGCCTCCACTTGACCTATTAAAGTTTTGACACCTAGGCCGTCACCGAAAATCGTCGTTAACTCGACATGCCCCGAATAGACGGCAGATCCAATTTGAGCGACATAACTGCCATCTCGATAGACCTGCAATTCTACCTGTGGCTCAAGCGCAGCTGCGATCTTATGGGCGAGTTGAGTGACCCAAGCGATTTCCTCAGATGAGTCCTCCAGCGACTTTTCCTCTGGGAGGCTCACCTGGCTCTGCCAAGTTCCTACAGCTTGAACATATGTCGATTGAGCCGCACAGCCCACGGTGAATATCGGAATGAGAAGCACAAATCCAGCAACACCTAACCATGAAATTTTCCTTTGAGTGCTCATCTATGCCTCCTTTCAGGCGAGTGAAGTCAACGCCATACCTATGAATCCCGTTCCCGGAGGCGAACGGACCCAAAAACCCTGCCCAAAATAAGGAAAGAAAGCCCTGAAGGGGAAATACCCTCTCCACTCGAGTGCTCAAGCCCCCTATCCTGATCATGAATGAGATTTATCAGTGATTTCCCCACTCCTCTTCAACTCCTTGGAGGCACACTTGATACTGGCGCAGAACAAACTCGTACGAACCACCATGCTATGCCTTTTATATTTTGCTCAAGGCTTCCCCTACGGATTTGTTCTCTATTCCTTGCTCACTATTTTTCTCGACGCAGGTTATGAACGAAGTGAAGTTGCCATCATCTCTGGTTTCGCACTTCTCCCGTGGAGTTTTAAATTCATTTGGGCTCCCATGATCGACTCCTTGAGATGGCCTTCACTCGGGATTCGTCGTCCATGGATCTTATTCGCACAATTAGGAATGGCCTTCACGCTACTCGTCAATGAGCGTACAGGCGACCTCAGCAATCTGTCTCCCGATGGCACGATTGTTGTCTCGGCTTGGCTGGCAAAATTCTTCAGCTGGATTCCTGGAAGCAACATGACTCAAGGCTCAACGGAGATCAGCACATTGCTTTTCGTTGCTGGATTGTTTTTCGTTCATAACTGCTTCGCTTCTCTGCAAGATGTAGCAACAGATGCACTCGCCGTTGACATTCTTGAAGAAAATGAGCGGGGACGAGTCAACGGGTTCATGTGGGCATCTAAGCTTCTAGGCACCGCTGTCGGAACTTATGGCGGAGCCGTCTTGATTGATGAGTTTGGACTCAACTTCACGATTCAAGCTCTCGCAGGTTTGGTCCTAGTGATCGCGTTTTTTGTCCTCATGATTCGAGAGCGTGCATGCGAAAAGCGTTTCCCTTGGTCTCGAGGAAGTGCTCATGATCTTTCCACACCCGCACTTCGATCTCCCATGATTGTTCTCTTAGAACTTGCCCGTGCCTTGTCTAAATGGACCACCGGTGCCGCTGTGGCTCTGGCAATACTGACCTCACTGGCGGGAGGAATCTTCATTCCTTTGGCCGCAGATACTTTTGTCAATATTTATGAGTGGTCTTCTCTCGATTACAGCAAGCTGCAAGGCAGTTATGGAATACTCGGGGAATTGATCGGCGCCATTGGAGGAGGATTCCTCTGTGACCGATTTGGACGTCGAAAAATGGCCTTCATAGGTGGCTTAGGCATGGGCCTTGCACTGATACTCTTCGCATTTCAACTCAGAGGTTTCACCGAATGGCCCCCCGCATGGATCGTTCCAGTCTTCAAGGGACTCGTCGCTTTCCAAACGGTTTCACTCTTCAGTTTATATATGAAAATTTCGTGGACCAGTGCTGCCGCAACTCAATTCACTCTTTATATGGCGGTGAGCAATTTCGGGACTTACTTCGGAAACGAGATCAGTCGTATTGAATCCCTGAGCAGATTCGATCTTTTTATCATTTCAGGTGTCTGCTCCTTCATCCCACTATTACTGATTGTCACCCTGAAGCCGGATCAGATTGTCGAAACAGCTTCTAAAGATTCTGTAGCCTCTGTTGAGCCAAAAGAACTGGGAGAACGACCATGAAATACTGGGTCAATTTAAGTCTATGCTTGCTCATTTCAGCCCCCTTATTGGCGCAGCAAGCCAAGTCAGCACCCGTCGAAGAATTGCGCACGGAAACCTTAGTAAAAGAAATTGAAGACATCGTCGGATTACTCATCGAAGAGAGTGAACCCGGATGTGCTATATCGATTGTCAAAGAAGGCGAAGTCTTATTCAGTTCCGGTTTTGGAATGTCAAATCTCGATTTCGATATTCCAAATACTGAAGAAAGCATTTTCCGAATCGCTTCGATCTCCAAGCATTTAACCGCTTGCTGCATGCTATTCCTCGAAGAAGAAAACAAAGTGAAACTCGATACAGATATCCGGGAGTACCTCCCAGAAATTCCTGATTATGGGAAAAAGATCACGATTCGGCACCTTCTACACCACACCAGTGGCCTCAGGGAGTACTCCTCATTGATGACTCTTTGTGACATTAGTGAAGATGACGGGTGGTCAAAAGAAGAAGCATTGGCACTGATTCTCCGACAACAGGGTTTAGATTTTTGGCCGGGTGAAAAGTTCTCTTACTGCAACTCAGGTTACTTTCTATGCAGCATTATCTGCGAGAAGGTTTCTGGGAAAACTTTACGTGAGTACGCCCACGAAAAGATATTCATTCCTCTAGGTATGAAAAACACACACTTCCACGATGACAGTAGCGAAGTGGTGAAAAATCGATCAACCGGCTACAGCCCTGCGGGTAAGGGTCGATACCAAATCTCAGAAACGGGACTCGACATGGTCGGCGATGGTGGCTTGTACACCAATGTTTTAGACTTCGGCCTTTGGACTCATGCTCTTCTCGCAGATGAGTGGAAACCCGGCCTTCTCAATAAGTTGCTTCAAGACTTCAATCTGATCGACGGAACAGAACTCGATTACAAACTAGGACTCTTTGAATCGACCTGGATGAGTCAGCGAACCGTTTCTCATGGAGGCGCTTGGGTTGGATATAGATCGAACTTATTAATGTTCCCTGATCAGGAACTCTCGGTAATTTGTTTTTCTAATCGGAGCAACTTCAATCCTGCAAGAGTCAATCGACAAGTGGCACGCCTTGTCGCCAAAAATCTTGCTCCATCAAAAGAGCCCACCGAAAATGATCGGCCTGAGCGTTCAGAAAAAAAAGACTCTCCAGCAAGTTATCCAAAATGGGATCCTACTGATTACGTAGGCCTCTATGTTTCAGATGAACTACAAGTCAGCTGGTATCTAAAGTCCAATCCCCAACTGACCCTCACTGGTTGGGGAGACAAAAGCTACTCCATCAAGCAGACGGGCAAAGATCAACTCGGCGGCCCCCGCTGGCTTCGCCTCAAGGTAAAACGTGATTCTTCTGGAAAAGTGACCGCTTTGGAATTCGGAGATGGTGTTCCAAGTGGCATCCTATTTAAACGCCACGCATTGAATTGATCATTACTCAAAAGATTCCAGGAGCACATGATGACAACATTGAGCACTCTACTACTGCTGACTCTCGGCGTAGCCGGAATAGAATCTCACTTTGAACAGAATAAAACAGCGGACACTGTCCGCGTTTTTCTCCTCGCGGGACAATCCAATATGGAGGGACACGCCGTTGTCGATCTTGTCCACGAACAACACTACAACGGTGGAAAAGGCACCCTGATTCGCCTCATGGATGATCCTGTATGGAAAACTCGACTCTCGCACCTTCGTGATAAAGAGGGCAACTGGACTTCGAGAAATGACGTTTGGGTGAGATATCAACCTTCGAGAGGTCCATTGAAGAAGGGACCTCTTTCTATTGGATATGCTGTTCACGAAGGTCGGCACCATTTCGGACCAGAATTACAAATAGGCCACCAACTCGGTCATGCCAGTAAAGACCCTGTCTTATTGATCAAGACTTGCTGGGGTGGGAAAAGTCTTCATGTCGATTTCAGACCCCCTTCTGCAGGAGGAACCACAGGGCCTTTCTATAAGAAAATGATCGAAGAATATCGAGAAGCGATCGGCTCAGTAGAAAAAGACTTCCCGTCACTCAAAGGTAAGAAACTGGAATTGACCGGATTCTTCTGGTTTCAGGGTTGGAATGACATGTACACCGACGGTGCCCTTGAAAACTACACTCAAAATTTCATACACCTTGTGGAAGATCTTCGCGAAGAGTTCGATGTGCCGCGATTGCCGGTGGTCATCGGTCAAACAGGTAACGCCGATAGCTCTCAACTCCATGCAGCACAAGCCGCAACAGAAAAGAACCCGCAGCATAAGGGGAGCATCAAATATGTGCCGACTCGCCAGTTTCTTTTCAAAGCAGAAGACTCTCCCAATACTGGCCACGGGCATCATTGGTTTGGGCACGCCGGAAGTTACTTCGAGGCTGGGAATTCAATGGGAGAAGCGATGATCAAGCTCCTCTCCCAAAGAAAGAAATGAAACTCATCAGATTCCGGAATTCGTGCAAGAGGCAGTTGACCACCGAGAGAAAACTACGGATGCTGGACCTCTTGGAGGATCATTGTTAAATCCAGGAGGAGACCTCGACATCGATTGGGTACTTTCGACAAGGATCAATAGATCTGCTGTCGAAAGAAGAGCTAAGACTCTGACCGGTCGCCGTTCCGTGAAAAAGGGCTGGCAGATTGGCTGGCTCGCCCACGCTATTCGCTGCATCGATTTGACGACTCTCTCGGGAGATGACACTCCCGGAACTGTCAAACGTCTGGCAGCGAAGGCGATGCGTCCCGTTCGTAGAGATATCTTGGAAGCTCATGGGCTTCCTCAGGATCTCCACTGTGGAGCCATCTGTGTCTATCACAATCTGATTGAGACTGCCGTCTCCGCGTGCAAAGACTCCCCTGTCAATGTTTGTTCTGTATCAACAGGGTTTCCGGCAGGGCAAATCCCCCATGAATTAAAATTAGAACAGATCCGTTCTTCTATCGCTGAGGGTGCACAGGAAATTGATATCGTGATTTCACGCCCACTCGTCCTTGAAGGCCGCTGGGCAGATCTTCATGAAGAAATCCGAAGCTACAGAGAAGCCTGTGGTGAAGCTGCTTGCCTGAAAACAATTCTAGCGACCGGTGAGCTCGGAGATCTTCGGCAAGTGGCCAGAGCTTCTAGAGTCTGCCTGGGAGCCGGAGCAGACTTCATCAAAACATCCACTGGCAAGGAATCTGTAAATGCCACCTTGCCCGTCGCTCTCGTCATGCTTCGTGCCATTCGGGAACACCACCAACGAAGTGGATACCTCGCAGGATTCAAGCCTGCAGGCGGAATCAAGACCGCCAAAGATTCGATCTCCTTTTTGATGCTCGTCAAAGAAGAACTGGGTGTGGAATCGATGCAACCCAACAGGTTCCGTATCGGAGCCTCTTCTCTTCTTGCTGATATCGAGCGACAACTCGAATTTCATGCCACCGGGCGCTATTCAGCGACCCACCGGCATCCGATGGGATAAGTGCCATGTCCAGTGACTCCTCCAATCCTGCAACGGCCCTTGAATCACTCGATTGGGGACCCGCCCCCGAAGACGCTAAGGCGGCCCAAGCCTGGATCGAGTCCAGCGGTAAAAACCCCTGCCATTTCATCGGCGGAGAGTGGATACCATCAGAGTCTGCAGAAACCTTCGAAACGAGAAATCCGGCGAATGGTAAAGTCTTACGTTCACTCGCCCGAGGAACCGCTACAGATGTCGACAAAGCTGTTTCTTCTGCGCGTTCAGCATTAGAGGGTTGGCAACAGTTAGGCCCCTCCGGCAGAGCCAGACATCTTTATTCATTAGCGAGAGGGATACAGAAAGAGAGTCGTCTCTTTGCTGTCATAGAAACTCTCGACAACGGCAAACCAATTCGTGAAACCCGGGATATTGACATCCCATTAGTCGCCAGACACTTCTACCACCATGCGGGCTGGGCAAGAGTTCTGAATGCGAGCCATCCTGAAGGAAAGCCATGGGGAGTCTGTGGGCAAATCATTCCTTGGAACTTCCCACTCTTAATGCTGGCTTGGAAAATTGCCCCAGCTCTGGCCTGCGGAAATACAGTTGTACTGAAACCTGCTGAATGGACTTCACTGTCAGCACTTTTCTTCGCTGAGCTTTGCGAAAAATCTGGCATCCCAGCGGGTGTCGTCAACATCGTTACCGGTGCAGGCGAAACAGGATCCGCTCTCGTCCAACATGACGATGTCGACAAAATTGCATTCACCGGATCCACTGAAGTAGGACGACTCATTAGGGAAAGTACTGCTGGATCCGGGAAAGGGCTGACTCTCGAATTGGGCGGCAAAAGTCCATATGTGGTCTTTGAAGATGCCGATCTCGACAGTGCTGTAGAAGGACTGGTCGATGCGATCTGGTTCAACCAAGGCCAGGTCTGTTGTGCGGGAAGCCGCCTGCTCGTCCAAGAATCTATCGCAACAGAATTCCATGCCAAAATTGAACACCGTATGAAACGATTGAGAGTCGGAAACCCTCTTGATAAAGCCATCGACATCGGAGCCATGGTAGATGGTGAACATTTATCGAGAGTGAAGGCGATGTGCCAAACAGCCATCGATGAAGGTCTGACATGTATTCAAACCGACTCCGACCTTCCTGCTGACGGATACTGGTTCCCCCCGACATTTTTCCCAGAAGCCCCTCTTTCTTCAGAAATAGCCACTGAAGAAATCTTTGGCCCCGTTCTCGTATCCACCACCTTCAGAACTCCAGCAGAAGCGGTGAAAATCGCCAATCACACCCGATATGGACTCGCCGCCAGTGTCTGGAGTCAGGACCTCGATACAGCTCTCGATATCGCACGAAAAATCAAAGCAGGAACCGTTTGGGTCAATGGAACCAATATGTTCGATGCCTCTAGCGGATTTGGAGGCATGAAGGAATCTGGTTTCGGTCGCGAAGGGGGTCGCGAGGGACTCCGGGCCTATCTCCGTCCCAGTTCATCGAAAACCGACACTTCAACCCGACCCACCCGCTCGCAAGATCTGAAGGCCGTGGAAGATCTCAGTCTCGATCGCACCGCAAAGTTAACCATCGGCGGAAAACAAGTTCGACCTGACGGAGGCAGTTCCTATGCAGTACAAGCTCCCGATGGCAAGACTGTAGGACTGGCTTCATTAGCAAATCGTAAAGATGTCAGAAATGCCGTAGAAGCCTGTAATAAAAGTTCATGGTCCAACATGAATGGCCATGGCAGAGCTCAGGTTCTTTGGTTCATTGCAGAAAACATGGAACCTGGAAGAGACGAATTTGTTCGAGTCCTTTCTGAAATGACAGGAAAAAGCGAACAGGAAGCGACAAGCGAATTTGAATCCGCAGTTGAGACTTGGACTTGGTGGGCATCATGGGCTGACAAACATGACGGCTTGGTTCATGACACACCTTGGAGAGGTCTCGTCTTGGCGGTCCATGAGCCGTTTGGTAATGCTGCTGTCATTTGCCCCGACGAACACCCTCTTCTCGCTTTCGTTTCTCTTTGCGCGCCATTACTCGCCGCAGGTAACAACGTAGTAGCGATACCATCCGAGAAATCTTTGGCGGCTGTCGAGATGTGTCGGATCATTGAACATTCCGACTTACCCGCAGGCGCACTCAATCTTTTAACGGGAAAATCATCTGAATTAGGTCCTGTCCTCGCTTCACATGACGACGTCGACCTGATCTGGTCATTTGTCGATCCAGAGCTCACCCGATCGATCGAAGAATCCGCATCGGGGAATATGAAAGTTTGCTGGACTCCGGATTCTCCTACCGATAATTCGCCAGAAATGCTGGATAGAGCCGTTCAGGTGAAGAATATCTGGCTTCCTCACGGAATTTAGGTCCCTAAGAGAAGCTCTCGAATTCCCTGTCTTGGACAGAATTCGCCGCATATCGGAAACTCAATATAGAGAGGGAATCCTTCTCTGGGAGTTTGAACAGCGGTAAGGGGTTTCATATGAAACAGAATTCTGAACAGAAGAAGCAACCTAGTCTTTCTTTTCCGTCCAAGGGAGAGAAAGAATCTGTAGAACTTCCTGAACCGGACTTCATTCCAAGCGTCGGAATCATCTATGAAAATGATGCGTGGCTAAAGCCTCTCTTTAGCGCTTTAACTCAAGCGGGTATTACCCATGAGGGTATCGATGTCCGCAAGCACGGATTTGACCTCCGTGCTTCTCAACATCACACTCTCTACTTGAACAGGGTATCTCCCTCGTCATACATGCGTGGAAATGCTGGAGCGATCTCTCACGCACACGCACTTCTAGCAACACTAGAATCTTCCGGCTCACTTGTCGTCAATGGATCTCGCTCATTCCATATGGAAACAAGCAAAGTTTCCCAACAACTCCTCATGAATGAACTGGGCGTCTTAACCCCAGAGACTCATGCCGTCAGCAGTGCTGCTGCAGTTCTGGAAATGATCGACCAATTTAAGTTCCCACTCATATTGAAGCCTGACACTGGTGGTAGTGGAGCACTCATTAGGCGCATTGAGAATAAAGAACATTTACTGGCATTGATCGATGATCCAGAAGTATTCCCACCAGGCCATCTCATGTTGCTCCAGGAAGTAATTCAATCTTCCGATGGCACCATTTCGAGAGTTGAGTTTGTCGATGGAGAGTTCCTGCTCGCGATGAAGGTCAATCCGATGAACACATTCAACCTTTGCCCCGCTGAAGGATGCCCCAGAAATCCCATTGAATCGGGAGTTCAGGCAGATGCTCATTTCGAGGCGTGGCCGGATGTCCCCCATGATGCTGTTGCCCAAGCTCGCGAAATCTTGCGTGCAGCACGATTGGATATTGGCGGAGTGGAATGGATGGATACTTCGGATGGGCGTCGAGTCTTCATCGATATCAATGCTACGAGCGTCTATCGCAAAGACATCCAGCAAGCTCTAGGAGTCGATGGTTTCGGCGTTGTCTGTAACTACCTCAGTCGTGAACTTGCGAAAGAAGCCGCAAAATGTGAATCCAGACTCTATCGGAGATATCGATGAGTAAATCCTACGATCACATCATCGTAGGCGGGGGAATTATGGGAGCATCTCTTGCTCTCCAACTGACTGCCGAAAGTGATTCAAAAGTCCTCCTCATTGAAAAGTCATTCCCAGGAGCGGGCTCTACCGGGAAATCGGGAGCCATCCTGCGCCAACACTATTCACATCCCGTTACCATAGCGATGGCCCGAGAGGGCCTTCAGTGGTATTCCGAGTTTGAAGATCGCTTCCAGCGTTCGATTTCATTCCACCGTCCAGGAATGGCTTTTATCTGCAAGGAAGCAGACAGAGATAACCTCGAACGAAATGTGAAACTTCAGAGGGGCTTGGGTGTAGATACCCAAGTCATCGATGGTGCGACATTGAGAGAACTGGAGCCGAACGGAAACTTCGCCCCTGACGAATGTGCCGCTTGGGAATCTGAAGCCGGCAATGTAAATCCAGTACAAGCCGTGAATGAAATACTTTCCGTCGCCATCTCGCAAGGTACAGACGTCATTCTGGGCCAGCGAGTGACTTCATTTTTGAAGGCGAATGAGATTGTTTCCGGAGTCGTCCTGAACGACGGTCAGAAAATAAATGCGGGCATGGTCGTCATTTGTGCAGGGCCATGGACTGGAAAATTTCTATCCGACGCCGGAATAAAACTACCGCTCCAAGCTCTTCGGCCTGAACAAGCTTTTTTTGAACCGCCACCCGGCTCTACCGAACGCAGACTGATCTACGGCGACCTTACCCATGGCCTCTATTGGAAACCCGAATTGGCAGGTTGGACACGTGTAGGCTTCCTAGATATGAACGAAGATGCCATCGTGGACGATCCGGATCACTATGACGAAGGTGTCTCAGGGAAATTCATACAAGAATGCCGTGACAGGCTTTCATTGAGACTTCCCCATTATGCAAAGGCTGCCTCATGGGGAGGAGTCGGTGCACTCTACACAGTGACTCCAGATGCCCATCCCGTGATTGGACCCGTTCCTGGATTGTCAGGAGCTTGGGTCATGAGTGGATTCAGTGGTCATGGCTTCAAATTGGCTCCTGCAGTATCACGTGGAGTAGCCTCTATTTTAGGAGAGGCCAAACCTGGATCTTTTGATCCCAACTTCTTTTGCCCTCAAAGATTCCAAAGAGGTGAAGCCATCGAAGTTCGATATGGTTACGGAATACTGGGCTGACATACCTCTACCGGGTGATAACATCCGGCATGAAAAATAATACCATCATTCCAGCGTCAGTCCTTCTCTTGGCAGGGCTGTTTCTTTTTGCCCAAAATTCATGGGCTTCCGATGCGTCCCGTGCTGAATTACCCAATATCGTGATCGTCTTTACCGATGATCAAGGTTGGGGTGATCTGTCGTGTTATGGATCCAAAGATATCCCGACGCCCCACATTGATCGCCTCGCAAATGAAGGAATGCGATTCACTGATTTCTACACAAGTCAGCCGGTCTGCTCTGCAGCCAGAGCCTCTTTGCTGACAGGTTGCTACTCCAACAGAGTCGGAATCTCTGGTGCACTCGTCCCCTCCTCTAAAATAGGACTTCACCCAGAAGAACTCACCATTGCAGAAGTCGTCAAACCTTTGGGCTACGCCACAGCGTGTTACGGGAAATGGCATCTGGGCCACCACCCCGAGTTCCTTCCGACAGCCCAAGGATTCGATGAATATTGTGGAATCCCCTACAGCAATGATATGTGGCCTGGACACCCAGAGTCTCCTAAGGCTTGGCCTCCACTCCCATGGTATGAACAGGAAAAATCCGCGAGGATTATTGAAGATCTCGACGATCAGGAAACCATTACGTCGGAGTTAACTCGAAGAGCAGTCGACTTTATCGATCGTAATGCTGACGGCCCATTCCTGCTCTACGTTCCCCATTCCATGCCACATGTCCCACTTGCTACCCATCCACGATTCCGACAGACCACGAAATTCGGACCATATGGTGACGTCATCAGAGAAATAGATGATTCGGTGGGTCAGATCGTTGCCGCTTTGGAAAAAAATAAGATCCTCGATAACACACTGGTGATTTTCACGAGTGATAACGGGCCATGGCTGTCCTATGGAGATCATGCCGGAACAACCGGGGGGCTAAGGGAAGGAAAAGGAACCACTTTTGAAGGTGGTGTCCGAGTTCCTTTTGTAGCAAGGTTTCCCGGGGTCATCCCCGCCGGAAAAGAATGCAATACACCCTGCATGACTATTGATATTCTTCCAACTCTAGTCGAACTCACAGGAGGAACCTCTCCCGATAAAGAGATCGATGGTGTCAGTATTCTTCCGCAACTTCGAGGCGACGTGGCAGCAGCGCCTCCTCACAAGGCTCTCTACTTTTGGTATCACCGGGGAGACCTTGAGGCGATGCGAATGGGTCAGTGGAAACTTCATTTCCCACACAACTACAGATCTCTGGAAGGTAGACCTCCAGGGAACAATGGTATTCCTGCGAAGTATAACTACAAGATGAGAACAGAGTTGGCACTCTACGATCTGGAATCAGACCCTCATGAAACAAAAGATCTCAGTAAAACAAATGCGGGAGTCGCTGTCGAAATGATGGGACTCGCTATTGGCATACGTCAAAAACTCGGAGATCGCCTTGGAAAGATAGAAGGAACAGATGTTCGGAAACCTGGGAAATTAGTCTCGGACAAATAAGCATATAAAAAATGATCCGCGGTGAAGAGAACTTCACCGCGGATCATTTTAAGCGTCAATCTCTCTGATCAGAACGAAGCGGGTCTTGGAGTAGCTTCAGTTCCGGCAGGGACTCTCTTGAGCACAAACTTTTGCTCAAAGTCAACGACGCTGTCCTGGCTGGTGATATCTTCACCTTCCCACCAAGCCCATTCAAAATCGACCTTGATCGTCTTTGAATCAATCAACAGCATCTTGTTGATGGTGCTCACCACAGCACCGTTTCCATACTCGGAATCCAAAACTCTCAATTGACAGGGAGTCCCGTTTCTTTCGGTGTATGGAGAAATGAAACCATTACAGACCAATCCATTGGATCCGATTTCTGTGTATGAGATACGACACTTGTCGACATCATAATAGAAAGTCTGAATCGAACTGTCTTTGAGGATTTCATCTTTGAACTTTTTAGTTTCGACGACAAGGCATGTTTCATTAGCAGCCCAGAATCCACTTTGCTCAACACGGAGACGATCTCCAGCAGAGGTAAAGTTCTCTGACTGCCAATCACTGGCAAGAGCGACGAACGGCCCCAAAGCTTCCTTGAGTGGATTCGCTTTGATACCTGTCACGTTCCACAGCTGATTCAATGGGTTTCCGCTAACACTGATCTCGCTAACAACCACATTAAAGTTTCCGTTATTAATCGTTCTTTCAATCAAAACATTGGAACCGTTCACACCCTGTTCCTTGTTTTGACCAATCCAACGACATGTATTTCCAACGACAGCCTCTAGATACTCGTCGAAGATGGAGACTGTTTCACCAGCAACAAAGTAACCATGCGACTCAAGACGATTCTTAATGGCATTCCATTGGATAAAGTATGTACCACTACTGATGATTTCATCAGTGAGAGTTACTGTTTCCGCAGTTCCAAACAAACCACCAGTACTAAAGTCTCGCCTGTAATTCACTGTCGCCTTGACAGGAGTTCCTGCGGAAAAACCTGAAAGGTCTTCGCTCAAAGCGTATTCGAAGTTCCACTTACCCACCAAGTTGTTCATGACTTGATTGGCAGCAGCCTGATCAAGAACCTGCTCAGCCTTCTCATCGGCGACGACATCTTCTACAAAAGAAGTACGCGTCTGAGTCACAATACTTCCTGGTTGCGCCATCACTGTCGTGCCCATCAGGACTACAGCAATCACAACAATGAACTGGTTTCGCAATTCTCCCATGGTTCCCCCATTTCATTCTCGACCGAAGGCCTGAAGAAACCCCTTCAGGCCCAATCCCTTATTCCCTATGGATGAAAATACACAATTCTCGTCCTAGATAGCAACTACAGAATCTGGGGAAGGACGTCTTGGGGGGGAGAAACCTTAAGTATTGAGGCAGGCCTTAACACAGGATTCGCCGAATAGAGTTCTTGCAGAGGGGTATTGAAGGAGAAACAGACTGGGCTCTATCAGTTCCAATTCAGCAACCAATGGTCGGCCTGTTTCATCTCTGACGGTATCGACTCTTCCGTAAAGGACCTCACCCGGAGCACATGCCATGGCAAGATTTCCAAGTTGTCGGTCTTCTGGCAATACTGTTCCTCCGATTTCAACACTTTCTTCTTGGCCGACAAATCGTGGTGATTTCACGACGCAATGACTCCAAACTCCCCCAATAAATACATTGGCTCGTTCTCCGTCCTCATCTACAGATTTCATATAGGGCTGAAGAAGCCAATCTCTCTGTGCCCCTTCTTTTTCAATAAAATTGTGTGCGTCAGCCGGATCTGCTTTGTCAAAGAAATAGGTCAACCAAGAGCCCGCGGAAACAGCGGGCTTCAATACAAATCTTGACTCAGAAAGCTCTCCAAAATTTGATTCAAGAAGCGTGTCTAATTGAGCATGCGGTTGATCTCCCGATACAACACGTGTGGGAACAATTGGGACACCTGCTTTTTCCAAATCAAGAAGATATCCCTTGTGGACATTCCAACGCACGACTTCAGGGTCATTAAAGATACGAGTTGTTGATTCCGTCTTATTCACCCACTCTCGAAACTCTTGTTCTTTCCACGGGTAATTCCAGCACGACCTCAAAACAACGATGTCATATTTTGAAAGATCTTGATCAGGATCATCCCAAGCCACTAACTCAGCATTCGCTCCTGCCGCCCTTATGGCTTCCAACTGAATATCTTCATCGGCATCCGGCTCTGGGATATTTTGACATGTAACAAGACCTATATCAGGCATGACTGCCCTCCAATGCTTGGTCAATGTCATCCACTAAATCCTCCAGATCTTCAACTCCGCAGGCGACTCGTATCAAACCCTCGGTCACGCCATATCTTTCTCTCACTTCAGGCGACACACCTGCGTGAGATGAAGCCGCGGGGCGAATGATTAATGTCTCGACCCCGCCCAAACTTGGCGCATTCGCCATAAAGCGTGTCGAAGCACAAACCCGCTGTGCGGTTTCAGCGTCACCTTCGATCTCCATAGAGAGAACTCCTCCTCCTCTACCATCCATGTATTCAAGGCATTGCGCATGATCAGGATGATTTTCTAAGGACGGGTAATTCACGGCTTTCACTCTCGGATGCGTAGAGAGATACCGGGCGAGACCCAGAGCATTTTCACACTGCCGTTCAACTCGTAATCCCAGAGTTCGCAGTCCCCGGTATAGAAGAAATCCGGCATGAGCGTCGAGATGGCCGCCGAGATAGTTGAGGCACAGTCGAACTTTTTCAATATTCTCTCGGTTTCCAGCCACTAACCCTGCAGCGATATCTCCATGCCCATTCAATCCCTTCGTCGCGGAATGAACCTCAAGGTCAAATCCGACGGAAGCAGGTCTAAACAAAATTGGAGTCGCAAAGGTCGCGTCAATGATGGTGAAGAGACCATGCTCACGGGCCCAGTCGATGAGCTTCGAAAAATCTGCAACGCGACAAATGGGGTTAGTGATGGCTTCGCAATAAAGAACTTTTGCTCCCTCTGGCGGAGTTCCCCATGAAGCCGGGTCCATTCCATCAAATCGCTCAATGCGGACTCCTCTTCGAGGAAGATCTTCCGAGATGAACGCTTCCGTCCCGCCATAAAGTCGATTCTCTGCAAGAAGTACATCGCCTTGTTCTAGGTTCGCTAATAAGGCGCTGGTAATCGCAGCCATTCCACTGGAAGTCACCAGTGCAGACTCGGTCTCACAAATCAGGGATAACTTGTCATGCAAAAGGTCGTGGCCTGGAGTATTCGACATACGGATGTATTTGCCGTCGTGGTATCCACCCTCTTCATTTTGCTCATAGGTGGCACTCTGGAAAATAGGGGGAACAACCGATCCCAATATTCTTGGAATTGGATCTCCACCATGAACTAATTTCGTCTGATCACCCTTCATCAATCCTCCTCATCTGTACCGAATGTTGCCTGTCAAAAGCTTCGCTATCTACCCTCATCCGAGCCTGTCTCGGAAATACTGCCATGAGGATAAATCTCAACTGTCGGAGTGTGAGAAAGTGAATCCGCCTGGTACTCGGGCGAATGCCTTCGTGTACGAAATGCGTGTGGTTTCCAGGCCTGCTCAGCACTGAGCACTGGGAACACATCCGTCGCAAGGTCTTCCCTGACAAAGAATGCGTTTGTTCCTGTGGCCTCGACATGAATCAGGCGATAACCCTTACTCTTGCCCAAAATTGCCACCGCTTGCAGACTCGCTCCGTGATGCCAACCTCGAAAGTGGCTGTGATAGGGATCATGAAGCTGATCAGAAGAATCCCATGGGATCGTGAGAGACACCTCGGGGCCAAAGGAAGCATTCACCTCCATCACCACCACTCGAGGCGAAATTGTACAGATCGACTTCCACAACCAATAATCCCAGCCATCCACATCGATCGATAAGACATCGGGCTCGACGCCACCGAGTAGGCTTCCTAACAAATGATCCACAGTGTCCGGTCGTACAGATTCGTGCATGACTCGCACTCGCTCAGCAGCCTCTTTTGTCGAATAAAAGTCTTGGGCCGCCCGCACCTCTGATTTCGACGCATCCAGCAACAACCCACTCCACCCAAACTCGGTCAGCAGCAGAGCGGAATTGCTTTCGATTCCACTCCCACACCCGATTTCCAGAAGGAATCGACTCCTGACTCCAACTTCTGAAAGGATCTTGAGGAGGCAGCCATCTTCACCATTTTGTGAATATCTACCCGCCTCATACTCGCCGAGGTCTCCTCGGACTCCTATTTCATGCTCAGCGGCATGGAGTTCAGCATGCTCTCGCTGGAGAGAACGGGAGAGATCATGCTCCAGACCTTCCACCCGAGATCTTAAGGATCTCAGATCCGGGTGACCCAACCCCCTGCGGAGGGCTCGTCCCACGGTAGATATTTGGTCCCGGACCCATCTCCAACCCCTCATTTGACTCTCTCTCTTATCATTAACCCGAGGAACTTCGTCTGAGAGCCCCGTCTTGCTTGACTTGATGCTGGCCTGAAACGATCCTCATTCATAGATCTTGGAGGTTCTTGAACCATGGTCAAGGAACTGGCAACAAAGTACGAACCACAAAATGTCGAAACAGCCATCACTGATCGCTGGAGGCAACGAGATGCCTTCAAAGCGGTCCCAGATGAACGTGACGACCGATATGTCATCATGATGCCCCTGCCCAATGTGACAGGTGCACTTCATATGGGTCATGCCATGGATAATGTCATGCAGGACCTGCTGACACGATGGCACCGGATGCAGGGTGACAACACCTTGTGGATGGCTGGAACCGATCATGCCGGGATTGCAACCCAGGCAGTCGTTGAGAAAAGATTGCTGGAACTGGAAGGTAAAACCCGCCATGACCTTGGACGGGAAGGCCTTGTTGATCGCATCTGGCAATGGAAAGACCAGTACCAAAAACGAATCGTCTCCCAACAAGTCGCCATGGGTTGCTCCTGCGACTGGGACCGCCAACGATTCACCATGGATCCAGTATGTGCACGCGCCGTCACATGGACCTTCTTCAGCATGTTTCGTGACAGCCTCATTTTCCAAGGTGACCGCATGGTCAACTGGGACTGCCATCTCCAAACCGCTGTCGCCGATGATGAGATTGAGCACAAGACTGTAGATGGCCATTTTTGGCATCTTCGCTATCCCGTCAGCGACCCTCAACCTGGTGAACCTGAATATGTAGTCGTCGCCACAACCCGACCAGAAACGATGCTGGGCGACACTGCCGTAGCAGTTCATCCCGACCCTGGAACAATCCTTCGGGAAAGACTGAAGCAAGCCCAAGAAAAACTTGCTGAAGCCTCAGATAAAACCCGAGACGAGTGCGCAGAAGAAGTTGAGCGCCTTGAAACCCGTATCACTGAGGTTTTGCCAAAACTCGAAAAACTTGCGCAGATGGCCGCAGCGGGACGTAGCCTGAATCTTCCGATTCAAGGGCGCCAGATCCCGCTGATTGCCGATGAATGGGCCAAACCCGAATTGGGGTCAGGATGCGTCAAAATCACCCCAGCACACGACCCTAATGACTACGAAGTTTGGCAGCGTCACAAGGATCGGGTTGCAGCCATCAACCTATTGAATCCCGATGGAACTCTCAATGAGAACGCGGGGCCATGTCAGGGGCTCGATCGATTCGATGCCAGAAAAAAGGTCATCAGTACATTCGAAGATCTTGGCCTTCTCGATCACATCGAAGATCGTAAAGTGGAAGTCGGGCATTCTGATCGATCGAAAACTCCCGTTGAGCCTTTCCTCTCCCTTCAATGGTTTGTGAAAATGTCAGACGTCGATGGAGGCGTGGTCTGCGGACGAGGACTCGATCACGAGTTCAAAGTTCCTGGCTTGGCTCAGGCAGCAATCGACGCCGCCTCCGAATGGGAATCACACACCGGAAGATCTCTCACCTTCCACCCTGATCCAGAACGCTACCGAAATACCTACGTCAATTGGCTCTCCGAAAAGCGTGACTGGTGCATCTCTCGCCAGCTTTGGTGGGGACACCGAATCCCCATTTGGTCCTGTGATAGCGAAACTCCAAATGTCGGAGAAGCTCTCGGACAATTACTGAATGCCCATCCGGAGATTCTCTGTGCAAGACTTCAACTGGCGGATGGAACGAGTCGGATTCTCAATGCAGATAACCCCTCTACTGAAGAAGGCGGACGAATCCTTGTTTGCCTGAGGGATCCTGCCGCTCATGAAGAAGTCGCACTAGGACTTGAAGCGATAGGACTCGTTCAAGATCCAGATGTCCTCGACACCTGGTTCTCCAGCGCGCTGTGGCCGCACTCCACCCTTGGCTGGCCAAACCCAGAAAATGCCCAAGTCGATGATGGCCAGAGATCACTTGCCGCACTCGCAGGAAACTCCGATTGTCTCGATTATTTCTACCCCGGTTCATGCCTCGTGACCGGACGTGACATCATCACCCTTTGGGTCGCCCGTATGATCATCATGGGCCTCTACAATTTAGGGGATATGCCTTTTACTGATGTCTTCCTCCACGCCAATATTCTCGACGGCAAGGGCGAGAGGATGAGTAAATCGAAAGGCAATGGAATCGACCCCGTCGATATCATCGAACGCTACGGCACCGATGCGATGAGATATGTTCTCTGTGAAATGCAAACCGGTACACAAGATATACGTCTCCCTGTACAGGCGATCAGTCCCTTTACTGGAAACACGATCGATCTGGCAACCGCGAAGCATGGCCAAAACATCTTCACCTATCTTTGCCCAGAAAGTGGAAAAGAATTTGATGTGCTAGGAACTCTCGAAGGGGTTCCCGCTGCAAAAATGGTCAGTGATCGCTTCGACGTCGGTAGAAACTTCTGTAATAAGCTCTGGAATGCAGCTCGTTTTGCACTGCTGAATCTTGAAGGCTATGAGTTTGATGCCAGTCGTTCAAATAAGCTCATGACCGAAGATCGGTGGATCCTGAGCCGCCTTGCTGCGGCGTGCGAAGGGGTTCATCAGCAGTTGTCAGAATATAATCCATCTGCTGCCATCGGCTTGGCGAGAGAGTTTTTCTGGGGAGAGCTGTGTGATTGGTACCTAGAAGCCATCAAACCAAGGCTTAAAGAGGGTGGCGACGATGCGGGTACCGCTCAGCAAGTCTTGGCCACTTGCCTCGATCAAGTCCTAAGACTGCTCCACCCTTTCGTTCCCTTCATAACAGAAGAATTATGGGGAAGCCTTCGCGATATTGCGCCAATCAGGGGGATCAGCTCTCCGTTAGCCGACAACGAACTTCTATGCCTCGCAGCATGGCCTGAACAATGGCAGGAATTCCGCCAAGAAAAACTCGAACAGTCTTTTGGTCGCAGTCAGGATTTGATCCGAACTCTTCGAGATCTACGGGCGCGTCACAATGTTCCTCCACGTCAACCTCTTGAGGTCCGAATCAAAGTCGCTAATGAAAACGCTCAAGACTTCATGGATCTCGAAAGTTTGATCCTTCACCTCGGAGCGCTCTCCTCCATCTCCGCTGGGCCCGATCAAGTCCGTACTATTGATAGCGCAGCTTCGGTTTCCGCAGACATTGAGATCTATGTCCCAGGAGTCATCGATCTTGAGAAAGAAAAATTGCGTCTTGCTGATCAGCTGGAGAAAACAGGAAAGCGACTGGAAGGATCACAGAAAAAGCTCGCCAATGAGAACTTTGTCAGTCGGGCAGCCCCAGAAGTGGTCGAACGTGAGCGTCATCTTGTCGAGGAACTTGAGCGAGAACTGACATCCATTCGCGAAAATTTGGCAGCTCTCGAAGATCAGTCTTAAAAACTAATCTTCCGGCTTTTCTCCCGGATCCGCCATACGAACAATACGCGGAGTGAAGGTCGCAAGAGTCTCCACCAGATCCCGCTGAGCAGCCATGACTTGGTCGATATCTTTGTAGACCATTGGTGATTCATCAATTCCTGCAGAGATCAGATGGACTCCGGCCTCTTCAACTGCTTTTCTTAAATCTGATGCTCGATACTTTAGCTTTGCTTTTTTTCGACTCATTCTTCGACCTGCTCCATGTGAACTTGAGCGCAGTGAGTCGGCATTCCCCCTACCAATAACAACGTAGGTCGGTGCGGTCATCGATCCAGGAATGACCCCCAACTCCCCTTCACTAGCTGGAGTTGCTCCTTTTCTGTGAACAATCAAATCTTCTCCACCATGATTTTCAACCCAAGCGAAGTTGTGATGGTTCTCTATCGATGCGAGAGCATGAGCTCCCAGTGATTTTAGTAATCCTTTATGAATACAATCATGATTTGCTTCGGCATATTTCCCCATCAACTGCATAGCATTCCAGTATCTCTGTCCTTCCTCATGACCGATGTCGATCCAGGCTAAATCTTGGAGGTGCTTGGAAAGATGAGGATGCATCGATTTTGCTAATCGAGACCAATGGTCGGCAACATAGGCTCCTGCTCCTCGGCTGCCACTGTGAGAGAGGAGTGCCACATATTCTCCCGGATCAAGTCCACAACGTGAATCTGTCACCGTCATAGTGCCAAACTCAACGAAGTGATTACCGCTACCAGAACTTCCCAACTGCTTATGTGCGCGATCCTGAACCGCTTTGAGTATAGGATCGCTCCAATCCTCATCGAGCACCGCATGATTTCGACGCCTGCTAAATCCAGCACCGATTCCAAAACTCGTTTCTTTTTCCAAGGCTTGAATAAACTGGGTTCGATAACGATCCAAATGCCCTATTTCACGATCTAGAATCGTCAACTTCATACGGCAGGCAATATCTACTCCCACTGCCTTTGGAATCACGGCATTGCGTGTCGCCAGAACACCACCTATCGGAAGTCCAAAACCCAAATGGGCATCGGGCATCAATGCCCCTTGAACAGCTACAGGTAGATCACATGCATTAATCAGCTGCTTTTGAGCATTGGGATCAATATCTTCACCCCATTGCTTCCATGGTGCGGGGTCTCCCAAACGCGTATCGCTAGCAAAAGTCGACATGTAGTTTTTCAGCATCAGCGCGAAATCTCCATATACGGAGTCTTTTAACCAAGCTTCAGTGTTCTCAACAACCGCTTGGATATCCTGCGCAATCAAATTCTTGGCTCGACCCACCGCTCGTGCTCGGGTAACTGCTTGAATCGCGGCCTTGCGAACCGGCCCCTTGGGGACTCCAAGCTTCTCCATTTCTCTGCTTTTCATTCATGAAACCCTTCACCGAAGCAATTTCTTGACCTTTTCTGGCAGATCGAAAGGGACTACCTTTTCGGAATGATCGAACTCATATAAATAATTAAAAACGATGTGCTCTACACCTTCTGTGAATGCCGCATCTCCCTTCGCAGTTTTCCCATGTTTATTGCGGCGGCCGACCAATACCGTCATATTCAGTTCTATTGGCTGAAGAAGCTTTGGATCGAATAATATTTCTAGGCTGCAACGTGATTGGGTCCTGTCCACACTGGACAGGAATTTGCTGATCGTTCAGCCCAAGCCACCCAGGCAACCTGACTTCTGAACATCATTGAAAAACTCAACTGCTGTTTTCTGGGACAATTGAACCGTCATCCGATTATAGAGAAATTCCGGCTCCTTATTTTTTACTGAAGTTCGTCCCTCCTCAGGTAGTTCTTCTGGCTCTGCAAAATCTGGATGATCGAGTTCAACTTCTTTGTCTTTTGGCTCGGGCGCCCAAGAAATGGTCCCTATGCCTTCTCGCACCGCCCGCCTGAATAGCTCCGCAGGAAAATGAACGACCTTATCTAATCTTTTCCCTGCAGGTGTCGAGACTAATGGCACCCAGTTACCAGATTCACTTAACGCACCCTTCTTAGAAGTTCGAAATACGTTCATCTCTGGTATGTACATTAGATTTCCAAGGATTGATCCTTTGTGCTCTTCATAAATCTGATGCAGCCAAATTTCGTGATCTTCCGCTCTTGAAAGACCCCCTTTAACAAAACAGCGAAAACCCACGCCTTTAGACTCAGAAAGCACCCGGAAATTCTTATGAATCTCTTCAAATGTTTTCTTGGCATTCATGGAAATCCCTGACTGACTTGCAATATCACGCATCTCTTTTTCAACACGCTTACGTGAGTCTTTTACATTTGGAGTCTGGGGTCTGGGGTTTTTTGGAGACTTGGCAGCATCACGTTCAGTCATCAGCGCATTCGTTCGGAACTGAGCGGAGTTATCTCCTACTGGGGACACCGCCCCTATCGCATGACTACAAAAAAGAAACACGATATACCCGTAAAGGACGATTATTTTTATCGTGGTACTCGAAAGTCTGTTCATGACTGATCTCCTACATTCCAAATTATTTACCGCAGACAAATTCTAACTTCGAATCAATACTCTTGAATATGGTCATGTATCGATACTTTATTTTTGCCGCCATTTTGAGACGTGGTCACCTTGAGTTTATATGCTTGATCTTGAGGCCTAAAGACAAATCGGTGACAACGCAACACATGCGCTGGAAGAGGCAAAAGAATGCGATTTTTGATCCACACGTTAATGCTCGGTTTAGCATTGCTGAGTTTCACCGAAACCTATGCTCAGGGTACTGGTTCTGTAAACCTGACCCCAATATCCACCTTCAACTCGGGTGTCTTCGAGGGCAGCGCATCAGAAATCGTCGCTTATGACCCCATAAGTGGTCGAGTCTTCGTCACAAATGCAACTGCTGGAGGATTCGACATTCTTCAACTCTCCCAAACAGGGCAGTTGGGATTCGTAACATCCATCGCGACTTCACGTCCTCCCACACACTTAAGAATCTGGAATGACGGTATCACGAGCCATGTCGTGGCTTCCATTCCTTCTCTCCCCATCACAAATCCTGGCACAGTTCAGGTGTTTTCAACCTCAGGCGTGCTCGAAGCCGTATACAGCGTTGGAGCATTTCCGGACATGCTGTATATCACTTCGGACGGCAGAGCACTGACAGCCAATGAGGGGCAACCTATAGGGGGAACAAATCCAAGAGGGTCCGTCTCTATCGTGCACCTCGCAACGGGTGTCGTAGAACATATCAGCTTTACTGGTTTCGACGGTCAAGAGGTCGCTCTTCGAAACTCTGGCATTCGAATTTTTCCAGGTTTTTCAGCAAGTGTAGATTTGGAACCAGAGTACATCGCTGTATCGGGTGATCTCAATTTTGCCTACGCAATTTGTCAGGAACAAAATTGTGTCATCACTATTGATTTGACGACCTCAACTCCGATTCGAATTGATTCCTTGGGAAAGAAAAATCACCTACTTCCAGGAAATGGCTTAGATCCTAGCGACTCGAATGGGGTCAGTATCAATACTTGGCCGGTCTCAGGACTCTACCAGCCTGATAGTATCGTCGCATTTGAAGCGGCTGGCATCCCTTATCTACTGACAGCGAATGAGGGAGCTGCGCGAACCGAAGATGCCCGTGCGAGAACTCTGCAACTAGACCCCGGCGCATTCCCAAATGCGGGATTCCTTCAGGCCAACTCTAGAATTGGAAGACTACAGGTCTCAACCATAGATGGTGATATCGATGGTGACGGCGACTTCGATGAACTTGTCGCTTACGGCACCCGTTCATTCTCTATATTTGAAATGACAACCGGTGCAGACATCGTGTACGACAGTGGCGATGAGTTTGCTTTAGTAACCTCTCAGGCCGCCCCAGGAAACTTTAATAGCAACAGTACGTCGAATAATAGTGCTGACGGAAGGTCTGACAATAAAGGCTGTGAGCCTGAAGCAGCAACCGTCGCTCACATCGGAAACCAGATCCTCGCATTCATTGGTCTGGAGCGTCAGGGTGGCATCATGGTTTACGACGTGACCGATCCACCAAACTCATTCTTTTTGGGATACTTCACGAATCGTAATTTCAACGCCAACATCGAATCCCCTGCAGCGGGTGACCTTGGAATCGAATCGATCGTTTACGTCAAACCCGCAGATAATCTGCTGAATGCTCACCTGATCATCACTGGTAATGAAATAAGCGGCACAACAACTGTGTACTTATTGTCCCTGCCTTCTCCCCCAGCAGATTGTAATACCAACAACATCCCAGACGCAGACGACATCAGCTCTGGAACTTCTACTGATTGCAATTCTGATGGGATCCCTGACGAATGCACACTTACTGGGAATGACTGTGACCAAAACCTAATCCCCGATGATTGTCAGCCAGATTTCGACGAAGATGGAATCCCAAACATCTGTGACAACGACGACGACTCAGATGGAGTTGATGATACAAACGACTTAAATCCATTAGACTCTACAATTTGCCGAGATGTCGACAACGACGGTTGCGACGATTGCTCTTCAGGATTCGACTCTCCCAGCAACGACGGACTGGACACTGATGCAGATGGAATTTGTGATCTCAGTGATCCCGACGACGATGACGATGGAGTTCCAGACGCATCAGACAGTTCCAGTACAAACCCGTTTATCTGTTCCGATATCGACCTTGACGGCTGTGACGACTGTTCAAGTGGAACATTCAACACCGCTAATGATGGAACAGACACCGACACCGATGGAATTTGTGATACTGGCGACGGTGACCTAGATGGAGACGGCATAGAAAACGAATGCGATCTCGATCAAACACCAGGCTCAGATTGTAATGGCAACAACAGAGTCGATACTTGCGACATCAATGATTCCACCAGCCAAGACTGTGATGTTAACGGGATACCAGACGATTGTGAAATCTCAGTAAATGCCGCCCTCGATTGCGACAATAACGGAGAGTTGGATTCCTGTCAGTTGACCTCTGGAACTTCAAATGATTGCAATGGCAATACGGTTCTCGACAGTTGTGAAATAGCTTCAGGTTCAGCAGACTGTAATAACGATTCCATTCCTGACGATTGCCAAAACGACTGCGACGGAAATAGTATTCCGGATGACTGTGATCTCTCTTCTGGATCAAGTGCAGACTGCAACAGTAACGGCGTCCCCGACTCCTGTGATATCAGTGGAGGCACCGACTTTGACTGCGATATAAATGGAGTCATCGACGAATGCCAAATCACAGTGGATCCAAATCTTGACTGTGACCTCGATGGTGTTCTCCAGTCCTGTGAAACCGACACTGATAGTGACGGTGTCGAGGATGACTGTGATACCGACGACGACAACGACAACGTCTTAGATGTTGACGATTCATCTCCACTCGATAACACGATTTGTCGAGACGCTGACGCTGATGGTTGTGACGATTGCTCCAGTGGAACAGACGACTCTACAAATGACGGCTTCGATTTCGATGCAGATGGTCTCTGTGATATCGGTGATCCCGATGACGATAACGACGGGGTCCTCGACGGCGTCGACAGTGACGACAACAACGCCAACATCTGTTCCGATACTGACGGTGACAGTTGCGACGATTGCTCCTCAGGAATTTTCAATACTGACGATGATGGCTTTGACTTCGATGGCGACGGAATCTGTGACCTCGGCGATACCGACGACGACAACGATGGTGCTCTCGACAGAAACGATAGTGATGACAACAACGCAAATATCTGCTCTGACCTCGATGGCGATGGTTGTGACGACTGTTCTGCAGGAAGTTTTGATCTTTCGAATGATGGATTTGACTTCGACGGTGACGGAACCTGTGATTTAGGCGACACCGACGATGACAACGACGGCGCACTCGACGATGTCGACAGTGACGATAACAACGTTAATGTCTGCTCCGACAACGATGGTGACGGCTGTGACGACTGCTCCTCAGGCATCTTTGACCCCGCCAATGACGGCTTCGATTTCGACGGTGACGGAACCTGTGATTTAGGAGACACCGACGATGACAACGACGGTGCACTCGACGACGCCGACAGCGACGATAACAACGTTAATATCTGCTCTGATAGTGACGGTGACGGCTGCGATGACTGCTCAGGTGGAAGCTATAACCCCAATAACGACGGCTTTGACTTTGATGGCGACGGCATCTGCGATTTCGGTGATACCGACGACGACAATGACGGCGCACTCGATCGATCAGACAGTGACGACAACAACTCCAATATATGCTCCGACACGGACTTCGATGGCTGCGACGACTGCTCTGGTGGAAGTTATGACCCCAACAATGACGGATCAGATTTAGACGGCGACGGTATCTGTGATCTTGGTGACACTGATATCGACGGCGATGGAATCCCCAACCTCTGCGACGTAGACCAAACTGGTGGAGCCGACTGTGACGTTAATGGTCAAGATGACTCCTGTCAGACTGATACTGATGCTGATGGAACCATCGACGCATGTGACAACGACCTCGACGGTGATGGCATTCCCAACATATGCGATGCGGACCAAACAGGCGGAAGTGACTGCGACTCAAATGGACAAGACGATTCCTGCGAGACCGACTTTGACAACGATGGCATTATTGATACCTGCGACGAAGATGACGATAACGACGGTGCTCTCGACAGCGACGATAGCGACGACAATAATATTAATATCTGCTCTGATCTCGATGGTGACGGTTGCGAAGATTGCTCTAGTGGCACCTTTGATCCTGCAAACGATGGGATTGATACTGACAGTGACGGCCTCTGCGACTTCGGCGATACAGACCTAGATGGTGATGGTGTCGATAATAACTGCGATACTGATCAGGTCGCAGGCACTGATTGTAACGGCGATTCGATTCTCGATAGTTGTCAAGGTTCACTCGACTTCAACACCGATGGGATTCCTGACGTGTGTCAGGGAAATCCATTTATTCGAGGAGATGGAAACAGAGACGGCAATATTGATATCACGGATGCCGTGCATACACTGAGAGTTCTCTTTGATAACTTCTCGGATCTTTGTCTTCCAGCTTTGGACTTCAATGCCGATCAGCAAGTCGACATTTCAGATGTATCTTCAGAGCTCAACTACATCTTCCTAGGTACAAGTCCTCCTAGCGCACCATTCCCTAACTGTGGAATACCCCAAGGTGCGACAGATTCTTGTAGTTCTTTCAACTCTTGCCCCTGAAGAAGGATCTCGACTCCGATCACTCCAAAAAAATAAGGCCGCTGACGGTAACCCGTCAGCGGCCTTATTTCGTTGTAAGAAACTAGCGAAGCATTTTCTGTGCTGATCTAGGGATTTCGAACCCCTCGATCAATTCAGAGTGATCCAACTCGTAGTCATATCGAAAAACGACATGCTCAATACCGTCACTGAAAGCCGCATCACCTTTTGCTGTTTTTCCCTGGTCATTCTTGAGACCCGTCAAAATTAGCATTTCCATCTTTCTCGCGAGCCCGGTCTCAGGGTCAAGATCAAGGTCGATCACGCTGCGAGTCTGGGTCCTATCCGCACGGGACAGGTATTCAGAAATGCATCAGCCACCAGAAAGGCAACCGGAGTTCTGCATATCAATGAAGTACTTAAGAGCCATTTCAGAGGGCAAGGTCACTCGCATGCGGTGGAACACTTTTTCCTCATGCTCACTTCCGCCAACAGAAGTACGTCCCTTTGCCTTCTCTTTTTTGACAATCTTGGGTGCGACTTTTGAATCCAACCATTCGACCTTGGTGGCTTTCTTGCTCGCTTCAAGAAGAACGCGTTCTGGGAATGCGAAAAGACGATCGAGCTTTTTCCCATCAGCCGTGGCTTGTAAGACACGCCAGATTTCACCGGTGAACTGCGCACCCTTGGTGGGAGTGCGGAAAATTTGACGTTCAGGTAAGAACATCACGGGGCCACGTGTCCGACCGAAGTATGCTTCACCGACAGCCTGATCTACGATTTTATGGTCTGCGTTGTTTGCCATACCACCAGCGACAGAGAGTCGTGTTGTAAATCCTGCCTTCTGTGCCTGCTTCAGCAAATCAGAAGAGGCCTTCTTTAAGACTTTTCTCGCATCTGGGGTCACTTCTGACTCCCCAGCATGCAATCCCGATCCGGCACCCAGTACCACCATCAGGAGCAACAATTTCATGAAGTGTTTCGTCATAGGATTCACCTTTCTCAATCGTTCTATCGGGACTCTATCAGTTTAATATTACACAGAACTCCCTGAAGACTCCAGTAGTTGGGGAATTCGAGAAGAGTGTAAAAACCTAAAAGGAGGACACAGAAGCGATAAACAGCTCATTGGACCTACTCTGAGAAGAAAATTCCCTCACCGGACACCCTACGACTCAATGAGTTCCCTTCCCGAAATTCAGGAATCGCGAGCAAATCCACGAGTTGATATCTGGCGATAGCCCGATCTGCACAGGCTTTCTTCAACTGAAGTGTCGCCGAGAGAATCTCTTCCATTCTTTGCCATTGAAGGGTGAGTTCCTGAGCATTGCTGGAAACGGCCAACTCCTTCATTAAATCCTGTGGCACTGTCAGAGCTTTCCCCTCGAGTCGAGTGATCAAGGCCTGACTCTCCTCAAATCGCATCTGCGCATCGACAATATCGTCGCTGACTTTTTTAGTAATTCGCATGAGTTCCATTTTCCCGGAACCCAACTCTTCCCGAATCACCTGTCGGCGATCCTGTTCAAGATTCCTTCCCAAAGGAATCTCTACCCCCACTGTCAGAATCCAGTCGGTTTCGCCTCCTCCTCCAGAGGAAACAACAGGTTGATCATGATCCGTGTGCGTATGAGCTCCAAAGACGATGTCAGGCCAAGCTTCAGAATCCAATAATCCCAACTCCTTCTGGGCCCATCGAGATTGTTCGGCAGCCAAGATTTCATTGGGATGCCTTCGGAATCTGTTCCTTGTTTCAATTCCAATAAACCGATCATCATGCAATAACTCCGGCACAGGAAGCGAAGCTCTCAATGGTCGTTCCAGTAACAGATTGAGGGATTCCTGAATCAGCGCCTTTTCTTCTGCGAGAAGGGAGATTCTCTGATTCCAAGTCCGAAGCCTTTTTTCGACAAGCGTGCGAATGTCAGAGCGAAACCAATCGGTATCTTTTTCAAGCAAGACCTCGATCTGTGTCAAATACTCCTCAGCGATATTCTCTGCCCCAGTGAGATACCAGTATTCACACCACTGCTCTCGTAACTGCCGAAGAAGTCTCATTTGAGTTTGCTGAAGTCTGATTTCCGAAAGTTTATTGTCGGACCGTGATCTTCTCGCTTCCCGAGACTCATTGGCCATTCCCGACAAACTCCAATCGAGAGCGACTTGACGATCTCCAGACGTATCCCGAATATTTTCACCTGCGTCTGAATCATTCCAACGGGCACCGGGTAACCAGGATTCTTGATTGGAATCCTGGACTTCGCCCTCGAGCGGGATCGGTAAACCCCTCATCGCTGGCTGCGACTCCACCAAGGCCAATTCCAGATCTCTTAAATTGGAAAACTGCTCAGTCTGGCTAGGGGCAGGATTCATTTGTGCACTTGAGGAAGCGGGGCTCCGAGGCTCCTCCTGGGTGAAGAAGCCTCCCATTCCACAACCCGAGAGGAATAACACCAAAAGGGCTATCAACGGAGTGAGATCCTTATGGATCTCCTGCTTGAACTTGATCATGGCCTAAATTCCCCTTCCTACACGACTCATGGAGTCGGATTCCCCGAAGGAATCGTACACCGGAAGAATATGCATGTCCCCTGCATGATATCGGGTTTTTCATCTTCAACGTGTGCTGGAACCCATCCTTGCTGCCGATTAATCTTCAGGGAGACCCGGAGGCACCTGATGACCCGTCTACGAAAACACCGAAACCTGACTGAAAATCAGCAGTCCCGAAATATTCACCCCCAGGAACTACTCCGGGCAGGTGACTGGCACCAGTATTTTGGCAAATCCGGAGACATCTGGCTTGAAGTCGGCACGGGGAAAGACACTCACCTTATTGAGCGCTCTATTCTTAATCCTGATGATTTACATGTTGGACTAGAACTTACGCGTAAGAAATTTGAGATGATGCTTCGTAAGGCAGACTCGCTGACACAAGAACTCCCGAATGCTACCGACAATCTCAGGTTTATGAACGCGGACGCCTTTCAGACCGTAGAAGCCTGCTTTAAAAATGCGTCCCTGAGTGGTGCGTTTATTCTCTTCCCCGACCCATGGCCGAAAAAGCGTCATAAGGCTCGTCGTCTCCTGCAAAAATCTTTCCTCCAACTGATCACAACGAAGCTCGCACCTGATGCCGTCTTGGAAATAAGAACAGATGATCCGGATTATGCAGTTCAGGCAAAAGAAGCCTTATCTGAAATCTCTGAGCTAAGATCCCTCACGGGATCCATCGATTGGATTCACGAACCTCTTGATCCCACGAACCACGTCGAGACTCTATTCGAAAGTAAGTTCAAAAAACGTGGGTTAAAGATTCATCACTTCTATTTATTCAGGACCTCAGATGTCACTCCATGAAAATCAGATCCAGGATCAACTGGCAACACTGCCAACAAAGCCGGGTGTCTATATTTTCCAAGACGAAAAATCAAAAACTATCTATGTGGGTAAAGCGAAAAACCTCAGAAGTAGAGTCAGGTCTTATTTCCAAAAAGGCTCCAGTGATACTCGGTTACTCTTTTCCAGAATTGTTAAGAACACTGCCAATATCGACGTCATCGTGTGTGCGAATGAACTAGAAGCTTTACTCCTTGAGAATAACCTCATTAAGAAGCATCGTCCCACATACAATCTGAGACTTCGCGACGACAAAACATATCTATCGCTTCGAGTGACTACTGGTGAAATGTGGCCGAGAGTACATCCGATACGCAGTTGGAAATCTGATAAACATACATACTTCGGCCCCTACTCCTCGGCGAAATCAGTTTATCAACTTTTGAAACTGATAAAAAAGTTCATTCCCCTCAGAACCTGTTCGAATGCTTTCTTCGACAGTCGAAAGCGACCTTGCATCGAATTTGAAATAGGACGTTGCACAGCACCCTGTGTTGGCTTGGACACTTCCCAGTCATACTCGAAAATGGTCGAAGACGTACTCATGCTCCTGCGAGGGAAAGATCGATCCCTGATTCGGATGCTGAATGACAGGATGAAAGAAGCCAGTGCTAACAAGGAATATGAATCCGCTGGGAAATTCCGTGACCAGATGAACGCCATCGAAAAAGTAATGCAGCAACAGCATGTTCAGGAACACCCCCACGGCGACTGCGATGTTATCCATCTACATCAGCAGGGTGATTTTGCTTCAATTCACGTATTATTGGTGAGGCATGGCCGAGTGATCTCTTCCGCGACTCACACTACTAGAATTCATGATCAAACGATTGCTGGAATACTGAGCGCCTTTTTAGGCCAGTATTACCATGGCGAGAAATACGTCCCCTCAGAAGTGTTCCTCCCCGAACTTCCTATCGACCATGTATTGATCGAAAAATGGCTCTCGGAGCATGCAGGCCATAAGGTTTCGGTCAAAGTCCCCAAACGCGGCCCTAGAGTTCGACTTCTAGAAATGGCGTTAGAGAATGCCCGGGTTCAAGCAGACGTCAACACCCATCAGATTGAAACTCAGGAAGCGATCTCGATTTCACTGGGTCGCCATCTCAATCTCAGTAAACCTGTAAGAACGATCGAGTGTTACGACATCAGTAATATTCAGGGCACTCTGAATGTTGCCAGTAAAGTTTATTTCGAAGACGGCGAACCCGACACCGACTTGTACAGAAGGTTCCGAATGAGATCCGTCAAAGGAAGCGACGATTTTGCGAGTATGCAAGAAGTGCTCCGGAGACGGTTCAGACCTCAGGACAACCGTGACCCCATTCCTGACCTCGTCGTCGTCGACGGAGGAAAAGGGCAAATATCCAGTGCTTTGGAAATACTGGAAAAACTAGGCGTAAATACTGCACTCTGCGGCATCGCCAAAGACCGGCTCCGAGCTGGAGAAAGAACTCAAGAAAGAGTTTTCATCCCTGGCAAAACTGATCCGATCGACCTCCCCGAAGACGACCCTGCTTCCAGACTTCTCCAGAGACTTCGCGATGAGGCACACCGTTTCGCCAACTCCTACCATCGGGAACTCCGACGCCGCAGCAATCTCGTCAGCGGCCTAGAAGACATACCGGGGATAGGTCCCAAAAGACGGAGATCTCTCCTCCAAGAATTTGGCTCATTGAAAATGGTTCGAGATGCATCTATAGACGCCTTGGCTCGCGTTCAAGGGATGACACCAACGCTCGCAGAATCCCTTCACCATTTCCTAAACTCACCGGAAGAACCCGACGTCGAGGAAGAAGCCTTGCAAGCCTCCATCGATGGAGATGAAACTGTCGAGGAATCTGATCAATCCTGAGCGATTTTTCTCAATAGATCCTCGGCTTCACTCGTACTCGCAACGAGGCATATGGGAATTCCACCTGCCAAAGCTTTCTCGAGTACTGGCACCGGCCCCGAGACCACCAAAAATCCACCTTGTCTCTGGAGAATACCTGCGATTTGCTGAACTCTTCTCATCAAAGCAGGTGGGAAAACATCCATAGTCGGCAAATTTGGGAAGTGAATGGCCAGAAGTATACCTTCATGCTCTTCCACCTTACGCGCTAATGCACCTAAGGCTTTCACTAACTGACGAGGAGGGGCTCCTGGTGCAGGATTCAGGTGAGCCGTGATATAGGGTCCCGCAGCGGCCAATTCGAGGCCGGTATTTGGTGACGGGGTCAAGTCGAGATCTCCTTCCGCATCGAGCGGACCCATGAGAATGACCCACTATTCGGATTCTGTCCAATTCACTGATTTGACGAAATCGACTTTGATGTCCTAGTCTTATGAGTAAGGAGAAGGAATCCAATGCGCAGTCTTCGCTACAAGGACACCTGTGAAATTTTGGTCTCTGAGGGCCTCCTCGTCCCTTCAGATATCCAGTCCGCTAAATCACAGTCTGAAGAGACGGGCGAAAATGTCATCGAGTCCTTGCTGAGGGGAACTCCCCTTACCGAGCTCGACCTGGCACGCTGCCTAAGTACTCAGCACCAATTGCCCCTGATTCCTCTCAATAGGTACGAACGAGATGAAACCCTTATCGAAATTCTGGATCCAGCATTCGTGTGGGAGCATGGCATTCTGCCTCTCTCTCGTATTGGCGCAGCAGTCCTCGTCGCAGTCAGGGATATTCCTTCGACCGATGCGATCAAACAGTTGCGTGAAAAACTTCATGCAGAACCATTCTTAACCATCGCCTCTTTCGAAGAATTGCAACTCGAGATCAGTCGTAGCCTAGAACTCGATGAGGAACAAAAGATAAACTTGGACAGAACCGTCCGTACTCAAAGACGTGGAGGGAAGCCTCCTCAGGTTGGCCAGGCGACTGCTGGGATGTCGAGTACCTCCTCATTACTGGAGACACTCAACGAGTCTTGGGAAAACATTTTTGAAGAAGCGGAAAAAAATGTCCGCGACGGACACTCTTGACCCCTATCAAACAAAGAGGTTCCTCTTCTAATCTTGAGTAATGGGCTCTTCTTCCGAAAGAGCCTCGCCAATATCGACAAGTAAATCAGGGCGACTATTCGCCAGTCGCTTTGCACCTTCTGGAGAAACTTTCGTTCTCCAAAGATAAACTCGCTTGAGAGATCTCATTTGGGCGAGAATATCCAAACCCGCATCTGATACCTGAGTGCCGAATAGATTGAGAACTGTCAACTCTGGAAGACTTGCCAATGTTGCAAGATCGTCATCTGTTGTCACAGTCTCCGACAGATTCAATATCCTCAGTTTGCGAAACTTCCAAAGTCCTGCTACCGAAATTCTCGAGACCGCTGTTCCTGCGACATCTAGTCGGGTCAATACAGGCTCAAGACCCTTCAACATTTGCACCTGCGCATCCCCAGCATTTTTCCTCAGTAATCGAAAGACAGCCTCATAAGCAGAGTCCGACTGGGAGATAGGAGCGACACGAACACCCGAATTCGTAAGAGCCCGTGCTGCACTCTCGACGCTCTTTATAACCTCAGGGTCCTCAATAGAGATCGGAGAGAATGTGGGCAATTGCCCTGGAGTTTGGGCAGCAGGCTTAGAGGTTCCTACTGAACTTTCCTCAACTTCTTCGAGGATTACGGCTTCCTCACTGGGCCAGACAGCTCCGCCATCGATCCATTTCCGGAACAGAGAAACCTCTTCGAGTGACAAATGATCCCCGGTTGGGGGCATTCGATCTTCATCGTCATCGGGGAGTTCGATTCTCAATATCAATTCACTGCCAGAAGCATCACCGGGAATAATGGTAGGGAACTCTCTGTCTGCCATCGCAGGCTTGGCCAGATCGAGGCGAAGCCCGCCCTTTTGCTTTTTTTCACCGTGACATTCAAAACACTTCAACTCCAGCAATGGGTATATCTGCTCGCTGAATAAACTTTCAAGATCGTCAGGTTCTTCATCTTCTTCGTGACCATCTTCTTCGTGACCATCTTCTTCGTGGCCATCCAAAATCCTGCTCTTTCCATGACTCGCAGGACCCAACTCTCCTCGAAATCCCACAGGACCTTTGCGACCACGTTCAGAATCCTCCGGCCATGGACCTCCGGCACGAATCCAATCTTCCAACGCTTTTATCTGATCGGCGGTCAAGCCGGGTTCTTCCGGTGGAGGCATTCGATCGTCATCTTCGGCATCTAACTTCACCAATTCGATCAATAAACTGGCCTCGGGATCTCCGGCAATAAATACGGGCTCTTCACGTAGCCGATCCTTCACGTCATTAGGAATATCGAGACGTAACTTCCCCTTTGACTTTTCAGGCCCGTGACATGAAATGCAATGGGTATCCAGAAGAGGTCTAACAACGTCGTGATAGAGTTGATTCCCTGTCACTTCTGCAGGCTGGCTCACTCCTTGAGAAGCTTGCTCTACGGGGCCCTTTGAGAGTGCCTGAATTTGACTACTGGAAGATTCTGACTGATTCAACTCCATTACTTCAGGAGCAAAGAAGACATTCTCAAAACCCTTCTCAACAAACCCGTCACCCCACTTGAGTTCTCCCCCGATATGCCCCGCGCCCATCACGACGGGGACACAGAGGAAGAGTGCGAGGCGGTAGGAGTTTCCTGCGTTGTGATGACCTCGGGCAACTGCGATTCCAACTCCAGCCGTCACTGTCGCCAAAAATGCTGAACTGACTCCCAGCCAGCGGTGCCATGCCAAAGCGGAATCAGGATCCGCAGGGTCTGCGAGTAACCAACCACTGATCGCTGCTAAAATAGAAAAAGAAGCCCCGGGAACCACCCATGAGAGAGAAACCGGGCCATCTCCAGGAACCGACTCCTTACGATACACACAGATCAACTCCACCACGGCAGCCCACGCTAAGAGAGCAATCGGAAAATGGAGGAGAAGAGGATGAAATCGACCGAAGAGGTCCGGCAAAGCTGATGGATCGAAGTTCAAAATACTGACTCCTGATATGTTTCTGGGCCCCAAGATTCGTGAGCAGGGGAAGCGGTCCCTGTGGGAGGTAGTGTACTCAAGTGGCTTCGCTCACTCAACGTCGAGCGAACTTCTCTAAATGAGAGACGACAGGGATCAAAGCGAGACCTACAGCATTACTCCAATACCCCTCAAAACGGGTCACAAATCTGCCCGCCCCTCCTTGTATGGCGTAACTCCCTGCTTTGTCCATAGGTTCCCCAGTATTCACATATTCCAAGATCTCAGCCTCACTCAATTCTCTAAACCAGACCCGACACTCTTCTACTCCAGAATAATATTCTCCTGATCCACGAACGCACCACCCCCCCACAATGCGGTGTTCTCGACCCGAGAGCTGCCGAAGAACATGAATCGCCTCATCGGAACTCGCCGGCTTCCCCAGTATTTGGCCATCGAGGACCACAATGGTATCCCCCGCAACAATCCAAACAGACTCCTCCTCAATTGACTCCTCCTCAATTGAATGAGCTTTGGATATGGCCAACCGTTCTACGTACGCTTCCGGAGATTCAGACGTAAGAACAGACTCATCGATGTCAGGGACTTGAACACTGGGGTTAAAGCCTGCAGCACGGAGGAGATCTAGGCGCCGAGGTGATGCAGAGCCCAAAATGAGGGGAAGTTTCAATCGATTCATAACTCCCAGAATCACCTGAGACAGCCCTCACAACAAGAGACAAAAAAACCCCGCAGAGACCGAAGTCTCTGCGGGGTCATGCTCAATATCTCGTCCCGTCAGGGATTCGATTAGGGAGCACAGCTGGTGCCGTTACATTCACCCAGCGAATCAGAACTGTCGTCCGTACCACAACCCGGGAACGGCGCTGTCGGAGGTGCTCCACCAGAGAACTGGTAGGAGAACAGAGCCACCGCGTCGCTGATGTCGATCTGACCATCGTCGGTCGTATCGGCAGCGTCGGGGCAGACTACGCTATCACCTGCGAAGAGGAACGACAGGATCTGGATTCCGTCCGCCAGGTCAACTCCACCGTCATCATTGGCATCGCCGCGGATGAACAGGGACTCTTCACAGACGTCAGGAATACCGTTGCTATCATTGTCGGCTTCACCCGCAACGATATCACAACTGTCATCCACACCATTCTCGTTACAGTCCGCACCACCTGTTTGATCGAGATCACACTCGTTCAGGATTCCGTCGCCGTCGATATCGTCATCGCAGGCGTCGATGGTTCCGTCACTGTCGGTATCTGTCTCACAGGAATCGTCCTGACCATTCAAGTCACAATCAGCACCACCGGTCTGATCAACGTCACAGGCGTTCGGGATTCCGTCGCCGTCAATGTCGTCGTCACAGGCGTCAATGGTTCCGTCACTGTCAGTGTCGGTCTGGCAGCTGTCGTCTTGGCCGTCCACGTCACAGTCAGCACCACCGGTCTGATCCACGTCACAGGCGTTCGGGATTCCGTCGCCGTCAATGTCGTCGTCACAGGCGTCAATGGTTCCGTCACTGTCAGTGTCGGTCTGGCAGCTGTCGTCTTGGCCGTCCACGTCACAGTCAGCACCACCGGTCTGATCCACGTCACAGGCGTTCGGGATTCCGTCGCCGTCGATGTCGTCGTCACAGTCGTCGATCGTTCCGTCACTGTCAGTATCGGTCTCACAAGAGTCGATCTGGCCATTGCTGTTACAGTCACTGATACCGGCTCCGGTGTTACTGATCGTCAGATCAGAGGTACCGGTTGCACCGTTCCAGCCACCCACCTGAACGTAGTAGCTGTTTCCGCCAGTCACCGGAATGGTGACGGTGGAGCTGAAGTTCGGTGAGGTACAGCCGTCGTCGTCGGAAGCCAGTCCCAGATCACCCGCAACCGGGCAACCTGTCGCAGCGTCGTAGACGATCAGAACTGTGTCGTCGAGACTTCCAGCAGATCCACAAGTCTCAATCGTGGCGTCCCCTGTTCCACCCGCGGTGTACAGGAACCACACATCGTTACCCATGTTCGAATCACCGTCGGTCGGACCGTCAGTGGTCGCGGCAGTGTTATCCACCGTATGAGCGCCTTCACCCACAGCAGAAGCGTCTGCGCAGTTGTCGGCACCACCCGTGAAGGTATCTACAGTTCCACCGGCCTGATCCACGTCACAGGCGTTATCAATTCCGTCACCGTCAATATCACTATCACAGGCGTCGATCGTGCCGTCACTATCGGTGTCGGTCTCACAGGAATCGACGATTCCATTTGAGTCACAATCCTCAAGAGAAGCACCGGTATTGGAGATCGTCAGATCTGTGGTACCCGTGGCACCATTCCAACCACCCACCTGGACGTAGTAACTGTTTCCAGCGGTCACAGGCACGGTCACCGTCGAGTTGAAGTTCGGTGAACTACAACCGTCGTCGTCTGAAGCCAGTCCCAGATCACCCGCAACCGGGCAACCTGTCGCAGCGTCGTAGACGATCAGAACTGTGTCGTCGAGACTTCCAGCAGATCCACAAGT
>ERZ802830.338-NODE-338-length-46405-cov-30.7243_pt1 | contig 46405 bp, 34 predicted proteins | sample MGYA00345654_ERZ802830 | MGnify/ENA primary metagenome ERZ802830 (study PRJEB30503, sample SAMEA104212375) | marine metagenome | biome: Westerlies Biome; feature: [SRF] surface water layer (ENVO:00010504) within the epipelagic zone...; material: water...
ATATGATTGCTGAAGCAATGCAAAAAGTTGGTAATGAAGGTGTAATAACTGTTGAAGAAGCAAAAAGCCTAGATTCAGAGTTAGAGGTTGTTGAAGGTATGCAATTTGATCGTGGTTATTTATCACCATATTTCATAACTAATGCAGATAAAATGATTGCTGAGCAGGAAGAGCCACTTATTCTTCTTCATGAATCAAAATTATCCAACCTTCAATCAATGCTTCCAATCTTAGAATCTGTAGCACAATCAAGCAGACCTCTTTTAATTATCGCAGAAGATATTGAAGGCGAGGCTCTTGCAACACTTGTTGTTAATAGATTAAGAGGTGGACTAAAGGTTGCTGCAGTTAAAGCTCCTGGTTTTGGTGATAGAAGAAAAGCCATGCTTGAAGATATAGCTATCCTAACCGGTGGACAGGTCATCTCTGAAGACTTAGGTATAAAACTAGAGAATGTAACTATAGATATGCTTGGAACTGCAAAGAAAGTTTCAATCACAAAGGATGATACAACTATAGTTGATGGTTCAGGTAAAAAGAAAGATATCGAAAGTCGTGTAAGCCAAATTAGAAGACAAATTGAAGAAACTTCATCTGATTATGATAAAGAAAAACTTCAAGAGCGTCTTGCTAAACTTGCTGGTGGTGTTGCTGTTATTAAAGTTGGTGGAGCAACCGAAGTAGAAGTTAAAGAAAGAAAAGATAGAGTTGATGACGCATTAAATGCAACTAGAGCTGCTGTTGAGCAAGGTATTGTTCCTGGAGGAGGAACCGCTCTTCTTTTAGCAACTAAAGCTCTTGATAAACTTAAATTGAAAAACGAAGACGAAACTGCTGGTCTAAAAATAGTTAGAAGAGCAGTGGAAGCGCCTATTCGACAAATAGCAGAGAATGCAGGTGTTGAAGGCTCAATAGTTGTTTCAAAAGTCTTAGGTTCAACAAAACCGAACTGGGGTTTTGATGCTCAAAATGAAACTTATGTAGACCTTATTAAAGCCGGTATTGTTGATCCAACTAAAGTTGTAAAAACAGCATTAATTGATGCAGCATCAATTGCTGGTCTTCTAATTACAAGTGAAGCTCAGATTGCTGATAAACCAGAACCAGCTGGTTCTGCAGCTCCTGCTATGCCTGATATGGGCGGCATGGGCGGCATGGGCGGCATGGGCGGCATGGGCGGCATGATGTAGTCCAATAAAAAATGAATTAAAAAGGCCATCTTTTGATGGCCTTTTTTTATACCCTATTAATACTTTGTCTTAAAATATTCCATGAGTCAGATTCTTTATTATAAATAAAATTTGGTTGGTTGGTCCTAATTGGTCCATACCCCAAACTAGTTAAATAAAGTGAACAAGAGGTTATTTCAGATATAGGAACTATTAATGATGTAGCCTCACCTAGATCAGGAGACCCTTTAGAAAAAATAGCTTTAAATTTTCTGTAAAGATTAATTTCTAAGCCATTTTTATCATCAATATAATCAAAAAATAATTCTACTTTATTCATCGCTTCTGATCTTGCAGAAATTATTCTCAAAAATTTTTCTACAGGCTCAAGGTCAACATCATCCCAAATATTACTTGTAGTTGAAAAAATACATGATTGACTCTCTAACATGACTCCATCGTTAAGAATTTTTAAGTTATTAGCTTCTATCGTCTGCCCCGTTTCAGTAATATCTACAATAATTTCCGAGGTTCCAGCGGCTGGAGATCCTTCCGTAGCACCCGCGCTATCAACAAGTCTATAATTACTTATACCGTTATGTGAAAAGAAATTTCTGGTAATATTTTTAAATTTAGTAGCTACTCTTATTCTTCGATTATTATAAGAACGAAATTCAGAAGCTACCTCAGACAAATCCTTAATATTCTCGACATCAATCCAAGAATTAGGAACAGCAACAACCACATTAGCTTTACCAAATCCTAATTTAGACAACAGAACAACTTCTTTAGAGGCGGAAGTTCTGCTTTCCTCTATTAAATCAATACCGGTTATTCCCATATGAATATTTCCTTTTAGCAGCTCGCCCGAAATCTCGCTTGCAGATAAATAAAGAATTTCTATTTTTTTTATACCCTTAATAAAACCTGAGTAAGTTCTATCACCTCCTGATCTTGATAATGTAAGTCCAGAACTCTCAAAAAATTTATTCATTTGCTCGTGGAGTCTACCTTTAGAGGGTAACGCTAATAATAATGAACTCATAACAATTTCTCCTTAGCAATTACATTCTCAATCCTTTCCAAATTAAGAGCTGCGCCAAAGGCAGGAATATCGAGATTAGAACTTACAGACTTCATTAAATCGTCATATCGACCTCCGCCAGCAATATTAATAGATTTAGTTTTAATTGGACAATTATAGTCAAAAAGAAAACCTGTATAATACTCAACAGTTCTTCCTTTTTCTAATGAGAAAATAGAATCTTTAAGATCTATCTTTAAGTCTAATATCTTATCAACTCTCTCATTAATAATTTCTATTTTGGCATCTAATTTAGAGTCAACATTCTTTAAAATTGTCTTTAGTTTCTTAATAGCCTCTTTGGGTGAATCAGAGATTGATAAAAAATTTCTTATCAAATCTGAGGTGTTCTTTGATAGTGGTTTAATATTAATCTCTTGAGATTTTTTCATTAGTCTTTCAGTGATTTCTCTTACACTTCGACCAACAGGTGATTGATTTTCTGACAACCCAATTGTATCTCTTACAAAAACTTCTGCCATTTCTTGATCTAAATCAGAAATTTTATAAAAAAGTTTATTATCGAATTTTTTCTTAACAGATAATTCATCTAATAATAATTTAAAATTCTTATCATTCCAAAATTTTGTTTTCAGCTGGTCTTTCCAAATAAGCGGAATATCTAAAACATCTATAAGTAGAGAAAATAAGGAAACATCGCCCATTGAAATATTTAATGTTTTTATTCCTGCCTTTTTTAAAGAGTCATATGTTCGATAAAAAATTTCTACTTCAGAATCAAGAGAGCTATCCCCGCCTATTGACTCAAGTCCAGCCTGACTAAATTCGTTAGGTTCGTTTGATGCAGGGTTTTGAAATTGAAAAACTTTTCCGTGATAGGCGTAGTTCTTTTTTTCTCCAGTAAAACCACTGTTTAAATAATGTATACATGTTGGTATTGTAAGATCAGGCCTCAAGCAAAGTCTTGTTCCACCTGGATCAGAAAAAATATAAAGTCTATCAGCAATATTTTCTCCCAATCTGTCTAAAACTTTATCTGCAGATACAAGTGTAGGGGGGTCAATTAATTCAAACTCATCACTAACTAAATTTTCCATAATATTAATGGAAACATCACTAAGAATCTCAATAGGCCTAGAATCTATAGGGAGAATATTTCCAGAGATACCTCCAAAAATTTTTTCATCTATTGATATACTTCTTTCATTGCATAAAGATGCTATTTTATAATGTAATCGTGCAGGAAAACCTTTTTTTCTATAATTAGAAACAGCTGACAAATTTACATCTAAAAGCTTTGCTAAAGCAGTTGTTCCGCCCAGTGAATCTATAATTTTATTCGTTTCATTAATCATAATAAGTTCATATAATATGAATTTATTATTTAAGCAAATTATTTATTCATAAAATATGAATTATCTTGAAAGTAAGGATTTAATCTCAGTAATAAAATTCTCTAAAGAAACAGTTTTTTGAGATACTTTACCACTCCGCCATTCTTCGTTATCTGAAATTTCAGTTGATGCTTCCTTTCCCATCATAAGGTCCTTGATTGTAATGCTATTAGAGGCCTCTTCATCCTCACCCATTATCAGAGCGACTCTTGCCTCCCTCTTATCGGCATACTTTAATTGCGCTTTCATACCGCCATCACCTACATAGCACTCCGAAGGAATCCCAGCCTCTCTTAGTTGTGATGCTATTTTGTAATAAAGAGATCTTTTTTCTTTATCCATTACCAAAACAACAACAGATAATTGTTCTTTATTTCTATTTTGTTTTTTAAGGTATTTTAATGCGCTACTTAATCTGCTTACACCTACTGAAATACCAGTTGACGGAACTCTGGCACCCTTTAGCCTTGTAATTAAATCATCATATCTACCGCCACCACCTACAGAACCAAATTTTTCTAAAGAATCATCTGTTTCAATATTAAAAGTAAGATCTGCCTCATAAACTGGACCAGTGTAATAACCAAGACCTCTTACAACTGATGGATCTATTATGATCCTTTTTTCATCGTACTCTGCAACATCCGCTATTGATGATATTTTGTCGAGCTCTTCAATAGCTTCAGAAAATATTGCATTTGAGCCAAACTGATTTGATAGATTTTCTAAAGACTTCTTTCTACTTAAGCCCTTTGAGTCAATTCCATACTCTAAGAATAAAAGTATTTCTTTTATTGATGAACCGTCAAGACCAGCACCTTTTGTATAATCCCCTGATTCATCTTTACGTCCATCACCAAGAAGTTGTTTAACTCCGTCTAAACCTAAGCGATCTAATTTATCAATAGATCGCATGATTGCTATGTTAATATCTGATCCGGGTTTATTTCCCGATATAGCTAAGCTATCAATTACACCATCTAAAATTTTTCTATTATTAAGACGTATTACATAATCCCCTCTCTCGATACCTGTACTTTCAATAGCATCTGAAAACATCATACACATTTCTGCATCTGAGAGAGCATTCTCACTTCCAATAGTATCGGCATCAATTTGAAAGAATTGCCTGAATCTTCCTGGACCAGGCTTTTCATTCCTAAAAACCCACCCTGATTGATACCTTCGGAATGGCTTTGGTAATGAGTCGTAATTTTCTGCCACATATCTTGCTAAACCAGAGGTTAAGTCATACCTCAGAGAAACCCATTTACTGTCATCATCTTGAAAAGAAAAAACACCCTCGTTTGGTCTATCCTGATCAGGCAAAAAAGATCCTATAACGTCAGAATATTCTATTATTCCTGTTTCCAAAGCATCAAACCCATAAAGACCATAAGTTTTTTGAATAGAGTTTCTTAATCGATTTAATTCAGCAAGGTCATTACCAGATAAATCCTCAAAACCTCTTGGTCGTTGTGGCTTAATTTTTTTCTTTTTTTCCGAACTCACGGCATACTCCAAAAAAAAATTTAGAATCAGATAAATATCATTATCCAAATAATTATTCTATGATATACCTTCCATTAATAATTATCTAAAAAAATTAAGGAAAAGTTTATGTCATTAAATTTAGACACACCAGCTGGTTTAGAAATTCTTGGAACTGATTATCCAGGAATAGAAAAGATACTTACAAAAGAATGCCTTACATTGATTGTGGAACTTGAACGTGAGTTTAAAAGGGAAAGGCTTGGAGTTCTTCAGGAAAGATTAAGAAAGCAATTTGACTTAGATAATGGAGGTCTACCTGATTTTTTAGAAGAGACTAAATCAATAAGAGAGTCAGACTGGAAAATTACCTCAATTCCTCATGACCTTTTGGATAGAAGAGTTGAGATCACTGGCCCAGTTGATCGAAAAATGATTATAAATGCCCTAAACTCTGATGCGAAAACGTTTATGACTGACTTTGAAGACTCTATGTCTCCTACTTGGGAGAATATTATTCAAGGCCAAATAAATTTACAAGATTTATGGAATGAAGAAATTGATTTTACAGATCCAAAGTCTGGAAAAGAATATAAACTCAATCCAAACCCCTCCGTATTGATAGTTAGACCAAGAGGCTGGCATTTAGAAGAAGCTCATATTGAAGTTGATGGCGAGAGAATTTCTGGTGGAATTTTTGATTTTGCAGTCTATCTTTTTCATAATCATAAAAAAATATCTGAGAAAAATACTGGTCCTTATTTTTATCTTCCAAAAATGGAAAGTTATCTTGAGGCAAGGCTATGGAACAAGGTCTTTAGTAGAGCTCAAGAACTCTTAGATATTCCAATCGGTACATGTAAGGCAACAGTTTTAATTGAAACTCTCCCCGCTGCATTTCAAATGGATGAGATTCTTTATGAATTAAAAGATCATATAGTTGGTCTTAATTGTGGAAGATGGGATTATATTTTTAGTTATATAAAAAGGCTTGGAAATAATCCTGATTATATTTTACCTGACAGGTCTCAGGTTGTAATGGGCGATGCTTTTCTTAATGCATACTCTCTTTTATTAATTAAAACTTGTCACAAAAGAGGTGCTTTTGCTATGGGCGGGATGGCTGCTCAAATACCAGTAAAAAATAACGATGCTGAAAATAATGCAGCTTTTGAAAAAGTAAAAAAAGATAAAGAAAGAGAAGTAAAAAATGGGCACGATGGTACATGGGTTGCTCACCCAGGTTTAGTGCCTGTAGCTCTTGATATTTTTAATTCTTCAATTACTGGGGATAATCAACTCGATACCTCCTTAGATAATGTAGATATTACCCAAAAAGATCTTTTAAAAGTTCATGAGGGAGAAAGAACAGAAGATGGAATAAGGGAATGTATAAGGGTTGGAATTCAATATATTGCAGCTTGGTTAGGTGGCAGAGGCGCAGTACCCCTTTATAATCTCATGGAAGATGCAGCAACTGCTGAAATCTCAAGAGCACAAATATGGCAATGGCTAAAGCATTCTTCAACTTTAAATGATGGAAGAACTGTAACAATTGAGTTATTTAAATCGATTCTTGATGATGAAATTAGTGAACTTAAAAAAATTATTGGGGAAAACCATTGGAATCAAGGAAAATACGAAAAAGCTATTGAATTATTTGAGAAAATGTCTATATCTCCTGACTGTAAAGAGTTCCTAACACTACCGGCTTATGAAGAAATTATTTCTTTAAATAAATAGGCCTTCAAAAAATAAAGGATTTTAAGATGACAAAAAGTTTTTATGATTTAGTTCCATCAGCCCCTGAAGGAAGATATGACGGTATAGAAAGACCTTATTCAGTAGAAGATGTTGAAAAATTAAGAGGTTCATTTCCAATTGAATATACCCTAGCGACCAGAGGTTCTAATAAACTTTGGGATCTACTTCATACAGAAGATCAAGTTTCATCATTAGGTGCTTTATCTGGAAATCAAGCCATGCAAATGGTTAGAGCTGGGTTAAAAGCAATTTATTTATCAGGATGGCAGGTTGCTGCAGATAATAATACTGCTGGCGCAACCTATCCAGATCAAAGCTTATATCCTGCAAACTCTGGACCTGAACTTGCAAAAAAAATTAATCGTACTCTTCAAAGAGCTGATCAAATTGAAGTTTCCGAAGGTGGAGCAAAAAGAGACTGGTTTGCACCTATCATTGCGGATGCTGAAGCAGGTTTCGGTGGGCCACTTAATTGTTTTGAAATAATGAAAGCTTATATTGATGCTGGAGCATCTGGAGTACACTTTGAAGATCAATTAGCTTCTGAAAAAAAGTGTGGCCACATGGGTGGTAAAGTTCTAATTCCGACCAAACAGCATATACGAAATCTAAATGCGGCTAGACTTGCTGCTGATGTTTGCGGTGTACCTACAATCATAGTTGCCAGAACAGATGCTGAAAGTGCTAAATTAATTACATCAGATGTTGATGAGAGAGATCATGAGTTTATTGACAGGGACGATAGAACTCCTGAAGGTTTTTATAGACTTAAAGAAGGATCAGGTTTTGATAATTGTGTAAAAAGAGCAATTGCTTATGCACCTCATGCAGACTTAATATGGATGGAAACATCTGTACCAAGTTTAGAGGTTGCAGCTGAGTTTGCTAAACAAGTTAAGGCTGCCTACCCAAATCAAATGCTAGCTTATAATTGTTCTCCTAGCTTTAATTGGGAAGCTAATCTTGATAAGGATACTATTGAAACATTCCGTGAGGAAATTGGTAAACTTGGATTTAAATATCAGTTTGTTACTCTAGCTGGTTTCCATTCATTAAATTACGGTATGTTTGAACTAGCTTCAAACTTTAGAGATCGTGGAATGGGAGCATATTCAGAACTTCAGCAAGCAGAATTTGGTTCGGAGAAAGATGGTTATACTGCAACCCGTCACCAAAGAGAGGTTGGCACAGGTTACTTTGATATGGTCTCTGAAGCTGCAGCTGGTGGTGAATCATCAACTACTGCGCTTAGCGACTCTACAGAAGCTGATCAATTTTAAAGAATAATATATGCTTCCAACGGCAGATATTTGTGATAATTTTCCAACGAAAGTTCTAGTAGCAAGACCTATTTTTAAGGACTTTGGTGGAAAAACAGCCTTCTTCGGCAAAGTAGTAACCATAAAAACACTTGATGATAATACAAAAGTAAAAAAAATTCTTGAAGGTAATGGAGAAAACCAAGTTCTAGTTGTTGATGGTGAGGGATCAATGAATTGTGCACTTTTAGGTGGAAACCTAGCCCTTCTTGCAAGTCAAAATAACTGGTCTGGTATTATTATTAATGGTTGCGTTAGGGATCAGCTTGAAATAATGGTTGAAAATATTGGAGTAAAAGCATTAGCAGTACACCCAAAAAAATCTGAAAAAAATGATGGTGGCGAATATAAAGTTACACTTAATTTTGCTGATATTTCTATTTCAGATGGTGACTATATATATGCTGATGAAGATGGAATAGTTGTATCAAAAGAAGAATTAAAATTTTAGGAATATTATGACAAAAGAAATTAAATCAGTTGCAGTTCTTGGCGGTGGTACAATGGGTGCTGGCATAGCAGGTCTTTGTGCAGAAAGAGATATACCTGTGCTAATCCTTGAAATGAATGAAAGTGCTGTTGAGGCTGCCAAAGATAGATTAATTAATGGAAAGCCTGCTCCAATAGATAATCCTGAAAAAATGTCCAATATAGATACCGGAACTTTTGATAATGATTTAGAAAAACTCAAAGATTATGACTGGATATGCGAGGCGATTATTGAAAATGCTGATGCAAAACGTGATCTGATAAAACGTGTTGAGGAAGTTAGATCTGATACTTCAATTTTAACATCGAATACATCAGGAATTTTATTAAAAGAAATATCAGAAGGTATGCCAGATAGACTTAAAAGAGATTTAGCAGTAACACATTTCTTTAATCCAGTTAAAGCAATGAAACTTCTTGAAATTATCCCAGGTAATGAAACAGACCCAGAAAACATTGAGGCGCTAAATTATTTTTGTACCAATACTCTTGGCAAAGGCGTTGTTATTGCAAAGGATACAATCAGCTTTATCGCTAATCGAATAGGATGTTTCTTTATGTTCATTGGACTTCATAAAGGCAAAGAAGCTCTAGACAAGGGGCTAAGTCAAGAAAGAGTTGATGCGGTTTTATCAACACCAATTGGCCTTCCATCAACTGGTCTATACAGCCTTTATGACCTAATTGGGTTAGATGTCATGGAAATGATAGGAAAAAACTTTTCCTCTAATTTACCGGATGGTGACTTAGGAAAAGAGTATGGCGAATTCCCAGAAGCAGAAAAAGAAATGATTGTTAATGGACAATTTGGGAGAAAAACAGGTGGTGGTTTTTCACGAATGACAAAAAATGAAGATGGATCACGTAATAAGGAAACTTTTGATCTTTTGTCTAAAAATTGGCGTCTTTCAAAAGATGAAGTACTTGATATTAATGATATTAGTATTCTTTTTGATGATAGTCCTGATGGAGTTCTTGCGTGGGAAGTTTATGGAACGACCCTTTGTTATGCAGCCAACCTAGTTCCAACAATAGCGGATGATATTGTAAGTATTGATCGTGCGATGCAATGGGGTTTTAATTGGAGTAACGGACCTTTTAAGGCGATGGATGAAATTGGACCTTCTAAAATAATAGAAAAGTTAAAGTCTGAAGGAAAAGAACTTCCTCACATGTTAAAAATTTTAGAAGAAAGTAATTCTGAGACTTTTTATAATGATAAGGGTCAGCAACTATCTCATTCTGGTGAATGGATTTCACTTTAATCTTTAAATTATTACTTTCTCATCATTAAAAATATCCCTATATTAAAAATAGAGGGAAATATGACACAGCTATCTTATAAATCCGCTAATGAATTAGCACAAATGATATTAAACAAAGAAATAAGCAGCTCTGAACTCTTAGAGTACTATATTTCAAGAGTTGAAAAGTTTAATGCAGATATCAATGCAATTATTGTTAAAGACTATGAAAATGCCAAACTAGCCGCATTAAGAGCAGATGATGAACTAAGTAAAGGTAATATTATGGGACCTTTACATGGGGTTCCAATGACAATAAAAGATTCTTACGATCTTGCTGGAACAGTTACATCAAGAGGAAACCCTGCCTTAAAAGATAATATTGCACCTAAAGATGCTTTATCTGTAGAAAGACTAAAAAATGCTGGAGCAATTATTTTTGGAAAAACAAATGTTCCTTACAATCTTGCTGATTTTCAAAGCTACAATGATATTTATGGTACTACAAATAACCCATGGGATTTAACAAGAAGTCCAGGAGGATCGTCCGGTGGATCTGCAGCGGCATTGGCGGCTGGATTGACGGGTTTCGAAACAGGTTCTGATATTGGAGGATCTATCAGAAATCCAGCTCATTTTTGCGGCGTTTTTGGTCACAAACCTACTTGGGGTCTTCTACCACCAAGAGGACATGCGGCACCTAATGTTCTATCGCAATCCGATTTGACGGTTATTGGCCCTCTAGGAAGAAGCGCTCAAGATCTTGAAACAGGTGTTTTAGTTATGGGTGGTCCAGATGAAATTGATGGAGCTGGATTAAAAATGGATCTAGAAAAACCAAGTAAAACATCCTTGAAAGACTATAAAGTAGCGGCTTGGACTAATCTAGATTTTGCACCAGTCAATCAAGAAACACAAAGTCGTGTAAATAATATCGCCGAAACAATTATCAAAAATAAAGGTATTGTAGATTTTGAAGCAAAGCCTGATTTTGACTTTATAGAATCGATGGATACATATGCTTCACTTCTTCATCCCACCATGGCCTCTAGAAGCTCCGAAGAAGATTATCAAAAATTATTAGATAGATTAGAAAAAATAGAATCTTTTGATAATAATAAATCAACAACTTTAGATCCAACCCATGATAGTCAATCTGCCTATACATTAAAAAAACAATTATCGTCTTTGCGCGATTACAATATGGCCAATGAAAAAAGAACGCATTTGCGATGGGCTTGGCATGAATTTTTTAAAGAATATGATGCAGTAATTGCACCTATAATGGCCACTGATGCCATAGAGCATGACCATAGCGCCTTTGGTGATAGAACTATTATGGTTGATAATGATGAAAGACCATATTTTGAGCAAATTTTCTGGGCCGGTTTAGCTATCGCAAGTTACCTTCCCTCAACGATTATACCCACTGGCCTAAGTGAAAAAGGACTGCCAATTGGAATCCAAATAATAGGCCCTCAATATGGTGATCTTAAGACTATAGGGCTTGCAAAACTATTGGAGCAAGAAGGTTATAGATACGAAGCTCCAGACTCTTATCCAGACTAGTTTTATTATTCACAAATGATTTAATAAATCTTCATTTAAAATTTACACATAAAAGTACGAAATAAACTACACAACAATCACAGACTCTAACCATCCTCTTTATATCTTTTTAACAAATTAGGGTCTGACCAATTGGAGTTAGCTATGTACCAGTTTATAATCTATTCACTTTCAATGTTTGTTTTAGCCGAGTGCTTTTTTAGAATATTTTAATTAAAAACGACAGTTTTTATGCCATTGAGCATAATACGTCTTTCTGAATATAGTCGAACAGCTCTTAAAAGAACCGAAGATTCGATATCATATCCACTTTGCTGCATACTTTCTGGAGATGTGCTGTGGTCTACTCTTCGAATATCTTGTTCTATAATTGGACCCTCATCCAAATCATCAGTGACGTAATGCGCGGTAGCTCCAATAATCTTAACACCTCTCTCATGAGCTTGGTGATAGGGTTTTGCCCCCTTAAAGCCTGGAAGGAAAGAATGATGAATATTAATACAGTCGGATGTTAATCCACTCAGGAATTCAGGTGAAAGAATTTGCATGTATCGAGCAAGAATAACTAATTCAGCATTATTATCTTTGATAACATCCTTAAAAAGTTTTTCCTGATCTTTTTTTGTTTCCGCTGAAACTGGTAAATAATGATAAGGAATTTTATTCCATTCAGAAAAACTTCGAGCATCATCATGGTTAGAAACAATAGCTTTAATATCTATTGGCAGTGCATCAATTTCCCACCTATGAATAATATCATTTAAACAATGACTATATTTACTAACTGCAATAACTGTTCTGCATGGAACTTCGGCATTATAAAAATTACAATCAATATCAAATTCTTTTAAATCTTTTAAGAATCTGCTTTCAAAATCTTCGAGATCAAAAACCTTAGAGTCATTTTTTTGAAAAGCAATACGGTTAAAAAAACGGTTTGTATCATTCGCACTAAAAGATGAAACCTCTGTCATAAAAGCATCATTCTTAGATAAAAATTGAGTCACAGCCGCAAGTATACCGGGTTTATCCGGGCAACTAAATTGTAATATTACTTTCTCTGCTCTCATTTTAAACTCTCTACTCATTGGAGACTAAAAGCCCTTCCAATAAACCAAAATGTACCTAAGGCAATTAAAATAATTGCCGTAAAGTTAAACAAATAGTCTTTATATTTAATTAAAGATGATTTCCCTAGCATGTAAAGTATAACTATCGCAAGTATAACTACTAAAATCTGACCAAGCTCAACACCTAAATTAAAACCCAGAAGTGCTGTAACTGTTTTATCTTTGGGCAAACCAAGGTCAATAAGAACGCTTGCAAAACCAAAACCATGAATTAATCCGAATATTAATGTTAGGCCAGGGTTATAATATTCTGCATCACTCTTTGTTTGTACAAGCATTGAATAACTAAAAGTAAATATAATTAAACCAAGCCAAGTTAAAGGCGAAATGATCCCTCCAAATAGAATTGAAAGAATAAAGAGAGTTAATAAGAAGCTAAAAGATCCTATGGTGAAAGAATTTTGACTTTTATCATCTAAAATTAGCGACTCACTAGCTACAAGTAAAATTGTAAACCCTATTAAAGCCTCAATCGCTACTGTAGATGGTTGAATTAACCCAAGAGCAGCTAGAGCCAGTGTAATAGAATGACCTAGAGTAAAACCTGTAACAGTCAGTAAGACCTTTTTTAATCTTATTGTAATAAGCAAAAGAGCCAATAAAAAAGCTAAGTGATCATATCCGGATAAAATATGCTCAAATCCAAGTTTAATATAATCAAAGAAAATTTGTAATGCGCTTCTTTGATTTTTACCTGATGAAAGTGAAAAGCTTGCATCTTTTTGCGTAGAAGTAAAAATCGTCTCTTGCCAATCATTTTCTCCAATACGAATACGTGCAAAATGAATATGGCCTGCCGAAACTGAAAAAAACGAATTATTTTCTATTCTCATAATCCCTGTATTTGCAGAACATTTAAAATTTAACAAAGATTTGAGAGAATTCTCATCTGTTATTTTTGTTGGAATATCTTTAGCGAGGTCACATTCTTTTTCATTTATGAATACCTTCATATTTTTCTTAAGGTGCTTGTTAAGTTGCTCGCTTAGATTATCTGAATATCCATCAAGTACAGGTAAAAGAGTAACCTGTCGAGATGTTACAGAAAAAACTGCCATTATGTTTTCATTTTCAACAGTCCAATTTGAAAATGACTGACTAATTTGATGCGCATTTAAGTTAAAAGAGCTAAAAATTAAAACAAGAAAAACAAAAGATAATTTTATTTTATTCATCAAATTTCTCATCATAAATAACGTTGTATCTTTGTCTCAACCATTCAAGATAATTCGTTAAAGCATTTTCATCAGATCGTCTTATATACTCAGCTTTAACTTTTTCGTTCATATCAGAAAAAGGAAGTGGTTCACCTTTTTTTGAGTCAACGAGATAGAGAAAGTTATAGCCATCGCTTGTCTCAATCTCACTGGTTATTTGTCCATCCTTTAGATTGAAAGCATTTTTTACTAAAACTGGATCTAAATAATCTAAAAGTTTTCTCTCAGGAAGATAGGTATCTGGGATTTCAGGTAAAAATTTATCCCCCTCCTTAAGAGAAACCTCATCAAAATCTTCTCCATTAATTAACATTTCACGGATAGAATCTAATCTAGTATCGTCTTTTGCTGTATTATCAAATTTTACAAAGATTTTTTTTAATCTTAACTCCTTTGGAGGCAAAAAGAAGGCGATATTTTCATTATAAAATTCAATCAAAACCTCATCAGTTATCTGAAAATCATTATTTTCTGATAAAATACTATCTATCATTGAGTTTATAATCATTTTGCGAACAGGGTTAGAGTTTTGAGGCAGATTTAATTCTACTCCTCTTTGAAGTAAAAGCTGTTCATCAATTAAGCGGTCTAAAACCAACCTTACTTGTTCGGGAGTAATAGAATTTTCCTTATTCATGGCCAAGGCACTTAGCGCAAGATCAAGATCAGATTGCAGAATCGGATGATCATTAACTAAAGCAATAATATTGGATTGGGTCTTATCTAATTTTTGATTATCAAATATCCCTAAAAAAATAAAAATCAGACCAGCTGTTATCCCTGAAAAAAGAAATATACTTTTTTTCATTACCGGTCTCAGTTTTTAGAAATATAGATTGGAGATGACCAAGCCCTGTGTTCTTCTTTGGATAAACACTGGTCATTAGAATCAGTCCTATAATCTCCCCAACATGGGTTTACTTCAATACAATTACCCTCTCCATCATATGTACACCTAAGTGAATCACCATTTATTGTATCTGTTGGTTCTTGAATAGCTCTTACATAATAAATTGATTTTCTACCATCAGTAATAAAGTCAGGATCATCAAAATTAACTTCACAACCATCCCCGCCATCACAAGGTAAAACCATCCATGGGTCTTGTATTAAATCTTCCACTTTTTCATTTTCATTTATTTGGGGTGTAATTTTTACTACCTCAATACGAGAAATTTTTAATCTTTCTGATGAAGGATTATAGCATTCTCCACCACATAAAGTATCAATTTTATCAGCTGGTAATCCATCCATAGTATAATCTTCACATCCAGCCTTTTGTTTAAAAGCACCTACAGCTTTTACATTAAATTTTGGATTCTCAGACTTCTCTATAGTTGAACCCATTGGATTTAATTCAGGTCCAGAAATTTCATCAAACCATAAAAGTATTCTTGGACCAGATGTTCCATAAATTTCTTTCTTTTCCATCGCATCCCAAATGGCATTTCTGTTTCTTCCCTCAGAATGAACCGCCGCAAGACCACCTTGAGTCCAAAAACTTTGCTGACGCTCAAGCTCAGTTAATTGAAAACCAGCATTAGTGTTTAATAGTTCTTCACGGCTAATTTCAGTAATAAATGAATTTTTTGGTTCATCACTTGGTAATAAATAACCTCTGTAAAATTCACTTCGAGCTCCAGCAGCTTCTGTTGTTAATTTTCGATCTACTGGTTTATAGCCAGTTCCGGGTCGAGCTCTGTGGTTGTCTGAAGCCGAAATGAAACCCCAATTAAAATTTTGAGGTTCTTTTGATTCAAAATTTGTTATTGCTAGTCCATATTGAACTGAAGTAGTTGGGTTATGGTTAAATGCAGGTAAAAAACAGTCTTGGCACTGTCCAGAATTAAGATAATCTTCAGAATTTTCTCCAGGAACAGCTAAATGAAAACCAACTCCTAAATTTGCTGTTACTTGCCTTGCTTTTTCAGCCCTAAGAGAACACTCCTCTTTGCCTAAACCCTCACTTAAACATCTTGCTTCTATAATTTGACCTGCCCTCCAACATGAAGGGAGGAAAGTATCAGTTGGCATGGGGCATGTTGGATTTTCAATATCACCAATAACTTGTCGATAAGACCTAAATTCTTCAGAATTACCGTGTCCAGACATAACCTCTATTATAGGAAAGGCCTCCGGTCGCATTTCTTTTTTAAGTTGCTTATCCCATGACGTAGTTGGAGGCGTATAAAAACCCCAAGATGAACCATGTGGTATAATAATAGGTCTCAGGGATTGTTCTTCGAGACGTCTTACTAACTCACCTGGATCTCTTGCTTCCTCAAAACAATCATCTGGTAATTCATTTGAAGGTAGACTTGCGTCACAAGATGGAGCCTCTCTAGCCTCTTTTAAGAAAGCTTGAAGATTTGCATATTCTTGAAAATTCTTAAGATCTAAAAAACCCAATAATTGAAAATTATTTGATGTACTATTTCTTAGAGCATTAACTGCCACTCCAGATGCTGCAATAGGTCTTTTAGCTACATTTTCATCCTCAAGATCTCTAAAAATAACATTCTTATGACCATAATGCTCAGATGGCGTAGCTCCAACCTGAGTCCATTCAAATCCAATAAATGAAATAACATCTGTGCTTTCTTCTTTATTGGAAGCAAAGGAACATTGACGAATAAGTTCTTTAGTTTGTTTCCATTTTCTAGGTGATGAAGCCTCAGCATGATCCGTAGTTGCCCAAAAATCAATTCCTGAGCAATATCGAGCATAATCGCAAGCATCAGACATTGGAGCAGAGCCTGAGCCATTTAACATTGGTAATGTCCACATAAAGGCATCAGTAGAAAATGTTGTGTGTACATGCAGGTCACCAAAAAGAATCTGCTTGGGTTCTTTAACTCCTAAATTTTTAGAAGCATCATTTTGTATTTTTGTTCTTTGAGAAATTATTCTATCGGGAATTATTTTTCCTTGAATAGATCCAACCTGCTCTAACTTTCCAATCCAACCGTAATAAAGACCGCCAGCAAAATAAGTCGTCCCAGCAAGAAATAAAAATAAAACCAATAAAACCAATCTCTTCATAAGATAAACTCCTATAGTATTTATGATAAAAACCCTTGTAGCCTTGCGGCTTCCTGTCTAACTTTTTCAGGACCGCCAAGTATTTGTCTACTTAATCCTATCCTTTTAAACCAATAGTGCATACCCAAAAGATCTGTAAAACCCATACCTCCAAACACTTGTGTAGAAGTTCTTGCTGTATCCTGTCCAACTTCAGATAGATGAGCCTTTACATGACAAGATAAAAGGGCTGCTTCTTCTCTAATATTATCTTGAGCATAAGCGGCATACCAAAGTAAAGATTTACATGGCTCAAGATCAGCAGCCATTTCTGCGCACATATGTTTAACAGCTTGAAATGAACCAATTACTCTATTGAATTGTTTTCGTTCAAGAGAATATTCTACAGCGTTACTAATCATATTTGCACTAGCACCTAATATATCTGCCGCTAAAAGAACACGCCCCACTCCTATGGTTTTTTGAATTGCATCTTTTCCACCAGGTATTATTTCAAAATCGACGGAATCAAAGACAACCTCGACAACTGGTCTAGTAGAATCAATAGTTGGAATTTCACTAATTGTTACGCCTGGTTTCTCAGTATCAATAAGGATAAGGTTATCCTCTAAAACTGTTATTATAATTCTTGGATTTAATTCCCCATCAAGACCAAAAATAGCAGTACCAGTAACTTTTGAGTCTTTTGAGCTTAATCCCGCATTACTTCGTTTACCAATCGCTTCTGTAAGAGAGACACAAGCAGTTATCTCTCCAGATGCAATTAATGGAAGCCATTTTTCTGATAAAGAATTTCCTTTTTCATAAAGTAAGGCTATTGGAGCCATTACTGAATTTCCAATCCAAGGTGTTGGGACAGCGTAGCGACCAAATTCCTCTGCAATAAGAGCTGCTTCTAAAACTCCTAGACCCGAGCCGCCAAATTCCTCTGGTATTAAAATTCCAGGAAGACCCATCTCAACTACCAATTGCCTAATATTACCTCGAATTACATCATCGCCCTTTGAGTGATTTCTAAGAAGATCTATATCAATATTATCTTCCAACATTTTTCTGACACTTTCAGATAAAATTTCTTGTTCCTCGGATAAAGCAAATTCCATTATTTTTTTCCTTCAGCCATTGGTTTAGGCTCTCTTGGCATCCCTAGTCCAGCTTCACTAATTATATTCTTTTGTATTTGAGCCGTTCCACCGCCAATAATAAGACCAAGATCAAACATATATTTCCACTGCCACTTTCCTGATCCATGGTCATGATTACTTTTCCCATAAATTGTTCCAAGCTCACCGAGTAAATCAATTGCAAAACCCGCTAGGTCGTGGTTGAGCTGACAACCATTTAGTTTAACGATTAGCTTTGCCATTTTAGCATCTAGTTTTTTATGTGAAGCCGTTAACAGCCTAAGGCTATTAAAGGACATACTCAAAACTCTTGCTTGAAGTCTCATTAAACGATCTAAATATACCGGATTATCAATAAGCTTTTCTCCATTGACGGTTTCTTGCTGCATTAAATCGATTATTTCTTTTAGTCTAGTTGCCGATTGATTAGGATCACCCAGCATACCTCTTTCATGAGTCAATGTAGCATTAGCCACATACCAGCCTTCACCTCTTTTACCAACGATTTGAGATTTTGGGACTCTGACATCAGTAAAGAATACTTCATTGAATTCTGCATGACCTGTCATTGTCATCAATGGTCGAACTTCTATTCCTGGTGTCTTCATATCAATTAAAAGATATGAAATACCTTTATGTTTAGGCTCATCAGGTTCTGTTCTGACCAAGCAAAACATCATGTCTGAAATTTGAGCACCAGACGTCCATATTTTTTGGCCATTAATAATAAAGTCGTCACCATCAATAATGGCTTTTGTCTGAAGAGAAGCTAAATCAGAGCCTGAACCAGGTTCAGAATAACCCTGGCACCAAATAACTTCTCCGCTTATAGTTTTTGAAATCCAAGATTTTTTTTGCTCATCTGTACCCAACTCCAAAAGAGTTGGTACAAGCATTGAAATACCTTGATTTGCCATTCCCATAGGAATACTTGACTGGCTAAATTCTTCCGCAATGATTCTTGATTTTAGAACATCTGATTCTGCTCCAAAACCACCATACTCACTAGGTATTGTTCTCGCAGCATAGCCATTTTCAATTAATTTTTTTTGCCACTCTAATTCTTCTTGATTAGGTCTGACTGGAGTTCTTCCTTTACCGGCCATATGAGAATTTTCGTTAAGAAAGGTAACCACTTGCTCTCTAAAAGACTTATACTCAGGTCCTGCATTTAAATCCATTGAATCAACCTCTAGTAGTTTTATTTTAAATCAATATTTAATTATAATCTACTAGCTATTCTTCTCAAGCCATAAGATAAGTAGTGCCAAAATACCGCATATAGAATTTAAGTTTTAATTTTACAAAATCATTAAAGCTAGATAGAAGTTAATTAATAAAAATTAAATAACAAAAATCGTGATTTGATCTTATTGCTACGATTAAAAATAAAAAGCTAAAATGGAAATTACTTCCAAAGATTTAAATTAAATATAGGTAAGAAAATGAAAAAATTATTATTAACATTATTGGTATTCTTAGGTTTTAACCAAGGTAATAGCTATGCAGAGGCTTATCCGGACGGAACCAATGCTTTTTCTTTTAGTTTTGAGTCAATTGATGGAAGTCAGATGGATTTATCTCAATTTAAAGGCAAAGCTCTTTTGGTTGTAAATACAGCCTCTTTGTGCGGTTTCACTGGGCAATATGAGGGTCTTCAAAGTCTTTGGGAGGAGTATAAAGATAAAGGTTTAGTTGTGATCGGAGTTCCTTCAAATAACTTCAAGGGTCAAGAACCTGGAAGTGATGGAGAAATTAAAGAATTTTGTGAAACAACTTTTGGTATTGATTTTCCTATGACGACTAAAGTTAACGTTACAGGTGAGGATGTTCATCCATTCTATGTTTGGGCAAACTCTCAATCAGGGCAGGCTCCAAAATGGAATTTTTATAAATATCTAATTGCCCCTGATGGATCGTATCAAAAAATTTTTTCAATGATGACAAAACCAAATGCGGGAAAGATTATCAAAGCAATTGAGAATATTCTTCCTTCTAATTAATATGAAAAGATTATCCTTCTTTTTAATTTTTTTTTCGCTCATTGCATCAGGTAATGCAAATGCTCACATCGAGGTTAGTAACTCTTGGGCTAGACTAATTCCGAATGGTATGGGCGCTTTGTTTTTAGAAATACAAAACTCTCACTCTGAACCTGATATTTTAATTAAGGCATCATCTCCAAATGCAAAATCAGTAATGATTCATAAAACAGAGAGAAAAAATAATATTACATCTATGCGGCATCTTATGAAGGGAATTAATATTCCTGCAAATGGAAATATATCATTAAAGCCCGGAAGTTATCATATTATGCTATCTGGATTAGATAAGAGTCTTCAATTGGGTGATAAAATTGAAGTTACTCTTGAATTTAATAAAAATAAACCCATTACCGTACAACCGGTTTTAAAAATAAAACCACCTATTTATAATTAATAAAAAAAAGGCTGTATAAATACAGCCTTTTAATAATTATCTTAGTTCACTTATTGTTAAGAAGCGGCGTTATATCCTAAAATAGCCTTTATTTCTAAAAACTCTTCAAAACCTAACTCTCCCCATTCTCTTCCATTGCCAGATTTTTTATATCCGCCAAATGGGGCGGCAAAATCTGGTCCAGCACCATTAACATGAACATTTCCTGAGCGAATTTTTTCAGCAAATTTCTGAGCCTTCTCTTGGCTACCAGAAACATATCCAGATAGTCCATACTCAGTATCATTAGCGATAGAAATTGCATCATCCTCATCTTTATATGGAAGAATTGAGAGTACAGGACCAAAAATTTCTTCACGCGCAATAGTCATATCATTACTAACATCAGAAAAAACAGTTGGTTTTACATAATAGCCTGCGTTTAAACCTTCAGGTTTACCAGGGCCTCCAGCCACTAATGTTGCACCCTCTTCTATGCCTTTTTCTATAAGAGCCTGAATCTTATTAAACTGCACCTCACTCACAACAGGACCCATTCCTCCTGGAGCAACATCAGTTGGGTTTCCAACAACCGTTGCTTCAGCGGTTGCTTTTGCAATTGCCACAGCTTCATCTTGTCTATCTGCAGGTACAAGCATTCTTGTTGGTGCATTACACGATTGACCAGAATTAGTAAAAACACTTCCTACTCCTCCGGAAACTGATTTATTAAAATCAGCATCATCAAGAATAATATTAGCTGATTTACCTCCCAGCTCTTGGGCAACTCTTTTAACACTATCAGCTGATGCTTTAGCAACAGCAATACCTGCTCTTGTAGAGCCAGTAAAAGACATCATATCTATGTCAGGATGAGATGACATAGCTTCGCCAACACTCATTCCGTCACCATTGACTAAATTAAAAACTCCAGCAGGAACTCCAGCCTCATCAAGCACTTCTGCGAATAAAATAGCATTTAAAGGAGAGACCTCAGATGGCTTTAATACCATAGTACAACCGGCGGCTAATGCAGGGGCAACTTTACAAGCTATTTGATTAATAGGCCAATTCCATGGGGTTATAAGGCCACAAACTCCAATTGGCTCCTTACGTAATCTCGTTGTTCCCTTATCTTCGACAAAATCGTAATTTTTAAGAATCTCCATAAATGTTGCAAAATGACCTGCTCCAGTTGCAGCTTGAGCAGCCTTAGAAAGCCATAATGGTGCGCCCATTTCAGATGAAATAGTTTCAGCGATTTCATCATATCTAGATTGATAAACTTCAAGAATTTTACCCATTAGAGATAATCTTTCTTCTTTTGATGTTTGAGAAAAGCTATCAAAAGCATTTTTTGCAGCTGCTACCGCCTTATTAACATCATCGCTATTTCCCATAGCGATTTTTGCAATAGATTCCTCTGTCGCTGGATTAATAACTTCAAGGTGTTGAGGGTCAACAGGATCCACCCACTCACCATTAATATAAAACTGAACGCATTCTTTCATTTAATTGTCCTCCAATTGAAAATATATATTTATTACAGCACAGCAATAATAAACCAACAATACCTTTTGCATGTAAATAATAAATAATTATAATAAATCTCAAATTAATAATAAAAGCGAGGAATAAAATGGCTAAACCATATCCGAAGGAAGACCACCTTATTGGAAATTTTGCACCATTAAGAATGGAGAGCAATGTTGGAGACTTAATAGTTGAAGGAGATATTCCCTCAGGAATAAATGGTACTTATTACAGAAATGGTCCTGATCCAAAATTTCCTCCAAGAGGTGGAAAATCTCATTGGTTTGGAGGTGATGGTATGGTTCATGCCTTTCATATAAATGATGGAAAAGTATCCTATCTCAATCGATGGATGCGAACGGTAAAATGGACAAAAGAAGATGAGGCAGGCGAGGCATTATTTCCTAGTGGAATGGATCCTACAGATACTGACCCATCTGTACAGGGCCTTGAAACTGATGGATTAGCAAATACAGCAATTGTTTCTCATGCAGGAAAACTTTTAGCTCTTGAAGAAGCTCATGCCCCCTTCGAGTTTGATCCACATACATTAGAATCAGTTGGCTCGCATACTTTTGATGGAAAATTGCAAGGACCAGTTACAGCTCACCCAAAGGTTGATCCTAAGACTGGTGAGCTATTATTTTTTGGTTATATGGCGGATGGATTTTTTAGCGATACAATCAGATTCACGGCTGTTTCCAAAGAAGGAAAAATCACTAAATCTGAACTTATAAAAGCTCCATTCCCATCAATGGTTCATGATTTTTATGCAACCGAAAATTACATTATAATACCTGTTTTTCCTCTTACAGGTGATTTCGAAAGAGTGATCAATGGAGGTCCTGCATTTGCATGGGAGCCTGAAAAAGGGACACATATTTGTATTCTCCCGAGAGATGGTTCCGCTGAAGATGCTGTATGGATTGAATCCGACCCTTCATTTGTTTTTCATTATATGAATGCATATGAAGAAAATGGTTCAATTATAAGTGACTGTATGGAATTTGGTTTACCACCTTTATTCCCTTATGCAGATGGGACTATGCCAAAACAATCTGGTGTAGAGGCAAAACATGCAAGATGGGAAATCGATTTAAATAAATCCAAGCTATCAAAAACTTCTCTAGATACTATCACAGGTGAGTTTCCAAGATTTGATGAAAGATTTGCGTTACAAAAATATTCAAACGGATATTACGCAGGAAATATTGGAAAACATCCAAAGGGAATGTCTTTGAATTCTATTATTCATTACGATTACTCTACATCAGAGAGACACTCATATACCACTGAAGAAGGTGGTGCTGTTGGTGAACCAGTTTTTGCTCCTAAGTCTAAAAATAGTCCTGATGGTGAGGGTTGGTTAATTGCAACTGAATATAATGCAAAAGAAAATAGATCTAATCTTATCATACTTGATGCACAAAATGTGAGTGATGGTCCTATAGCAACTGCTCAACTTCCTCATAGAATACCCTATGGTTTTCATGGGTGGTATGAAAATAGATCATAAGTACTTAAATGGTCTCTAAAATTAAGTTTTTATATTGCTTCTTGATACTATTATTATTGCCTTTTGAAATTTTTTCTCAAGAGAATAATAAAATTGTTTATGACCAAATTTATTTTCAAAAGTTTAATATAACAAATGCTGCGGATGCTATTAAACGAATTCCTGGCGTAGAGAACTTAAGCTCGAGGAATGCTTCAGAAAATTATGAGCCGGGAGGTAATAATAAAAAAAGAGGTTTTGGTTCCTCTGGAACTCAAATTTTAATTAATGGTGAGAGGCAATCTTCAAAAAGTAATAATATTATAAAAACCTTAGAAAGAATAAATGTTGAATCATTAATCAAAATAGAAGTAATAAGAGGCACAGAGGCAGGACTTGATGTACGTTCCGATGGAATAATTGTAAATATTATAGTTGATAGTAGCTCTTCTAAGGGTTCTGGAACATGGAGCTCTGCTCTAGGATTCTTAACATCAGGTGATAGTAATTGGAGAGGAACTGGGTCTTGGGCAACCAAAATAAAAAAAACTGATATTGTTTTAGGTCTAGAAAGAACTGGTGACTTAAATAGCAGAAAATACAATGAATTTACTGTCGATCAATCACAATCACTACTTTATTTTAGATTACGAGAAACAATAGAATATCAAGCTAGCAACAGAATAAGCCTGGATTTAAATTCAAAGATTAACAATAAAAATACATTAAGAATTAATGCTTTGGTTTGGTTTGATGGAAAGGAGAATGGACCGCAGATTCAAGAATACTTTTCACCAGCTGATATTAATAATGAAGCATTTTATGAAAAAATTGATTGGGATAGAAAAGAAAATAATGATGGTTGGGAATTCGGAGGTGACTGGGAACATCAGTTCGATAAGGCCAACTCATTTAAGTTAAGAGCTGTTTTTACAAAAGAAAATGAGGATCAAGAAGATATCTCATTTTTAAATGATACTATAAATTTTTATAACAGTAGCATTGAAACAAATGATAGAAGTGAAAGTGAAAGAATAATTCGGTTAAGCTTCAATAAACAACTTAGCAAGGGTGGTTATCTTGAGTACGGATTTGAAAGCGCCTACAATGAATTAGATAGAACTTTTAATTTGATCTATTTTGATAGTAATTCCAATGAAACAGATTCAGGCTTATTAAATACATCAGGGACTGTTGAGGAGGATAGATATGAAGCATTCTTATCTTACAATTTTCCTTTTACAAAAAAAATTAGAACTGAATTAGCTTTAAATTATGAATGGTCAGAAATAAGCCAATCAGGTGATGTAACTCTTTCGAGAGAATTTAAATATTGGAAGCCACGTATAGATGTTAAATGGGATTATAAAAAAAATAGGCAAATTAGATTAAGCTTAGAAAGAAGTATTGGTCAGATTAACTTCGATGATTTTATTTCTAGCTATGATCAATTTGAAGAAACAATTAGAACAGGAAACCCTGATTTAAAGCCTGAAACAGCTTGGGAATTAAAATTAGAACATGAGTGGCGGTTACCTAATGATGGAGGGGTTGTAACATTAAAGGGCCTAGCAAGTGAAATAGATGGACCAGTTGATAGATTACCGATAGATGGTTTTGCAGGTATAGGAAATTTAGGATCTGGTGAAAGAACCCAGGCAAGAATTGATGGAAGTATTAGGTTAAATAAACTTCTTGAAGGTGGGGTTTTTAGGTTTATGGGCTACCTTCAAAGTACCGAGGTTGTTGATCCTGTTACAAATATAAAGAGAGACTTTTCATGGTTTAAAAGATGGGAAACTATGATTGGTATAAGACAAGATATCCCTGGAGGAAAATATAGCTGGGGTATTACCTATAGGTCTCAATCTCAATTTAATATTTATGATCCTTATTTATTAGGAAGATTTGCTCAAGACCCAACTGTAGGGTTTGGCTTTACTGCTAAAATTAATCCTCAATTAAATTTAAACTTAATGGCAAAAAATATTTTAGGTTCAAATTTCGGCTTTGGAAGAAAGCAAATTTATAATGGATTTAAATCTAATAATGATCTTCTTATCCAAGAAAATTTTGATGTAAATGATCATAGTTTTTTTAAAATTGAGCTTGAAGGAACCTTCTAAAATTAACTATTAGGATTAGTAAATTCAGCATTTTCATCATATTCAACAACCTTATTAAGCCTTTTATCAAAAATAGCTATTCCCAAGCAAATAAACATTAAAACTATAGCTAAATAATAAGGTGAATTAGAATTCCAAATAAATAATTGCATACCTGTTAAAGGATTAATAAGAAAACCAGCAGCATAAGAACTTACAAGAATTCCGGCTGCTGCTCCCTGCTCATCCTTACCAACGGCTAACGAGAGCCCAGTAAATAAACCAGGACCCATTAAAGCACCACCTACTCCATAAACTGCCATTGCAAGGCCTGTTAGATAAAGGCCATTTGATATTATAATTAAAAATAAAGACATAATTGTTGCAATAGAGCCAAGCCTTAACAAAATAGAAGGTGTTGGAGAAATTCTTCTAATTATGCCTAATTGAACTATTAAGGTGGCGATACCTGTAAAAATTAACATTGTTCCGGTATAAACTGATGCTTCGGTATTTGAATAATTAAACTTATCTTGAAGATAAAGTGATAGTATTTGCATAACAACAGCACTAGTTTGACTAATACAAAGACCCATTAACGCAAAAGAAATCACTCTTGAGTCAAATGGTGTTAATCTAGCCTCATGAACTTTTGCTGGTCGTATCGGTTTAGTTTTTTCTGGAAGATAAATAAAAATTAAAAGAGCAATAAATCCAGTAATACCTCCAAATAAAAAGTATGGTACTAAAGGTCCTAATAGCACTGCAGCAGAGGCTAATCCTGGTCCTACAATTCCACTTATGGCAAAAGCTGATCCCATAACAGCCATAACTCCTGAACGCTCTTTTTCGGTCGTTCTGTCAGCCACATAAGCCATTGAAGCAGAGTGAGCTCCTGAACCAAGAAAACCATAACAACCTCGAGTTAAAATCAATAATCCAAATAAAGTTGATAAATTAATTACTCCGAGCTCATTCAGTCTAAATTCAACACCCATTAAAATTGTTGTTATTGAATAAATAATTAATCCAAGAATAATAATAGATTTTCTTCCCAAATAATCACTTTTTTTACCCCAAAAAGGGCTCATTAGCATCCAGCCAAGCGCAGATAATGAAAATATAAAACCTACCTGAACTTCGGTTAAACCAAGACCACGTGCATAAGGGGGTAATACAGCAATGAAAAGAGTTTGTCCGGTACCAATAGCAAACATACCAAGGAATAAAACTCGGAATCCTAATTTTCTCTCTTGGGGTGTGGTTTTTATGGAAGTATTCATTAAATTGCTAAGTAGCGTTACTTCCCATTGCTCCATCTGCAAGCCTACCGCCATCAACATTTAAGTCTGAACCAGTTAGATACTCCGTAGTACAAAGAAATAAAATAGCATCTGCCATATTTTTTGGCAAACCGACTTCTCTTAACGGTGTTTCTAGCTCAAAAAAACTTTTTAAATCCTCACTTCCATCATCTCCGCCGCCTACCATTGGAGTCCATACTACCCCAGGATGAAGAGCATTAATTTTTATATTTCTGTTTGCGACCTCTAAGGCTGCAGCCTTTGTCATCGATGTAACAGCTCCCTTGGAGGCACAATAACCAGCTGCGTCTGGAAGACCCATTTGACCCATTAGAGAAGAAACATTAACAATAGAACCACCATCATTCATCTCTTTTAGACAATGCTTCATACCTAACCAAGCGCCATCAATATTAACTGAGCAAATCTGATTAAAGTCTTCCAATGATGTTTCTATGATAGGTTTTAAGAAAAATTGTCCTGCATTATTAATCAAGATATCTATCTTACCAAATTTCTCTTTTGTTTTTTTAATTACATCCAGCCAGTTATCTTCGTCAGCAACCTCATGAGGAATAAACATGCTTTTATTACTGTATTGAGATATTAAGTTGAGAGTTTCTTGCCCTTCATCCTTATTACGACCAGTAAAAGTCACAGAAGCACCTTCTTTAGCAAGAAGTATAGCAGTTTCTCTTCCTATACCTGAAGTAGCACCTGTAACTATAGCAACTTTATTATCTAATTTTCCCATTTTAATTTACCCTGCAGTCATTCCGCCATCGATGGTTAATTCAGCACCGGTTATAAATGATGATTCGTCCGAAACTAAAAAAAGAATAGTTTTTGCTATCTCTTTAGAGGTAGCCTTTCTATTCAGAGGAATATTCGAACTAATATATTCGGCCTCATCAATATCTTTAGAAAAAGTATTACTTATATCAGTATCCGTTAAACCAGGGTGAATTGAGTTTACTCTTATTTTTTCAGGGCCTAACTCACACGCTCCCGCTTTTGCAAGAAGCCTTACTCCACCTTTTGCAGCACAGAAAGCTGTTGCATTTGGTGCCCCAATTTTTCCTAGAACTGATGATACCATGACTATTGAACCACCTTCACCATGTTCACGAATAGCCTTAGTTCCATATTTTAGTCCTAAAAAAGACCCCGTAAGATTTTGATTAATAACTTCTTTAAATTCTTTAAGGCTCCCTTCTTTCATAGACTGCCAAAGAAAGCTTCCTGCATTATTTACAATAGCGTCAATACGCCCAAATTCTGAAATCGTTTCACGAATTACACTACCCCAATCAACTTCAGATGTTACGTCATGATAAATATACTTTGCTGAACCTCCGCTCTTTAAAATATCTTTTTCAACGGATAAACCCTCTTCATTAGTTCTACATGTTAAAACTACGTTAGCTCCTTCAGATGCTAAAAGTTTAGAGGCTTCTGCTCCAATACCTCTTCCTCCACCAGTTATAATAATATTTTTATTTTTGAGGGTTTTCATAAATTTTCCGATGATTGATTACTTGTATTCTACAAAAAAAAAGGATGAAACACTAGTGCTTCATCCTTTATTCTTTTTTTTAAATTCTTCTTACCAAGAATTTCTTAATTCAACCATCCATGTCTGAGGATCGCCCCATCCTTGAAACCTGACAGCAGGTAGAGAATGTGTTCTATATTCCTCATCAGTAAGATTTCGTCCAACAAGTGCAATAGACCAATTATCTGAGTCATATGTTAATGTAGCATCAATTAATTCATATCCCTCTTCTACATCAGGAGCTGAGGAGGTTGTTAAATTCTGATCATCATAACCGCGATACGTAATATTGGTATTAAGTGAATCGCCATTAGTTAATTCATGTTCATACAAAACAGTAAAAGAAAAACTTGTCTCAGGTATTCGGGCTAACTGAGGAACAATTCCTGATTCAAATAAATCAATTATTTGTCCACTAGCAACAGGTGCACCATTTACTCCGACACGCCCAGATTCCACGGAAGCCTCATTTATTGTTGGGTCCAAGAAACCTAAATTCAGTCTAATACTTAAACCATCAACTGGAGGAAGCCAATATAATGTTAACTCTGCTCCAGATATTTCTGTTTCTTGATAATTATTAATATATGTATCAGTTTGACTTAGTGCACCAGGTGTACTCAAAATAGCCTGAGCTTGGAATCCTTCTGTAGTAGTTTGAAAGATTGCACCATTAATTTGAAGCGTATCATTCATGAAAGAATTTTTTGATCCAATTTCAAACATTTCAGTAAGCTCAGGATCAAAATTACCATAGTCACATCCCTCACAGGCATGTGCCTGTTGTGTGACTGGAAAACCTTGCGCATTCAAAGAGGCAACTCTTGAAGCCGTTAAGGTTTCAGACTGAGCTTGCCTCATAGAATAACCACCAGATCTAAAGCCTCTTGCATACCTAATATAAAAAAGATTATCCTCTGTTGCTTGCCAATCAATTGTAGCATCTCCCATATAATCATCCCATGAGTCAGATTTAGTAGTTCTGGGATTTTGAATTGGTGCATCGGTCCAGGCCGCTGTTCCATAAATTGGATCAATATCTGTGCCTAGCATTGCATTATACTGTGTATGAAAAGTTTTATTCTCATCTACATATCGAAATCCACCAGATATTGAAACCTTATCGGTGATATCATATCTTGCTAAAGCAAATATTGCGATAGACTCTGTATCTTGACCTGAAGTTTGCAACGCACCTCCTGGTCCTGAAGCAGCTCCGGTGTGCTGTTGAAGAAAGATAGAGTCTTTCCATAAATAAATACCACTAGTTAAATTTAATTTCTCAGTAATTTGAGAATTAAGTCGAATTTCTTGTGATATTTGTGAATAATGCTGATTTCTCGCTGTATGCAATTTACCACCAAGAACAGCAGGGTTACCCTGCCCACCAAATAGTCCCGGTGTTCCATCAAAATCTTGAAGTACATTATCATGGACTTCTAAATATGCAGTTGTTGCAGTCAGCTCTCCTATTAAAGTTTCAGTCTTATATTCAAAGCTAAAACGTGCCATATCCATATCAGATTGTTCAGGAAAATTCAGATTAACAACATGTGGAGGAAGTGCCTCTGTCTGAGAAAATAGCCCTTCAGTTCCTCTAAATGGTGCAAAAGGAAATAATCCTATAGCTGGAACACCTGCGCCACTTAATTCAGTTGCAGTAACTGCTCCAGGTGCACACCCATTAGTAGGCGAACCTTGCAGGCCAAATGCAGCCCCAAAATTTGGCAAGCACCCTGATCCAAAAGGATTTCCTGAATATGATACTGGAGCAGTATCTCCTCTATCATAATACCAGTCAGCAACAATATACATACTTGTAATCTCATTAGGTTCAATTAGAAATCTTGCACTAGCAGCCGCAATATCTAAAGCTCCAGAGTCTTCACCTGTGAATAAGTTATTATAATATCCTTCATGGCCTAGTTTTCTAAAATTCCATCTTGAACTTACATTTTCAGAAAGTGGAATATTCATAATTATTCCAAATTCATGGTGATCATAATCACCAATAGAGATTTCTGTATCAAATTCAAAATCTCTTGAAGGTCTATTTCTCTCAACAATAAGATTGCCGCATGATGTATTCTTTCCATAAACAACACCTTGAGGACCTGAGTTAACTTGAACCTTAGACCAATCAAAAGCATCTAAAAGAGTTCCAGTATTTGTTCCCATGAATAGGCCATCAACAATTAGACCAACAGGCGGGTTTTGTGTTTTTTCAACTTCAGCATAACCACAACCACGAACAAAAATAGCGCCCTGATTTCCAGAAGCAGAATTAATTCCAATTTGAAGATTTGGAGCAAGACTATCCATGTCCCTCATAGTTGTGGGACGAAAATCGTCTAATGCTTTTTCATCAACTGCATAAACAGCAACAGGAACTTGCTGAATATTTTCTTCAATTTTTCTTGAAGTAACAATAATTTCATCAATCTGTCTTTGAGATGATGATGACTGTCCTGCATTCCCAAGACTTTCAATTGACTCATCAGCAAAAATATTTGATGAAAAACCTAAGATAACTAATGTTGAAATAACAAATATGGTAGTAAAAAAATTTCTCATTATAACCCTCCCCATAGAAAAAAATTTGAAATAATAATTTTAATTTTTATTGTTGTTTATTATCAGTGATATAATCTCTCAATTATAAAACTTTTAGTCAATAATAATCTGTATTTAAGAAATTATAGTTACTTTTTTACAACATAATAAATCTTGAACTTAAATATCAAATACTTATTAATATGATTGAAGGTAATTTTTTGGAGGCTGCAATGAGCGAAGCAATAAAACCAATTGAAGGAAAACTTGAAGATTTAAATATCTTTGATCCAGAACTTATGAAGTGCCCACATGCATTTTATAAAAAGTTACGAGACGAAGGTCCGGTTTACCAAGATCCTACTACCGGTATATTTCAGGTCTCCAAACATGAATTAATTTGCGAAGCTGCTAGAAATGCTAAAGTTTTTTCAAATGATTTTGGCGCTCTTCAAAAAGATGGAGGATCTGACGCTTATCCTAAAGAAGCAGCTGACATTATGGCAAACGAAGGGTATCCATCTGTAAATACAATGCTGACAGCAGATCCACCTCGCCATACAAAATACAGAGCGCTAGTTGATAAAGCTTTTGCTCCAAAAAGAGTTGCTGATATGGTTCCTGCAATTGAAGATAAAACTAATTTTATAATCGATCAATTCTTTGAAGATGGTAAGTGTGAAGTAGCAAGTCAAATAGCTCAACCATTACCAATTAGAGTTATAGCAGAAGCGCTTGGTGCATCTTCTGACGATTACGATAATTTCAAAATATGGTCGCAAGCTTTTACAGATCAATTATCAGGAACAAGTACACCTGATGAGCATATAGAGATAGCAAAAAAACTTGTTCAATTTCAACAATACTTTGCTGATAGACTTGCTGAAAAAGGTAAAAACCCCTCTGATGATATTTTATCTGATTTAGCTACCCTTGATTTTGAAGATGAAAATGATCAAACAAGAAAACTTGAAACTGCTGAGCAATTATCAATAATTCAACAGCTTCTTGTTGCAGGAAATGCTACTACAGCTCACTCAATCACTGAAGCTATAAAACTTCTAATTGAAAATCCAGATCAAATGGAATTAGTTGTAAATGATCACAGTCTTATTCCTAATATGCTTGAAGAAGCTTTAAGGCTTTTAACTCCTACAAATAATATGTGGAGAATTGCAACTGAAGATACTGAACTTGGAGGTGTTGCTATACCAGCTGGCTCAGCACTACTTTTGCGTTATGGGTCTGGAAATAGAGATGAAGAATTATTTGAAAATCCTGATAAATTTGATGTAACAAGGAAAAATGCCAGGCGTCATGTTGCTTTTGGTCAAGGTATCCATGTTTGTCTCGGTATGAACTTATCACGAAAAGAAATGTATACAGCATTTCCGATTATTTTAAGTCGATTAAAAAATATGAGATTTTCTGAAGGTAATAATTTTAATTATAGCCCAAATGTATTATTACGAGGATTAGACAATCTTCACATTGAATTTGATACGGCTTAATTAATTCTGAATTATTTTATAATTTGATATCTTTTTCTCAATTTGCAATTTTAGATTTGATTTCTTTTTTTCGTCTATAAATCTTTTTAGAACTAAATCTTTTACATCATAGAAGGTTTTTTGCTGAGATTCTGAGATTGAAGAAATTTTTAATATATGAAAGCCGTAAGGTGACTCAATTGGACCTTGCCATTTCTCATCTCTAGAGAGAGAAAAAATTATTTTAGCTGTTTCTTCACCAAAATGCCCTATTATAAAAGACTTACTCCTTTGGGCATAATTTTTCTGATATGGAAAAATTGAAACTTTACTTAATAAATTAGCATTAAAAAAATCTTGATCTTGAGACTTTATATAGTAATCCAAGTCTTTAATTATATCGCTATCATTCTTACGAAAAAAAATATGCGAAAAAGTGATTTTTTCATCTTCAATATAAAAAAATTTGTTCTTGTTATAAAAGGATAATAAATCTTTTTCGGAAATCTCTTCCTCAGATAAATTATTAATAAGAAATTGTTCTCCAAGTTGTGATAAACGACTCGAAATAACAGGATCAACTTTATCTAAACCCCAACTCAAGGCCTCTCTTTTTAAAACTTCTCTTTTTATATAATCCTTTTTAATTAATGATATTTGAGTCTCTGAAAGGTCTTCATATTTTTTGAAAACTGGCTCCTCAAGATTTCTATTAGTTAAGTAAAAAAGTTTTAATGTATTGTCGTTGGCAACAATAAAATTATCATCCAGGTCTCTTTTGTTTAAAAGACCAAACAAAACAACTATAAGGCCTAAAATAATTCCAAAAATTGTATAAACTTTTTTCGTCATATCTAGTTATCTTCTCTTTACAATATTTAAAAGAAGTTATGAAATCTAATTAAAGGGCTACTCAGGACTATACCAAATAGGTGATGTATATGCCCTTTCTTGATGAGATCTAGGAATAAATTTAGGTAATTTATTACCGAAAACAACACTATCATATGTTGTCCAACGAGGTGTTGGTATCTCAATAACTCTTACATAATAAAAGGATTGCTCTCTTGGATTAAAATCTGGATCACTCCAAAAAGAAACAAATTGAGACTCACCAATACTGTTTTTATAAGTTGCAGTTTCAGCATTAACAGTGCTCGACCCAGCATCTGAAGATAGATCTACGTCATAAACTTTTTCAGATGAAGATCCGTCTTTGTTTGTCCATCCTTTTACAACTTGAACCCTTTCTAGATTAGCGCCATTGGGGTCTTTAGCGGCCATAATTAAGAAATTCGGCGACTTATTGCTCCCTCGCAATGGAAGGTCAGATCCCATTGGAACACCCTTTTCATAACCAACTTCTACAAAATTTGGATCAAAAGAGTCTTTTTCTGTAAACTCCCAACTTCCAAAAAAACGAACTGCAATTCTAGGCCCAGTAGTTGCATAAGTTTCTTTTCTTTTAAATGCATCAAAAATTTCTTCACGAGTATTATCTCTAGCCCAAACACCCGCATAACCTGAAGCGGTGATTTGCCAATTTCTCCAAAGATCTCCTGAGGGTATATCCTCTCCATCAGCCATATTAACAGGCCTTCCACATCCAGCCATACAACTATCAACACGACCAGGTCCAGGCTCTGAATCTAAGAATTTTCCAAAGAAATTATCCTCTTCAGATGCCGCCAATGCAGTATGATTATCAGTACTCCCTATTAGGCCAAACTTAAATGGGTTTGTTCCAATTTTTTTCTCTATTTCTAACCCACGTCTTAAACCTGAGCGAACATAACTACCAATATACCTATCCTCTTCCTCTTCTTTATATTTATAGCATTTATAATTAAGAGGATCCTTACAGTCTCCAGTATTACTTATCCTTACTAATCTCTTGGTTTGACTTCTACCAATATTACCTTCCCATGTCTCATAATCTGCAAATGCATCATCTGGCGAGAGTGTTGGGTGGGTCTCGCTATCACCCTTTACTTGAGTAGCCTCAACAAGAGGTTCCCATCGATTACGCATTTTTGCATAAGCACTATCGATTGGTTCTCCATAAGAATTTTCTAGAGGGAACATTCTTCCACCGCTAATGTTACTATTATGAGAAATGGATATAGCCTCTCCTCCAGTAGAAGAGTTGTATTCTTTTAAAAAATTCCAAAGATCCTCTGGTTTATTACTGTCGATTGCAGAAAAAGGAATAATTTTTTGAGCCATCTTTGCATCATCTTTAAATACAACTACTCTATGAAGATTATCGCCAGTTGGAGCGGGCGTCCATTCATAACCAATAAGCGCCGTAAAAATTCCAGGTTGATTAAATTTATCGACATTTTCAGTTATTTCTTTCCAAATAGGTACATAATCCTGCTTTGAAAATGTATCATCCAGTCTTCCATCTAAACCCTCAACAAATTCGAGAAATAAATTAGGGTCTTCTTCATCCATATATTTTCTCCACCTTTTACCAAGTGGAGTTTTTAATATTTTAGGATCTCTATTCTCAATTCTTTTAAACATGCCAAGGAATGTTGCATGATCAGAGACCATTAAAAAATCAAGTGGAACCCTTAATTTTGCTCTAACACCATTTTCAGAAGTCACTTCTTCACCTCGAGCAAATCTAAAAGCATCACTTGGCGTTAAATTTGAATTTCCAATTGTGTAAGCATCTGCTGACATATTTGAATGAAGATGTGTATCACCCCATAACAGTTTACGCGGATAATCCTTATCGACACCCGTAGAATATTCGCTAGCGTTTAACGATGTAAGTAAAAAGATTGAAAGAAATGAAAAAAAGAAAAATATTTTGCGAAATAGTGTCATTAAATACCCCATAAATTTAATACAGTTATATTACATTAATTTTGATAAAAAAAAAGCGACCAATTAAATGATCGCTTTAATTTCTTTCTTTAAAGCTTCTTTAATAAGATGCTGAGAATGTAATACCTAGAGTTGCAGGTTCATTCCACCAACCTCGTGAAGTAAGACCGCCAATAGTTGCCCATCTTTGCTCTCTCTCATCAGTAAGGTTTCTTCCCCAAACTGATACACTGTAATTCTCAAGAGAATAACTTATAGTTGCATTCACGTTTTCAATACTATCCAAATCGCCTAATGGATTATTTGAAGAGTCAGAATTCATTTCATCTCTGAAGCGATAAGAAACTCTTCCTTTTAATTCTCCATCACCTATTTGAGTAGTGTATGAAGTTGTTATACCAAAAGTATTTTCTGGAGTATTACGAGGAATGAGACCAGAATTATCTGTAATGACATTGTCACCGTTAAGATCAGCAAGATAATCTTTGTATTCAGCCTCAAGATAACCATAATTTACCATCAGATCCCAAGCTTGAGTAATCTGATACATTAATTCTAATTCAAAACCCATCATTTCCATTGAAGCAGCATTACGAACAACCGTTGCAACGTTTGCTAGATTAACTGGTATTAGAATAGACTCTTGTTTATCATCGTATTCAGATTTGAAGATTGCGCCATTAAAGATCATTCTTCCATCTTGTAATGTTGATTTCCAACCGAACTCATAATTTTTAACATATTCAGGTTCATAGCCTGGATAGATGTCATAATTAGCCTGACGAGCAAAAAACCCACCACTTTTGAAACCTTCACTATAATTAGCATAATACATTAGGTCATCGCTTGGTTGATATCTAACGCCAAGTTTTGGAGTTGTTTCATCCCATTTAGCCTTGAACCCTTTTGGATTAAATACTCCAGGCCATGGCTCTCCTCTTAATGGATAATATCCAGGAGCAGATGCACCACCAACAAAGTCTTTTTCTTCTTCAGTCCAACGAAAACCAGCTGTTATTGTCCATTGATCAGTAACAAACCAATCGACTGAAGCAAAAACAGCAATTGATTCTGTAATTTGAGTTTGCCCATTATTACCTGCAACATCATCTTCCCAAGTAACAACATCATCATAGCCTTCGACACCTATACGACCAGATGGCCATGGTGGAACACCTAAGCGTGAAAGCTGATAGAATAAATCATATACATTCCATCTTTGGGCAAAATCTGCTTCCCAATCATAAATACCAGCTATGAATTGAAATTTATCAGAGAACTGTGAAGTTACTCTAAATTCATGACTTGTTTGTTCCCAGTCATTAAAGAAATTCATTCTTAAAAGACGTGCAGGCGAACCATCGAAATCTTGCATATTTTGTTCATCCATATCTCTTAATGAGTAAATATAGGTATATAAGAAATTTTCTGTATCATAATTTGCAGTAATAATTGTTGATTCATATTCATTATCACTAAAATTTGCGCCATCTGATTCAACTGTATCAGGACCATCATTAGCATCATATTCACAACCATTACGTGGGTCAAAACCAATTTGTGTGATAGTACAGGCTAGCTCACCTACTTGATTTCTATTAACATAGGCACCCTGCTCACTTTTATCTTCCATAATTTCATGATGTAATTTTAAGCTAAAGTTTTCATTTGGCTCCCATAAAGCTGTGAAACCATAATTTTTCTTATCATCTCCACCGGCTGACTTGTTTCGAAATGTATTATATACATGTCCATCATGCTCAATACTTGCGGCAAAAACTTTTAGACCAAGTGTATCTTCAATGATTGGGATTTGAACAACAGCTTTTAAGTCCTGTCTTCCAAAATCACCAATTGTAACACTTAGGTCTGCACCTACTTCGTTTAATGAAACAGGAGTTCGAATAATATTTAAAATACCACCAGTTGTATTTTTACCAAACAGTGTTCCTTGGGGGCCACGAAGAACCTCAATACGCTCAATATCAAAATTATCTAAAAGGACGCCACTTGAAGTTCCTAAAAACATTCCGTCCATGACCACACCAATTGAAGGTTCGTAACTTTTATCACTTTCCAGTGAAGCAACACCTCGAATTGTGATAGCTGCGCCACTGGCAATACCAGGTGTTCTATTGATAAATAAATTTGGTGCAAAGGCTTGAATGTCCTCTATTCTTCGAACACTGCTTTCCCTCAATTGCTCAGTAATGGCTGTAACTGCCATTGGAACGTCTTGTATAGACTCATCTTTTTTTCTAGCAGTAACAATAATTTCTTCGATTGCTAGGCTTGGCGCTTCTGCTTCTTGAGCTGATACCGAAAAACTTACTGGAATAACTATTGATAGAATAGCCAAAGACATAAAAAATTTATTTATAATATTCATATTATCCTCCCCAAGGATTATTAATTAAATAAGAAATTTTATTATTATTATTAAATTTAATTATTGATATTAAAATATAAAAGTCAAACTATTCCAATTTTTAATAGCCACAATTTCTAAAATCAATACAGTGATAAATTAGTTTTGAAACATAAAAAAGGGCGCATAAAGCGCCCTTTAATATACTTATTTAGTGACTACCTTTAATAAGACGCTGAAAACGTAATACCTAATGTAGCTGGTTCATTCCACCAACCACGATCAGTTATACCGCCTATAGTCGCCCATCTTTGCTCCCTTTCATCAGTAAGGTTTCTTCCCCAAACTGTTACACTGTAATTATCAAGAGAATAGCTAATGGTAGCATTAACATTTTCAATACTATCTAGATCACCTTTTGGATTATTAGAGGAATCACTATTCATTTCATCTCTGAAACGATAAGAAAGTCTTCCTTTTAATTCACCTTCACCAATCTGTGTAGTATATGAAGTTGTAATACCAAAAGTATTTTCTGGAGTATTACGAGGAATAAGGCCAGAGTTATCTGTAATAACATTGTCACCATTTAGATCAGCAAGATAATCTTTGTATTCCGCTTCTAAATAACCATATGTCACCATGAGGTCCCAAGCTTGTGTAACCTGATACATTAACTCTAGTTCTATACCCATCATTTCCATTGATGCAGCATTACGAACAACAGTTGCAACATTAGTTAAATCAACAGGTATTAGAATAGACTCTTGCTTATCATCATAGTCAGATTTAAAGATTGCACCATTTAAGATCATTCTTCCATCTTGTAATGTTGATTTCCAACCTAATTCCATATTTTTAACATATTCTGGCTCATAACCAGCATAGATATTAAAGTTTGCTTGACGACCAAAGAAACCACCGCTTTTAAAGCCTTCGCTGTAATTTGCATAAACCATTAAATCATCCGATGGTTGATACCTAACACCGATTTTTGGCGTTGTTTCATCCCATTTTCCTTTATAAGGAACAGGAGCATATAATGGAGGTCTTGGCTCATCTGCGGGATAATATCCAACTCCTTTATTACCGCCAAGGAAGTCTTTTTCCTCTTCAGTCCAACGAGCACCAAGAGTTAATGTCCACTGATCAGTTAAATACCAGTCGATTGAAAAGAAGGCAGCTATAGATTCTGTAGTTTGGGTTTGACCATTTTGACTAGCAAGACCAGGTCCCCAAGGAAGACCTGTTATATATTCATCACGGCCATATCCAGTTAATGTATCACCTAAACCCCATTCACCCACACCAAGGCGAGATAATTGATAGAATAGATCATAAACATCCCAATTCTGAACATAGTCTACTTCCCAATCATAAATACCAGCTATGAATTGAAATTTATCAGAGAACTGTGAAGTTACTCTAAATTCATGACTTGTTTGTTCCCAGTCATTAAAGTAATTCATTCTTAACATACGAACAGCAGCACCATCAAAGTCTTGCATATTTTGTTCGTCCATTTCCCTAAGACCATAAATATAAGTATATAAGAAACTTTCTGTATCATAATTTGCAGTAATGATTGTTGATTCATATTCATTATTACTGAAGTTTGAGCCATCTGATTCTACTGTATCAGGTCCATCATTAGCATCTATTTCACAACCTTCATTTGGATCAAAACCAATTTGATGAACTGTACATGCTAAAATACCAACTGGGTTTCTATTAACGTATACACCTTGCTCACTTTGATCTTCCATAATTTCATGATGGACTTTTAAACTGAAGTTTTCATTAGGCTCCCAAAGAGCAGTAAAGCCGAAATTCTTCTTATCGTCTCCACCAACAGGTTTATTAGTATATGTGTTATAAACATGACCATCATGTTCTATGCTTGTTGCAAAAACTTTTAAGCCAAGCGTATCTTCGATAATTGGGATTTGAACAACAGCCTTAATATCCTGTCTTCCAAAATCGCCAACAGTAACACTTAGATCAGCACCTACTTCATTTAATGAAACAGGAGTTCGAATAATATTTAAAATACCACCAGTTGTATTTTTACCAAACAGTGTTCCTTGGGGGCCACGAAGAACCTCAATACGCTCAATATCAAAATTATCTAAAAGGACGCCACTTGAAGTTCCTAAAAACATTCCGTCCATGACCACACCAATTGAAGGTTCGTAACTTTTATCACTTTCCAGTGAAGCAACACCTCGAATTGTAATAGCGGCACCACTGGCAATTCCTGGTGTTCTATTAATGTACAAATTAGGTGCAAAGGCTTGTATGTCTTCAATACGTCGAACACTACTTTCACGTAGTTGATCTGTTATAGCTGTAACAGCCATTGGAACGTCTTGAATAGACTCTTCCTTTTTTCTAGCTGTAACAATAATTTCTTCAATTGCTAAGCTTGGCGTTTCTGCTTCTTGAGCCGCTACCGAACTAACTGCCGGAACAACTAAAGCAAAAATTGCCATAAACATTATAAATCTTTTAAAAATAGTCATGCAATTCCCCTTTTTCAAAACTATATAAATAGGCTTTTTTATTATTAATTAACTGCATTTAAAGGTTTAGGTAGCAAAATGTCAAATGACTAATATAAATGTATTAACATTCAAGATAATAGATACAAAAAAACCCCAGAACGATAGTTTACTGGGGTTTTAAAAAATTACCGGGAAATAATAAATTTGTAACATAAATAAATTAATATGATTGTATTAATTTGTAAACAGTTTGTTTACATTCTTAGAATTTCGATTCTTTATTTGTTAAAATAAATATTGATGTTGTTTTTAGAAATTTCAGAAATTCAACATCGCTGCTAATATAAGTTTCATCATCTGTTGGTATATTTAAAAGGGAATTAAATTTTTTAGAATTTTGTTTAAATTCATTTTCAGATTCTTCTATTTGCCTTTTTCTTGAAGCTATAGCAGAAATAACGAAAAATGCATTATATGAAACTCTTGCACTATACATTTTATCATTTTCAATATGATTTTTTTTAGCAAATAAATTCTCAATTTCAAATGCTGCTTTTCTATATTTGGTAGCGAAATGATCTTTACCGTTTGTGTTTATTACTAAATTCTGAAGAAAATAAATCCAATTAGACCAATCACTGTCATGAAATACTCTATTATACAATGGGTCTATATAGGCATCCATTAGATCTATATTAGAATAATCTTCTTGATTTAAGAGATTTTCTATGAGCTCTGATCTTTCTTGATTTTGTACTTTCATGCGTAATTCAAATAGCGCATCTACAACTCCATTAATGCTTCCAAAGTGGTAAAGTATTGCTGATGTATTTTTTTGACCAGCAAGGTTTACAATATCTCTATGAGAAGTATTTTCGATACCCTTTTGCCCCATAATAATTTCAGCGGCATAAAGAATTTCGAGTTGAGTTTTAGAGAATTCATTCTCTAATTGTATATTTGAAGAATTTTCTACTAAAGAAATTATATTGTCATTATTATTACTCATTGCTAAGGAATAACACTCATTTCAAAAAATTTCTATTTAATATAAAAAAAGGGCGCATAAAGCGCCCTTTAGTTAAAACTTTATATCCTTATGGATTAAAATTCAGCAGTAAGAGATATACCAAAATGTTGACGTTTTTGCGGTGTTGCAAAAGCAAATGCACCAGCATCAAACGGACGTACAATATAAGCCCCATCTTCTAAAACATCATTACCAAAGACTGTGAACGATAAATTAGTACCACCAGCTGTTACTGTATTATAAGTAAGAGACAGGTCTAATTTTTCTTCACCATCAGCAATAATATCAGCACCTGGTCCAAAAATATAAACTTCTGGATCATATGTACCATAGTAATCATCTTTAGCAGAAAACGTACCAGCAAATATTAGCTCACCATTATCTACAGGAGCTATATATTCCCAACTTAAACTGGTAGTTGAGTCTGGTGCCATTTTTACAAATGCAAATTCAGATACATCAACGCCATTATTGATAAATTGATCATAAGATGCGTCAAGGAATCCAAGACCAGCTTTTAAAGTAAGTCTATCAGTAGCTTTGTAGGTAGCTTCAATTTCTAAACCATCAATTGCTACCTCACCTGCATTACGAACAAATGTACATGTAGTTCCACAGTTTTGAGGCACCCCATCAACAACAATAGATCCATCACCAGCTGTTACAATAGTTTCTTGTTTGTCAGTATAATCATTTGTAAAGGCTGTTAGATTTAAAATTAAACGGTTATCAAGAAGTTCGCTTCTTATACCTAATTCAATAGTCTCTACTTCCTCTGAACCAAAAGGACCAACTGACTCAGGAGTTGTTCCTCTAGCATTAAAACCACCAGAACGATAACCAGTTGAATGTGATAAATAAATCATTCCAAAGTCAGTATTTCTTTGAATTACAACTTTATGTTGGATATTTTCATCTTCAAAATCACCATCAAGGTCAAGAGCTGTAGGAGTTCTTGCTAGCTTATTATCTAATGAAGCATAGGTTTTAATATTAAAAACCTTTTCTTCTTCAGTGTATCTTATACCAAGAGATAAAGTCCAAAGATCGGATAAATCATAAGACATATCTCCAAATATTGCCATTGCTTCAGCATCTTGAACTGACCTAAAGTTTTGAACAGGGCCTGAATCCATATTAGCTTCAGTTTCTATCATATAAAAACCTAAAACATAATTTAATGGCCCATCTAAGTTAGAAACAAGTTGAACTTCGTGAGAAGTTTGTTCATAAGTTTGATCTCGAACAACAGGGAAAACACAATTTGGAGTAACAACTGCGCCAGCTGAGCCCCAAGAACAAACGTCCATAAGCTCGGCAAAATCGTTATTACCGGAAATTAATTTGACTGTGTGATTATCGAGTTCCCAATTTACTCTCAAGGACATATTATTACCTTGGATACCACTGTAAAAACCTTCAGCAGAATAAACTGTCATATAATCATTTTCTTTTGATAATGCACCAGATGTTGCATTTCCTTGACCAAGTAAAGCAAAAACACCTTGAGGTGCTCCAAGTTTATTAATGTAAAACTCTGTTATGTTAAGAAGATTATGTTGAGAATTGTCATTATAATTATCAAATGTAAAATTAACATTAATGTTTTCTGCAGGATCAAAATCATAAACAATAGACGCTGCCGTTAAATCTCTCATTTTTTCTCTTTCATTTCGAGTAACATTAAAAGCAAAATTATCACTTTGAAGTCTTCTCAATGAAACTTTTAAACCACCATTGTCTCCAATTGGGGCATTAAGAATTAGTTTAACATCGCTTGTATTATCTTCTTCAAGGTCAGTTTTAAATTTAACACCAAACTCTCTAGTTGGCTTTGATCTGTTGATTGAAATAACACCACCGATAGTATTTCTTCCAAATAATGTACCTTGAGGTCCACGAAGAATTTCAACTGATTCTAAATCAAATAAATCTAAATCAGTACCTGAATTTGATGCCGCAAAAACACCATCAATAACAGTACCAACTGTTGGCTCAAACGTTTTTTCTAAATCATCAAATGATAAACCACGAATTGAAGCACTCATTCCGCCTCCACCGAATGCCATATCATACATTTCTACATTTGGTGCAAGTTTTTCAAGATCTTGAACTCTTTGAATATTTCCTCTTTCAACCTGTTCGACACTTAATGCTGTAACTGCGACAGGAACATCTTGAATTGATTCTGATCTTTTACGAGCAGTAACAAGGATTTCCTCTACACCCAAAGGTGCTGCAGAACTAGCAGTATCTTGGGCAAGCGATTGCTGATTGTTTGCCATTAAAGCAAAAAAAGCAAAAGCAAATAATAAAATTGATTTATTCATATATATAACTCCCCAGTTTATGAACATTAAAAATTAGAACAAATAAGTTTTTTTAGAATCAATACTTATTTATTTATGAGGCATTAGTAGTTTAATTATACATAATCTACAAGTTTTTAAATTTTAATTATTATTAGATGTTTCTTATTTACAACATATAAAAATGTGTGTGTGTTAATTTAACAAAAACTACCAAACTTCACCGTAAGGTCTTACCCAATGATCAAACGTCCAAGCAGATTTTTTTTGTTTAACTAAATGCAATGCTTCCTTAGCAATATCATCTGGATTAATAAAATAGTCATCAGGTTTTTCTGGCCACATTTCTCTTGTCCAAGGAACATCAATTGCAGCATCAATTGTAATATAAGCAACGTGAACACCTTTTGGACCCATATATCTAGCCATCGATTCGCATAGAATTTTCTGGGCCGCTTTAGTTGACGCCGTAGCACCAAACTCTGCTTTGCCTCTATGAGCAGATGTATTGCCAGTAACAATTACAGAACCAGATTTTTTTTCTATCATGGAGGGGCATAATAATTGAGAGATTCTCAATAAAGCCATTACATTTGTATCAAAATTTGATTGAAGATCTTCTGGTGTAAAATCTAGAAAACTTCCCCTAACACCCCTAACAGCATTATGAATAAATGTATCTGGCTGTCCAAGTTCTTCAATTACATTTTTAACAGTTTTATTAATTGATTCAGGATTACGCACATCACAAATAAATCCTTTTGACCCGGGTAATTCTTTTTCTAAGCTTTTTAATCTCTCATTATTTCTTGCAAGCATTGCTACCTTATAGCCTTCAGCATGAAAGCATCTTGCAAGAGAAGAGCCTGTTCCAGGCCCAACTCCAGTTATCAAGGCAATTTTATTTGGCATAAATTATTTATTCTTTAAGACTTCTTCTTTTGCCCAATTAATACCCCTTCTTAGAAGAGTATAAAAAACAGGAAGATCCCAAGCACATCTCTCAACAGTAGGATAATACTCTAATGGCTCAGGTAAATCATGCATATCATAATGCCCACGGCAATGTCCTAATGTTAGATATAATACTTGACCCTTATCAACTTTTTTTGAATAAAAAACAGGCCAAGTTTCTTGAGGCCAATCTTCTTCAACAAAACCTTCAGCCTTACCGTCATATTCTGCCTCGAGAAGAACATCTAAATCACCATGTAACTCCATTAAATAGAGTTCGTCAGTAGTTTCGAATTCCTCAACTCCTTTAACAAGCGGGTGATCTGGTTGAGAAACTTTAACATTATAAGGTTCAATTGGGGGGTGAGCTATAAATTGTGAGCCAAGAGTTTCCATCATAACTGGTGCAATTCTTGGACTATCAACTTTACCATCAGACATAAATTGTAAAATAGAATTCGTACCATGCAAGGCTAGCCATCTATTACCTGAAGAGACATAGTTTTTAAGAACTCTTTGTTGTTCTAAAGTTGGACGAACATCACAAGTATACGTAATTAAAAAATCAGCTTTTTCTATAGCATGGAGATTTGAATAATCTTCAAAAACTCTAACCTTCATTCTATCATCTTCAGCTAATAGCTTAAGTATTTCTAATCTAGCAAAATCAATGTCATGGAACTTGCCTCCGGCAATAAACACTACATCAATTTTTTTCTTTATATCATCGGTCACAGTCTACACCCCCCAGCTTAAATTAGAATTGAACGCCTTTTGTAAACCCGCCATCAATCACAACATTTGTACCTGTTGTATGTCCACTTGCAGGGCTTGCAAGAAAGACAACTGATTTTGCAATATCTTCACCAGCACCAAATTTACCAAGAGGTATATTTTTAAGTGTAGCATTATAAAAGTCAGCCATATTATCTTTAATATAATTCCATGGTCCTCCATCTATATATATAGGCCCTGGACAAATTACATTTGAACGTACACCATTTGCACCTTCAGTTTGAGCAATGTGATTTGAATAATTTAATAAACCAGCTTTAACTGCTCCATAAGGCCCACTTCCAGGACCTTCTTCTATCGCAGTAGTCGTTGAAATCATAACAATTGATCCATTGGATGCTCTTAGAGCCTCTATAGAACTCTCAACAGCTCTAACTGTTCCCATAATGTCAGTTTGAAAATTTGCAGCCCAACCTTTTTCACTTGGGTCTCCACCTCCGGCACTAACTTGTGGAACTAAAATATCAAGTCCGCCTAACTCTTCAATTGTAGAAGCCATCCAAGCTTTAAAAGAATCGCCATCAGCAACATCCGCAGCTCCTCCAATTGCATTAACACCTTTTGAACTAAGAGCCTCTAAAGCAGCATTTACATCGTCAGCCTTTCGAGAACAGATTGCAACATCAACACCTTCATCCGCTAAAGCATGAGCTGTTGCTAATCCTATACCCTTACTACCACCTGTAATAATTGCCTTTTTTCCTTTTAAACCTAAATCCATAATCTTCCTCCTTTATTAATAAAACTACATTGGTGGTCCAAAACCAGGAGGCATTCCCCCAGGTGTTATAGTCACCTTTTTCTTTTCTGGTATAATAATTTTTATTTCACCATCTTCCTCCTTAATATCAAAGCATACTAATGGTTTATTTGATAGGTTTGTCATAGATTTTCCTGTAGATAACTCAAAACGGGCTCCATGATGAGGGCAGGCATAGAAACCGCCACGAAATCTTCCACCAGAAATATTTGCATTAGCATGAGGACAATTATCCTCAACTGCAAAAAGATCATCTTCAGCAGATCGAATGATTAAAACAGATCTTCCATTGGATCTAAAAACTTTTTCTTCTCCTAGCCCTATATCTTCAGATGAACATATAGACACAAAAAGATTTTCTTGTTGAGTCATGATAAAACTTTCAATAATTAATTAA
>ERZ802830.339-NODE-339-length-46393-cov-25.6288_pt1 | contig 46393 bp, 48 predicted proteins | sample MGYA00345654_ERZ802830 | MGnify/ENA primary metagenome ERZ802830 (study PRJEB30503, sample SAMEA104212375) | marine metagenome | biome: Westerlies Biome; feature: [SRF] surface water layer (ENVO:00010504) within the epipelagic zone...; material: water...
CTGGAATACAGTTTTATATTTTTCAAGTCTGGAGATTTTTTATTAAATTTGTTTCTCCGCTCCTTGTTGCAACTGTTTTTATCTATCAATTAGCTAGTTAGATATGCCAAGTAGCTTCAAGGGATCAAGAAAAATTAAGGCATCTCCTGAAAAAATGCTTGATTTAATCAATAACTTTCAAGCATATAGAGAATTTTTACCAGGTTGCCTTGAATCGTCTAGATTGCCTGATACTGATAAAGGGTTAATTTGTGGGAAACTGGTTTTTTCAATTCTAAACAAAACATACTCATTTGAATCTGAAAATGAAACGATAGGTCATGAGGTTCAAATTAAACAGTTAGAAGGGCCTTTTTTAGATTTTTATGCCCTATGGAGCCTTGAACCGATTGATGAGAATGTGACACTTGTAAAGTTTAAAGCTAACTTTAAATTACCTTTGTTTCTTAGAATTTTTGGCCAACAAAATTTAGTAGATAGAATTGGAGGTAAATTTATCGAAGCGTTTGAACAGCAACTTCAAAAATGAGCTGATCCTAAAAACTTTAATTTTCTTCAAAGTTAATTTCTTCTAAGACCCAACTATCTAATTTCTCATTCGTATCAAAATTTAACGATAGTTTTTTTTCACCTATTGTAGTTTCCCCAATTTTCACTGAGTAAAAATAGTCCCATCTATTTTGATGAATAGGGCTATTCAATAGGGGAGTTCCCAACAGGTATTGAACTTGATCTTTGGCAAGACCTTTTGTTAATTGCTCAACATCTTTGTCTTCAATTATATTGCCTTGTAAAACGGCGACTTTAAAAGGCGCAAAAGTCGAGCACCCTGATATTAAACCAAATAAAAATATAGTGATTAAAAAGGCTTTAGTTAATTGCTTCATGTGATGTTTTGATTATACTTTGAAAGAGGATACATCGAAAATTACATGAGTAAAGAAAATACAGAATTAAAAAAAGCTGGCTTAAAAGCAACACTTCCTAGAATCAGGATCTTAGAAGCCCTAGAGTCTCATGGAAAAGAGCGAATAAATAGCGAGCATCATCTAAGCGCAGAGGATATTTATAAGCAACTCATTACTTCAGGGGAGGATGTGGGTTTGGCTACAGTTTATCGCGTACTTACTCAATTTGAATCTGCTGGAATAGTAAATAGGCTTAATTTCGAGGATGGTCACTCTGTTTATGAGATTGCTGAAGAAGAGCATCATGATCATATGGTCTGTCTTGAAACGGGAACAGTTAACGAGTTCTCAGATGATGTAATTGAGCAACGGCAAAAAGATATTGCTGCCAAGCTTGGGTATGAACTAGTTGATCACAGCATGGTTTTGTACGTCAAACCCCTTAAATAAATCCTTTATCAGCCCTTGAACTCATTAAGGGTTACCCCTATATATTAGTTATATAGGGTGTAAATATGGGAAAAAAGCAAAAATCAAAAGCTCAGGCTGGCGTCGATGATACACCAGCGGATAATAGCTCGTCTATAAACGAAGATACTTTGGCTGATGAAGAGAGTATTTCCGAGCTTTTAGACACCGATACTGATAATACAGTTAACCTTGAAGAGAAAATTGCAGACCTTGAGGAAGCATTGCTTAGGTCAAGAGCTGAGTTAGATAATGCTTTTAAAAGAAATATTTCTGATGTTGAAAAAGCTCATAAATATGGAGTAGAAAGGCTTTTAAATGAGCTGTTGCCAGTTGTTGACAATCTTGAGCATGCTTTAAACAATTTTTCTATAAATTCGTCAAATGAAGATAGAGAAGGTGTTGAGTTAACTCTTAAATCTTTTGAGTCAGCCCTTGATAAATTTGGTATTAGACCCATCTATCCAATTAATGAGCATTTTGATCCTGTGAAACATGAGGCCGTTATGACCTCAAAGGATCCAGAGAAAGAGAATAATGAAATTGAAAATATATTTCAAAGGGGTTGGGAACTTTATGACAGGGTTGTAAGACCCGCGAGAGTTTCCGTAATTAAAAATTAGGAAAAAAATTATGTCAAAGATTATAGGAATAGATTTAGGAACAACTAACAGTTGTTTGGCTGTAGTAGAAGGACAACAGCCTAAGGTAATTGAAAACGCTGAAGGGGGAAGAACAACTCCCTCCGTTATTGGTTATGCAGAAGACAATGAAGTTTTGGTAGGCACACCTGCTAAAAGGCAAGCTGTTACAAATCCAGAAAAAACATTATATGCAATCAAAAGATTGATTGGCAGAAGATTTGATGATGATGTTGTTAAAAAAGACATGGAGATGGTTCCATACGAGATCATGAAAGCAGACAATGGAGATGCATGGGTAAAGGTTGATGATAAAAAACTAGCTCCTCCTCAAATTTCTGCTGAAGTTTTAAAAAAACTTAAAAAAACTGCCGAAGACTACCTCGGTCATGATGTTACTGAGGCCGTAATTACAGTGCCAGCATACTTTAATGACTCACAAAGACAGGCTACCAAAGATGCAGGTAAAATTGCTGGTTTAGAAGTTAAAAGAATAATTAACGAACCTACAGCTGCTGCATTAGCCTATGGCTTGGATAAACATAAAGGAGATTCAGTCATTGCAGTTTATGACCTTGGTGGCGGAACCTTCGATATTTCGATTATTGAAATCTCAGAGGTAGATGGTGAGCATCAATTTGAAGTATTGTCCACTAATGGAGATACGTTCCTAGGTGGTGAAGACTTCGATCTAAAGTTAATTGATTATTTCGTCGATGAATTTAAGAAAGAGTCTGGTTTTGATCTAAAAAGTGACCCAATGGCCTTGCAGAGATTAAAAGAAGCTGCTGAAAAAGCAAAGATCGAACTTTCTTCGGCAGATCAAACCGAAATCAACTTGCCCTACATAACAGCTGATAGCTCAGGACCAAAGCATTTCGTGCATAAAATCACTAAAGCTAAGCTTGAATCTCTTGTAGAAGACTTGGTTGATAGAAGTCTCTCTCCGCTCAAGGTTGCATTGGATGATGCAAAACTTTCTGTGGGAGATATAAATGAGATACTGCTTGTTGGCGGTCAAACAAGAATGCCAATGGTTCAGCAAAAAGTTAAAGATTTCTTTGGCAAAGAACCTCGAAAGGATCTGAATCCTGATGAAGCTGTAGCAGTTGGTGCAGCAATTCAAGGTTCCGTCCTGTCTGGTGATACAAAGGATGTGCTACTACTTGATGTGACACCTTTAACACTTGGCATTGAGACTTTGGGGGGTATCGCTACTCCGTTGATTGAAAAAAATACAACAATACCTACACAAAAATCCCAAGTATTTTCTACAGCGGAAGATAATCAGTCTGCAGTAACTGTTCATGTTATTCAAGGTGAAAGAAAGCAAGCAGCGCAAAATAAATCTTTAGGTCAATTTAATTTGGCAGAAATTCCTCCCGCAGCTAGAGGCACACCTCAAATTGAGGTCTCTTTTGATCTTGATGCTAACGGAATCCTAAATGTGGCAGCAAAAGATAAGAATACCGGTAAAGAGCAGTCCATTATTATTAAAGCTTCCAGTGGATTGTCTGATGATGATATTGAAAAAATGGTAAAAGATGCGGAGGCTAATGCTGAAGACGATAAAAAATTTGAAAGTCTTGTCCAAGCAAAAAACACAGCAGATATGCTTGTTCATGCTACTAGAAAATCTATTTCTGAAGCTGGGGATAAATTAACTGATGAAGAAAAAGATTCAGTCGAGGCTGCAACACTAAAATTAGAAGAAGCGATCAAACAAGATAACTTAGATTCTATTGAGCAAGCTACAAAAAGTTTAAACGAAATATTATCTCCTCTTACTCAAAAACTTTACCCTCAGGCAGATGATGCATCACCTGATGTTACGCCAGAAGATTCAGAAAATGAAAACACTGTAGATGCTGAATTTGAAGAAGTTCAAGAAGAAGAAAAATAAACAATGTCACAGAGAGACTATTACGAGATTCTTGGAGTCTCTCGCAGTGCATCAGGTCCCGAATTAAAGAAAGCTTTTAAAAAATTAGCAATGAAATATCATCCCGATAGAAACCCGGATGATCCATCAGCTAATGAAAAATTCAAAGAAGCAGCTGAAGCCTATGAGGTCCTCTCTGATTCAGAAAAAAAATCAGCCTACGACCAATTTGGTCATGCAGGTGTCCAAGGCATGGGAGGTGGGTCTGGCGCTGGATTTCAAGACTTCAACTTTGGTGATATCTTCGGCGATATTTTCGGTGATGTATTCGGCGGGCGAGGCCCATCCTCAAGATCTGCAAGAGGACAAGACCTTCAATATAATTTAGATCTTTCACTTAAAGAGGCCATTCTTGGAGTCAAGAAAACTATAAAAGTACCTGTAAATAAATCATGCAATAGTTGCTCGGGATCTGGGGCTAAACCAGGATCATCTCCAGTTACTTGCAGCCAATGTAATGGAGCAGGGCAGGTTAGGATGCAGCAGGGCTTTTTCTCAGTACAGCAACCTTGCAACGCATGCAGAGGTGAGGGAAGAATCATTCAAGATCACTGTAATTCTTGTAAAGGAGCAGGAGTTATACAAGAAACTAAATCATTATCTGTAAGTATCCCTTCGGGTGTTGATAATGGAGATAAAGTCCGACTTTCAGGAGAGGGAAGTGCTGCAAGGGGAGGTCATACCGGTGATCTGTATGTTGCTATCCAGGTTCTGCATAACGAGATCTTTGAAAGAGATGGTAGAGATTTGTATTTTGAAGCCCCTATCCCATTTGAAATCGCTGTATTGGGTGGAACAATTAATGTTCCTGGTCTCGAGTCAAAAATTGCCCTCAAGATACCTTCTTCCACTCAAACGGGCAAAATTTTTAGAATAAAGGGTAAAGGAGCTGCTTCAGTTAGAGATTCACGAAGAGGCGATCTTTTGTGTAGGGTAATTATTGAAACCCCAGTAAACCTATCAAGATCTCAACTCAAGATGTTTGAAGAGTTTACTCAATCAATATCTGGTGATGAACACCACCCAATAAAAAAGTCTTTTAAAAAAGCTTCTGACCAATTTCACAACAAATAGAATATTGCATATTTTAATTAATGGTTTCAATGGAAATATGGGTCAGGCAATTCAGGCTCAATGCAAGCTATCTGACATTAAAGCTAGTGACTTTCAAACTGATGCAATTGCTTTAAGTGGTATATCTGCTGTTATAGATTTTTCTTCACCAAAGGGATTTATTGATTCTGTCAATTTTTGTATTGAGAATGAGCTTCCTTTAGTCTCAGGAACCACAGGCCTTTTAGAAGAGCAGCTAGAGCTAATAAATACTGCAAAAAAATCTATACCAATATTAATTGCTTCAAATATGTCACTTGGAATCGCAAATTTAAAAAGCTCAATTGAAGAATACCTTTTATCACTTAAAGTAACCTCGAAGTGTAAAATTCTTGAGATTCATCATACAAATAAAAAAGATTCACCTTCTGGAACAGCGCTAGAAATTTTAAATTTCTTGGAAAACCTGCCTGAAAGTAAAATAGATGGACCTATAAATGTTCAATCTCTTAGAGTCGGCAATGTCTTTGGAATGCATAGGGTTGAGTTTGAAAATGAAGATGGAGTTACTACTTTTCAGCACATTGCAAATTCTAGAGATGTTTTTGCAATCGGTGCCTTGCAGGCTGCAAGATGGATCAATTTTAAAGAAAGTGGCGAATATAGCTTTGCTGACTTCTTGAACAAAAAGCTTTAATCTAACCTAACTTTTCTATAGAATACACAGACGAAAAATCCCGAAAGTGCCAAAATGATTAATGTTGGGGTGCTCATGTGAATGAGTCAACTTTATGAGGTACTGGAGTAATAACCCCGGAGGAAATTGTGAGTATTGTTTCTATAAAAGACCTGTTAAATGCAGGCGTTCATTTCGGTCATCAGCAAAGATTTTGGAATCCTAAAATGGAATCCTTCATATTCGATACCAGAAAAAAAATCAGTATTATTGATCTTGAGGTGACTCAAGAATGCTTAAATGCTGCAGCTTCGAAGGCTGAAGAGATTTGTTCAAAAGGCAATAGAATTTTATTTGTAGGCACAAAACGCTCTGCCTCTAAAACTATTAAAGAATCCGCATCTGCCATTGGATTGCCTTACATTGACAAAAGATGGTTAGGTGGAACGCTAACTAATTGGAAAACAATTCGAGGTTCTATCAGGCGACTTTTAGATATTGAAGAGCTCCAATCCTCAGGAAGAATAAATAAGCTCTCAAAAAAAGAAGCTGTAGATATTACAAAAGAATATGAAAAGTTAGATGCAAGTGTTGGCGGAATTAAAGATATGAAAGGTTTACCAGATGCTTTATTTGTTGTTGATGTTGCATATGAAAAAATAGCAGTCACAGAAGCAAAAAAAATGGGCATCCCAATTATTGCTTTGGTCGACACTAATTCAAATCCCGAAGGCATTGATCACATAATTCCTGGTAATGATGATGCAATCAGATCTATACGTTTAATCACAAAAGTTATCAGCGATGCATGCACAAGAGGTCTAGCATCTTCAAAAGGGGGAGCTCTAAATATTCAGAGCGATGATGAGGCTACAGCGGTAAAAGTGAAAAAAGCTTCCGTAACTTCTGGCAAAGCACTAAATCTTGTTGAAGAAGCAGAGTTAAGTGAGCCAGAAGAAGACTTATCATCTGTAATAGAGGAGTCAAATGATGAGCGTGCAGAAGACTCGGTTGAGATAGATGATGATTCTAAAGACGAATCTGTAGAAGTTTCTCAAGAAGGTCCGATTGAATCGGAGGATGCTGGAGAAGATTCTGAGGAGGAAAAATGAGCATCACTGCAAGTCAGGTTAAAGAACTAAGAGAGATGTCTGGTGTAGGCATGATGGAATGTAAAAAGGCCTTAGTAGAAACAGATGGCGATATAGAAAAAGCTCTAGATCTTCTTCGAGCAAATAGCTCTTTAAAGGCAGAAAAAAAAGCATCAAGAGTTGCTGCTGATGGTGAGGTCAAGATTGCCGAAAATTCTAAATACATGAGCCTTGTAGAAATAAATTCAGAAACAGATTTTGCTGCTAAAGATTCTCAATTTAAAGATTTTGCAGATGATGTTGCCGAGTATCTTGTGAGCAATCAATTAAATGAAATTGCTGATTTATGTTCAGTATTTGAAGAAAAAAGGCAGTCTCTTATCCAATCTATTGGAGAAAATATTCAATTGCGAAGACTTGAAACGCTTGAAGTTCAATCTGGTGGGTCTATTGGAGTATACGTTCATTCTGATGGAAAATTAGCTGCTATGGTCTCTATCGATTCAGACAATAAAGAATTAGCAAAAGATCTAGCTATGCATGTTTCTGCTACTAATCCAAGCTGTCTTCAATCAGATGATATTGATCCTGAGTTACTTGAAAGAGAAAGATCAATATTTTTAGCTCAAGCAGAAGAGTCAGGAAAAGATGAATCCATCATGGAAAAAATGGTTGAAGGCAAGGTCAAGAGATTCTTGTCAGAGGTGACTCTTGTTTCTCAGGGCTTTGTAAAAAATCCAGACCAATCAATTGAACAATTATTAAATGAAAACAACACTTCAATCATAGCCTTTGCTCGTTTCAAAGTTGGCGAAGGAATAGATGTTGAAGTGAAAGATTTTGCAGCAGAGGTAGCTGAGCAACTGCAAAAATGATATCTCTCTCCTACAAACGCCTCCTTGTAAAATTTAGTGGAGAGGCTGTTGCTGGCGATGATGATCACGGAATAGACCCTAAAATATTAGATCAAATGGCTCAATCTGTTAAAGATTGCAAAGAACTAGGTGCGCAAATAGGAATAGTAATAGGAGGGGGAAATCTTTTTAGAGGTGAAAAATTAAGCAAGGCTGGAATGGATAGAGTGGCCGGTGATCATATGGGAATGTTGGCTACTGTCATGAATGGAATTGCCTTGAGAGATGCTCTTGAGAGAGCTGGAGTCAAAACGAGAGTGATGTCAGCCATTTCAATGTCTGGAGTAGCAGAGCACTATGATCGGCGTTTAGCAATTCAACTTTTGTCAAATGATTTTGTTGTCATTTTTACAGCAGGAACTGGCAACCCATTTTTTACAACTGATAGTGCTGGATGTCTAAGAGCAATAGAAACACAAGCAGATATTATGTTAAAAGCAACCAGAGTAGATGGAGTTTACTCAGCCGATCCAGAAAAGGATTCAAATGCCAAATTTTATCCATCACTTTCTTTCAGTGAAGCAATTCAACAAAATCTTAAAGTTATGGATGCAACGGCTTTAACTCTTGCAAGGGATCACAGCTTGCCAATAAAAGTTTTCAACTTAAATCACCCTGATGCTTTAAAAAGAATTGCTTGCGGTGAGGAAATTGGGACATTAATATCATAGCTATGAATGAAATTATTAACCAAATTAAACCCAAAATGCAGAGAGCTATCGATTCTCTGGCTCACGAATTTAATAAAATTAGAACAGGTAGAGCTAATCCAAGCATTCTTGATTCAGTAAAATTTGATTATTATGGAAATCCAACTCCCATCAGTCAAGCAGCAAATATTGCGGTAGAGGAAGGAAGAACTTTGGCCATATCTCCATGGGACAAATCATTGATAGCTGAGATCGAGAAAGCAATTATGGCATCTGATTTAGGCCTAAACCCAAGCACAAGCGGGGATTTGATTAGGTTAACAATGCCTGCATTGACTGAAGAGACTCGTCAAGAGTACATTAAACAAGCAAGAACTGAAGCTGAAAACTCAAGAATTTCTATTAGAAACACTCGAAGGGATGCAAACAATGCCGCAAAGGATCAGCAAAAAGCTGGAGAGTTTTCTGAAGATGATCTCAAGCGAATCGAAGATTTGGTTCAAAAAGAAACTGATTATTTTATTGGCCTCGTTGACTCAGAACTGAAACAAAAAGAAGAAGACTTAATAGAAATCTAGTTATTTCATATCTAGCCAGAATGGCAAAAACTAAGCAATCATTACCCAATCTTCCTGGGATCAATGCAGCAATAATAATGGATGGCAATGGAAGATGGGCGAAAAAGAATGCCTTAAATGTTACATCAGGACACCAAAGAGGCGTAGATGTTGTAAGAAAAATTGTTGAGTCTGCTGCAAAAGCTCAGCTGGAGTCCTTGAGTCTATATGCGTTTAGTACCGAAAACTGGTCACGCCCTAAAAAAGAAATTCTTGGAATTAAAAAACTTATTATTAACGCAATAGACTCTCAGGTTCCAGAATTAATTAATCAAGAGGTAAGATTAAATTTTTTTGGAGATTATTCATCTTTTGGGGATGAGATTATTAGAGCAATCCATCAAGCCGAAAAAATAACTGCATTTAAAAAGCCAAAGTTAAAATTAAACATTGCTCTAGGTTATGGCGGCCGAAAAGACATTATTGAAGCAACTAAATTAATAGCAAAAGATATTAAGTCAGAAAAAATCTCTGTAGATGATATTTCCCATGAGACTATTTTTAAATACTTACAAGCACCTATTAATGAGTTGGATTTATTGATTAGAACTGGAGGAGATCATCGAATTAGTAACTTCCTGTTATATCATTTAGCTTATACCGAGATTCAATTTTCTGACACGCTCTGGCCAGATTTTACAGATGAGGAATTTATAAAGTGTTTGGAAGAATTTTCAAAAACGGAGAGGCGTTTTGGTAAACGAACTATATAAAAATATCATCCAAAGATTGCCAGCCGCAATAGCTTTAGTGACTTTTATATTTGGAATTCTATACTTGCAAAATATTTTTGTTATTTTGGCTCTACTCATGGGCATTGGAATTTTATTAATTAAAGAATGGTTGATGCTTTCTGGTTCAAAAATAGATTTAAAACAAATTATATTTTTTGTTACTCTTATTATGCTTTCTGTTTATTTTACTGACGAATTTATAGATTTATTCCTTGCATTGACTGCAATATTTTGGATTACATATAGTTTTTACTTGATATCAAATCAGACTTTATCTTTCATAAGTTTTCACAATAATTATTTGGGGATCTTTTTGATACTTAGTTTTCTTTTCGCTTTTATACATTTATTAATATTTTCTGAATTTGCCGGTATCAATAAATTTTTTGTACTTTTTGTAATCTTATTTAATACTGTATTGGCTGATGTTGGTGCATACCTGGTTGGCAGCAGCATTGGTAAAACTCCACTATTTCCAGAAATTAGCCCAAACAAAACCATCGAAGGTTTATTAGGTGGGATTGGATTTGTCTTAATCTTTTTGTCAACAATATATTTCTATGACTTGGTCTCATTAGATTTAGTGTTGATATCATTGATTAGCCTGCCGTTTGCATTCATTGGCGACTATTTTGAAAGTCAGCTTAAAAGAGAAAAGTTAATTAAAGACAGTGGATCATTAATCCCCGGTCATGGCGGTCTTTGGGATCGCTTAGACTCACATATTGCAGTCGTGCCAATATTCATTCTTTTAACTAGCTTAATGGCATGAAGAATATAGTGTTATTAGGAGCTACTGGCAGCATTGGAGATAGCTGTCTAAATGTCATTAGGCAAAATAAAAAACATTTTCGTTTGTTTGGGATTGTACTTGGAGGCAATTTAGATAAGGCTAAAAAAATAGCAAAAGAGTTTAATCCAGAACATATTTTCGTAGCTGAACCTAATATCGATAAATCACATGATTTATTGCAATCATATCCAAATATTCTTAACACTGAAGACGAATTGCAGGAGCTGATTCAAGATCCATGCGTTGACATAGTAATTTCAGCAATCTCGGGATTTGCTGGCCTAAAAACAAGTTATTTTGCTATCGATGCTGGTAAAACAATTCTCATAGCAAATAAAGAAAGCATTGTTGCTGCTGGCGATATTTTAATGCCACTTGCTAAAATTAAAAACTCAGAAATCATTCCTGTTGATAGTGAGCATAATGCTATTCATCAATGTTTGCCCCTGCAGAAAAATCTAAACGAAATTTCTAAAATTATGATCACTGCCTCAGGAGGACCTTTTAGGGAGAAAGCTTTTAATGACTTAAGTTCAGTTACATTGAAAGATGCTTTAAACCATCCTACTTGGAGCATGGGCACTAAAATTACAATTGACTCAGCTACATTAGTTAATAAGTGTTTAGAGCTAATTGAAGCACACTATCTGTTTCAGATACCTGAATCTCAAATTGAAATCGTAGTCCATCCACAAAGTATTATTCACTCAATGGTTACATTTATTGACGGATCTACCATCGCTCAGATGAGCAATCCGAACATGGAGGTACCAATTGCTAATGCATTAGGTTTAGACCAAAGGTTACCTATAGATTTTGAACAAATTAATTTTTCTGAATTAAATTTATCATTTGAACCAATTGCAGATGGAAGAGAGGTAATTTTTGATATTGCCAGAGAAGTATGTAATCAAAAAGGAAACCTTGGTGTCATTTTTAATGCTTCTAATGAGATAGCTGTAGAGGCTTTTATTAATCAAAAAATCAGTTTTATTGATATTTATAAAGTTATACAAAGAACTTTTGAATACTTTCCATGTTCTAAGGTACCTACGTTGGAAGATATATTTGAATATGATAAACAAGCACGCATTCAGGCAGAGAAGGTGATAAAATCCTTACACTAAATCTTTCAATATTATGATCTATCTACTTTCAGCAATAGTATTACTAGGTGTTCTTATCGCCATCCACGAATTTGGCCATTTTATAGTTGGAAGGATGTGCAATATTCATATCTATCGCTTTTCAATTGGCATGGGGCCAGTTATTTATAAGAAACTAGACAAGCACGGGACTGAATTTGCTATTTCAGCACTTCCACTAGGTGGATATGTAGCTTTTCATTCTGAAAAAGCATCTGAGGAAGATTTAGATTTACAGCAGCCCTTAACTCCAGAACAAAGTAAGAGTACTTTTGAGAGCAGGCCGAGATGGCAAAGAGCACTAGTTATGTTGGCAGGCCCCGTTGCAAATTTTATCCTCTCAATAGGAATTTTGTCCCTAATTTTTGTGAATTCAGTCGAACGTCAGTTTATCCCAGAGGTATCTGGTATTTCATCTGAGTTCCTTCAAAACAATTCTCCCTTGAAGCAAGGAGATGTTCTAACTGCGATAAATGATAAAAGGGTGGCCAGCTTACAAGATATTAGGTTGGAATTACTTTCATTGTCAGGAACTAACGGGCTAATTAATTTTACATTTAATAGCGGTGCTCTTGGATTTGAATACACCGTTCCAGTTCCTGTAGAAAACTATCTATCAGATCCTGAAAAGCAAAATGCTCCAGAGAATCATATGGGGTTTGATTTATTTATGAAAATACAACCCACTGTTGGGTTAATTGCAAAAGATGCTGAAGTTGCTAATAGTGAATTAATGGTTAATGATCGTATTCTTGCTGTTAACAGTCAGTCAATTAGATCATTTGAAGATCTGAGGCAATTTCTGAGCGATTTCGAAGGATCTGATTTGGATTTAAAGATTCAGAGAGAAGAGGAGATCCTATATTTTAATGTGCCACTTAGTGTAAGAAAAAATGTCAATGGTGATGAAGAAAAATATATTGGAATAATTCCTGGATTTAAAAGGTCTTTATTAGATTCTCTTTCGAAAGGAACATATGAGACATATAACCTGAGTATTAAGACTTTAACTTTTGTTGGCAAGATGATCACAAGAGATTTAGGGACGCAGAATTTGAGTGGTCCGATAGGTATTGTTCAGATGGCTGGGGATACAGCTAAAGCAGGTTTTTTACCATTTTTATATCTTATGGCTCTTTTGAGCATTAGCTTAGGAGTCTTAAATCTATTACCAATCCCAGTTCTGGATGGTGGTCAATTAGTCATGCTTGGTATTGAAGCGGTCAGAGGCTCTCCCATGCCTGCAAAAATGGAAAATTTATTCTACATGTCGGGATGGGTTGCAGTAGGATTCCTAATGATTTTCGCTATCTTTAATGACATATCTAAATTTCTATAGCGGTTGACATGAAAAAATTTGGTCTGTATTTATTAGCTTTTATCACTCTATATACACATGCATTTGATGAATTTTTAATTACCGATATTAGGATAGATGGTTTGCAAAGAGTTTCTATTGGGAGTATTTTTACTGCCATCCCTGTGAGTGTTGGGGACAAGATGGATCAAAGCAAAGTTTCTGAGATTACGAGAGCCTTATTTGCAACTGCTCAATTTAATGATATTCAAATCGGTAAAGACGGAAATGCGCTTTTAATAAGTGTATTAGAAAGACCATCTATTTCCTCTATTGAGCTGGAGGGAAACAAAGCTTTAAAATCAGAAGATCTTCTTAAAGGACTTGAAGGTGCTGGTATTGCCCAGGGTCAAGTTTATAAACGCTCAACATTAAATGGCATGAAAAGTGAATTGGTGCGTCAGTATGCATCTCAAGGAAGATATGGAGCTGGTGTAGAAATAGAAACAATTAACAAACCAAGAAATACTATAGAGTTAAAAATTATTGTTGATGAAGGCGAAAGCGCTAAAATTAAAAAAGTAAATATTATCGGCAATAAGCTTTTTTCAGATGAAGAGTTGATGACTAGTTTTGAGTTGAAAGAAGGTAAATGGTATTCCTTTTTATCAAATAAAAATAAATACTCCAAGGAAAAATTGGAGGGAGACATTGAAAATCTTGAGTCATTTTATCTTGATCGTGGCTATTTAAAATTTTCTATTGAGTCTTCCCAAGTTTCTGTTTCAAAAGATAAAAAGGATATTTTTATTACCTTAAGCATAAGCGAAGGAGAGCAATATAAGATTGATGAGGTTACAGTAATAGGTGAGATGCCATTGGATGATCAAATATATACTCCTGTGATAGATAGCCAAAAAAATCAGATATATTCTCAAGCCCAAATCACTCAAATAGAAGAATATTTCGTTAATCTGCTAGGTAATGAGGGTTACACATTTGCTGAAGTATCTGGTAACCCAGAGATAGATAAAGATTCTAATTCTGTTTCACTTTTCTTTTTGGTTCAGCCAGGCAATAGAACTTATGCAAGAAAGATCCTATTTTCAGGCAATTATTTAACTAATGATGATGTTCTGCGGAGAGAAATGCGTCAATTTGAGGGAGCTTGGGCGTCTGACAATTTAATTGAAGCATCTAAAGTACGTCTTGAAAGACTTGGTTTTTTTAAAGAAGTTAACGTAGAGACAATTCCAGTTCCCGGCACAGAGGATCAAGTTGATATTGAATATACGGTTGAAGAGGAGAGCACCTCAAGCATTGGCGGGTCAATTGGCTACAGTGATTTTGGTATGAATTTAGGTTTAAATTTATCAGATAACAATTATTTAGGATCTGGTAACAGATTTAATCTAGGTATCAATAAAAGCGTTTATCAAGAATCTTATAATGTTTCATTTTTTGATCCATATTTTACGATGGATGGAGTGAGTCGAGGTTATAGCGTTTACTATCGTAAAACAGACTATGGTGAATTTAATGTTGCAAACTATCTTACAAATTCTATGGGTGGAGGTGTTCAGTTCGGATATCCAATCAGTGATACACAACGAATTGGTTTAAACCTTAATTTTGATAATACTGATATTGATCCAGGTTCATTGCCTGCAAGAGAGATAGCTGATTTCTTGGCATCTGAAGGGTCAATATTTGATGTTTTTAAGGCTCAAGCAGTTTGGTCAAGAATTACTCTTAATAGAGGAATGTTTCCAACCTATGGAGCTTCAACGGATATTATGATGCAATTAACCTTGCCTGGAAGTGACCTTACTTACTTCAAAACTAATCTGAGACAAAAATTTTATCGCCCTTTAGGTTTTGCAAACTTAGTATTCGGTTTTGATGGCGAGTTGGGTTATATAGGCGCATATGGCGATACTCAAAAAACTCCTTTCTTTGAAAATTTTTACTCAGGCGGACCCCGCTCGCTAAGAGGATTTGAATCAAATACTTTAGGTCCAAGAATCACACCATCGCCATGCTATGAATTTAATGCTGAGACAGGAGAATGCCCATTAATAGTGGATACTGATTTTGATGGAGTTCCTGACTCAATTGCTCAAAATCCCTATGCTTATCAGCAATTGAGAGATCCAATAGGAGGTAATTTTTTAGTTGAAGGTAGCCTGCAACTTATTTTCAAACTTCCGATGATAGAAGATCAAAGATCAATGAGATCAGCATTCTTTTTAGACTTTGGTAATGTGTTCTCCACTGATTGCCAGGACTATCAAGTCAACTGTTACGAGCCATCGGTTGAAGAATTAAAATATTCAATTGGAGTGGGAGTTACTTGGATTACCGGTTTTGGACCAATGAGTTTTAGCTTCTCACAGCCTTTTAATGATGGACCATTTGACAGAACTGAGGAATTTCAATTCACCATTGGCCAAGTGTTTTAGTTAATAGTTAGTGTTTTTTATGTCAATTGATATAAAATGTATCTACAAATTAAGGGGTTAAAAATGAAAAAATTATTATTTGTACCATTGCTAGTAGCTGCATTGCTTGCTGCCTTTCCTGCATTTGCCGCAGAGGGTATCGCTGTGATTGATATAAGAAGTGCTGTCTTGCAAACACAAGTTGCTCAAGATGCATTTAAAGCTTTAGAAGAAGAAACAGAATATGCTGCAAATATTGAACGTGCCACATTATTACAAACTGAGCGTCAAGCTCTTGCTGAAAAACTACAAAAAGATGCTGAAACACTCTCGCAAGAGGAAATTGCTGATATGCAGAGAGATATTCAGGAAAAAGGTAAAGATATTGAGTTTATCGTTGGGAAAGTTCAAGCTAAGCAGGGTGAAACTGCAGAAAAAGTTAATAGAGATTTGAATCCTTCCTTACAAAAAATTCTTTCAGAATTAATTGCAGCCAAGGAAGTTAAATTATTGCTTTCAAGAGAAAGTGTATTATTTGCTGACACTGCGCTAGATCTTACAGATGATGTAACTTCAATGCTTGATGTTGCTGCAGCTGATGGCGCAGACGAAAAGTAAGTTTGTCAGGGCCATCATATAGCCTAAAAACCTTAGCTGAAAAAGTTAATGGGAAACTAGTTGGCAATCCCAATGTCAGCATTAGTTCCATTGCTACAATTCAAAATGCATCCAATGGATGCATTTCTTTTTTAGCAAACCCTAAATATAAGCAATATCTCATTAGCTCATCTGCTTCTGCTATTATCGTAAGCCCAGAATATTCTGAAGACCTGAAAACCTCAGGAATCATTTCAGATGACCCATATGCAGCTTATGCAATTATTTCTTCATTATTTAATTCTCATCTAAACCCATATTCAAATAAAGACAATTCATTCTTTGTTCATGAAACTTCTTCAATTCATGATTCCGCAATTATCGGTCCCAACGTTTATATTGGTCCTAATTGTAAGATAGGAGAAAACTCTATTGTTCATGCTAATTCCTCTCTCGTTATGAATGTGGAAATTGGAAAAAATTCTATTGTTCATTTTAATTCAGTCTTGGGATCTGATGGTTTTGGTTATGCCCCTGGCAAAGATGGCTACATTAAAATCGAGCAATTAGGAAAATTAATTATAGGTGATGAGGTTGAAATTGGAGCCGGATGCACAATTGACAGGGGAGCTATTGAAAACACTGAAATTCATAATGGCGTTAAACTTGATAATCAAGTTCACATTGCTCACAACGTTATTCTTGGTAAAAATTCTGCCATCGCCGCTTCATGTGCGATAGCTGGCTCTACAAAGATTGGCAAAAACCTTCAAATGGGCGGGCTTTCAGGAATTCTTGGTCATTTAGAGATCTCAGACGATGTTTTAATTGGCGCCCACACCTTGATTACAAAAAGCATTAATAAGCCAGGAAATTATGTCGGTATAATGCCCGCACAAGATATAAATGATTGGGCTAAATCTTCGGTCTTTATCAAGAGAAGGAAAAAATAATGAGTTATGAATTTTCGGACATACTTAAGCACTTGCCGCATAGACAACCTTTTCTATTTGTAGATCAAATTGTCTCTGTTGATTTAGGCAAGAGCATTCATGCCCAAAAGAATGTTTCAATTAATGAAGATTTTTTTAATGGACATTTTCCGAATAAGCCAATTATGCCTGGAGTTTTGATTATTGAGGCCTTAGCACAAGCAGCTGGCATATTAGGATTTATGACCATGGGCAAGACGCCCGAAGAGGGAAGTATTTATTATTTTGCAGGTGTTGATAAAGTAAGATTTAAACATCCTGTCAGTCCAGGAAATACCATTGATTTATATGCAAGTATTCGTTCTGAAAAAAGAGGAATATGGAAATTTGATTGCACTGCCAAAACAGGCGGAAAGAATGTATGTGAGGCAACAATTCTATGTGCAGACCGACCTAAATAGCTATGAGTAATTCAATCATAGATCCTACAGCAATCATTGATAAATCTGTCAAAATTGGTCCTTTTTGCGTCATAGGACCCAATGTTGAAATTGGACCTGATTGTGTTTTGCATTCACATGTCGTAATCAAGGGGCCCACTAAAATAAATGAAGGTAATGTTTTCTATCAATTTTCAACTATTGGAGAAGATACACCAGACAAAAAATACAATGGAGAAGATACCACTCTTGAGATTGGAAAGAAAAATATTTTTAGAGAAGGAGTTACCGTTCACCGAGGAACAGTTCAAGATAAATCAAAAACTATCATAGGGGATGAAAACTTATTTATGGCATATACCCACATTGCACACGATTGTATAGTTGGTAATAAAAATGTTTTTGCAAATACCGCTGGGTTAGCAGGACACGTAACTGTTGGTAATAACGTGATTTTAGGAGCTGTAACACTAGTTCATCAGTTCTGCTCTCTAGGGGATCATTCTTTCACAGGTCTGAATACTTTGATAACTATGGATGTACCTGCGTTTGTCAAAGTTGCTGCAAATCCTGCTAGGCCAATAGGCTTAAATACTGTTGGAATGCAACGTAATAACTTTGATAATGATTCTGTGAACTTAATTAAAAAGGCCTACAGAATCATCTACAGGAAAGGTTACTCTCTCAAAGAGGCAATCAAGCATTTGCATGCATTGAATCAAGAAGAAAATGAAGCTCTTACTACCTTTATTTCCTCCATCGAAAGATCTGAAAGAGGCTTAATTCGATAGGTGTCAAAGGAAAAGTTAAAGGTTGGCATTATTGCTGCAGAACATTCAGGTGATAGATTAGGCGCAAAATTAATTCAATCTTTGCAGGAAATTTATGAAATAGATTTGTATGGATTAGGTGGCCCAGAAGTAAATATAAATAATATCTCCTCTTTACCAGAAGTTGATTACCAAGATTTGCATGTTATGGGCCTCATTGATCCTTTGCTAAATCTACCTAAACTGTTATCAATTAGAAGGAAGCTACTAAAACTTTTTGTCAAAAGTGATATAGATATTTTTATAGGAGTTGATTCACCTGACTTTAATATGTTTTTTCATAAAAAACTTAAATCAAAACAAGTAAAGACAATTCAGCTGGTCAGTCCATCAGTTTGGGGATGGAGAGAAAATAGAATTAAAGCTATTCGTGCCTATGTAGATTTAACAATGTGTTTATTTAAATTTGAATGTGATTTTTATGAACAAAAGAATATGCAAAGCTTTTTTTTAGGCCATCCATTTAGCCAACTAGAACCCAAAGAGAGAGAAAAGATTATAAGTTCATTTGGTTTAGATGCTTCAAAAGATTTTATAAGCATTTTGCCTGGAAGCAGAGGTAGTGAAATTTCTCAATTAATGCCGGTATATATTGAAGCTGCAAAAAAACTTTTCTTATTAAATCCAAATACTTTTTTTCTCATACCTGCTGCAAATAAAGAATTGGCTCAGATGATCGAATCGATTGATAGTATCAATGAAATTCCATTTAATCTCTCTATTGATTGCGCTCAAGACTTTCTTGCGTTATCTCCAATATCGATTGTTACATCAGGTACAGCTTCGCTTGAGGCAGCAGTTTTAGGCTCAGTACCTATTATTTGCTATAAAACTAATAAATTAAACTACGCAATTTTAAGCAGGTTACTCAAAACTCCATTTATCGGATTGCCTAATCTATTGCTTCAGGAACACATTTTTCCTGAGCTAGTTCAAAATAATCTAACGCCCAATACAATTGTAGAAAGTTTTAAGAAAATATTAATTGACTCTGGGCAATATAATTCTTATCTTTCCAAAATTAATCATTCAATGCATGGAGAAGGCTTTGAAGTTGCAGCTACTGCAATCAAAAAAATATTGTGATCATAGCCGGAGTAGATGAAGTAGGAAGAGGGTGTTTGGCAGGTCCTGTAACAGCTGCAGCTGTGATTTTAATGAATCCACTTTTACAACTTAAAGACTCAAAGCAGATTTCACCATCAAGAAGAGAAATCTTATCTAAAAAAATAAAACGTGATTCTGTTTATAGCTTTGCTAGTGTTTCGAATTGTAAAATTGATGAGATAAATATTCATCAAGCTACATTACTAGCCATGCAAGAAGCTATAATGAATTTATCCATTAAACCAGACTTGGTCTATGTGGATGGAAAATTTACTCCAAATATTCGGATAAATTGTGAGGCGGTAATCGGAGGTGATAAGTTAATTCCAGAAATTTCGGCAGCCTCAATTATTGCTAAAGTGCATAGAGATAAATTCATGATACAGCTCGATAAACAATTTCCCATTTATGATTTTGCTAAAAATAAAGGCTACGGTACTGCTTATCATTTGGATGCTCTCAAAAAATCTGGCTATACCTCATATCATCGCAAGTCTTTTAAAGGAGTCATAGTTTAATCATGCAAACTTCCTTTATCCATCTTAGAGTCTCATCAGAATTTAGTATTTCAAGAGGATTACTCAGAATTAATGAGATTGTCGATAATGCGAAAAAGTTAAAAATGCCAGCAGTAGCTTTATCTGATTTAAATAATATGTTCGGGATGGTTAAATTTTTTAAGAAAGCAGAGGCTGAAGGCATCAAGCCAATTGCTGGAACTATTCTCAATTTAAGATCGCACTCAGAAGAGTTGGGTGAGATTCTTTGCCTTGCAAAAAATAATGAGGGGCTAAAGTCTCTAATGAGTATTATCTCAAAATCTCAATTTCATCAAGAAAATGGTTTAATCTCCGCAACCTTTGATGACCTCAAAAGCTGTGCTGGAAATATTGTAGTAATTGCGGGTGGTCCAGCATCAAGTATTTTCATCCTTACAAAAAATAAAAAATATCAAGACTTAAAAACTGAATTATTGGCTTTTCAAGAAGCTTTTAAAGATGATTTCTGTATTGAACTTCAAAGATTAGGAAAAAGCTTTGAAGAGGAATTCATACAACATATCTTGCCTTTAGCATCTGAGCTCTCAATTCCAGTGATAGCATCTAATGACACAATGTTTTCGCAAAAAGAAGATTTTGATATTCACGAGACTAAAGTGTGCATCAATACTGGCAAAACTTTGAACGACTCTAATCGAGAGCGGCTTTTTACTTCTGAGCAATTTTTTAAATCATCCATGGATATTTCTGATGTTTTTTATGACTGCGATCCCGATACTTTAATTGCTAATACACATGCGATTGCCACAAAATGTAATGTATCACTCACTACAGACCAATATTTTTTACCGGAATATCCTGTTCCCAAAAATCATGATTTCAATTCTTTTCTTTCTGAGCTCTCCAACACTAAGTTAACTGAAATTATTCGTTCTCATTCAACTGTTAATAAAGAGATTTACCAAAAACGTTTGGATTATGAGCTAACTCAGATTCATGCAACTGGCTTTTCAAGTTATTTTTTAATAGTTGCTGATTTTATTCAATGGTCAAAAGATAATGATGTTCCTGTTGGACCTGGAAGGGGATCTGGTGCGGGATCTTTGGTTGCTTTCGCTTTAGGAATAACTGCTCTGGATCCAATTGAACATAACCTTCTCTTTGAAAGATTTATAAATCCTGAACGGATCTCAATGCCTGATTTTGATATTGATTTTTGCATGGATAAAAGAGATTTGGTCATAGATTACGTTGCGCAGAAATATGGAAAATCAGCTGTATCTCAGATAGCAACATTTGGAACTATGGCAGCGCGTGCTGTTGTAAGGGATGTTGCGAGGGCAATGGGCAAGCCTTATGCTCTTGGTGACCGTATTTCAAAGATGATTCCGTTCATTCCAGGAATGACGCTAGAAAAAGCAATAAATACTCAACCTATATTCAAGAAAATGATCCAAGATGAAGATGAAGTTTCTGAGATCATAGATTTAGCTTACAAACTTGAGGGCATAGCTAGAAATGTTGGCAAGCATGCTGGCGGCATAGTTATTGCTCCAGGATCAATAGCAGATTTTTGTCCTACTTACTTCGATCCGCAATCTGAATCACTTATGACTCAGTTTGATAAAGATGATGTTGAAACTATTGGCCTGGTCAAATTTGATTTCTTAGGACTTAGAACTCTTACAGTAATAGATAGAGCTATAAAAACTATCAACGATTCATTAAAAGAAAAAAATGAGAAACCACTTGATCTAAATTCACTTACATTGGACGACCCAAAAGTATTTGACTTGCTCGCTTCTGGGAGAACAACCGCCGTGTTTCAACTTGAATCGACGGGAATGAGAGAGCTTATTCGAAGATTAAAGCCAACAAAATTTGAGGAAATAGTAGCTTTACTTGCCCTGTATAGGCCTGGCCCATTGGAATCTGGGATGCATGATGAATTTGTTGATAGAAAGCATGGAAAAAGCAAAGTAACTTTTCCGCACGAATTACTTGCACCAGTTTTATCAGAGACATATGGGGTAATTTTATATCAAGAGCAAGTGATGCAAGCTGCGCAGGTTCTGGCTGGTTATTCTTTGGGGCAGGCTGATATTTTAAGAAGAGCCATGGGAAAGAAAAAAATTGAAGAGATGGAACAACAAAGACAAATATTTGTTGATGGCTGCTCTAAAAACGATATAAAAAAAGCAACCGCAGAAAAAATATTTGATCTTATTGAAAAATTTGCAGGATATGGATTTAATAAATCACATTCTGCAGCGTATGCGATGCTTTCTTACCAAACTGCGTACCTGAAGACTTATTTTCCTGAACATTTTATGGCTGCCGTATTATCAACAGAATTAGGCAATACTGACAAAATTAATACTTTGATTAATGAATGTAAGGAGATGAAGATAAAGGTGTTGACTCCAAATATCAAAACGAGCAATAAACACTTTAATGTGAATTCAGATCTTCATATTAAATATGGCCTTGGCGCAATTAAAGGAGTAGCAGATTCATTTATTGATCATGTGATTGAGGTAAGAAAAAATAATTCATTTAAGGATCTTTTTGATCTTACAAAAAAAGTAAATGTGAGGCTTGGTGGCAAAAAATCTATTGAAGCCTTAACCAAGGCAGGTGCTTTTGATGAATTGGCTCCATCTAGGTCAGTGGCGTTAGCATGCATGGGAGATATTTTAAGAGAAGGTCAGAAAAATAGTACTCAAATGGCTGGAACATCTGATCTATTTGCCTCTATGGAGGAAACTTTTGATCCTTACGAAAAATATGCAAATGTAAAAGATTTATCTAAAGAAGACTTGCTGAACCATGAGAGAGATGCTCTTGGGTATTACTTTTCAGGTCACCCAGTGCTTGCAATTAAAGGAATGGTTGATAATTTGAGAACCCATACAATCGGTGAAGTTACAGATGACTTAAGCAGAGTAAAAATTGTTGGCTTATTGAATTCATATAGACAAATTAGAGATCGATCTAACAAGCAAGTTGCTTTTATTAGCTTTGATGATGGCACTGGCACGATGGAAGGAATAGTTAGTACAGAGATTCTGGAAAAACATCACTTATTATTAAATACAAATTCTATTCTTATTTTTGCTGGTTCGATTGAGGTAGATGATTATAAATCCAAGGAATTAAGCAGAAGAATGTACAAGATGAAGGTAGGAGCAGTTGCTTCCCTCGAATCTCAAATGAATCAAGGAAACAAGTCCATTATGATTGACGCTAGAAATTTATCAAATGACTTTATCCAATCTAATATGACTAATCTAAAAAATTTAAATGGAGACTTCTGGAAGCACGGCAATTGTAAAATCCATTTAAAAATCTTACATGAAAACTCTGAGGCTATAATAGAGCTTGGTGATGAATTTAAACTTTTACCTTCAAGTGAAAACATAAAGTTACTGAAGGACATGTTTGGAGATGAGGCCATAAAATTAAATAAATGAGTATTAGTATCCTAGAATTTGAAAAGCCAATCGCTGAAGTTACAGAAAAAATAGAAGCTTTGCAGTTAGCAGCTTCAGATAATCCTGAGCTCTTGCCTCAAATAGATAAATTAAAGTTAAAAGAGACTGCACTAACGAAAAAAATTTATTCAAGGTTGACCACTTGGCAAAAAGTACAAGTTGCTCGCCATCCAAGCAGACCACATACTCTAGATTTTATTGAGAGAATCTTTGATGGTTTTGAGGAACTTCATGGGGATCGCCAATTTGCTGATGATGCATCCTTGGTTGGCGGTATAGCAGAATTAGAGGGCATGCCTGTGATGATCATTGGGCATGAAAAAGGCAGAGACACAGATGAAAAGGTTAAAAGGAACTTTGGCATGCCTCAACCAGAGGGTTACAGAAAAGCTAAAAGATTAATGCGTCTTGCCGAACAATTTAATATGCCCGTTATAACTTTTATTGATACAGCGGGAGCTTACCCAGGTATTGAAGGGGAAGAGAGAGGTCAAAGTGAGGCAATTGCAAGAAATCTTGCAGTTATGTCTAGTTTAAAAACAAGGATTATAGTTGTTGTTTCTGGCGAGGGAGGCTCTGGAGGGGCATTGGCGCTTGGTGTAGGGGATCATATTGCTATTCTTGAGTATGGCACATATTCGGTGGCTTCTCCTGAAGCTTGTGCCTCAATAGTTTGGCGAGAATCAGATAAAGCCCCTGAAGCAGCAGAAGCAATGAAGGTTGGAGCAACTGATTTAAAAAAAATAGGCATAGTGGATGAAATTATTCTTGAGCCAATTGGTGGAGCTCATAAAGACTATGATGCTATTTCAAGGAGTATTAAGTCTTCATTAATAACGAATATTGCAGAGCTTTCAAAATTCTCTCTAGAGGAGTTACTTAAGAGACGTTACGAGCGTTTGTTAAAAATTGGTGCCTGATTTTGTTTGATCCAAATACTTTTTTTAATACAGTTAATCCTAATAAAAATATCATTGTTGCCTATAGTGGTGGAGTAGATTCCACTGCAATGCTTCATTTTTGTTATGAATTGCATAAAAAAAAACTTTTACTTGGAAATCTCTCTGCCCTCCATATTAACCACTCATTAAATACAAATTCAGATTTATGGGAGGAGCACTGTCAAAAATTTTGTGAAAAAAGAAACATTCCTTTTAAAAGTAGAACAGTTGAAGTAAGTAAAAAAAAATCTGGACTAGAATCAGCAGCAAGACAAGCTAGGTATAAAATTTTCACAGAAGTCTTGAAATCAAATGATCAAATATTATTAGCCCATCATGCAGACGATGTAGCTGAAACAGTCTTATTTAGACTGTTTCGAGGAACTGGTTTAGATGGCTTACAAGGCCCAATGAAAAAGCGTTATTTGGGAGAAGGGGTTCTATTAAGACCATGGCTTGATCATACCAAATCTGAGCTAATTAAATATTTATCAGATCACAAAATTCAACATATCACAGACGAAAGTAATTTTAACGATGACCAAGATCGTAATTTTATCCGGAATGAGTTAATGGAATTGATTTCAGGTAGGTGGCCCAGCGCACCTAAACAAATTCAACAAACATCTGAGTTAATTTTTAAACATAAAAAAACATATGACATATTGCTTGAGCAAAAATTTGGTTCACAAATAAAGGGTTTAAAATTAGACAGGAAATTTTTACTTGATCTTGATGAAAGTACCTGCATAGAGATAATAAGATACTGGATTAAGAAAAATAATGTTGCTATGCCAAATAAAAAAATTCTTGGTGAAATTTTAAAAGCATTTATTTATTCTAAACCAAGTGCAATAACTCGAGTGAATTGGTCTAGAGCAGACAATGATCAAAAAAAAGCTTTTTTAACTTTTTCTGATGGAGATTTAGTCTTAAATGAGAAATAATCATTCTATCTGGAGAAAAATATGAGTTATGAAACCATAAGCTTGGAAATTGAAAATAAAGTTGCCACAATCATAATTAATCGTCCAAAAATGATGAATGCTTTTAATGAGCAGTTAATTTGGGACATGGGTGCTGCTACGGATCTTGTTAAAAACGACGATCAAATAAGGGCATTGGTTATTACGGGAGCAGGCAGGGGCTTTTCTGCAGGTGCAGATTTAACTGAGAGAGATACTTCGTGGAAAGATACTAAAGATGCTTTGGTAAGAGGGTATAGTCCTTTTTTAAAGAATATTATTGAAATGCCTAAACCTGTTATAGGCTCTATCAATGGAGCTGCGGCAGGAATAGGTGCAGCATTGGCAATGGCATGCGATCTAAGAATTATGGCAAAAGATGCATATATTATGTCCGTATTTAGCAATATCGCATTGGTTCCTGATGGCGGATTAAGTTTTCTTTTAACTAGGGCAATTGGTTATGCGCGAGCTTTTGAATATGCTATTGAGGCAAAGAAAATTCAATCTGACGAATGTTTAGAAATGGGAATTGCAAACAAAGTTGTAGAGTTGGAGGATTTAGTTTTTGAAACAAAAAAATGGGCTGAGCACCTAGCCAAAAGATCGCCTCAAGCTTTGTCTCATACCAAAAGATTGATGAATGCATCCTTGATTAAATCATATGATGAGATATTTGCTGAAGAAGCTGATATTCAAAATAATATTTTTGGTTCGCCTGAGAATATGGAAGGAGTTAATGCTTTTTTAGAAAAGCGAGAAGCTGATTTTAAGTAATTAATTTATTAAGCCCAACTACTATTGCTTGAAATGAAGCTTTAACTGTATTGCCGTCAATTCCAGCTCCCCATTCATTTTTTCCTTTAAGTGTCAATTCTATAAATGCTGCTGCTTTAGCGTCTGCGCCCGAGGTAACAGAATGTTGATAGTAGTCTGATACAGAGATTGAAGTGGAGAAATGATTATTCACAGCAGAAACAAATGCTTCGATTGGTCCACCGCCAGAACCTTGTAAATTAGTTTCCTCATTTTCTTTTTTTAGAGTAATTGTTACTTGATCTGAAGTATTGCCTTCAGAATCTTCCGCTGAGGATAGGGCGTAGTTAACTAATTCAAACTTTCCTCCAACAGCAATGTAGTTTTTTTCAAAAACTTTCCATATGTCTCTGGACATAACCTCTTTCCCAGTGTCTTCTGCGACTTTTTGAACTTTTTCACTAAGATTAATCTGTAGTCGTCTGGGCAATGACACTCCATGGTCTTTCTCTAGAATAAAGGCGATGCCACCTTTTCCTGATTGCGAGTTTATTCTCACAACTGCCTCATACGATCTACCAAGATCCGCTGGATCTATTGGTAGATAAGGAACCTCCCACTCAGGTTGATTGGATTGTTCGAGAGCATTTAGACCTTTTTTAATTGCATCTTGATGTGAACCAGAAAAAGCTGTGAAAACAAGATCTCCAGCGTAAGGATGTCTTGGATGAACAGGCAGTTGATTACAGTACTCAACCTCTCTTATAACCGCATTGATATCAGAGAAATCAAGCTCAGGATCAATTCCTTGAGTCAGTAGATTTAGAGCTATCGTTACAATGTCAACGTTTCCAGTTCTTTCTCCATTACCAAAAAGTGTGCCTTCAACTCTATCTGCGCCTGCCATGATACCGAATTCCGATGCTGCTACTGCCGTGCCTCTATCATTATGAGGATGAAGTGAAAGACATATTTTTGAACGATTAATTAAATTTTTATTCATCCATTCAATCTGATCGCCATAGATATTTGGAGTAGACATCTCGACGGTTGCAGGAAGATTAATGATTATCTTCTCAGATGAAGCATCTTTTAGGATATCAACCACAGCATCACAAACCTCAGCTGCATAATCAAGCTCAGTTCCGGTAAAGCTTTCTGGTGAGTACTCAAAAGACCATTTTGTTTCAGGGCTGGCCAATGCAAGTTTTCTGACAAGCTCAGCACCATCAGTCGCAATTTTCTTTATCCCATCTTTATCTTGTTTAAAAACCACTTCTCTTTGCAATGTTGAGGTTGAGTTATAAAAATGAACAATTGCTTTAGAAGCTCCTTGCAAGGATTCAAACGTTCTTTCAATAATATGATCACGTGCTTGAGTTAAAACTTGTATTGTTACATCTGAGGGTATCTTTTTTTCTTCTATTAACCATCTAACGAACTCAAAATCTGTCTCAGAAGCTGCTGGAAAGCCCACCTCAATTTCTTTGAAACCAAGATCACAAAGCAGTTTAAACATTCGTTTTTTTCTTTCATGGCCCATGGGCTCAATTAATGCTTGATTCCCGTCACGCAGGTCAACGGAGCACCACCTAGGAGCTGACTTAATAAGATTATTTGGCCAAGTTCTTTCTTCTAAAGATATAGGCTCAAAAGGTTTGTATTTTTTAATTAAATCTTTCATGATTGCTTTTGTAATGCTATCAAATAAATCTCAATATATTCTATCTAAAATTGGCATACCTTTATTCCAGGATGTTCAAAATCTTTCTGTTAATGATGAAAGCTCCCTTCACTTTTTTCAAAAGGACAACATTCTAACACTTCATGCTAACTCTGTAGATGAATACTCAAAAAAAGAAATAAAGTTATTGGAGGCTATAATTAAGGCAATTCAAGGGCCTTCAAGTGCGATTACTCAAGGGAATATTGTTATTTCTTCTGCCAAGCAATTGGATTTAAAAAATTTTTCAGAATTATCTGAAATAAAAGCAACCCTTATATTTTGTAATTTTGATTTATGCCCGAATAGCATGAATCCAATTAAATCTCCGTCTTTACAGGAAATGCTGAATGATCCAAGCTTGAAAAAAGATCTTTGGAAAAAACTTAAGCCTCTTCAATCAGGTCAATGACAACAAAAATAAGACCTGCAAGCCTGCAGGATGTTGTTGCAATTATGGAAATTGAAAACAGCACAAATCAGATGCCATGGACCAAAAATCAATTTATTTCTTCAATGGAAGTAGGGCATTATTCTATGGTCCTTCAGCAATACCAGAAAGTTATTGGATTTGCCATTTACGCTCCCATTATTCCTGAATCACACTTATTAAATATAGCGATTAATCCAGTCTATCAAGGCCAAGGCTTGGGAGAAAAACTTTTGGAGAAAATTATTTTTCAAAATAAAACAATTGGAGTAAAAGTCATTACTCTTGAAGTAAGAGTTTCAAATAAAGCTGCAATTAATTTATATGAAAAGAGAGGATTTACGAAAGATGCTATAAGACCTGACTATTACAGTGGCACACCAAAAGAAGATGCTCTCTTGATGAGTTTACAAATTTAGTTTATAAAATCTTAAGCAGTTCTGATTCAATTGCTGACTCACCATCTTTTGAGGCAAACCTCATAACAACTTGACCATCTTTATTCACAAGAAATTTTGTGAAATTCCATTTGATAGCTTCTGTACCAAGAATTCCAGGAGATTCATGTTTTAAGTACTTAAACAAAGGACTTGCATCAGAGCCATTAACGTCAATTTTATCAAACATTTTAAATGAAACATTGTATGTGAGCTCACAAAATGATTGAACCTCTTCATTGGTTCCTGGCTCTTGCGCTCCGAACTGATTGCAGGGAAAACCTAGAACTTCAAAACCTTGATCTTGATATTTGTCATAAAGGTTTTGAAGATCTTTGTATTGAGGGGTGAAACCGCATTTGCTTGCTACATTGACAATAAGCAGAGTTTTTCCCTTAAAACTGCTTAAATCCACCGTATTCATTTTTATGTCTTTTACACTAAGGTCGTAAAGCTCACTCATATAGATCTCCTGATTTTGACTTAGATTATACGCAATAAAACCAATATAATCTCTGCATGAAACTAAAATGGAAATCATTCTCTGCTCTAACAAAGAAAGAGCTCTATGAACTTCTTAATCTTCGTCAACAAGTTTTTGTTGTTGAGCAGGATTGCGCTTTTATTGATGCTGATTTTAAAGACCAAGATTGCGATCATCTTTTGGCATATGAAAAGACAGAATTGGTTGGGTATTTGCGAGTTGGCAAACCTGGTAAGAGATATCAAGGTCCAGAAATTGGAAGAGTATTGACTAAAGAGAGCATTAGAGGAAAAGGTATTGGAAAAATACTCACCGAAGAGGCAATTAATTTCTGTGCCTCGATGTATTCCAATCAACAAATTGGAATCTCAGCTCAATACAGACTGCTAAATTTTTATCAAAACTTTGGATTTGTGCAACAAGGGGAGGTTTATTTGGAAGATGATATTGATCATATCAAAATGACTTTAACTCCTGAGTCAAAAAATAAAAATTTTTTTCGTTGGAAGTTGGGAGTTCATCCCTTAATTCTTCTTGGTGGAGTTATTTCTATTTTTATCATAGGCTCCAGCTTCGTTAAAGAAGTTGATGTTTCTCAATTAAATTGGGTTGCTAAGATTGATGAGAAAGCAATTTCTAAAGAGAAATATGAACTATATTTAGAATCAATAGCTCAATCAAGAAAGGCTGGATTAATAGATTCTGATCCAGCAAATATCCTTGAGAGAATGATAGATGAAGAGCTATTAATTCAAAGAGGCATTGATCTGGGGATGATTGAAAATGACTCTGAAATCCGCAGCTCAATTATTCAAAAAATGATTACCTCTATCATTTCTGAGACTGATGATTTAAGAATATCAAGACAAAACTTGCAAGACTTTTATTCATTAAATCAAGACTTATTTACACCTAGCCCGAAGTTACAACTTATTAAACTCAGCTTTGATGGAGATAACATGGAGGCTGGAGTTCAGGCTAGAGGTTTATTGACTGAAGGCAATATTCAAGATGCAAAGTTGCTTGCCGAAAATGACATCATTCGTTTGCCGAATGTTTTATTGCCAGCTATGAAAATTAGAGAATATATTGGCCCTTCACTCACTCAAGTTGCGTTGAATTTGAGAGAAGGAGAAGTAAGTCAGCTTATAGAGCTTGATGGAAGATTTCATCTTTTGGTGTCTATAAAAAAAATGATATCGAATGCCCCTTTGTTTGATGATGTTTATCAAGAAGTTGAGTCTGAATATATTCGCTTCAAAGGTGAGGAGCTGCTGGATGAATATTTAGAAGATTTAAGGAATTGGTATGACGTTGTTAAAGCAAATGAAATATAAAAAGATATTCTTTTTATTCTTACTACAGTTTGTCTGTTCGCTTGAAGCTCATAATCGAAGTGAATCTTATTCTAAGTTTCAATTTATTTCTGAGGAGATCGGTGTAAATGTAAAAGTCACTGGCACAATCAAACAGAGTATTTTTGAAGGCCTTAAACCTGACACACTTTTTGACTCTTATGGTCAATTTATTAATTATTTGGGAAACTCAATTGACATAGGAGAGGGCTGCAAGCTCAATCAAGCTGTTGAATTTAATCAGAATAATGCTGCAGGAGTTTTAAAATTTTTTTGGGATTTTGATTGTGATGCATTGCCATCAGCTGTATCAATTTCACTGTTTCAAAATTTAGGCATTAACCATACGCACATTGCAAGAGGTTCTATAGATGGTCAAACTATTCCTGAATTTATGTTTGCAAGTCAATCTGATGTTTGGTTAATAAATGCTCTCCCTAACGCAGAAAATAATCAAAGCTCATATGTAAGCTATTTATTGTCTGGAATAGAGCATATTCTTGGTGGCTGGGATCACCTATTTTTTTTGCTGGGTTTATTACTCCTATTTCAGGGTAGATTTTTAATTATCGCCATCACGGGATTTACTCTTGGGCATAGTCTAACACTTGGATTTGGTGCCATGAATGTCTTAAGAGTTCATGCAGAGATGGTTGAAATTTTAATTGGATTTTCGATACTGCTTTTAGCAATAGAAAAATTTTTTAAGCATCACTATGAATTAGACAGCCTAGTCAAAAATTTTGCCTTTGCGATTCTAGCTCTTATACCTTTGGTAATTTTTGGTACTTTAGATATTCTGACAATTATTGGATTGGCTTTATTTTTGACACTATATCTAAGCTTGACTCTTCATTACTCATCTCAATGGGTTTCCCTATTAATCACTATATTTTTTGGTTTAATACATGGACTTGGTTTTGCATCTTCAATTTCTGAAGTCGGGCTTCCGCAAGATAAGTTATTGCCCATTATTTTAAGCTTTAATCTTGGGGTTGAGATTGGCCAACTGGTTGTTGCTTTCGGTATTCTGAGTTTTTTGATGCTGGCAAGACATTATCTTTCTAATTCGCATTTTAATTCTATTCACAATATTGCTGGTACTGTAGTATTCTCTATGGGAACTTTTTGGTTTGTTACTAGGGCCGTAGGAATATGAAATTTGCAATACCACTATCAATGCTTCCAATGGATGAAATTAAGCCACTAGGGATTGCAGCAGATGAGATTGGTTATGATTTTCTTGCTGTTTCAGATCATTTGATTCATCCAGAAAATTTTTCTGTGCCGTATCCATATACAGATGATGGAAGTGTTAGATGGGAGCAGGGAACTGATTGGCCAGATCCTATAAATTCTTTATCCTTTTTAGCCGGAGCAACCTCCAATATTAGATTTTATACCAGTGTTTATGTTCTCCCAGCAAGGAATCCGCTCAGAGTTGCAAAAGAGGTTTCTACTTTAGATGCAGTATCCAACGGCAGATTTGATTTAGGGATTGGCATGGGATGGATGCCTGAAGAATTTGAAGCGGGGGGTCAAGAGTTTAGAAGACGAGGTGCCAGAGCAGATGAAATGCTAGAGATTATGAAATCACTTTGGTCAGGTCAGATGGTAGATTTTAATGGGCAATTTTTTAGTTTCAAAAAATTAGAAATGTTGCCCGCCCCGAAAAAAAATATTCCGATTTATGTTGGTGGCTTTTCTGAGCCAGCGCTTAAGAGGGCAGCAAAACATGATGGCTGGATATCTGATATGCATAGCCTAAGTGAATTAGCAGCTTTAATGGATAGGCTTAATCAAATAAGAGAAGATTTTCCTAATAAAAAAAATTATGAATACATATGTTTTAGTTGTTGGGATGCATTCAGCCTCGATGGTTTTGGCAAAATGAAAGATCTAGGTGTTACCACTATGACCACTTATCCCTGGATGCTTTATGGAACAATGAATGATGCGCCTCTCAAGGACAAAATCAATGGAATGGAAAAATTCTTCAATGAAATTGTTTGCGAAATTAAGAAATAAGCAATTAAAGGCATCAAACATTTCAATATTCTCAGGTTAACATAGCAGTATTATGAAAATTGCTAGGCTTGTAAAAATTTCAGATTTAAAAAATGTTGAACATTTAGTCAAATATTCTGGAAAGGGCATGACGACTATGCCCAAAACAATAAAAGAAATAAAAGAAAGGATTAAATGGTCAGAAAGATCCCGTAATAAAAAAACAAAAAAACCTAATCAAGATAGTTATTTATTTGTGCTAGAAGATAATGGTCGCATAGTTGGACTTTCTGCAATCTATACTTCTGTGTCTCAAAAAAAACCCTCAATTTTTTTCAAAAAATCTCTTTCAAAGCTTCAATCAAAATCATTAAAATTTACTAAAGATCTTGAAGTTCTCTTACTTCATTTGCGTAAGAAACCTTATTCCGAATTAGGGACTTTATTTATTAAACCAGCTTATAGGGGGAAAGGCAGTGGCTCACTGCTTTCATTCTCTAGATTTATTTTTATGTCAGCCCACCTATGTAGATTTGATCCCACTGCTTTTGTTGAGATAAGAGGTTTTAAAAATCTTAAAGATGAATCTTATTTTTGGAATTTATTTAGTAAAACTTTCTTTAATTTAGATTTTTTTAAAGTAGATGAAATTAGCTATATTGATAATCATTTTGTAATGGAATCTATCCCTAAGTTTCCTTTCATCATAGAGCACATGCCTAAAAAGTTGCAGAGAGTTATTGGTAAGCCTCATCCTAATGCCATGCCGGCATATTCTTTGCTAACTAAACAAAATTTTCGTCCAAATGGCTTGATAGATGTTTTAGATGGCGGCCCTTGCTTAGAGACAAAAATCAAAGATATACCACTTGTAAAATCTGCAAGATTATTTCCTGTAGAAGTCAGACGTAATATAACTTTTGATCATTTTGGCTTTATTGCAAATCCTTTGATGAATGCTTTTGCAGTTGTGAAAGAAAATTATGCATTTGATAAAGAAAAAAAGAATCTTCTAATTTCGACTAAAGTAGCTAATGCTTTAGGATTAGAGACTGGTTCAATAGCTCAAGTGAATTAATACATTATTTCCAAGTTTATTAAGATTTTTGGTAGAATTCATTGATGATTTTTTCTTAGTATAAAATCTTACAAATTTTTTTGGGGGAAAGAAATTGTTTAATCAAATCAAAGAGTTTTTTAGAGTTATTGGGGAGCTTAGGTATTTAATTCCAGTTCTTCGATATAAGTTTCCTGATCCTGAAGATAATGCTTCCTTGGCTCATTCCTTTCAACAAACCACAACAAAGTTTTCTGACAGACCTTTTTTGTATTTTGAGGAAGGAACTTGGACCTATGATCAAACAAACAAATCAGCTAATAGTCTTGCAAGATATCTTGCTGGATCAGGTGTAAAGCATGGCGATAGAGTGATTTTATTTATGGAAAATCGTCCTGATTTTGTTATTTCTTTGCTCGCTCTCAATAAGATTGGAGCAATAGCTGTTTTAATTAATACCAGCTTAACTGGTGATCCTTTAGTTCATTGTATAAATTCCTCTGATTCCATTAAATGTATTTTTGGTGCAGAGCGCTCAGCTCCCTTGGAGGATGTTTTAGATCAGATAAATGTTGTAAAACAGGAGGATTTTCTCTGGGTTGAGGATACTCCAAATTATTCATTACCAGATTGGGCCATTGATCTGAAAGCGCAAATTGATTTTACTGATGATCAAGATTTAGATGAAACGAACTCTGTAAAAGCTAAAGATGTGGCTTGCTATATTTTTACTTCTGGTACCACAGGAGTTCCAAAGGCAGCGATCTGTCCAAATCAAAAGCTTATGGCAGCCTCCATAAATATTAAAATGGCTGGATATCGAATCAATGAGACTGACTGCATGCACAATAGTCTTCCTCTTTATCATTCCACAGGTCTAATGTTGGGACTATGTGCCGTTATTCAGGCTGGCGCATCAACATTCATTAAAAGGAAATTCTCAGCTTCGTCATTTTGGGAGGAAGTGCAGGAATACAATACAACTGCGCTTGTATACATAGGAGAGCTCTGCAGATATCTCGCTAATCATGAACCATCCCCAGCTGAGTTAGATAATCCTTTGAAAGTAATGGTTGGCAATGGTCTCAGACCAGATGTCTGGGATACATTTAAAGACAGATTTGGGGTAAATAGGATTGTTGAGATTTATGGTGCAAGTGAGGGCAATGCACTTTTTATGAATCTTTTAAATAAAAATAAAACCATTGGCATGACTAATGCAGATGTTGCTTTAATAGAATATGACGTAGCTGAAGATATAATTTTGAAAGGAGATGATGGTTTTTGTAAAAAGATTATTAATCATGATCCTGGTTTGTTAATTGTAAGAATTGGCCCCAATGCAGTATTCAATGGCTATACAGATGCGCAGGCAACCGAAAAGAAAATTGTAAGAGATGTTTTTGAAGAGGGCGATGCTTGGTTTAATACCGGTGATTTAATTAAAACTGTTGATGTAGGTTATGCATTAGGAAAAATTCATTATCAATTTGTGGACAGAGTGGGTGATACATTTAGGTGGAAATCTGAAAATGTTTCAACAAACGAGGTTGGTGAAATATTAAATGGTTTTAAGGATGTCAATATGTCAAATGTTTATGGGGTGAAGATTCCCGGCTGCGAAGGAAGAGCTGGAATGGCTGCATTCAGTCTAGATGATGCAGAACAATTTGATTGGCAAGCTTTTTCTAATTACGTAGAAACATCTCTGCCAAAGTATGCTCGCCCCTTATTTATTAGAATTATTCAAGAAATGGATACCACCGGAACTTTTAAGTTAAAAAAGAATGATCTTAGGAGTGAAGCATTCGATATTGATAAAGTCAGCGACATGATCTTTTGCATGAAACCTAATTCTAGTAATTACGAAGTTCTAGATAGTGACTGGCTGCAAACTATAAATTCTGAACAAGCCGGATATTAATAAAATAATTTTGAAAGGAGAATCTTATGAGTGATAAGAATTTTGATGTGGTGGTTTATGGCGCAACAGGCTTTACTGGAAAGTTAGTTGTGGAATATATGTTAAATCAATATGGCAGTGATCAAAGTATATCTTGGGCTATGGCAGGAAGAAGTCATGAAAAATTAATTGCGGTCAGAGATGCCTTAGGTGTTTCTCCAGATATTCCTTTGCTTACCGTGGATAGCGATGATGAAGAGAGCATCAAGCAGATGGTGCAACAAGCACAATGCGTGCTAACAACTGTCGGCCCATACCAATTGTATGGACCTAATATTGTTAAGCACTGTGTTGCCAATGGAACAGATTATGTTGATCTATGCGGAGAGCCTGGCTGGATGCACGAAATGATTAACGAGTATGCTGAGGAGGCAAAGGATAGTGGGGCAAGAATCGTTTTTTCTTGTGGTTTTGATAGCATACCTTTTGATTTGGGTGTTTACTTTTTACAAAAAGAAGTAATAGCTCAGCATGGCATTCCTGCTTCCAATATTAGAGGCAGAGTCAGAGCAATGAATGGAGAATTTTCAGGTGGAACAGCAGCCTCTCTGGGTGCAACCATGGCTTCATTGAAACAAAAGCCTGAATTATTTGCAGTATTGGCAAATCCGTTTGCTTTATCTAATGGTTTCACAGGACCTGAACAAGCCCCAGATTCCAAAGCAGTGTTTGATGAAAAACTAGAGACTTGGGTTGCTCCTTTTTTTATGGCACCAATCAATACAAAAAATGTTCATAGGTCTAATGCATTAATGAATCACATGTATGGAGAAGATTTTTGTTATAACGAAATGTGGATTCAAGGTCCAGGCGAAGAAGGGAAAGCAGCAGCAGAATATGTTGGCAGCATTAATCCCTTGGCTGATGCACCGGCACCTGGTGAAGGCCCTTCAAAAGAATCTAGAGAGAATGGAAATTATGACGTTTTATTCTGTGCAGACTTAGCTGATGGTTCAAGCATTCATGCTGCTGTTTCTGGCGATATGGATCCGGGATATGGCTCGACCTCTAAAATGATTGCTGAGAGTGCAATCTGCTTAGTGAAAGAGTGTCCTGAACTTCCTGGAGGCATTTATACACCTGCTCCGGCAATGGGCGAGAAGTTAATTGCAAGACTACAAGCAAGTGCCGGACTCACATTTAAAATCGAAGATTAATATGAATAGAGTGGCTAAAATATTGGAAGTTAAGTATCCGATTATTCAAGCGCCTATGGGGTGGATTGCAAGAAGTCAACTTGCTTCCGCTGTTTCAAATGCAGGAGGATTCGGCGTAATTGAGACTTCATCTGGTGAGACTGAAAATTGCAAAGCAGAGATTCTTGCAATGGCTAAACTGACGGACAAACCTTTTGGCGTAAATTTACCTCTAATGTTTCTTAGGGATGAAAGCATGATCGAGTTAGTGTTAGAGCAGGGCATAAAATTTGTTACAACCTCAGCTGGTGATCCTGGTAAATACATTCACATTCTTAAAGATGCAGGTATTAAGGTCTTTCATGCCGTACCGAGCGTTGCTGGAGCAATTAAAGCTGCTGATGCTGGTGTTGACGGTTTAGTTATTGAAGGTACAGAGGGTGGAGGATTTAAAAGTCCAGAGGAAGTTGGATTGATTGTATTAATTCAGGCAATAAGAAAGCATACCGATCTTCCAATAATTGCTGCAGGCGGAATTGTTGATGGCGTTGGAATGGCTGCAGCATTTGCAGCGGGAGCTGAGGGAATTCAGATGGGAACAAGATTTGTTTCTTCAAAAGAAAGCCCAGTTCATAATAATTTTAAAAATTCTATTATTGAATCAGATGAGCAAGGTACTTGGATTTTAAATAAAAAATCAAAACCTTGTATTAGAGCTCTAAAAACAGAATTTACCAGAAAAATTTATGAGTCTGGCATCATGGAAATGTCTGAAATGGGTCGAATTCAAGATCTTTATTTTGGTGGAGATATGAATGCAGCTCCAGCCCTCACTGGACAATCCGCAGGCTTAATAGATCAAGTAAAGTCAGTTTCACAAATTATTGAAGAAACAATCTTTGAGTTTAATGAGACATGTCAAAAATTGTCTGCCCAGAAATTCTAGGAATGAAAAGCCTTAATCCCATTCCAATTGGTGGTGTTCCTGCCTCTCCTTATACAAGAAAAATGATCTCATTAATGCGATATCGAAGAATCCCCTATGTGATTGAATGGGGCGATCCTAGAGATCTTATTGGAAGGTTTGGGGTGGAAGAGCCTAAACCAGTATTGCTGCCTGTGATGATTTTTGAAGTTGATGGTAAACACAAAGCAGTTACTGATTCAACTCCAATTATTCGTCATTTAGAAATTGAATTTTCTCCTAGGAGCGTTATTCCATCAGATCCAAAGTTGGCGTTTTTAAATTATGTACTTGAGGACTTTGGTGATGAGTGGGTCACGAAATATATGTTTCATTACAGATGGTACTTTAAAGATGACATAGAGAAAGCTGGAACCATATTGCCCTTGTTACATGGCATTTCTCTTGATGATGATAGTCATGCAGCCTTCAAAAAGCATATTTCAGATTTACAGATAAGTCGTTTAGGGGTTGTTGGTTCTAACGAGTTAACAGCTCCTATTATCGAAGCAAGCTACAAAAGATTTCTTGGGCAACTTGACCATTGCTTGTCTAAGCATCCATTTTTATTTGGCAACCGCCCATCATCTGCAGACTTCGCTTTATTTGGTCAACTATCAGCATTAATTGGCTTTGATCCAACCTCAAGAGCTTTAGCGCATGAGATATCACCTCGAGTTGTTGCTTGGCAGGATCTAATGGAGGATTTAAGCGGTTTAAAGCCAAACGAAAGTGACTGGATAAATTTTAAAGATGCGGAACAAAATTTATTAAGTCTTTTCCAAGAAGTTGGTAAAGTATATTTACCTGCCTTATTAGCAAATTCACGTGCTATTAATCAAGAAGAGAAAACTTGGACAGCTGAAATTGATGGGGCTAAATGGGAACAAAAAAGTTTCCCATATCAGGCAAAGTGTTTGAAATGGATCAATAATGAGTTTCAAAAATTGAATGAAAGCGATCAAAAGCAAATTAAAGAATTCTTAATTAAAACGGGTTGTGGAGAAATGATCATCGAGAAATGAAAATTTTAAGAACACCCGATGAAAGGTTTAGCAGTTTAAAGGAGTATCCCTTTGAGCCCCGTTACACAAACATTAAAACTTACGACGGAACAGATCTTAGAATTCATCATATTGACGAAGGGCCAAAGGACGGACCAATCCTACTAGCCATGCATGGCCAACCGGTCTGGAGCTATCTTTATGCAAGAATGATTCCATATCTTGTAAAAGCGGGTATAAGGGTAATAGCACCAGACTTACCAGGGTATGGCAAATCGGATAAACCGGCGGCTCGAGATGACTACAGCTATCAAAATCAAGTTGATTGGATGAGTGCATGGCTAAAAGAAAATAATTTTTCAAATTTAACTTTTTTTGGTCAGGATTGGGGAGGACTTATAGGCCTCAGGATGATCTCTCATGATCCTTTTAGATTTAATAAGATATCAATGGGCAATACTGGGTTGCCATATAATCCAGATGTTCCTCAAGAAGTTATTGAGCAAGTAAAAGATTTCAGAGCAAGTGATTTGAAGCTTACTCCAATGAGTATGCAAAAAGAGGTGATGGAAATGGATGGAAACAATCTTTCAAAAGACTCATCTTCCTCTTTTCATCCAGCACTAAAATTTATGTATTGGCAAAAATTTTGCTGGGATACTAAAAATTTACCAATTGGATTCATCAGCTCGATCATGATGGAAAAAAGATCTAGAGTTTCTTTGATGGGACAATATATTTTTGAAAACTTAGGCTTAGCAAAAATTTCACCATTTACTTCTGATCTAGTTAAAGCTTATGAAGCACCTTTTCCAGATCCATCCTTCAAAATGGGTCCTCGAGCTATGCCCAGCCATGTGCCAATTCTTCCAGATGCATCGTTGAATGCACAAAAAGAAGCAAGAGAGTTTTTTAAGACCTCAACCAAGCCATTCTTAGCAGTGTTTGCAGGCGATGACCCTGTCACTAATGGTATTGAGAAAGATGTTCTTGAAATGGCTCCTAATGCTAAAAGTGCTCCTCATATTGGAGGAGGCCATTTTTATCAATGGACACGAGCAGAACAACTTTCTGATATTCTTATATCTTTTATAAAGGAGTGACAATGATTGATTTTTATACAGCCCCGACCCCCAACGGCCATAAAGTTTCGTGCGTTCTAGAAGCTATGGAGTTAGATTATGAAACCCACATTATTAATTTATCAAAGAATGAGCAAAAGGAACCTGATTTTCTTGCAGTTAGTCCTAATGGGAGAATTCCTGCAATTGTGGACAGGGATTCGAGCAATCTTGCTATTTTTGAATCAGGGGCCATCATGATTTATCTCGCAGAAAAGACTGGCAAGCTTATGCCAAGGGATCTTAATGAAAAAGCAAAAGTTTTAGAATGGTTGATGTTTCAGATGGGTGGAGTAGGACCCATGATGGGCCAAGCAAATGTATTTTTTCGGTACTTTCCAGAAAAAATTCAACCGGCCATTGATCGGTACCAAAATGAAGGCAGAAGACTGTTTGAAGTACTTGATACCCATTTAGCTAATCAAGAATGGCTTGCAACCGATTATTCAATAGCTGATATTGCCAATTGGTGTTGGGTGAGGACTCACAAATGGTCAGGAATTTCAGTTGAGGGATTGGATCACCTTGATCGATGGATAAAAGCAATGTACGAACAGCCAGGAATGGTTGCAGGTATAGCAGTTCCTGTAAAGATTGAAAGCCTTTTAGATGATGATAAAAAAATGAAAGAGTTCACAAAGAATGCTCAAAAAATGGTAAAAAAATAGAGAGGTAAAAATAATGTTAAAAGTTCATTTTGTTGCTGGTACAAGAGCGGGTCGAATAGTTTGGCTTTTAGAGGAGCTGGGTTTGGAATATGAAGTAAATATTATGCCCTTTACTAAGGAGGGCCTTAAATCGCCTGAGCACAGATCAAGGCATGCACTTGGAAGAGTGCCAGTCTTAGAAGATGGAGATATTTCAATTTTTGAATCTGGCGCCATCATCGATTATGTTCTAGAGAGACATAAAAATGGAGGGCTAAAGCCAGGTTCAGATAATCCTGAATTTCCTTTGTATCTTCAGTGGTATCACTACTGTGAAGGAATGGTCATGCCTCCAATGAATCAAATAGTTGTGCAGACTATTTTATTGCCACCAGATCGAAGAGATGAGACTGTTTTAAATCAAGCAAAAAACTTACTCACAAAATCTTTAGCTCCAGTGAATGAGAATCTTGCTGATAAAGATTACCTAATTGGAGATTTCTCAGGTGCAGATCTTATGCTTGGACACTCATGTTTCATGGCTAATAGATTGGGGTGTATAAATGACGAGATGCAAAACATTAAAGATTATGTTGCAAGAATAAATGCGAGACCTGCTTTTCAGAAAGCAATTACTTTGGGTGAGTAAAGATGGAAGTTAAAAACATGGTCACACCTAATCAAACTCAAATGAATGAGTTTCTTGAGGGTGATATTGATTCACCAATTTCAATGGTTAATCTTCTTAAATTTAAAGAAAAAGCTGAATACGAAGATGGCAGAGATACTGAGCTGTCTGGTGAAGAGGCATATGCAATTTATGCAATGGAAGTCCAAGAGCATCTTAAAAAAGTTGGTGGAGAGCTAATTTTTGGTGGTCAAGTAAATCGACTTATGCTTGGTGAAGTAGAAGATCTTTGGGATACCGTTGCAATCGCCAGATATCCAAGTAGAAAAGCCATGCTTGAAATGATGCTGAGCTCAGATTATCAAGAGAGTGAGAAACATAGATCTGCAGGACTTCTTGGGCAATTAAATATAGAAACAAAAGAAGGAGCTATTTAGTGCTCAATAAAATTTTCCCTTCCGTGGCTGATAATAATTTTAATGGCCAAAAGATTGCTTTTTGGGGATTTATTTTATTCACACTTCTAATGACATGGCGGTCAATCGTTCATATGCTTTTTGAGAAATATGGATTTCATGAAATTGGAAATTTTTTAACTATCGAAGGTGATCCCGATCCTATGCTGCTGATCTATAGATTTTTTTCTCTTTGGGGTTTTGTGCAGTTAATATTTTGTTTGGTTTGCTGGGTTGTAATTTTTCGATACAGAGCACTCATTCCATTAATGTATTTATTTTGGTTATTTGAGTGGAGCTTTAGAACATTTGGATACCCTCTAATTAGAGAAGACATAGTTATTCAAGGAATTTATACTGTTGATGCTACTCCTGGAGCAGTTGGAGCTCCTTATGTAACTCTTGTTTTGATAATTCTTTTTATTCTTTCGCTGATACAAAAAAAATAATTTAGGAAAATATTATGAGTCAATTTCAAACTTTAAAATCTGATTTAACTCATTCAAGAATTGTAGATACTGATTCAGTTTCTATTCATGATGGTGAGATTGCAGTCAAGATTGAAAGCTTTGCTTTTACAGCTAATAACGTAACTTATGGTGTTGCGGGAGATACGATTGGTTATTGGAAATTTTTTCCAGCAGCGCAAGATGAAAAGAATGAATGGGGTTGCATACCTATGTGGGGGTTTGCTGAAATTACCCACTCAAATATTGAAGGTTTGAATATTGGAGAACGACTCTTTGGCTATTTTCCAGCTGCAGACTCATTAACTTTAAGTCCAATCAAAGTCTCTGATCAAAGTTTTAGTGATGGCAAAGAACACCGTAAAGAACTCCCGCCTGTTTACAATAATTATGTGAGGCTTAATGGAGATCAAAATTACGATCCATCCATGGATGCAGTCAGAGCTCTTTTATTCCCACTCCATATTACAGCATTTTGTTTATGCGACTCTTTGGCTGAAGATTCATACCTTGGAGCATCCCAAGTAATTATAGTTAGCGCTTCGAGTAAAACTGCCATTGGTCTGGCTCAAGGTTTAGCTGATACTGAAAATACACCAAAAATAGTTGGACTTACATCTTCATCAAACTTAAAGTTTGTGGAAAACCTTGGCTGTTATGATGAAGTTATCTCTTACGATGAGCTTAGTAATGTAGATTATTTAATGGGTTCTGTGATGGTTGATATGGCTGGTAATCGAGAAATTCTTGGAACTCTCCATGGGGAGCTGGGTGATAACATGCTTAAGTGCCTCACTGTGGGCATGACTCATTGGGATAACGAGACCACTGCAGAAGATGCTTTAGGCCAAGCAATGCTCAGAGATAGAACTGAATTCTTTTTTGCGCCAGCTCACATCCAAAAGCGAATTGGGGACTGGGGGCATGATGGTTATGCGCAAAAAACAAATTCGTTCATGACTTCTAGAGCACTTCAAAGTAAAAATTGGATGCAAGTGAAAGAGATTCATGGTTTAGAAAATTTTATCAGCACTTATGAAGAAATGGTTGATGGAAAAATTAATCCAAATGAAGGCATTATTGTTAATCTTATAAAATAGTTGAAAGGAGAAAAAATGAAAAATACCTTAAGATTGGTCGCAGGTCTTTTAGGGACCTTATTTTTAATAAATGGACTTCAGTGGATTATTGCTCCTGCAAATATTGCAGCGCAATTGGGCATGCCCTTATTAGAGGGAGTTGGGCTGAGCACTCAAATTGGGGATATGGGAAGTTTCTTCATAACTGTAGGCGCTATGACACTAATTGGAGCCCTTTCACAAACTCGTCATTGGTTTTATGCTCCATCAATGCTGTTATTGGTAGCAGCATTATTCAGAACTCTTTCAACTGCCATATACGGAGCTCCATTTTTTTTGCCAGCGATTGTTGTTGAAATAAGTGTGGGATTGTTTTTAATCTTTGCTGGATCGAGAATTTCAAAAGAGCCATAAAATTATGAAAACAATAAAGTACATTTTTTTAATCGTTGTAATCATTATTGTCTTAATCTCTATTCTCATCAGATTACCAAGTTTTCAAGACCGATTGATGTCTGTAGTTGCTCAAAATTTATTGGCGAGCACAGCAGACCTTAATGACGATTCTTTATCAGCTTTAGTTTGTGGCTCTCGATCTCCAATTCCATCTCCTGGAAGAGCACAAACATGTATTCTAGTTAATGCGGGCGGTAATTATTACGTAGTTGATATTGGTGATGGCAGTGCAGCAAACCTGAATAATTGGAGAGTTGATGCTAATAAAATTCGAGCTACTTTGTTAACACATCTTCACTCTGATCACATATCAGATCTTGCAGATTTGCATTTAATGACATGGATTAACTCCACTCGAACAAAACCCATGGATGTTTATGGCCCAAATGGTGTTGAGTCAGTAATTAATGGGTTTGAAGATGCCTATAAGTTAGATTATCAGTTTAGAAATGAGCATCATGGAGATGAAATTGCTCCGATAAATATTGCTGGTTTTACCCCACATACTATTGATTTAAATAGTTCAGTAATCATTAATGAAAACGGTTTAATAGTAACAGCCTTTCAGGTAACACATGAGCCAATTGAGCCTGCCCTAGGCTATCGCTTTGAGTATGGAGGCAGGTCGATAGTTATTAGCGGAGACACATCTTATAGTGAAAACTTAATAAAAAATGCTCAAGATGCAGATGTACTATTTCATGAGGCACAGGCGAATCATCAATTGGAAATAATGAAAGAAGCTTTGTCTTCTAATAAAGGTCTTTTAAAAATATTGAATGATATAGAGAGTTATCATACAACTCCAATTGATGCTGCCAAGGCAGCTAATTTAGCAAATGTTGACCATTTAATTTTCTATCATTTAACTCCTGCGCCGAGAATCGGCGTCATGGAGAGAATGTTTTATAGAGGCGTAAATGAAATTAGAACAGATTGGACTTCAGCAAATGATGGAACTATGGCTGTTTTGCCATTAGACTCAGATGAAATAATAATCACTGAGATAAATTAATGGATGTAAAAAATAAAAGGATTGTTGTTACTGGTGCAGCTAGTGGAATTGGAAAAGCTCTTTGTGAAGCTTTTCATGAGGCTAAAGCTCAATCCATAGTAGCCGTGGATATTAATTTAGATGGAGCGCAAGAAACAGCTGATTCAGTTAATGGGATTGCAATTAAAGCTAATGTCGGTAGTGAGGAAGATACTATTAACATTATTGAAAAGTCAGATGAGCATGCTGGAGGAATAGACATTTATTGCTCAAATGCTGGTATTGGAGGTGTGCCAGGATTTTTTGAAGTAAATGCATCTGATTGGCAAAATATTTGGGATGTGAATGTCCAATCTCATATCTTTGCAGCCAAGCATGTCCTCCCTCAAATGATCGAAAGGGGAGAAGGCTATTTGGTAAATACATCTTCTGCAGCTGGCCTTTTAACTCAGTTAGGCGCAGCAGGCTATTCAGTCACTAAAGCAGCTGCAGTAAGTTTTGCTGAATGGATTAAAATTACCTATGGTGAAAAGGGTATAGGTGTTTCATGTTTATGTCCTCAAGCAGTGAGAACTGCAATGACCGCTCAGGGTCCAGGTGTTGCGGGAGTTGATGGGATGATGGAACCAGATGTGGTTGCGCAAGAAGTTTTAAGATGTATTGCAGAAGAAAAATTTTTAGTACTTCCGCATACAGAAGTGGCTGAATATGTTGCAAGAAAAGGTAACGACAGAGATCGATGGATTTCAGGAATGCAAAGGCTGCAAAAACAATATGAAGATTTTTTAACCCCTGTAGACATGAAATAAAGAGGAGAGACTATGAAAACTAAAATTACAGAATTATTTGGTATTAAGCACCCCATTATTCAGGGCGGGATGCATCATGTTGGCTTTGCTGAGCTGGCTGCAGCAGTATCAAATGCAGGCGGGCTTGGAACAATTACTGGTTTAACGCAAGGAACCCCTGAAAAGCTTGCCAATGAGATAGCTCGTTGCAAGGAGATGACCGATAAACCCTTTGCCGTGAATCTCACTTTTTTACCTTCCTTAACCCCTCCAGATTATCCAGGATTGGTAGATGTAATTATTGGTGGAGATGTTCCAATTGTTGAAACAGCTGGTAGAAACCCTGCTGAGTATTTACCAGCTCTTAAAGAAGCTGGTATCAAGGTGATTCATAAATGCACCTCAGTAAGACATTCTTTAAAAGCTCAATCAATTGGTTGTGATGCAGTTTCAGTAGATGGTTTTGAGTGTGGCGGGCATCCTGGAGAAGATGACATTCCTAATTTTATTCTTCTACCAAGAGCTGCTGATGAACTTGAAATCCCATTTGTTGCCTCTGGTGGAATGGCTGATGCGAGAAGTTTAGTTGCAGCCATGGCTCTTGGAGCAGAGGGCATGAATATGGGCACTAGATTTATAGCTACTCAAGAAGCTCCTGTTCATCAAAATGTTAAGGATTCAATCGTGAATGCATCTGAATTAGATACCAGATTAATTATGCGTTCTCTGAGAAATACTGAAAGAGTATTAAATAATGAAGCCGTAGAACGCCTTATGGAAAAAGAAGCTGCATTAGGAGATCAGCTAACTTTTCAAGATATTGCTGATGAGGTTGCCGGTGTTTATCCAAAAATCATGCATGAGGGCACAATGGAAGTTGGGGCTTGGTCTTGTGGAATGGTTGCTGGATTAGTCAACGATATTCCAACAGTACAAGAGTTAATCGACGGGATCATGAACGAAGCGGATGCAATTATTGGAAAGAGATTAGGTAATTTCTAATTATACAGTATAGTTTTTACCCCAAGATTCCAGTAACTCTATCGATAAGCCAGAAAAAACCCATGCCACCTAAAATCAATGAGGTGAGGGTAGCAGATTGCTTATAGAAGTTAAATTTATGAGCCAGCCAGATTACTGATCCAAATATTGGAACTAACATAAGCTGACCAGCTTCAATACCCAAATTAAAGAACAGCAAAGAAAGTAATAGCTGCTCATTCCCAATACCAATTCCCGTTAGGGCATTAGCAAAGCCTAGTCCAT